>Ga0163151_10002471_pt1 | contig 28549 bp, 25 predicted proteins | sample OliLakLV19MP5IB2_FD_145596 | JGI IMG/M metagenome (GOLD analysis project Ga0163151, IMG submission 145596) | Freshwater microbial mat bacterial communities from Lake Vanda, McMurdo Dry Valleys, Antarctica - Oligotrophic Lake LV.19.MP5.IB-2 | ecosystem: Environmental > Aquatic > Freshwater >...
ACGCTGGATGATATCTGCAAGCAATACGAAATATCGGCTCCCCTCGATGGAAGAAGTTACAGTCGCGATGTGCACGATGCACTACAGGAAACGGTCACCAAGCTTGAGAATGAATTCAAAATCAACGGGCAAAATAAGGCGGCCATTGATGAAGCAAAAAAGCTGCTCGTCGCGTACCGGCAAGACTATCCTGAGGGTGTCCGCAGGGTCAATGATCTGCTTCGGGGCCGTGAATAACTCCGCCATGGAACTATCGGTTTCGTAGCCCCTTGGCGAAAGATACTCGCAGAATTGGCAATCCAGGTAGCACAAGGCGCGACTGGCATTCGCAGACCTTTCGAATTGGAATGCCCTCTGATCTCGGGTAGAATTCGGCGGGTGATAGCTGGGTTCCCATGAGGAAGCAAAAATGAAAGCAGTTGGCTACCGGACATCGCTTCCCCTTTCAGACGAACAATCTTTGGTCGACATTGACGTTCCAACGCCGCAGGCTACAGGTCGTGATTTACTCGTCGAGGTGCGCGCGGTATCGGTCAATCCAGTAGATGCGAAGGTGCGGATGCGCAGTGGACCGGTCGGCGATGAATACAAGATTCTCGGTTACGACGCGTCGGGCATAGTTAAGAGCACCGGCTCTGATTGCACGCTTTTCAAACCGGGAGATGAAGTGTTTTATGCGGGATCGATTGCGCGTCAGGGAACTAATTCCGAATTTCATCTGGTAGATGAACGAATCGTAGGAAAAAAACCGAAGAGCTTGAACTTTGCTCAATCAGCGGCATTGCCGTTGACTTCAATTACGGCATGGGAACTGTTGTTCGATAGATTCGCGGTGCCACGTGATTCTGCTGGTGGCGGGGCGATTTTGATTATTGGTGGCGCAGGTGGTGTCGGTTCTATTCTCATTCAACTTGCGCGACGACTGACTGGATTGAATGTGATTGCCACCGCGTCGCGTCCAGAAACCGCCGAGTGGTGTAAGGAGCTCGGTGCTCATCATGTGATCGACCACTTCAAGGCGTTCACTGCGGAATTCAAACGAATCGGCGTCAATTCCGCAGAGTACATCGCCAGCCTTACTGGAACCGCGCAGCATTACGCAAACTTGATTGAAGTGCTTACGCCGCAAGGCAAAGTCGGGATCATCGACGATCCCGAAACGCTAGATGCAAAGCCCCTCAAAGACAAATGCGCTTCGTTGCACTGGGAGTTCATGTTCGCCCGATCACTTTACAGAACTCCGGATATGATTGCTCAACATGAACTTCTTAATGAAGTTGCAGACCTTGTGGATGCCGGTTTGATACGAACGACAGCGAATGAACCTTTTGGAATCATCAATGCCGCGAATCTGAAAGAGCTGCATGCGCTGATCGAAAGTGGCAAGGCAAAAGGCAAGCTTGTACTAGAGAGCTTCAGTTAAATCACTCAATTAACCTTTGTGAGAACCCAATCGCGATTAGCGATATGATGGACAGATACGATAAGGGGTAAGTTTAATGCTAGGTCGGTTGTTTAATCTGATTGGAGCTTTCTTCAACCGGGGGATGAACAAATTAGAAACTCCGGAAATTCTTGCCGAGCAGGCGCAAGAACAAATTGCGTCGAACTTGAAGAAAATGACGGATGCCGTCGTTGCTTCGATGACGCAAGAGAAAGTGCTCGAAAAGCAGATTCAAAAGAGTGGCGAAGAGATCACCACCTGGGAGAAACGCGCCGCGCTTGCTGTTCAACAAAATAATGACGAACTGGCGCGACAGTGCCTCGAGAAAAAGCATGCAGCGACTCAATTACAGAAGGAATCGACATCACAGCTCGAACAGCAAAGGGCGACGACCGCGTCCCTGAAAGCGAGCCTGGCTAATCTTAGGGAAAAGCAAGCCGAGTTTGCAACAAAAGGTCAGAATTTGGTTGCCCGGGCCAAAGCCAGCGATGCTATTGCCAAAAGCAATGAACTCATCAGCGCACCTGATGGCAGCAGCGTCGATAAGATCGAACAGAAAATTATGCAGAAGGAAATGCAAAACGAAGCTGTCGCGGGAATGAATACTGAACCAAACGAGCAGAAGTTCATCCAGATGGATCAACAAGCTGCAATGGACGACGAACTCGCTCAACTCAAAGCGCAAATGGCCGGCGGCAAAGTTATGCCAAAACTTATCACCACTGACCAAAAAATGTCAGAGGACGACAAAAAGTAAACCAAATTGCGAAGGACCACAGTTCAGTTAAGAGTTTTCAGTGGTGGCAACCACCATCGCAAGAAGTCACACTTTTTACCGCTCATCGTCTTTCCGGGCTTCTTGTATTTGAGTGCTGGAAATTGCGAATTGCCACTCCATGTTGACATTTTGTTGCCTGAAACTCCTCAGACTGGGAAAATCAAATCTAGTAATGCAAGGCACAGGAATGTCGTTCAAAGAGTGTTGTGACCTCGGCGTAGGCCGTCCAAAAGTGCAGAACGCCACAGGGGCGCAACGATGCCACGATTGACTACACAGCTGAGGAACGCCCTGTCTGTCTTGGCGACAGCAGTCGTAACGGCGCTGCTGTCGGCGGCACCAGTCTGCTCCCAAGACGAAGCTAGTTTCGACAGACCTATAAAAGATAAGTGGGCAGTTGTGATCGGCGTCAGCAAGTTTTCCAACCCAAACATTCCCCAGCTTCGATACCCAGCGAAAGATGCGAAAGACTTTTGCAATTTTCTAGCTTCCAAAGAGAATTTTGCACGCGACCATGTGCTGTTGCTAACCGACGAAAAAGCAACGAAGATTGGCTTGCTCGAAGCATTTGGCGACGGATGGTTGCCACAACGAGTTATGAAGGACGACCTCGTAGTGGTGTACATATCCACTCACGGCAGTCCAGCAGACAGAGCCGGAGAAAACTTCATCTGCGCATACGATTCCGATCCTGACCATCCGTATGCCACCGGAATCCGACTGCAAGATCTGTCAAAAGAGTTGCAGGTACGAACTGGTTGCGACCGGCTAGTACTGTTGTTGGATGCCTGCCACAGCGGCGCCGCGGCCATAGCAGACAAAAAAGGAATCATGCGAGCCCCGACCAACTTCAATCTTGATGCCATCACAGGCTCAGGGCAGCTGATCATTAGCTCGAGCCGATCGGACCAGAGCAGCTGGGAGTCTAAACGCTACGAAAACGGAGTTTTCACAGGTCAATTGATGGGCGCCTTGCAAAAGCGCGGCGCGAAGACAACACTGGACGAAGCTTTCGATCACTTAAAACAGGGAGTAGAAACGGAAGTCCGCTTCGATCGCATGGCAGACCAATCACCGATTATGCTCGACAAATGGAAAGGATCACAGCTAACGCTTGCGGCAGTGCCTTCAGAACCGCGGGTGGTGCCTCCTGATTTAACTCCAGAGCCACCACGTCCACCAAAGAACGACCGCTCAATTTCAAGAACCACCCCGGTCAGCCCGGTAAGTCCATCCCCGCTGCCAAAAACGAGCCCTAACATAACAGTTGCCAACACAACAAACACAAACTCCACATATTCGCAACAACCGAATTCAAACACCAACGGTCTGCCATCTTTCATGACCTCTTCATGGTTGGACAACCAGGGAGATACAACTTTAGAGCGTAACACCAGACTCCTTGACCCGCAAGAAGTTCGCGGACTTACTAAAGACCAAGCAACCTGCCTATACAACGAAGCGTACGCGCGACACGGCAGAGGATTTTCAACACCATACATCGCGAGCTATTTTGGTCAGCAAAGCTGGTATCGCGCAGACCCTGACTATCACTGGAGTCCAAGCGATCCCCGAGTCAAGGCGCGCCGTGGCATCCCCGATGACAACCTCGTCATTAACGAAAAACGAACACCGAAACAATGGCGCAATATGCAATTGCTGCAGCCGCTGATTCACTGAACGTTGCCACCTTTTTAAAAATCTGGTCGTCGTTTTTGTGCTGCTCGACAGAGCTGCCAGATTTACTTAGTCAAGTTTGAATGCCCAATGCAGGCAAAATCCAGAGTTAACACGAAATAAAGTGCGGCAGACAGCCGTCCTTAGTGCTGGAAAGCGGGAAGGACAACGCAAGAGCGGGTAGAGAGAAACAAGTCGGCTTGACCGATTAGATCCGCATGACTCGAAAGGGCAACTCATGGTCAAAAGTAGCAACACGCAGACAACCGAAAAGGCAAGACTGAAAGCGGACAGCGACGGCATTGTGCCCTGGAAGAAATGGGGTCCGTATCTCAGCGAACGGCAGTGGGGCACGGTTCGCGAGGATTACAGCGAAAACGGCGATGCCTGGCACTATTTCAGCCACGACCAGGCGCGTTCGCGAGCCTACCGTTGGGGTGAAGATGGCATTGCTGGTATCAGCGATGACCACCAACGGCTTTGCTTTGCACTGGCAATGTGGAATGGCAACGATCCCATTCTCAAAGAGCGGCTCTTCGGCGTGACCAACACCGAGGGCAACCATGGTGAAGACGTAAAAGAGTACTATTACTATCTCGACAGCACGCCAACACATTCGTACATGAAATACCTGTACAAATATCCGCAGGCGGTCTTTCCGTATCAACAACTTGTCGACAACAATCGCGAGCGAAGCCGTCAGGAACTCGAATACGAATTAATCGACACTGGTGTATTCGAAGATGACAAATATTTCGATGTCTTTGTTGAATATGCCAAAGAAGATGCCGACGACATTTTCATTCGAATTACCGTTTTCAATCGTGGAGGAGCTGAGCACACCATCGACCTGTTACCGACAATGTGGTTTAGGAACACCTGGTCTTGGAGCGATAAGCGCACGACGCGACCGTCATTGAAGGAAGTGGACATCGGATACGCGTCTGCAGCGCACGCTCATTGGGGACATAAGGAATCGGCGTCAGACTATTATTTGTATTGCGATCGCGACGCTAAGCTACTTTTTACCGAAAACGAAACCAACAACGAACGAATCTTTGGAAAGTCCAACGAGCAGCCATATGTGAAGGACAGCATCAATGATTACATAGTCCATGGACGTAAGGATGCTATCAACCCCCATCAACAAGGAACAAAAGTGTCGGCGCACTATAGGCTGACAATCCCAGCCGGCGGCAGCGAAGTAGTGCGCTTGCGTTTGAGCGCGATGCAACAGCCCGAGCCGATGGAGGGATTCAACAACACAATGACTCGGCGGCTCGCCGAAGCAGATGAGTTTTATGCAGATCTTGTGCCTGCTGATGTACGTGCAGATCCCGATCGTTCTAGCGTCATTCGTCAGGCATTGGCGGGGATGATGTGGAGCAAGCAATTTTACTATTACGACCTCGATCACTGGCTGCGCCAACATAATGTGGATGTGATGTCGCACAAGGACCGCCGTGCCGTACGCAATAGAGATTGGTTTCACATGCACAACGCGGATATCATTTCCATGCCCGACAAATGGGAATACCCCTGGTACGCAGCATGGGATCTGGCGTTTCACGTGGAGCCATTAAACCTCGTCGATCCTGGCTTTGCAAAGACGCAACTCGACATGATGCTGCGGAGCTCTTACCTTCATCCAAACGGTCAGATGCCGGCATACGAATGGAACTTCGGCGACGTCAATCCTCCGGTGCATGCATTTGCCACCTACCATACCTATCTGTTTGACAAAGCCAAAAGCGAAGGAGTTGGTGACACAGAGTTTTTGCAATACGCTTTCTCAAAATTGCTGATCAATTTCACGTGGTGGATAAACCGCAAAGATCCAAGAGGACACAATGTTTTCGAAGGTGGCTTCCTTGGGTTGGATAATATCGGGGTATTCGATCGCAGCGCCGCCCTTCCGACGGGCGGTCAATTGGAACAAGCTGATGGAACGGCATGGATGGTCTTCTTCAGCCAGCAAATGCTAAACATAGCTCTTGAACTTGCGCAAACAAATCCGCTATATGAACGATTCGCTCTTAAGTTTCTTGAGCACACATTCTGGATTGCATCGGCAATGGATCGTCCAGGTGTGCATAGAGACGAGCTCTGGGATGAAGAGGACGGCTTCTTCTATGATGTCTTACGATTTCCAGACGGACAAGCAACTCGATTGAAAGTGCGTTCTATGGTCGGACTTTTGCCGCTTTGTTCTGTGGCTGTGTTTGAAGAAGAGACCTGGGATCGGCTGCCCACCTTTAAGAAACGCTCACTGAAATTTGTCGAACGGCAAAAAGAGTTGGGAGCGAACATGCACCTTCCCTCGCAACAAGGCATTTTGGGTCGGCGAATGCTAGCGGTTTGCAATGAAACCAAGTTGCGTCGAATCCTCTCAAGGGTATTTGATGAAAATGAGTTCTTGAGCCCATATGGCATCCGCAGTCTATCGCGATACCATGAGGAGCATCCCTTTGTATTTGATTACCATGGCAAAGAGTTTCGAGTTGGCTATGAACCTGCTGAATCATCGACAGGACTATTCGGCGGGAATTCAAATTGGCGGGGCCCCGTCTGGATGCCTGTCAACTTCCTCATTATCCGGGCACTGCTGCACTACTACTCGTTTTACGGAAAAGATTTCAAAATTGAGTATCCAACCGGCTCTGGTAAGCTTTGCGATCTCTATGAAATTACCCAAGATATCATCGATCGCATCTCCAATATTTTCCTGAGTGGACCGAACGGAAAACGTCCTGTGCACGGTGGCACTGAAAAATTTCAAAGCGATCCAAATTGGCAGAATCTACATCTCTTTTATGAATACTTTCATGGGGACAACGGGGCAGGGCTTGGCGCTAGCCACCAGACTGGCTGGACAGGCGTCATCGCAATGCTCATGATTTTGCGCTCAGCAATGTCGGACGAAACATGGCTGACGCCGGGTCCGATGCGACAGATCGCACACATGTTGCAAAAGTGAGTGCGACCATCGCATTGCCGGGCAACCTCTTTTTATAGAAAAAACACCAAAACGCCATCCTTAGCTTCGGCGACTCGAAGATAGAATGATTTGAGATAATCAAACACGTCACCACCTGCCCAATCCGTTTCCGGATCGAGTCCATTTTTTTGCACTAACTCTGCAAAACTAGTTCTACCAAAAAATGCGCCAATATCTCTAACTGCGGCCGATGTTACATATCTGTTCGGTCTAGCCGTCCAGTTGAGATAAACTAACCGCCCCAGGCCTGTACCGATGAGCCTTTTCGGACTATCTGCTTCGCGCCTGTTTGCAAATTTGTATTAGTTCGCGTTCCTGCGGGTCTCCGAGCAACTTCAGTAAATTTCCCATAGAGTCGCCCACCGTCATAACCACGATGAAACACACAATGCCCAACACGGGGATCAAATTAATCGGGTCCATAAGCTTCCTTGAATCAGGGAATGCAAAAGCTGATCTTTGGGGTACAGCTGTCATTCTGCCTTTGAACGGTTAAGGACTGATTAAGGCCATGGACTGGTTGCTATCAAGTGCAACATTCGAGCGCAGCAACATAAACATCGTTAGTATGTCCGAGTGGTCGGAGAAGAATCAGGGCGATTCAAAGCGCGTCTGAAAACGCGGACAATCAATGCTCGCTGTCAAGCCCGAACAGGGCCTTTTCGCTTTGTGTCGATTACATCTCTCAAGCGCATCACAGCTTCTTGCGAAGTGAGGATTGTCTTGTCGCGCATTAGTTGCTGCATGGTGAGTGCGGCACCCACGATTGCCGGCGGTACGAATCCGAGCAGGATCAAAGAGTGCCCTAAAGGGCAAGCTGCGTCTTTACTGACCCGGAGAGATTCTTGAAGCTGCCATTGATCGATACATCCAGCTTGCATAAGCATGTCCCCAAGCCGGATTAGCCGAGGCTGTTTAGCTGCATTGCAGCCAACTTCTTCCAGCGCAGCGGAAACTTCAAGATTGCTTTCCCAGACCAATCGAAACGCCTTAGCTGCACTTTCGAAAGACATGAACGATTCGCCCACAAGTGCAAATAGTTCGAGAGCAGCATACATTTGGTTTTTCGAGATATCACCGGAATGAATCAGAACTTGCCTTACCGGCATGCCCAACTGTTTGGATAGGGGCACAATTTCTTGAAGACATGATACTGAAATGCGACCGGACTGGACCAGCAAATCACCCAATGTTTTTTCTGCGCTCATAACCTGTGACCTTTGTACCAGGGCTTTGATTTCTTTTATACCCAGTTAATGAATCTGGAATGACTACCTGCACTGATGGAATTGCGCGTTTGCATGTTTCAGCTTTTCGGCTCAGCCTCTGCTACGGTCTTCAGCTTCGCTAAGCCCTTTTCGAAGTCATTGCCACACATTTCATCCATGCTCATGAAAACTTGTATGACCTTACACATAAAAGGGCTATGCCCTTGCATTGCCCAGGTCACTTTGGTTCCTTCATCCGAAGGGGCGAGAATGAACTCGGCCACGTTGTCGCCCTCGAAGGGTTTGATGAAATGCAAATTGATACTTACTTTGGAAGGATTGATTGCGTCTGAAATTTCCATACGTCCGGCCCCAACTTCGTCGTTGCCATCCCATTCATATCTTGCGCCTTCCCCTTTTTCAGCACCGGCGAATGTACGCTTCATGTTCGGATCTTTTTCTTCGTAGGGTGACCACTGCCTCCAACTATGTAGATCGTTCACAAGTGCAAATATTTTTTCGGGCGAGGCCTTGATAGAAGTCGAGCGTTCCACAACGAAGTCGTCAGGCTTGGTTGCAGCAATGGCCAGAATTACCAGTATGGCAATTCCGAGAACACTTACAGATATGAGGGCAATTTTTTTGAACATTTTTCTTCCGGTTGACTATTCAACGATTAGTGGACGGTTAAGCTCTGTGCGGTAGCTAGATGAGTCAGGGACCGAGTCGCGTCCCGTGACGTAGCATTCCCAAATATCTGGTGCCGGGGTATGACCCTCGACCTCACGCCATTGCATCAACGCCACACTTTGCTGGGTATCAAACCAATTATCTCATTTAGGTGGGGCAGCGGCCGGCTTCTGAAGATACTCGATTTCTCGCAGCATCTCTTCCGCGGATTCGACCTTCTGCTGTTCTTTCACGGTGCGCTTGCTGATTTGCAACAACCCGTGGATGGAGAATTGGAGAGCTGCACGCTTTGAGGACAGCACTGGTCCGGTCAGGTTGCACCCTGCGCCATCTACAAACACCCTACCGACTGTTGCCACGCATCCATCTTCAAACGTTAGTAAGAACTTCGGTCCTCCCTTGTCATTAAAGAACCAAGCATTGGTGAATCCCTCGTTGAATTGCAGTTTGCCCTTGAATTTTTGGGCAAGCGCAGACTTGGTCAGCCCGAAAAGTTCATATTCATCAATTCCCCACGGAACGTATTTGGCATCAAGACTATGACCAGTTGCGGGATTCCACGTTGACAGAAGCATTGCCAGCAGTACTGTTATAGACCTCGGTAAACCCACGTTGCTTGCCTCGAGTTCAAGTGCCTCACATCAACGTTTTGCCACTAGCGCCAGCATAGTTAACTGCCAATTCGCTAGGGAGCAGGTGATCCTGTCCGCTTCTGATGACTGCGCGTCGCGACACGCCTGCGGGCGGCTTACTGGTCGTTTCAAACAGCCTAAAGCAAGTTGACCGCCTGCGCCCGGGGCTAGCTGACCGCCGATACATGCTCACAGTACAGTTCATGAACTGTTCATTGATTCGTTCTTAGACTTGTCGTGGTTGGGACAATCGGAATCTAAGCCCTAAGGCAGGTGATTCCATGCTCGAAGCTTCTCCGGCTTGCCATTTGGCAGAATCTTCAACTAAGAAGAATGGCGCTTGGCTCAAAAGAAGCTGCAAGTTAATGGCGTTTTTCGTGGTAACGCTGTATCTGGGCTGCTCCCCGATTTTCCTGTATTCCGCCTTCGAATTTTCTCCGTGGAAAGCAGTGAAGTATGAACCTGAGATGCCTGGTATCAATCGTGAAGACGTGTTCTTTGTCTCCAAGAACGGCAGTCGATTGCATGGATGGTACTTCAAGAAGGCGGACGCGACGAAAACAGCGCTCCTTCATCACGGAAACGGCGGGAATGTCGAAAATTGCCTGAAATCAGCCCATGCGCTGGTTACAGCCGGAGCGAACGTTTTGCTGTACGACTACGAAGGATTTGGTTTAAGCGAAGGGCGGCCGAGCAATTCCAATATTTGCAACGATGCGGAGGCCGCCTATCAATTTCTTTTGGAAAGGAAGCAAACCAACCCGCATCAGATTGTTGAGGTGGGATTCTCCATGGGCACAGGGCTTGCTTGTCGAATGGCGGATAAACATCCCTGTGCTGGCGTAATCCTCATAAGTCCCTACAAATCGCTTGAGGCCGTAGCGCAGCACCATCTTCCATTCCTAAAACTCTATCCGTCGCTCCTGTATCCGCAGCCAGACCTGGGCGCCGGCAACCTATTTAGGGACAAACGAATTCCGCTCCTCATGGTTCATTCAGCAAACGATCGACTTCTGCCGGTCGCTCAAGCTGATGAAATTTATTCGCAGGCTCGTGAACCGAAGACCTACATTCGCGTGCAGATCGCTGGAGGCGGTCATTTGGGCGGGCTTTGCGATGTACCGGTGGTTACGACTTTCCTGAATCAATTCACAAGTGGCGCTGCACACAAGAATCATGATCGCTGAAACCAACTGTTCCACCGAAGGTCACGTCTGTTTGCTCATCAAATAATATTGACCCTGTACAATGGGCGGGAAACTGTCCTGACGGGGTAATGCGACATGGATCCTGAGACCTACGATAAGGATGATCCTAAATACAAGAATAATGATGAAACTGCAGACGACGACTATTTCGCTTTTGTTGAATGGCTGGAGACGATTACAGCTGCGGAGCTGAAAGCGGCGAAAGGCAATGCCGTTGTGCTAAGGCAAACGCTCTGCTGCTATTACAAGCGCGGTTATCGAGCTCACCTGACGCCAGCTGAACTCATCGACTTCTTGGGCGTTAGCAATCCTTCAATACTAGACATGGCCGGCTACAACGAAGAAGAACTTGAATCTGCCATGGAGGTCTCGGATTCCATTACTGACGATGAAATCCTAAGCCCAACCTGAAACATCGCACACACACTTAGTGATGGTTTCCCAAGAATGATCTTATAAAACTTGCAAGAGCACCAGAAGTGCAAGAAGTTCAACTTTTCCGAGAGAACGAACGTTGAAATTAGGAGCATGGATACTAATAATTACGGTCTCCAAGCTCGTTGTTCGATGTCCAAGATTTCCAATTAGGCAGAAATGGTTGTGCCAGGACAACGGCTGCGCCGGGGCACCATATTCAATTGTGGTACAATTATATTCAATTGTGGTATAATCATGTTAGATATTGTGATAATTAAGCTGGATACGTAGTCATGTATAAAGAGCTATTCGGAAACAACGTTGCAGAAAAATGCCTTCTCTTCATTACCAATTACGGTGAGGGGCATATCAACGGCATCGCACGCGCGTTTGAGATTTCGCCCAGACAAGCGCAGTTACAGCTTGAGAAGCTAGAAGCCGGCGGCATTCTAGTGAGCCAATTTTCTGGTAATACCAAAAACTTCCGATTTAATCCCCGCCTCGCAATAAGAGTTGAGTTAACAGCGCTTCTAGAAAAGATGCTGACTTTGATGCCAGAAGAAGAAACAGAAAGGTACTACCGCGAGCGACGACGTCCCCGACGCACTGGTAAGAGACTCTAGTGGAAATTTCCTTCGCGACTACTCGAGCAGAGCTTGCTGCCATCGTCGTGTCTAAGCTCCAGCACCACAAGATAACCTCTGTTGTTTTGGTGGGCGGTTCTGTCGTTAGCTTGTATACAAACAACAGATACGAGACCCGGGACCTAGATTTCATCACTTCGGCTGACCACAGAAAAATTCACATTGCGATGCTTGAGTTGGGCTTCACATCTGCTGGCAAAGATTTCGTTCATGCCAATACAGACTTCACTGTTGAGTTTCCCAGCGGTCCCCTAGCCATCGGAGACGACGTACCAGTGCTAGCTGAGGGCAGCATTACGGTTAACGGAGTCGTGATCTCGCTCCTCTCCCCAACGCAGTCAGTGATGGATCGACTGATGTCCTTCTTTCTCTACAACGATCGACAATGTCTCGAACAAGCTGTTTTGATTGCGCACGACCACAGCGTCGATCTAGATCGCGTTGCTGCATGGGCGACACGCGAAAAATACACCGAAAAGCTAAAAGTGTTTTTGCTGCGAAACGCAGACTTCAAAAAATAGACTGGTAGAACCCGGAGCGCCAGCGTCTGCCCAGCAATTGATCGTTGTGGGCTTAGCAGCATAAGATGTGCCACCACAAGTGCAATCAGGTGCCGGCGAGACGCCGGCGCTCCCAGCCTCGGCAAGCTGCACTCGAAGAGGGCGCCGCAGGCGCACGCCCCTTGCAGCACTCAGAGGGCGGTGAACACCCTTGTACACTCACACAACTGGCGGCTTCGCGTGCACCAGCAATAGGCTGGCACTCGTCTCTGCATCAGGTCCTCGCCGAGGCAAAATTACCCAGAATTCGCTGCCCCCACCAGGTCCATCATCAACACCGATTTGTCCGCCATGCTCCTCGACTATCGCTTTACAAATTGCTAGCCCCAGTCCTCTTCCGCCAAGTTTCTTCTCGTCGGAAGCTCTAACTTGTTGAAAGCGATCGAAAATGCGTGTCTTAAATTCGTCCGGAACACCTGGACCCTGGTCACGGATGATAACTTTCACCTGCTCGGAATCGACACGAAAAAATGTATCTATGCTTGCTCCACGCGGCGAAAACTTGAGTGCGTTGGAAAGCAGGTTGATGAATACTTGTCGCAACTTATCTGGGTCGCATCGGATGCCGACAGGATCATCGGCCATGGTAATTTTGACGCCTGTGGCTTCAGCTGAAGGGCGTACTGTGTCTATCGATTCAGCCAGAATTTCCGCCAAACCTGTTTCCACTAGATTCAAGTCCAGTTTCCCGGCCTCTAATCTATGTATATCGAGAAGCTCATTGAGCAATCCGACGACCTGATCTATATTTTTTCTGGCGATAGATACATCTGACGACAGGCGTTCCGGCTGAACCCCCATTTCTATCATTTGGAGTATTGCTGTAACTGACGTCAACGGTGTGCGCACATCGTGGCTGACCATTTCCAAAAACTCGCGTCTCACTCTGTTCGATTCTTCCAAAGCACCAGCCATATCTCTGAAAGTTCCATCAAGATGTGAGATTTCATCTGAGCCTCCGACCGGCGGTCTCAGCTGCTCCGCCCGCGCAAGGCGCTGCGTATTATCGATCAAGAGTTTCAGCCTGTCGGATGTGCTGCGATTGAAAACTATAGTCAAACAAATGGCAATTGCGAGGTTGAGAATGATTCCGGCTACAAGTGCAATTTCCACCATGCCGCGTGCTCTAGCTTCGAATTCCGGACTTGTGTCCTGTGCGCGCCGCTCGCGCTGAACCATAGCGTCTACTGCATTAGAAAGTTCAGCTACTGTTTCCTCGATTTCTTTCTTCATTCCTGCGCCCTGCAAAATGCTGAGCGCCGATCTTTCGCCGTCGGCTGACTTTTTTGAGTCATTCAAAATGGACATGGCCCGCGTAGCTATTTTCTGCATACGTTCGAGCGCTTTCAAATCTTCTTTGTCATCACCGATTACCCGCCTGAGGAACTCAATCTCTTGCGGAATCTGCTTCATGCTTCGCTCATAACCACTGTCAAACATTGCACTCTTACTCAAGTTGTACGCCACCAAATTTGTGCAGGCGTCGAAAGTGAGTTTAGTAATGTTGGATGAGGCGCCAATAATCGCTCGCGAGCGCTCCGTCTTGCGAGCTTCGACCTCAACTTGTCTGAGCAACACGCCTAATACGGCGATGAACACCAATTCTGCGCTCAGCGGAATCGCTACTAGAAGTAGTGCTTTTTGAGAAAGGGATAGCTTGAGCTTCATTTCCGCTTCCGGTCCAAGTAGCAATGCTGCCATATTCTATGGCATTACGCCCATAAGGCGAGCGGTGGAGGCAGTTTCTGTCCACTTCGAAGGAAGTTTCGTAATCTTACGAAATTCTTATAACTGGAACCTATTCTAACCCTTGTGAACTTTGACACACGGTTTGGCAGTTAAGCGAGGGTTTGGAATATGGGCAATATCATTAAGGAAGTAAGCGACAACGCCGGGAAGGTACACGATGCTGTTGTCCAGAGCGGGAAAGCAGCCGTAGAGGGCGTGCTCGGGCTCGGGTCTAACGGAAATCGGTATTCGCAAAATACAGCCGATGCCAATTTACCATCGGTCAGCTTTGGTAACGAGCGGAACAGTGGTGGTGGTGGTACCGAGCATCTCAGTGGTAACGAGCGGGCCATTGCTATCGGAAAGGCCAGTGAAAAGGTTCGAGAACTTTTTGATGAGATTGACGGTAATAATAATCAGCGCCTTGGAATCAAGGAATTGAAACGTATGAGAGATAGCGGTTCCCTGGGACAAAAAGGACGAGATGCAATCGACGTAGTCCTAGATAACTATAAAGAGATCAGGAACTACAAAGACAATGGATCCAACGGCAAGGATCAATTCATCAGAAGAGACGACATAATAAAGGCAGTTAACTTAGGCAGAAGGGCTCAGGCGGAGGGTCAGCAACCAGGATGTACTCCACCGGAAGTTACACCACCTGTTGCCCCACCAGAAGTGACACCACCTGTTACACCACCGGAAGTGACACCACCTGTTACACCACCGGAAGTGACACCACCTGTTACACCACCGGAAGTGACACCACCTGTCACCCCACCTGGCCCAACCCAACCAGAAGCCAGCAATCTACCGCGTACCTTATTGGCGCTTGGTGCCGACATACTGAATCGAAATTTCAAGATAGGAGATCTTGATGGCGATGGCTTCTTGAGAGAACGCGAGGTACGGATTTTGAGGCAGCGACTGGAGACACCACTTGAAAGAAACGTGGTTGGCAGAGTTCTCGACCACTTTAAAGGCTTCAAGCGAGCGAACAATGACCAATTCGGCAGAGAAGCGGGCATTTCCCAGAAAGATCTCTTAGCAAGGGGAGCTACGCCGAATCCCGATACGATGGCTTAACGGATTACTTCTTAACCAAGGTTTCATCAAGGCGCGGAAAGTTGTGGACTGGCATGCCGGTTCACAACTTTCTGTTGCAATCACCGTCAGTTATTTTCCGCCAGCATCCGTTTCACCAGTAGATAACAACTGTTCGATGCGCCTCTGGAGCTGCTTTGCTCTCGTAAAGTCCTTGGCTCCTTCGACCGCTGTCTTCAAATGACCAACCAAGCTCGTGGTTTTTCGATGGTTTACACCAAACTGCTCTTGGCGTTTTTTCAAAGCCAATTCGCAAAGAGCAATAGCAATGTTGTGCCGCTTCAGGCTCGTATATCTAAAGCTCTCGTAAACAAACAGCTTGGCTTTGGTCTCCTTGCCGGAAGTGTCTTGCTGATCTCTTATCTGGAAGACCTTTTGATAACAGGCATAAGCCTCATCTTGCCTGCCTGCTTGAATCAGTGCTTCACCGAGCGTTTCGTAGCTCCTTGCAGTGTTCCGGCTCAATTCTCCAAAAAGCTTTGGTGCAGATAATGTGCATGCCTGCAACAACTGCAGCGCTCTTTGATGGTGCCCGGACGTAGACACACATTGTCCTAGAATCACATCGACATACCACTTATAAGGAGGCTTTTCTTGCACGACGGAACTTTCCATTATCTGCCGGCAAATCGCTTTGGCTTCCGGCACATGCCCACTCTCTGCTAATGTCTGAGCCTTGTGCAACAGCAAAAGTATTTCCATGTCGCGAGACGGGGCCAGCCTAAGCACTTGCAGTGCTTGATCGACATACTCTTGGGCGACTTTATAATGCTGCTCAGCAAACTCCACTTGTGCCAATCGGTCGATAATTTTCACTTCCACAAATGGCGCGTTTTTGTTGGCATTTGCGTCACCCGCCTGCCGATACAGTTCCTTTGCATTGTCATATTTGAACATCTGCATCTGGCTGTCGCCAAGGTCGATCAAACGCTCAGGGCTGTCGATGGCTGTAGCATGTTCACGTTCAAGAAGTGGCCTCATGGCCATCTCCAAGTTTTTGTGACGTCGCTTTTGCTTGCCGCCAACCAAATAATCTAATGGACTGCCCCACACCAAGAACTCTCTGTCGGCTCTTTGGGTGACAGAGCCAGCGTTCTGACCAGGCTCGTTAAGACTCCGCAAACTTGCCAGATACTGGGACGTGATTCCAACCCGTTTTCGGTCTCCTATCTTTTGGGCCTCGATTAAAGCTGCGCGGTAATAGCTTTCGCTTTTCTCGAGCAGTCCGTCCATTCGCGCCCTATCGCCGACTGTTTGATACTTTTCCCAGGCCCGCAGATGATACTCACCAATCCAAGGCAGCAGCGAGAAACCAATCGTCAAAGCGATCAGCAACGTGAATACAAGCGTAGCAACTACGTATTGCGTTCTCCCCCTCCTCATTTAATGCCCATCTCTAGTCTCTCAGAGTCGCTGACCGTTGTCATTCCTTGAGCGCATCGAAAGATAGACGTCTCGCGCCCTTCATCTCGGGCGTTATAATGTTTCTGACGCTATTCTGGGAGTTCTCTAGTGGCCAAGGTGCTGGTTGCAGAAGACAATTTAGACTTTCTCGAGCAAATAGTCGGCTGGCTAAAGTCGGAAGGCTATACCGTCGAAAGCGTTACTACTGGTACAAGTGCGCTCGAACGCCTGAAATTCTATGAATATGACGTCGTAATCCTTGACTGGAATATGCCTGGTATGACCGGCTTGGAGATTTGCACTGAATTCCGCGAAAATGGTGGCATCACTCCAATTCTGATGCTAACAGGCAGGGACACAACCCGAGACAAAACCCAGGGACTGGATGCGGGCGCCGACGACTATTTGACTAAACCGTTTGACTTGCTTGAACTGTCAGCCAGATTACGGTCTTTGCAAAGAAGACCAAAGCTCGTGCAAGGAGCAGTTTTGCGGGCGGGTGCCTTGGAATTGAACACTGTGGCTCGCGAGGCTACTATTAATAGCGCTCAAAGGATTGTGTTGTTGCCACTTGAGTATGCTCTGCTTGAATTTCTGATGCGTCATCCCAACGAAGTCTTCAGCCACACGGTCCTGGTCGACCGGGTCTGGAAATCGGAATCGAACTCAACGGCAGAGGCCGTGCGGACTTGCGTGATGTCGCTGCGAAAGAAGATCGCTGTTGATGGTGTACCGTCAATTATCAAAACTGTCCATGGCTTGGGCTACAAGCTTGAAGAGCCCGTTGTCCGATAATCTCGCCATCTCGGATTTTCGAGTTCTCTCACTGGACGCCCGGCGCCCAAGGAACAAAAGGCGTAGGTTTTACAACTAGAGCTAAGGCATCTCAGGTTTAAGGAGTGGGTCATGAAAGTTGAACTGTTACTCGTTGTGCTCGCAATCGGCGGTCTGGCGGGCTGTAGCGCTTCCGACCAAGAGGCAACGATAACCTCTGAAAGAAAAACCGCATCGCGAGTAAAAGAGGATGCTGAAGTGGCTGGCAGCAAAACAGTCGAAGAACTCAAGGAACTGCGAACAGATATCGTGAACGGCGTGCACAAGCTGCATGAAGAAACGATCAAAGGTGCAGCTGAATTGAGTAAGAAAACTGAGAGCGGTGCTGAATCAGTCGAACGCGCCGCAAATGACATTCAGCAATTGGGTCAACATGCAGCGAAAAAAGCTGCCGAAGTCAGGGCTACCATCAAACGGGTTGATGCGGCTATCAAGAACGAGCCTCCGGTCTCTGACACCAGTACAGAAAAGTCCCGATAAGGCCAATTAATCGTGAAAGCAATTGCGTCTCTCGACCAGCTAACCGAAGATAAAGATGTCTAACTAGCGAGACCGCGGGCCATCATTGATCCTCTGAACACCGTAGCCTGAACCGCCGCCGGTGAGTGCCTCAATGCGTGCCTTGGCGGCAGCACGAACGTCTTTCTGCTTTCTGTCAAAATCCTTGCGGAGATACTGAATACGGTGCTCGGTATTCTCGTGAATTGACAAGTCAAAGCGGCGACTACGATCCTCTAGCAAGCTAAGCCTGTCGTCTTCCCGCATCTGTTGTATTTGCCGGGTCAACTGCACCTGGCTTTCCGCTATCCGAACTTCCGCTTCTTGCGTTATGGTTGCTGCTAATTGAGCGATGTGCCGGTCCGAGGCTGTCAATGCAGGCGTTGCTCCGCCGTCTGCTAGCAGTTTCTCGATGTCTCTGTACAGATGCGGCTCCTGTATGTTTCCTGTTTCAGTAAAGAGAGTCTTTCCTGTGTCATCCAAGAATAGAACCTGCGGGCAATCAGCTCTGACCGTGTTCGAAGCAGTCTGTGTGTCCGTCGATGATACGGTAAATCTTACTCGGTCACCATATTTGCGCCTGAGATCCACGATGATCAATTCAACTCTATGGCACCGAGGGCATCCGCACAGGCTTACGACAACCTCTGGGCTACCGCCGTTTCCGTTATTAGACGCAGCCTTTGATCGCGGACGCAATTGATCCTCCACAGAACCATCGCGATGGATGGTGTGGCGCACGCGATCAGCACCGATGTAATTCAAATCGCCCTGACTATCAACATTGAAGCTGCCTATAATCCTGCCATCCGAACGAACCGGGATCGGTATGGTGCATATTACAAGATCTCTAGCGTGCCTGATTTCCTTTAAAGTCCATATGCCATCAGCTACTTTGTGCAGCCTGTAGCTACCGGTCGGACCTATTTTGCCTTGGACATCCGTCGGGTTGCCGCGGGCATCAAATATGTAACTGAATATCGGTGCCCCAGTGCCAGTCTTTGCTTTCTTGGCTGTGCCAGGCTCTTCGCTTTGAACGCCAAGGGCACTTAGACCCTGACGGCAGTAAACTGCCATCTGCCCCTGCGGCGCCATCGCTAAGGCGACCTTATATTCTTTGATGGCGTCAGCCTTTTGGTTCGTCTTGGCCAAGGCATTAGCAAGATAGTAGTGCAAAACCGGGTTATTGAATTCCGTCGATTCAGCCTGCCCGAAAAGTCCGATAGCAATGGGATAGTTGCCGCGATTGTATTCTCTGATGGCTTTGGCCAATAACTCATTCGAAAACGCCGTCGGCGTAAACAAAAGCCAACAAGTAATAACAGAGGCTGGCAGCCACTTTCTGGTGCAACTATTTACAATCAACACGAGTCTCACGCGAAGGCATCAAGGTGGGCAGTGACCTCCAAACGTTACGTCCGCCGTACGTTGCAGTCTAAGCGTGCCGAGACATTGGTTGAGCCCCGTACCCGGAGTCCACATTACATTTCCGTTCTCGGTGACGTGATGCGATGTCAGCATCCAAATTCCAATGATTTGGGCCCAATTCGTGTTGGGATTATCCTGCGTTTGTTGTTCCGCGACAATAGTCTTTTCTGTACCGTCAGGCGAAGCTGCTTTGTACCAAGGTTCGGACACCTGACTCTGGGGTGAAAGCTTAATCGTGGGCTGAGTATTATCAGCAGTCTTGTACGTCGGGTATAGGACATATTCATACTCATTCGGGACAACCTGCTGCGCGCTTAGAAGAGCCTTCATACCAGTCATCGTCATCCCCGCATCAATTTCCTTAAGCCGCTGCAGTAGCTTCACGAATGCAGGCTCGTGATCGCCCGGTAAAGCGGTAAGGACACTCAGTAAATCCTTTTGGTTATATTCATTGCCCAAAGATGCATAACCATTCAACTTACTCAGGCAACCGACTGAGTGGTCCTTAATTTGCCATTGCTGTTCGTGTGCAAACTCGTAGGTGCTGGTGGCAATCTGCGTGCCGTTTATCGTCCAGTTTGCTTGGTTTTTCTCCAACTTTATTACAACGTAGGCATGGGGTATCGCTAGTTGGTAAGTGTGCTGTGGATTGGCTATGGCATTAGCGGAAGCCTGTCCGCCGGTACCCGACAGGGTTCCGCTGCCGTAGTAAGAATTGGGCGGGAGTGAGGCAATTGCGCCTTCTGGTTTTTCCTGGTTGCTCTTGAACTCCTCCGGAGAAACAAGGTGCGGCATTTCACCCAGTCTGAACGGGACAAACATAAATTGCTTGCCGTTTACTTGCAAATTCTTATAGCCACCTAGCCATTGACTGCTTCCTTTGCTGACCGGGCTCAACTTATCACCGGTACCGGGTGGAAACTGAGCCGGATCGATTGAAATATTACTTTCATCACCGCGATGCAGGTAGGCAGTGTTGAAATTAGCCTGTTCAGAATCTTCGCTACCAGAGCCTTTCTTCACTACCGCGATCGCTTTCTTCTCGTCCTGAACGGCAAATAGCTTGTCCATGCTTTCCTTATCGGTAAGCTTCTCTTTGAGGTTATTCGTCAGATCTTCGGCTCCCGACATCGCCTGGCTCGCGCTGCCCGCTGAGTTACCAGCCTGACCGCTGTTAGCCATTTCCTCCGCGTTTGCATTGATCAATAGCGCTTTACCCCATACCCGATTAATGTTAGTCAGGCCTACGGCTCCAGTGATATCGTTGCAATCACCAAAGACAGCTCCTCCTGCACCAGATTTGAGATCCGGCACATGAGTAGCTATATTGAGCACTCCAGCATCGACTGAGTTGCGGACCATTTGAGAACTGCTCAATTTCATAGACACTTGGATTACAGCTACTATGACGAGTACCAACACAAAGGCACAAGCCGCAACCATCGCCGATGTCGCACCCAGTTGTGTCTTTCGACAATGATGGCGGTGTTTACGATCTTGCGTGGAAGGCACACGTTTGGCGAGTTGATTGTGGCGCATGGTCCTAATTCCTTCCGGCTTCAGACAGATGGTGGCAAGGCAACGATTGGTTGAGTACTGCTGGCCGTAAGCTTTACACTTGAGGTCCAAGGCAGTGGAACAGGAATGGTTACTGTCATTGATACTGAGACGGTCACCAACTTTTGTGCAGGATCGAACTGAAAACTAGCGATAGAGACATTAGGAATCAAGTTTGTTTTAGCAAAATTACTGACAGTCTGTTCGGCGATTTTTTGAGCCGCATCGGCCGTGATATTATTCGCCGCCGCTCGTGCTGCAGTTTGGGCAAGTTCCTGATTAGAGTGGTTTGCGTTGATGACCGCCATCGCGTCTACGGACATCAGCGCCAGCGGTATGAGAACGAGTGCTCCCACCACAGTCTCAAGGAGGCTTTGTGCGAGCCGGCGAGCGTTCCTCTTTACTAACTGTCGCCGTTTCATTGTCTACTTTCCTGCATTACTTGGATCTTCCAGGACTCTTTTGCTAGAAAACGTGAACGTCATGGGTGCGGAGAGGCCAGGTACACCCGGAATGAAAGGGATAGTTAAGAACGGGTTAGCAGTGATACTGGTTGATACCACGACGTATTGGACACCGTTTGTGATCGGATAGGAAATTTGCGTGGCAGGCGGCTCTACCAAATGCGCAAAAGCACCGATGCCCGTTTGCGTCCAGGCCGACACCACACTAGATTTCACAGGTCCGGCATCGCTATTTGCTTGCGTAGCAGCAAATAGTGCTGCCTTGTCCGCTTGCAGGTCTGTTAATGTCGCGCCGGCAGAATAGGTCAAACCCAGGGCAATCAAATCCAGCAAAGGGAAGAAAACAGCTAAAAGTAGGAAAAGAAGTGCAGGAGCCAGCTCGCTCATCGCGGATCCATGGCTTCTACTACCGCCTTTCCGGGTCCTTCTATGCAACATCGGTTTAGCTCGCTGATGGCCGTGGGAATTCTGAAAAGCCGGACTGATACGAACAGTCACTCCTATTATACTTATACGGACCTAGCGTGCGAGATTCGTAAAGCAGTCACGTGGCTAGCAGCAAGCGGGCGGCTATTATGGGCGTTTTGGTCCCGCAGAACCAGCCGTGACCACGCCGGACCTTAGCGCCGCTGCCTCGAACGAGCGTCCTTCTTGCATGTACAACTTGATTAGATTTGATCTGGCTACTCTATCGTAAGGGTTGCGATCGAATACTTGCTTGTAAATATAGATGGATTGCTCTGTGTCGCCCTTATGAGCCAACGCGTCGGCATAAGACAATTGATCCTGCTGACCCAGCGAATGAGCGTCAGCGAGCATTTTGAATTGCTCAACAGCGGCTTTGTAATTGCCATTGCGCATAAACGTGTAAGCCAAGTAGCGGCGTGACTTAGTGTCGTTGGGGCTACCGCGCAGGGCATCTGTGAGCACGGCTGTTAGAGGGTCTGGCGTCGACTGCTGCCCTATCACCGGCTGCCCGACCGGAGCTGCTTTTGAAGTCTTGGCCAGGTTTCGTTCAGAAAGCGGAGGTTCTACAACGGGACGATCGCCTGACATAATCGGTTTGAGATGCCTTACACGAGAGTACGCAGCCGCTTTTTGTGCTTCAACGTCCGCCAGACCCGGAGCAAGAGCAAGTGCTCGATCGAAATCGGCGATTGCTTTGCCGTCCTCCCGGAAGCGCGCATGGAGTTGCCCACGTGTTACGTACGTCTCAGAAGTACGCTGAAGTTCAATCGCTTGAGTCAGATCAGCAAGAGCATTCTTATACTCTTCCTTACTCGTATACGCCTTGCCCCGAGCTGTAAAAGCTTCTGCAAGCTTGGCATCAATACTGATTGCACGATGTAGATCTTTCATTGCCCGATCTGTTTGCCCAAGAGCCAGGTAACATGAGCCACGACCAAGGAATACCTGAGCATCACTGGTGGTGGCATCGATAGCTTTATCGTAATCTTGCAAAGCTTCCTTGTATTTGCCAGATTTCCATTCAGCAAACGCGCGCCACTCATACAGCTCTGGCTGCGCATTTGGATCGCTGCCAATGGCCTTACTGGCATCACTTATAGTTTGCTCGTACTTGCCTAAAGATGCAGCGACAATTGCACGGAGTGTGAGAGCCTCCGAGCTACCAGGAGCGAGCCTCAATGCTTGGTTCAAAAGAATCATCGCGTTGGTATAGTCATAACGCTTTAATATCGCACTTGCCTCGCCGATGTACGCACGACTGTCTTTGGGATCGTTCTCACGCGCCTTACGGTAATCGTTGGCGGCGTTTTCACAATCGCCAAGAGCCATGTATGCAGAAGCTCTGTCTATGTAGGCTTGAGCAGATCGTCCATTGTGAGCAACAACGGAATCAAAATCCAACAGGGCTCCCAGGCTTTCTCCACGGGACAATCTTTGCGCACCGCGAGCAGACATCTGGTGGTCATGTGCATTCGCCATAAGGTGATTGAGTAACAAGCTGGCGGCGATCGTGCCTATGCACACCGCTACCACCAGCGCGACATTCAATCGGGTTACGTAATCCGAAGCCCCTTTATGCTCGAACTTGAGTGGGTCGTCGGCAACGGGTTTTTCCTTTTTTACTTTGATAAACTCCCGAACCCTGTCGGTACGCTGGCCATCTTTATAAATCTGCCAAACGGCGTTTTGGTCCTTCTCAGACATAGCCGATACACGCCGCTTCTTCCAAAACTCTGAAGCACGATCTTGATCTTCATCAGGAGCATTGAAGCCTTCGGTTGAACTTGCAGCACCGCCAAAGGGATTCCAGTTCTTCGGGGTTGGAATCAGGCTGAGTTGGAACGCATCAATTGGATTACCCAAAAACATGCCGGATTCCTGCAACTGATCGTGCGATAGATTATTTTCGCCTTCCGAACCCTGGGGAAATTCACTTTCACTTCCGGGAAGCTCGGGCATCTTGCCCACTTCTCCACTCAGCCTAATAGCGGCCGGGACGCCTGCGCTCTCGGGGTAACCTATCAGCGACTGACCGCCGGTTGTTTGGTCTGCACCGGTGTATCCGCCGTCTAGGCCTAGAGCAGCATCCGGGGAATCCGATGCGGGATCGCCCGGTAAAATTACAGAAAGATTGATGGACGAAATCTGCGACGCTTCGCTCGATTCCATCGGTGTCATCGTCTGAGCGAAAGATTCGACCACGCCGTCGAGCGCTGCTTCCAGTGATGGAGGACCGGCGCTGTTTTGTCCAGCCCAGTCCAGGAGGCTAAATATATCGATTGCCACTGACGTTCTCAGTTGAGCAATATCGTCGGCACTAGCTTCGATTTGGTTGATATTGCCATCTCGAAGCGAAAAAATTTGCCTAATCGCCTCAAAACCGTTGATTTTGGAGAGATTGTCCGACACACCAGCGCTATGCCGCAGCCTGGCCCCAATGATGTACTTCGAGCAAAAAATGCCCAGCTCCCCAGTAAAAGCGCTGGATTCGACACAGATGATGCTGCGTTTGATCTCACTTGAGGATACGACCGCTTCCAGGAAATCTCGCAAGCCATCTAGCTCCGAGACTATACCGGAGGCAATAACTGTGGGCGGAGTGATGTCTGTTTTCATCGCGGGCGTGCAGCCATGCTGAACATTTTAACGGCATTTTATCACCTCGTTCACGATTACCCGACGAATCGGGTCTTGCAGGACCCAGAAGTCTTTGGTCGAGCTGCACAGCAGTATATTGTCATCCAAAAGTTAGTTGATAATTTGAAACCAAAATGGCACCACATTTTCAAAGTTCGAACCGAAGTAGTACGACCAGTGGCGCCATATCTTAATCCATGCGAAATGCAAGCTGACAGTCTAAAGTATCTTCGACTGAATACGACTGAGGCCCGAAAGGAAGTATTTCTCTATGAACTTACACGCCGCAAGAAGTAACGATTTCACCTTAGTATAAGCTCTTAGCGCTCCCCGGTTCCACTTTCAAGGCAACGTCTATGGACTGAACAGATACCGATCCAGCAGACGGCAATTCGGATAATATCTCTCCAAGATGGGAGAGCAGTTCAATGTATTCCATCTTATCGGCACCACGCAACTCAATCATTGTCCAAAGGCTGCCCCACGAGAGCATGGATAGCGCAAGCCCGCAAAGAGCAAGGCTATCGTCGCTTGCCAAAAGTCCCAGAGTAAGAAGCGGAGGTCCGAAAAGCCCCACAATGGCAATCGGATACATACAAGACCAAACAAAAATGGTCCAAAGCTTGCGAAAGAGAGTCGTCTTGATTGAAATGCTCAAGCTCGAACAGCCCTGGTGTGCGGAAACTTTCACGTCAAGACGTGGTCCGAAATCAAGATCAATAGAATGAGTAAGCAGCCTGAATAGCCATGAGTTTGTTGGGCGAATTCTGCGTATAGTCAAGCCGTCCTTGCGAACCTTGGTGTCGAAGTGAGTCGTACTTCCAAACCCAAGCGCCTGGGATAAGGTCACTTCAAGCGATTCCGCATATCGTTTCAGTTGTTGCAAGATTTCGTCCGACGAACAAGACAAGATCATCTCAGTAGATCTTCCCCCCTGTGGCATGTCCGGCACTTCGAAATGCCACTGAGAAGAAGACGATACAACAGCCGGTAGCGAAGCTTTTTTCGAACCTTGAGTAACCACAGGATGATGCTCTGTGCGCCAGACGCCTTGCAAGAAGCTTTTGGCTGAAACTTCGACGGCTCGCTTTGCGGTGAGCGCACGCACCCATGTGTAAATTAGCGATGCGGCAGCGCTGAGTCCAAAGATCCAGCTATATGGATTGTGGAAGGCTACAGGCAGCGACACAATACAAGCGACAATCAAGCCGACCAGCAATAATGTAGCGAGTAACAGTGCCGAACGTCCGGTAGAGGCGAGAGTTGATCGCTGCGTTACGGAACAGCCATCGTCTTCCTTAGTCAATTCGATAATGACGGCCGGACAAGTAGCGTTTCCGGCGCAGTCTCGCTTGCGAATTGCAAACGAGTCTTCACGGAATTGGATCAACAGATCATCCGTTGCAGCAAATCCCGAGCCCTGCAATATAAGGTTCTTGTTGCACGAATTTAGCAGTGTTTGCTTGGCGCTTTTAGGATTTTCAGAGACTATTCGACCAGACAAATTTTTCCATTCCCCGAGAATTCCTGTTACACCATATTCCCAAATCACATTCGCTGCCATCGACTCGTTGATTTCGGATCTATGCTCGTATACACATTTTTCCAGGAAATGTTACAGGGCAAACTCCCTTCAATTGGTCGTAGATTCATTGGAGCAGTCGCCGGGTTTTGAAATTTCATGAATGAGTCGGCGACTCAATTCAGGGTCTTGGAGGCGATCTGCAATATCCGCGAGGGAGATCAATCCGACTAAAGTCGCATATTCGTTAACAACCAAAACTCGCTTGATTTGATGCAGTCTCATCAGTTCAACAGCCACCGCGACATCTTCATCTTCCCAACAGCTAATCGGTGGCGTGCTCATTATCTCGCCAATTAGCGTTTGATCCGTAGCTGCCGCGTTTCCCAACACATTGATGGCCAGGTCACGATCCGTAACCATACCAACCAATTTATCGCCGTCAACTACTGGGATAATGCCGACATCCCGCCCTTTCATAATGGCACCGATTTGCTGAACTGTGGCGGTAGGGCTGCAATGATCAGGGGCGCGGGTCATTAGTTCGCTACATTTAACAGTCATATTTTCACTCCTTTGGTGTGAACGTATTCACGACGGGTGGTGGCATCGAATTGTTCCGCGATGCGCGATCTAAATTTCATCGAAGCCGCCCGCAATCTTAAGAATTGGGAGCGTCCGGCCACGCGATGGAGTGATATATTGGTTTCAAAGAACAGCGGTGGCCTTTCTACCCAGAACGGTAACTATCCAATACCCTTCTGGTTCTTTCAGAAAAACAAAAGAGAACACTCTCCGGCGCCAGGCCACGCAACAAGCACAATCTGGCGCCGGTTGTCTTTTTGTATAAATGATTCAATCCCCTCGCGGCAAGATCCAAGCCTGAAACTGGCGCCACACAAGTTGACCAAATCCATTTCGAATTAAATTTTGCGAGAAGCTGTACGTTGGCGCATCCTGACGACGTCGTTTCTTGCTGTAGAGTCTCCAGTGCCACCAATCTCAATATCAAGCGCCAGTCCGTAAGGGTGCGTTTTCCGTTGGCAGAAATTGAGGGCTAACTGCTCATGATCGATAGATCCTTCAGAATTACCGAGGGGATAACCTGCAAGTGGCTGCCCGCCATGCTTGCCACTATCGGTACTAAGAAGTCTGACATTGTCTCTGAATAGAATGATTGCATTTGCACCACTTTTAGTACGTGTATCTGCCATCGAAGCAAATTGTCCATCAGCTGTAACTGCGCGAGTAAATCGATTGCCGTCCACAACTCTTCGGGAAATCGATCGATCTGCCGCGAACTCGTAAGTATAAACCTCATTGGCGTAAGGGCGAAAAGGTTCATCTATCATCGATAAGATGGCGTCAATTCGCGCACGCGAACGTCCGTTTCTAAGCCAACAATAGAGGTGCTCCGCAAATTGTTGTGAGGTACCGGATTGTGATTCCTGCTGAGATTGTTGCATCCGGGATTCTTTGTCAAACGGATAATCTCCCCCCACTACATCGAAGGTTGTTACTTTGTTATCTTGGAAATAGCCTTTCGTAAGAAACTCGCGCCATGAAAGAAGCCCTGATACGGGTTTCCCGGGGAATCGTACTGTCATGCTGCCATGCGTTGCAAGATCCGGCTGCGAGAAAGCTTGAGAGCACGAGATACACTGAATCTTAGAATCAGGGGTCTCGCTTGGAGTAAGAGTGCATTCAATTTTGACGATAGAACAGATATGTTTGCCGTCTGCTTCTTGAAAATTTTGTTTGGAAACCAGGTGTGTTTGGGAATCCAAACCGGCAAAGGAAAAGGTTCTTTTGCCCACGGGGTAATCTGTGAAAGCTTGGTACTGCCCCGCTTGAATATCTTGAGTCCTCACTCGTGCGAGCTTGGTTGGCTGCGGAAGGGCAATTGTTGTTTCACTCCCGCCTTCCAGCCAGCCAAGCGATAATTTTACAGATTCCAACTGCACGTTCTTTGGCAAATTCTCTGATAAGAATGCCGCCACGTCCGCGAGCGGATCAACGGCCTTTCCGTGAATGTCGATACACTTTGTCTTCCGTGTGTCATCGCTTAGCGAGCCCTGCAACTTGGCATTGAGGTTTTCTATAGTTGTATCCAGTGAGGCTAAATCATTGTCTATGAGCGATTTCATCGTTTCGTTTCGAAGTTCTTCAGCGACAATTGCATTTTGACGAAGAGTTCCGACCAGTGTGTTAATGCCGATCACTGGCAATGGCTCGCCATCCAAGGCGCGAGTTGCTTGTCCAACAGCCGGATGGTTGCTCAGCGAAACAAAGCCGAAATCCGGATCATTGATCACTATTCTAGACAGGTCGATAGCAGCAATCTTGCCTGCTGCCTCGACTACATTTTGAGCCCGTCCGCTGTACATCACGTGCACACCAAATTGGCAGAACAGTATCAGCAACGGTATCAAAATAACAGCGACTACGCATACGGTGACAAACAACATGCTTCCAGTCTTTCGGCGATGCTTCGCATTCATGATCTTGTATGGTGTCATTGTTCCTGAACCCTCAGCGTATGAATGGTCTGCCCTTGACCGCCAGGGACGTGACTGCTCTGCACATTATCAGTTTTTGCACGACCACTCTGAGCATGAACATTCTGTGGAGGATGGCTCTGCGCATGAT
>Ga0163151_10002476_pt1 | contig 28511 bp, 20 predicted proteins | sample OliLakLV19MP5IB2_FD_145596 | JGI IMG/M metagenome (GOLD analysis project Ga0163151, IMG submission 145596) | Freshwater microbial mat bacterial communities from Lake Vanda, McMurdo Dry Valleys, Antarctica - Oligotrophic Lake LV.19.MP5.IB-2 | ecosystem: Environmental > Aquatic > Freshwater >...
GAATATATATATATGATAAAAGCAAGTAACATTACCAAAAAATTTGGGCAAATAGAAGTGCTACGTGGCATTGACGTTCACGTTAAAAAAAGTGAAGTCGTTTCTATTATAGGTGCTTCAGGTGCGGGCAAATCTACACTATTACATATATTGGGAACATTGATGCCTACCGACGGTGGGAGTTTTAGTATTGATGGTATTGATGCACATTTATTAAAAGGTAGAAAACTCGATAAATTTAGAAACAGTAAAATCGGATTTGTATTCCAGTTTCACCAATTGATGCCCGAATTTACCGCTGCAGAAAATGCTGCTATCCCTGCCATGATTGCAGGACTCGGAAAAAAAGAAGCATTGGCAAAAGCTGCTATAATATTAGAACAACTTTCATTGGGTCACCGTTTGCAACACAAACCTTCAGAATTATCAGGAGGTGAACAGCAACGTGTGGCTGTAGCCCGTGCGTTAATCAATGACCCTGCGGTGGTTTTTGCGGACGAACCCACAGGAAATCTCGATACCAAAAACGCTACTGAGCTCCACGATTTATTTTTGGATTTGCGTGAACGCACGGGACAAACATTTTTAATAGTAACACATAACGAAGCCTTGGCTAGCAAGAGCGACCGCATATTGCATATTGAAGATGGAATGATTGTTGGGTAGATACAGGGGTAGATTTGACAACTTTGCAATCAGCGACGCGGGCAAAGTTGTCAAATCTGAACGTACAAATTAAAAAAGTATGATGAAACATTATATTAAATTTGGAGATGTATTTAATAGAATACTAAACTCACGGTTGTGGTTGGTGGGGACACACAACCACGGGCAGCGGGGTTCTAGCTTTTTATTTTTTATTATAAGCATTATATCTATCAATGCTGCTCAGGCTCAACCTGTAAAAAAGCCTGCTGCTTCGCAAACGATGAAAATTGAAATGAATATTGGCGATAGTATATGGTTAGGCAAGCCCTCAGAACCTGACCATTTCGAATATATAGATATGATTACCAAAACACGTATCCCCGATACCAACCTCACTTATGATAGTATTACAGGAGCAGGTTTCTATACTTATTTTTTTGAAAACGGCGATATGGATGGCAAACGCTTACCCGCATTCTACCAAGGCGAACCAATGATAGTAGCCACTTCCATTAAAGCGAAAGACAAAAAAACAGGAGAAGACAGAATGGTTATTATAGCTTGGATTAACAAAGAAAAAATGCAAGTGGCTTGGATTGAAATTGGCAGTGCTTTGGAAAATGGAGAAGTGAAGTTGAGGCGGTAATCCTATACCATCAATTCTTCACAAACTTATACCTTGCCGCTGTTCCATTATGTTTGTGCAACATTTGTATAATATATACACCCGTTGACAGGTTAGAAGTATTAAACAAATAACAATTATACGAATGTGCTATTGGGTATGCCAACAATCTACCCTCCATATCATACAATGATATATCATAATCCTTTGTTTCACCTGCTATGCCCACAAATAATTCATCATGTGCGGGGTTTGGCCAGCATGTAACTAATATAGGTTCTTGCATAGTTGCAATACTTGTGGTACTAATATTAGCAGGGTTGTACGAGTCATTATCTATATGTATCGTGTCGGCAGCAGTAAAAGTTATATCTTCACTTGTGGGTGGGCTTCCACAGGCAAAATCATAATGCGTAGTATCTGTCCTAAAACTATCCCAACTTAGGTCAGGTTTGAAACGCAAAAAATAGGAATCCGTATATTGGTTGGCTGAATCCCACACTTTGCCACTTACCAAAATCCTTTTGTCCCTAAGTATTATCGAAAATGAAAGATCCCATTTATAGCCCGTTGGTCTCACATGGTATTGTAGGTTGTTCAGCGTATCCCATATTCGTATATCAAGCAACCTTGTTGTTTTATTGGTCTGTTTATTAAAAGTATCTGCCCACTCAGTAGTCACCACATAGTCCCTATTAGGGCTGACCAATGCATCTCCACCCTGTAATATTAGTCCCTTAGGGGTATAGTTTTTTAACAAACTTGCCTTTTTATTTTGCACATCAAAGTCAAATAAGGTCATATAAAGTGGTATAGCAACACTACCTACCACCTTCAAGTGTGCAGGGTCTTTTTCACTTAGCACAATTCCAGCCGCCCCCACGTATGTATCAAAAGCCGTGGGCATTTGGTACACAAGGTTTAGGTTATCACTTCGGTACTTACTTATGGCAGGGAATCTATAATATGAATTAGAATCTGTAGGTGACATATACCATGCAGCACCTAGGGCATAAAAATAATTACTGTCGTTCGATAGGTTCAGCCATAAATGTTCAAAATTATTAGCCCTATACGTTTTCAATTTACCTTGGGGGCTAAACAGCATCGTGGCAGTATAATATATATTAGCTGCATTGCCTGGGTATAGCGTAAGCACAACTATATCTCCATTATTTAGTTCTATGCATCCCGTGGCGAGATAGGCTGTATCACTTACCAGTATTTTTTTCCATACCACATTGCCACATTTATCATACCTCACTATCACAGGGCAGTCTCCATCATTACTATTCTTATTATAATATTTATAACTTGTGCCTACACCTATAAAACCCGAGTCCTTTGTCATTCTCACACTAGTAGTATAATCACCATTCTTGCCCCCTTTCAACCTTTTTTGCCAGAGCAGATTACAGTTTTGGGTGTACTTTCTAACATAGTTAATGCTCACATCGTTTTCTATCACAATATACCCTCCATCATAATGCTCTATTCCCTGATTCCTTATTTCTTGCTCCCCTGCTTTTTTTATTACCTTTACAAAAGGCTGTGTTGTGCCTGTGTAATATAGACACAGCACACCAAGTAGCATAATGGTTTTTAATATAAATTGATTACGTAACCGCATCATTGTTTTAATATAAGGCTATAGCACTGTGTTACGCCATTTTGTTTTACCACTGCAAAATAATAACCCGTATACCAAGCCGATGCGTCTATGCTTCTATTCAACGCCCCATTTTGTTTATAAGAAGTACCGCAGTTAGTTGCCGAGTCTATGGTTGTTTCTTCATTGTACACAATATTTCCATTCAGGTCAGATATTAAAAGGGTAATAGTTTTATTTTGGCAATCAAGATTCTCTATAGTAATGCCCAATGTATTACTGAATGGATTAGGTGCACAAGCTATAGTAAGCGTAGGGGCTTGGGCTACACTATCCTCGTACGCACTATCTATAAGATTTGCAAGCATGGTATCCGCTGGGTATTGATACATATAAAAACCATTGGTCGAATCTTCATACGAATAAAAGTTGGTTACTATGCTCTGTGCCATTGCCCTGGCTACCGATGGATTATCTGCCATAGTTTTAATACCAGATATATTGTTTTCTATCCATGTCGAATCAAAATTGTGTCCACGTGCATCAAGTCTCCATTTCCAAATATTACATATCCCCATTATTTCATTATTATTGGCTGAATCACTCATTAGTTGGTTCAATAAACTCCTAGCACTGGTGGTATCACCCCTTCCATATTTATGGGTAATCAAAAGATATTTAGCTCCAAAGTGATTGTAATTGCCCAACATATTGGCAATGCTATCCCAATAAACAGGGTTTTTTATAATCCCGTATTTAATATTCCAATTTCTAACACTTGCTGCCAAGTAATGGTCGCCGTTCAATCTACATACACTCCAAAAGCCATATTCTGTCGAGTCCACACCACCTTGGGCAATGCTATCAGCCTTAGCAAACCAATAATTTACATTTCCTACAAGGTGAAAAGCCATGCTATCACTATAGTCATCCTTTACTCCACCCATAGGTTCGTCATCAACCATAGTGCAACTCCCCGCCAAGGTGGCTTGTTTTCTAAAAACAAGATTTGGAGTTACTTTAGCAGGCCATCTTCTATTGCCAAAGCTCAATGCTCCATCAAAATAATAGTTCATTTTATTAACACCCGCATCAAGTCTTATATTCATAAAAGTATTCGCATTATTGGTATTACAAAAATCATTTCCTGCTGAGCGGGTAGGGCTTTGCCATTGGTTTAAAAAGAGTCCACCTGTAGTTTGAGGGTCTTTTTCTGCAAATATATCGTTGTTTAATGTGGTGTTAAAAGAATTAGAAAGTACAAGAGCATTTGTATTATCATTTCTACTATACACATTTGTTCTAATACCTGTGAACTGATTACAATGGATATTTCCACTTAATATATTCGATGCCCACACTGCTACTCCAGCATTTCTAGCATTCTGAATATTACCACTGCCAAAAATATTATTAGTGCTGATAGTAAAAGTGTTGTTATCACCTATTGCATAGTCTGTGGTAGTTTCTACCCATATACCAAATGAACCTACATTGCCATAGTTTCTTGGCAAGGCAAAATCATTTAAAGTCGCTAAAAAGAAATCTACATCTTTATTCCAAATTCCTGAAAAACAATCAAAAAAGTGACTATTATTTACTGTCATATAGGTTTGTGTAGGTGATATTAAATCACGCTGGGAAAGTATACCATTAAACAATTTCCTAAACGTACAACCATTATTTACAGTTACGATCGAGCCATTATTATATACACCTATAATATAACATGCACGTATTGCATTTGCGTTTACAGCACAACTATTTTCAAATAGCGAATTCTTAATTGCGTTTACAAGCTGTATATTAGGACAAAGATGTATAGATATAATGCAGTTTTGATAAGCAATAGGATTAGGTACTTTCTTGGGGTTGAATAGTAAATGTCTAACACCAAGAGGGTTTCCATTTTCGACCTGGAAATAATTTGAATGCGTGAACGAACAGTCTTCAATAATACTGTTTTGTATGTTGCCATGCGGTGCCGTAAAGAAGAATATATCCCTATTAATATTATTCCAAAAATCACTATTCTTAGCATAAACATAACCTCCGTCAAATACCCTCACTCCATCTCTAGCCAATCTTATTTGTGTTTTTGTATTTGAATTTTGTGATGGTATACCACCCAGTAGGAGCATGCCATGTTTTGGTGCACCAAACTGTGTACGTGCTGTATATCGCTGCATGGTATATAAAGTCATCTGCCCTGCATCTTGAAATGCGTTAGGGTCTCCAGACACCAAAATACCTTGCCAATAACCTAGTGTTCCATTATTAGCTGCACCGTTATCAAATCTTGAAGTGAGAATAGAGTTTTTAATAACTAACATTGCTCCTTTTTCAACTATAATTCGTCCATCTGCGTCAAATATAGAGTGTTTGAGCATTAATTTCAGCATAAGCACCAGCTTGTATAGTTATTTTCACATAGTTCAGTGCAGGGCCAGCAGGTAATGTCAAATTGTTGTTTTGCCCATTATTAGGCACAACAAAAGTCGCAGTGCTTAGCACCAAAGCATAGCTGGTTTTATGAACAAAGTTCATAAAAAATAATAAAAAAAATAATTTTACGAGTAATTTTCTCATAGCAATGTAGTTTAAGTTTTTTGCCTACTTTGCAATAGGGTTTTCGGCATTTCCCTTTAGATAATTTATATATCTTAATATTACATTTTTAGAGCTGCGTTTAACTTCATAGAGTTTAAGTTTAATAGTAAAGCAATACTAAGGCATAAAACAAGACGATGCAAATTTATTTTAAAAATAAGTTAATATTTTTTCTCATCTTAAAATAAAAATATACTAGAGTCTACACTTTATTGAGCAATATATAAAATCATATTTCAAAATCTCCCCAAACATTTCATTTTGCACTTTCCTTCAAATCCTATAAGTTTGTATCTTAATTCCGCCTAAGTAAAACACGGAAGTGATAAATGGGCCAACTAACAACCCGGCACTTACTGGGAATTAAGAACATTAACAGCGATGACATCGGGCTAATCTTTGAAACAGCCGATGAGTTTAAGACCGTTATTAACCGCCCCATCAAAAAAGTTCCCTCCCTTAGAGATATTACTGTTGCCAATATTTTCTTCGAGAATTCTACCCGCACCCGTATTTCATTCGAGCTTGCCCAAAAAAGGCTGAGTGCCGATGTGGTCAATTTTTCTGCTTCTGGCTCTTCGGTTTCAAAAGGTGAGACACTGATTGATACGGTCAAAAATATCCTTGCCATGAAGGTGGATATGGTGGTGATGCGTCACCCAGTACCTGGGGCTCATATATTTTTATCGAAACATATCGATGCACAAATTATCAATGCAGGCGATGGCACTCATGAGCATCCTACACAAGGTTTGTTGGATGCATACTCCATCCGTGAGAAACTCGGAAGTTTGGAAGGCAAAAAAGTGGTGATTGTGGGAGACATTATGCACAGTAGAGTTGCACTCTCAAATATATTCGCACTACAAAAAACAGGAGCCGAAGTGATGGTTTGCGGCCCAGCTACTTTAATTCCCAAACATATAGAATCGTTAGGAGTGAAAGTAGAAACGAATTTACTGAAAGCTCTTAACTGGTGCGATGTGGCAAACATGCTTCGTATACAATTGGAAAGACAGGACATCAAATATTTTCCTTCACTGCGAGAATACTCGATGCTGTATGGATTGGATTTGAACCTGCTAAACAAACTGGACAAAACCATCACCATTATGCACCCAGGACCTATTAATCGTGGTGTGGAAATAACTAGTGATGTAGCCGACAGTGCACACTCTATTATACTTGACCAAGTAGAAAATGGTGTTGCAATTAGAATGGCAGTGATGTATTTGCTTGCAAATAATTAATAAAAATGGTATTATATAAATGCCATGAAGAAATCCTGTAAATATATGTTCAATTCCCTCTGTGGTTGGCGACAACGCCAGACCACAAGCAGTAATAATTTAAAATATATTTTAGTTCTCATAATATTACTTTCTATTAATATATTTTCTAACGCACAGTATTTACCCGGCAAACTCTTTTTTAAAGTAAAACCAAATTGTGAAAAGTACATTCCTTTATTCCAAACAAAAACTAATGATATACTATATAGTTCTTTTTGGCAACAAGCAATTACCGATTATCATATTATACAAATAGAAAAACCTTTTAAAACAGAGGATGCCGAAGTACAAAAATTATATAGAGTTTCGTTTTTAAACTATGATAGTTTGTATAGTTTTGTGAATCATTTGCAAAAGGAAAACTATATAGAATTTGCCCATTCTTGTCCCGTATATCAAAAATTTTCTACACCCAATGATATAAACTCTCGTCAAAGTTGGATATTCCAATCCATCAGTATGGACAATGCTTGGGGGCTTGTAGGCAATAATAAAAGTACCATTGCCATAGTTGATGATGGTGTAAAAATAGACCATCCAGATTTGAATATTTGGACCAATCCAAAAGAAATTGATTCGAATAAAATTGATGATGATACCAATGGTTTTGTGGATGATGTTCATGGTTATGATGTAGCCGATAATGACAATAATCCCATTCCACCCGTCTCACAATTTTGGACACATGGCACACATACTGCTGGAATTGCAGGAGCAAACACCAATAACAATTTGGGGATTGCTTCGGTCAGTTATAATACAGTTTCTATTATAGCAGTGAAATGTACCACTCAGCCTGTAGTACTTACCCATGCTGAAGAAGGATTGGATTATGCGATAAAAGCAGGGGCAAATATTATATCTTTGTCGTGGGGTGGGAAAGATACATCCTTATATAAAACTTTACATACGCTCCTTGATGCTGCACATAAAAAGAATATAATATTAGTTGCTGCGGGCGGTAATGATGGAGAAGATTCTGTGAATTATCCCGCCGGTTTCGATCATGTAATAGCAGTAGGAAGCACAGGTGTAAATGATATCGTTTCTAAAAATTCAAATTATGGAAACTATATAGATTTGATGGCTCCAGGTGATACTATATATAGCACGGTCGTATATAGTCCTTACTATGGAACCTTAAGTGGTACAAGCATGAGTTGCCCTATGGTAGCAGGTCTTTGCGGATTAATGCTTTCTGTAAAACCAACATTAACATCTGATCAAATAGAAATTTGTTTGAAAGCTACTGCCGATAATATTGACAATACAAATAATATAAAATACAAAAACAAATTGGGAGCAGGAAGAATTAATGCAGTGAATGCGATGCAGTGTGCTATCAATAATAATATAACAGAAACTATATATAATCACAGTATTCTCACTTGGCCCAATCCTGCAGCAAATACGATACATATAAGTTTGCCTACACCCAATAAATCAAGTTTACAAATATTGGATATGATGGGAAGGACTGTATTATATACTCCATTCAACAATCAGGCAAGTATTGATTTGACTAGCTATGCAGCAGGTTTGTATCTGATTAATATATATAGTGAAAGTGGTATTGCCGTGCGTAAATTTTTGAAAGTGGATTAATGACTCTAACGTCATTCTGAATCTCGTCAATTTCAAATCTCAATAATTTATACCGAAACTCAATATATAATAGTGCAAAAGAAAGGGACTAATCCCGAATGCTTTCGGGATGTAGTTAGGCATTAGCAATCTACAAACAAAATCCGCCACAGGCGGAGAACTATTATAGTTTAAGAATTGGTATTATATATCCTTTAAAGACGCGATGAAGAATCTCTTGAATCGGAGACGAATTTGAAGGAGAGCAAACTTTTATAAGATTCTTCGTATTGAAGCAATACTCAGAATGACGCTAACGCCTGATATCGGGTCTGAAACAAGTTCAAAAAACAATAAAACAAAAAATTAACCGTCACCTATTACATTTGCAAAATAAACAATTACAAATAAAATGACCGATAACGAACACGAAAGCAAAATAAAAGAAGCATTTCAAAGCAAAGAATGGCCTGAGATAAAGATATCCGACAGTTGGATGGTGTTTAAAATAGTTGCTGAATTTGTTCAGGGATTCGAACGTTTGAGTCGCATTGGACCTTGTGTATCTATATTTGGATCGGCCCGCACCAAAGCGGATAATCCCTATTATATATTATCTGAAGAAATTGGATACAAGCTTACCCAACAAGGATTTGGTGTAATTACTGGTGGAGGTCCCGGCATTATGGAAGCAGGAAACAAAGGAGCCAAACGAGGAAACGGAAAATCAGTTGGACTTAATATTGATTTGCCTTTTGAACAATTTAGCAATCCTTATATAGACCATGATAAAAATATTGATTTCGATTATTTCTTTGTTCGCAAAGTGATGTTTATGAAATATGCCCAAGGGTTTATCGTATTGCCCGGTGGCTTCGGCACGATGGATGAATTGTTTGAGGCTCTCACGCTGATACAAACAGAAAAGATTGCAAAATTCCCAATTGTATTAGTTGGCACTAGCTATTGGAAAGGTTTTATAGCGTGGATCAATGAAATTATGTTGCTAAAAGAACACAATGTAAACGCAATTGATATGGAACTTTTCAAACTAGTAGATACCGCAGATGATGCCGTAAAAGTAATCACCGATTTCTACAGTAAGTATTCTCCGTCACCCAATTTCTAGTATACTTTTACCTTTCCAAAAGTTTAGAACTTTTGGAAAGGTAAAAAATCGTAAATGAAATGAATCAGCCTCGCAAAACCCGAATATTGTTTTTCGTAATCAGCGGATATGCATTGGCAGCTTTTGGTTGGTGGTTTTATATACTCACACAAAATAGTCGGGAGCAACATGATACTGCCTTGCAGAAAGTATATGATGATGCCCTAAAGGCGAAGTTAGAAATCTATGATTGTTGTAAAGATATGTTTGATGAAGAGCAGGAATTGAACATTGATTCTTTGCAGAATTATATCATCACCTATTTTCCAGATTATACTTTGCGATTTTTGCAAAAGCCGAAAAATTCAGATAAAGAAAATGGACTATTGGCAAAAATTGAAGTGAATCCCAAAGCATATATTTTTGAAAAAATAGAGCAGAAATATCAACGCAAGCTTACCCAATACGTGATGGAAGGACTGGTATTTGTAGGTTTACTTTTTTGGGGCATCTATTATATATATAAAGTAGTGAGTAGAAGAATAGATGTGAACCGACAGCAAAATAATTTTTTATTGGCCATTACCCACGAATTAAAAACTCCAGTGGCTTCAATCAAACTGATGTTGGAAACTTTGCAAAAGCGGCAACTCCCCGACCAGCAACGCACTGACTTATTGGCCGACACCCTCAATGATACTGAGCGATTGGGGAAACTTGTAGAAAATATTTTGATGGCTACGCGTATTGAAGGCGGGCATCATAATTATCATTTTGAAGAAACTAATTTAGCAGGTGTGGTGGAAGATACGGTTTCGAAATTTGCCAAAGGAACAGAGAAAAAACAAAGCGTTGAAGCACTATATAACGATGAGCCCTTTATTACTGCCGACAGATTAGCCCTAGGTGTGGCTCTGAGTAATTTATTATCGAATGCCATAAAATATTCACCCGAAGGAGCTGACTTAAAAGTGGAGTTGAAAGAGCAGGAAGATTATATAGAACTAAATGTTTATGATCGTGGTCAACAAATTGACCCAAAAGAAAAAACCAAAATTTTTGAAAAGTTTTATAGAGTTGGGAACGAAGAAACACGGACCAATAAAGGCACAGGTTTAGGATTATATATTGTGAAACAAATTATCTCATCGCACCATGCTACCATTTCTATATTAAAACGTGATGGTGGTGGAAATATTTTTGTCATCCATTTCCCAAAAGAATCAGGTGCTTAATATTGATTTCATTGATGTTTGAGTTTTCTAAATCAAATTTGGAGGTCAATAACATTTATCATATTTATGTCAAATGCATAAAAAACCAAATATTTTGATTTCATTTGTGGTTCGAACCAACCAATCCTTTTATGAACTCTGCCAATAAGAAACGCATCCTTTTTGCCGATGACGAAGAAACCATCCGCCAATTAGTGAAGATAAACCTCGAAGAAGAAGGTTATTATGTAGCTGCCGTAGATAATGGACTTAAAGCTATACATCGGTTCAAAGAAGAAAAATTCGATTTGATTATTTTAGATATCATGATGCCCGAAATGGATGGTTTAACTGCATGTGAAAATATCAGGCTACAAGACAATAAAATCCCCATCTTAATACTATCAGCCCGTGATGCTGGAGAAGACCGTGTAAAAGGTTTAAAACTGGGTGCGGATGATTATCTAAGTAAGCCTTTCAATTTAGAAGAATTATTATTACGCGTGAGCAAACTTATTGCACGTGCCGAAAATATGCCCAAGAAACCCAGCTTTAACGAATATAGTTTTGGCGACAATTATGTGAATTTTGAAACATACGAAGCTAAAGGCGAACATGGTGAATTTAAACTCACCAAAAAGGAAGCATTATTGCTAAAACTCATGATTGACCACAAAGGAGCAGTAGTGAGTCGTGAGAAAATTTTGCAAACAGTTTGGGGCTATTCTGTGTTCCCTTCAACACGTACCATCGATAATTTTGTACTCTCTTTTAGAAAATATTTTGAGAAGGATCAAAAAAATCCTGTTTTCTTTCACTCATTAAGAGGTGTGGGCTATAAGTTTATGGACGGCAGCAAATAAATTGATCTTTCAATTTATTTAATTCTGCGAACAAAACAAAACCGTTTATACCGACACTCAATATAATAGTCCAAAAGAAAGGGACTAATCCCGCTTAATCCCGATAATTATCGGGATTAAGCGGGGCATTCGGGATGTAGTTCGGCATTACCATTCTACAAACCAATCCGCCACAGGCGGAGAACTATTATAGGTTAAGAATTGGTATAACATTCTAAAAACTAAATCTGCCACAGGCGGAGAACTATTTTAGTTTAAGAATTGGTATTATATATAATAGTTTTGCAAATAAATACAGGCCTATGAGGCTCCTCCTACTTAAAGTGACTACAAAAACAGTCAGGAGACGCAAACCCTTCCCCATCAAAGATCTTCGTTGTTTTCCTGAATTTTGCGATTACAATCCTCAAATTTGACCGAATTTGGCGATTACAATCACAGAATTTGGCTCATTTTTGCGATTACAATCCTCACATTTGACCGAATTTGGCGATTACAATCACTGAATTTGGCTCATTTTTGCGATTTAAATCATTGAATTTGACCGAATTTTGCGATTGCAATCAGCTATTTATCATTATATTTGCGATTACAAAATTGTATAATTATAGACATTGAAAGAAAACTCCTAGCTATACTGAAGAAAAAAATGTTTAAAGGCAAAGCCATCATTCTAGTTGGGGCTAGGCAAACGGGCAAAACAACATTATTAAAAACATTACTCAAAAATGAAAAAATGGGTTTATGGCTCAATGCAGACAATCCCGATGTACATACCCGTCTAGAAAACATATCACCTTCGGGCTGGAAAAAATTGATTGGGAAAAACAAAGTCATAGTGATCGACGAAGCACAGCGAATAGAAAATATTGGTCTTAAAATTAAATTGATTACCGATGAACTTAAAGGTATCCAACTGATAGCAACTGGTTCTTCTTCTTTTGAATTATCAAGCAAAGTAAATGAACCACTTACAGGAAGAAAATGGGAATATATGTTATACCCTATTTCTTATGGCGAAATGGCGAACTACCATGGCATCATAGAAGAAAGCAGTTTAATAGAACACAGACTTATATATGGGTATTACCCTGAAGTAATGACTGCTGAAAGTAATGAAAAAGAAATATTAAAACAACTTACAGATAGCTATTTATATAAAGATCTATTAATGCTTGACAGCATAAAACGCAGCAATAAAATCATCAATCTTTTACAAGCTTTAGCATTACAATTGGGCAACGAAGTATCATACAGTGAGCTTGGAAAATTGCTGGGCATGGACAACCAAACCGTAGAAAAATATATAGATTTATTGGAAAAATCTTTCGTTATTTTTAGGTTAAATGCCTTTAGCCGTAACTTGAGAAATGAATTAAAACGCAGTAGAAAAATATATTTTTATGACAATGGCGTTCGTAATGCACTCCTCGCTAATTTCTCTCCTCTAAGTTTACGCTCTGATGTTGGACCATTATGGGAGAATTTCCTGATTGCAGAGCGAATGAAGTTTTTATCTTATAACCAAAAATGGGTGAACTCCTATTTTTGGCGAAGTCATGAACAACAAGAAATAGATTATATATAAGAAACCGATGGGAAAATTACCGCTTATGAATTCAAGTGGTTCGACCGAAAAAAATCAAAACTCCCAGCAATATTTGGAAAAGCTTATGACGTTGATAATTTAACCATAATCAACAAATCAAATTTTGAAGACTTCCTGACCGAATAAAAGCTGTTAATTATGATATAATGAATTTTATTTTACTTCTTCCGCTTAAACTGCCCATCCTGCCATGCTTTAAAAAATTGAGACCAAGCCAAGGGATCCAATAAACGAATAGGAGGAGTTTGACCGTTCCAATACATGCGGTCGTTATAATTTTTCATATAATTCTGGTAATTTTCACCGCCATTCATTGGCGTTTGGCTTGCTACTTCTGCCAATTTATCGCGTGACAATCGTCCTCTTGCCTGTTCGCTCATATCATCAATAGTTTCATCGTGTACCATTCGGTAATCAAATTCCTGCTTACTGGGATAGGGTTTAATATAAACTGGCTGCAAAGTATCGGATTTTGAATCCAAAAGTTGAACAATAGAGTATTTCATCCCATCTATATCCCTTGGTATTATAAAAGATTTGGGGTTATAGCCATATTCTCTGAAAATTACGGTATCGCCCTTCCGTGACACAAAGGTGAAAAAACCTTCACGGTCGCTCATTGCAAGCATCTTACCACGCATATTACTAATAGTAGTATAAGGCAAGGGAATCAAGCTATCATTGGTAAGTACCAAACCCGAGAACTGAATAATGGTAGAGTCTACAATAGTGGCAGGGGCTTGAGAATAGGCAAGATTTGGAAAGCAGAACATCCCGATAGCTATCGGGATTAACATTGCAATAACATATCTTTGCACACCTAATTTTATGAAAGAAAAAGCCACCTTCATTCTTGTTTTTATAAAACGATTCCTCATTTTAATGTTGCTGTTTACCATTAGTAGGATTTTGTTTTTTTGCGAAAATACATCATTTTTTTCATCGAACAATATATCAGATAACTTTTTATGTTTCATGAGTGGTTTAAGGTTCGACTTATCTGGCCTATTAACAATAAACCTGCCAAGCTTGTTACTTATTCTGATAGCACAAATATCCTTTTGGCTATATCCTGTGCGATTGGAAAAATTTATAGCCCTTACCGTAAAAACTGAGACTATTTATTTTTATGTAATCAACGCTTCAGCCTTAATTCTAAACTTTATTGATATCTACAATTATAAGTATATGCTAAAACGCATTGGCTTTAATATAATGTTCTTCTTTCGCACCGGCGATGGAGCCTTTAATATATTGTTATCGGGCATTGTTCAGTATTGGTGGGGATTAATACTGTTCGGGGTTTTTATTTGGGGTTGGATGTATATAAACAAGAAATTTGCATCGTACAATATCAAAACTTTCACCCCTAAAGCTCCTCCTATACCTTACGCAATCCTATTGGTTGTTTTTATGATAGGCTTTGCTGTGGTTGGTGTCCGTGGCGGCTTTCAACTTAGACCCATATCGGTAATTTCTGCCATTGAAGGCGATAATCCCAATAATGCCCAGTTTGTTATGAACTCACCTTTTTGTTTTATACAAGCAACGATGCTCCCCTCTATCAAACCTATTAATTATATGAATGATGCACAAGCAAAAGAAATATTTAATAATATTTTCACGCCCAGACAAAATGAAAATAGTAAAAAGCAAAATTTATGTATCATTATTGTCGAAAGCCTCTCATGGGAAGCTTTGGAAATGGGTGGCAATAAAGAGAAATCCACGAGATTTATTGATTCATTAGCAAAACACAGCACTGTGTTTAAGCGTATGTATGCAAATGGTAAACAGAGTATAGATGGTATTCCAGCAATTTTATCAGGTTTCCCTGGATTAATGGACGAGCCCTATCTCACCTCTGCATTTGCAAGTAACGAGCTTACCAGTATTGCAGCTTTATTAAAACCTCAAGGCTACCATTCCTCTTTCTTTCACGGAGGTAAAATCGGTACTATGAATTTTGATAAATATACCAAAGCAGTTGGATTCGACCAATATTATGGTAAAGAAGATTTTCCCGATCAAAGCCAGTTTGATGGCAATTGGGGAATCTGGGATAAACCCTTTTTGCAATATTATGCTGATAATTTAGACAAAATGCAAAAACCTTTTGTGAGTAGTGTTTTCACACTCTCATCGCACCCTCCTTATGCTATACCCGAAGGTGAGAAGAATATATATAATAATATTAATAGTCCATTTTTAAATACGATTCATTATACAGACGATGCTTTGAAACTATTCTTTGAAAAAATAAAAAAATCTGATTGGTATCATAATACCCGTTTCGTAATAGTTGCCGATCATATCGGCGAGCTAGGCGGCAACAAAGGCCGCAAAGAATTATATCATATTCCTTGTATCATGTTCGACCCTGAAAATCCAGTTGAAAAAGAAATTGCGATACTGGCCCAACAAACAGATATATTACCCTATTTGTGTGAACAATTTGGCATAAAACAAAAAATTGTTTCTTGGAGTAACTATAATAAACCAAATACTTTTTCCATCAATTATATGAGTAGCACTTACCAATTAATTATGGGCAATAGTGTATTAATTAGTGATGGGGAAATCATAGTAAAACATTATAATGATTCCACCAAGTTACCCAACCACAGCGAAGCCGAAATGCTCAAGTTTATGCAGGCTTACATACAACAGTATAATAATGGCATTTTGGATAATAAGTTGGTGTGGAGGTAGGGGATTGGACATCTAGTGGTGAAAACCACTGACCACACTGTACACTCACAAACTATCCAAAAATTTCACCAAAGCGTCGCGTTCTTCTTTGCTTAATTTCTTGAAATTATCCTTTGCTGATTGTGCTTCGCCACCATGCCACATAATTGCTTCTATATAATTTCTTGCCCGCCCATCATGCAAAAAATTAGTATTGCCATTTACACGTTGGGTAAGCCCTATACCCCAGAGTGGCGGGGTTCTCCACTCATATCCGGTGGCATCAAATTCGGGTCTTCCATCGGCAAGTCCTGCACCCATATCATGCAATAAAAAATCGGAATAAGGACGAATAATTTGTGCTGATAATGGTTTGAAGGAAACATCAGTTGAGGTCTCATGCTTATCTACATGACATTTCACGCAACCCGAAACTTTAAATAATTTCTGTCCCAATTTTATGGTCTCATCTTTCACATTTCTGCGTGCAGGAACTGCTAAAGTTTTCATGTAAAAAGTTAATGCCGTTACTATGCTATCGTGCAGTTCTATTTTCCCTCCTTGTTGGGTAGTTTCATACTCAACTGGGAATATGGAAGTGGTGATACCAATATCTTCATTCAATGCTTTTGCAACTTGGTTTTTAATATTGGGTACTGCTGCTTTCCAACCAATTCTTCCCAAACAATTAGATTTATTTGTTATATAGTCATATACATAATTAGGTCTGCCAGAAACCCCATCACCATTAACATCATTGGGATCGGCATGGCTTAATATACTTTCTTCGCTAATTGCTTCTATCAATCCCATTCCAAAATTGGGACGGGCCACGCGGGGAGAGTATAATACATTTGCAGGCATCGCAGTATATAAATTCACAAATTGATATACGGGTTGTCTTAAGGATATATCAGTACCGTCAGCCAATTTTTCGGTGAAATAATTATATGCCAATTGCATGGTTCCTTCAGCATTCACTCCTGCTATAGATTTGTCTTGCAATTGTGTGCCATAACCAGGCACTGACAGCGGAGCTCCATAATCGTCAACACCGGGTAAACTCAATTTAAAAAACATAGATTGATAAGGTTGCCCAGGCATAGGAGGTGTGCCTCTTCCTTCATTTATATGGCAGCGAACACAAGTAACCTGGTTGAACAAAGGTCCCAATCCCACCCCTAGTGAAATAGCACTTACTGGCACAAATGTTTTCTCAAAAAAGCCATCTCCCAAATCGTGTACGCGTGTGTCTTCATCCGACAGTCCGCCAATCACATTGCCAAAAGCTCCTGCACTTTCATCAAATGCAGTGCAGTCACCTCCACTCATGCGTTCATCCAAATTCTCATCATCAAATGGCTGTGGCTTTCTGCACGAATATATAATACTAGTAATTGCCAGTAGAAAGAAGGCGAGGTATATGTATATCTTTGTTTTGAACATTTTTGAAGTTGGCGGTTTGTAGTTTACTCTCAATAACTATCGGGATTTTAATTTGTTTGCATTTTAACTATTAACATCAAACTGTATACTGTGCACTAATTTTTCACATAGGTTTGTATCAAAGGAATAAGTTCGTTTTCTAATATATTTTTCAAATCTGCTAATAACTGAACCGTACTTTCCACCGCAGGTCTTTCATTGTATATAGCTTTTCCAAACTTTGTAGAATATGCATTCAAATTACTATAGGCAGCATCCATTTTTTGGGTAATTTTTAAATCCAATGATTTATTATATAATTCTGTGAGGGCATGTAAGCCTGATCCATTGCCAGAATAGTTGCACAAATATACATTTTTTGCTCCTTTAATATTCATTGCAAAATCTTTCCATGAATTACCTGAGAACGGTGATTCTTCAAGCATTGAATCCATAGCTGTATAAGGTTCGCCTATCTTTGCTTCTCCTACTTCACCTATAATACCAATCATAGCATTGGCAATTTCCAACAATGCCTCTTTGCGAGTTTTGTACTTACTATTAACTGTGCCCGCACTTTTAACCTGTAATGAAAAATTACTTCCTTGGGCTTGCCATTCTGTATACATTTGTGTAGTTACTAATTTAAGATTTTCTGCTAAGGCCAAAAGATAATCTTTCTCACGGGAGGTTAATTCATTAGCTTTGCGATTACCACCAAATCCAAATAACATATATTCAATTGGATGAAATCCTTTTAAAGTTGTATTCAAACCTTGTATATAAGTTGCACTAAAGACGTTACTGCTTTTTAATACTGAATCAATCTCAGTATAACTAATAGGCCAATCATCGATGGAGGGATCTAACCCTTTATCGGCAACGGGGCCAAATAAGAATGATTCAGACTGCTCCCAAATTTGACGCGTACCGTACCAAGATTGTTGTGCTGCCAATAAATTAGCGTCAGTAGAAGTAATCACAAATGTTTGAATAGCATTTTTTAAGTCATTTGCTTTATTAGACAAATCAAGTAGAATTGGTTCCGCAATATGTGTCGGGAAATCGTTTAAAATACTACTGGTAACTTTATTTACATCGGGTTCGGTAACTACTGGCTTTTTATTGCACGATACCGAAATAAATATAGCATACAGAGTTATAATATAAAGATATTTTTTCATGGATTTATTTACTATAATGTTATTACTAGATTTTCCTGTTCTATATTGTAATTTAATTGCTTTAAAGGCAATGAGGCAGGCCCATTAACTACTTTACCTTCTGTATCGAAAGTGCTTCCATGCAAAGAGCAGTTAAAACCTTTGGCATTAGGACTTAACAACCAATCTTGGTGGGTACATTTTAACACGAAAATGATATATGTGTCATCCTTTTTCTTTATCATAATATCATATTCCAAATCCAAATCTCGAACTATGGTATCTTTATTTTCTTTCACACTTAACAAAGGGACTTTTATCATCCCTTTATCGTGTTTTGTTTTAATAACAGGGAAGGGGGAACAACCTTCAACATTGAGCATGCTAATTGCCAAACCTGCACTACATGCCGCATTGCAAGTAAATTTGATGAAATCTTTTCTGTTTAATTTACGTTCCAATTATCAATTTTTCGTTAAAAGCTATAACAAACACCCAAATTTATATAATGATTATTCGTATAATAAGGCAATGCATAAGGAGGTGGGTTAAGCACTAGCTGTTGGTTAAATTCTCCATTATTTATATAATGATAATCGAATTTCACACCCACTCCACGATGTGGCATCCAAGTAAAGCCAGCAAATATATGCTGTTGGGTATAATATTTATTGGCGATTCCATTGGTTGGTAATTTGGCGTTCATATCTACAAATTCATAACGGGTAAATATATTGAATTGTTTATCTCCTTGATGTTTCTTATAAAATATATCATAAGAATATTCTGCATATAAACCACGGGAAATATTTGCAATATTATTAGAATAAGCAGTATTGAGCAAACTGGCATCAGGTACATTGATTTGTACTGCTAAAAATTTAATATGAACTGCTCTTTTACGATATTGCAAGTTAGCCTCATTCAGAAACACAGGTGTACCAAATGGTCCAGTAGAAAGCCCTAGTATATCTGCAGATTGATTGTCAGTACCCACACTGCCTCCCACATAAGAGGAAGCCTGCAAACGCCATGGGCCATAATAATATAATACAGCTGCGGTAATTGCTTTCTGCCTAGCTTGTGCATTGCTGCCTTCACCTCTGCCTCCTCTAATGCCTTCGCTCAAACTAAATCCGGATGCATTCAATCCGTTCATTAACGCTATACTATAATTAAACCCTGGAATGCTTCGTGGACTTCCATATATAGCTACACCTACCTCACGCCAAGTAGCAGGAATAAGCATAGTTTCTACTACAGGTCTATCGTTAGCATTAAAAGTTGTGGGCAGATGGTTTTCGTTTAAAAGACCTATACGTGGCGTGAAAAAACCAGCGTTTACATATAGTGATCTGTTTATGTCGAACTTGATAAAACATTGCTCCAAACTTATCTCTCCCGAAGCTTTCCCGCCTTCCACTTTTGCATTCTCCAATTCCAATTCACTAAAGAACGATAATTTCTCATTGAACCTATTGCCTACAAATAAGACATTTCTCCGCAAATTGGCCAAACCAAGCTTATTATTGATATCGTGGGTATATAATACTTCTCCATAACCCGATATGGCCGTAGCTCTATTTCCCCTTAACTGCAATCCAGCAGCCAAACTATCTTCGTGGGTAATTATTTGCCCCGATGCCAACAATGGAATAATGGCTAAAAATAAAATGATGATGCGTTTTAACATTTTGCCTATGGTTTTTTTTTATGGGGCAAAATTATTATCTGTATTCAGTCCAAACAAGTTTATTTAGAATTTTTCTAAATAAAATCACAAAAATCTCATTGTCAACGCAATTTTTTAAACACGAACTTGGGAACGCCAGGCTTGCCTTGTTTATCATAATAATCAACAAACTTAAGTTTAAAATAATCATTGCTTCGGTTACGAATAATATAATTCCTGTTTTTACGAACTGTATAACGCGACAAAGCAAAATCATAATACTTCCAATCATAACCTATGGCATCTTTGAAGTCGCTATATTGAAAAGTTTTGGCAACTTGCAAACTAATATCTTCATATTTATAGTTGGAATCAACTGCACAAAGCACATTATAATGATTGGAAATAACTCCCCTTACTATATAGGGATAAGGTTGCCCTAAGTTAATTAGGAAATCTGTATACTTGGTAATCTTAAAATCCCAGTCTTCTTTGGGAGGTTCAAAAAATAATACTTTCTTATTGGCAAATTTATAATGCACAAAATTATAATTTTTATCGAAGAATACTTTTTCTACCGTATAATTAGTTGATGAAGATTCTAAATACCTCCATCGGAACTTAAAATAATTAGCCGTCTTTTCCAAGGCTTGAAATATAATAAATCTGTCCTGGGGTCCTGAGGTATCTTTAACATAACGTATAATAAATATACTTTTATTTAAGATCAAGGAAAATTTATCCCAACATTGTCTAAACCCTGTGCTGTCCAATGATCCTTGAGGATGATCGAACTGTAATTTATTTAACGGTGGTTTACTATATTTATTATGGAAAGCGGTGTCATTGGTATTATACACCGCTAAATTACTTCCCGTGTTTAGTTGTATACCAAATTTGTTTGGGTCGCATGCAAATGCAATATCCCAATCATGAATACTTTTCGAAATAAAATTTCCTGTTTCGCAATCAAAGAAAACTACATTTTGAAATGAATCGCCCATATTAAACTCTTCCACTAGCCCATCGGCATTATTCTCCAATTTCCATTTGGGATCCTTCTTCATACAGGATTGTGTACTGAATAAAGCCAGTGCGAAAATTATATATATACTATGTCTATTTACTAATTTCATGACTTTAAAATTTTAGAAAAATCATATTTAAAGGTGATAAAAAACACTCTTCCCATTCCAACAGGGCTTGACCCCGACTGTGTATGAGAGCCCTCTTTCATGGTTGAATTCACGCTGGTTACATTCAATAAATTCTTGATGCCTGCAATAAGTTTTATGTGTTGTTTTGCAAATTTCTTATTGAACGACACATCCATCCATTGCCAAGGATTAATATATGCCACAGCTATATTATTATATTCGTCGTAAATATATCTTTGTTGTTTGCCATTTATTTTATAAAACAATGAAATACTGCTATTATATTTTTTAAACTTATAATCGCTGCTAAAATTAATTTCATTATAATAAAAAAACTTGTCTGATTGATTGAAATAATTATTCAGCCCAGTTTTGGAAATACCTGTTCGAATTGTAAATTTGGGGCTATGATACGCTAATTGTAGTGTACCACCCTTACTAGCAAATTTATCAATATTTACATACTGATTTAGGTTCGTTAAAGCATCCAATTGTAATAAGGTAATCATGTTATTCAACCTGTTATAAAAGGTGGAAACATCAACTTTGATTGAACGTTCTTTTCTAAGTGGCTTGGTATAGGTATAATTGAGTTGTATATTATTTGAACGTTCGGCTTTTAAACTTTCATTCCCCAAAACTATATGATTTGCATCCACAAAGTTAAAGGTAAGTTCTTTGAGCGTAGGTGCACGAAATCCTTTACTAGCTGAGAATCGGATAACATTATTCTTGTTCAACTGATAACGCATACCAAGCATTGGCGTAACAGGGGCTGAAAAACGTGTATTATAAGCAAACCTAAACCCGATTTTTATATCCAAATTTTTGGTGGGCTTATATTCATTATTAAAAAACAAAGCATAATCATTGATATAGTTTTTTGCTCCTCCAAATCTTTTACCTGCGGCATGATCGGAGTTTATATCATAACCGAATTGGCTGGTGTAGTTCCCTTTTTTATTTTGCCTGATATAATTCCCTCTTAACTGCAACAAAGCAAAGCGAGTAGTGTCCTGGTTTTCCTTATTGCCAGATAGTATCGTTTTCCCATCCACCAAATCTTTTACGTATTCATTATGCTTGCGTTGGTAGAAACTATATGAATTTAAAAAACTAAGTGTACCTCTTTTCCCTAATTTTTTATCAATCTGCCATGTTAATTGCGAACGATGCGTAATGAAATGGTCATCTATTCCCTTGGCATCAAAAGGAGTTACATTGGGCGAACCTTTACTTAATAAAAATTCTCTATAATAGTTTGCCGCAATACGGTGTGCTATTTTCCCAGTATTAAAATTATAATATATATTGACAAAATATTGCTCCTTGGGTTTCCATAACATTTGTCTTTTATAGGGGTCTTCATTGGGATCCCAACCATCAAACAGATAACGCCCGAGACTAATCCCTAGTAAAGATTTTCTTATTTTTGTAGTTCCTCCAAAGTCATAGTTATAATTGCCTTTGTTATCGTGATATATATTGGCATTGATATCATACAAATTTTTTGTGCTCTTTTTGGTAATCAAATTCACCACGCCTGCACTCGCATCGGTACCGTATATCACGGACATAGGTCCTTCTATAATTTCGATGCGTTCTATATTATTCAGGTTAATTTGATTCAAATCTATATTGCCATCCAAACGACCAATAATAGGAACACCATCCAACAATATTTTTACTTGACTACCGCTGAGGCCCTGCACGCTAATGCGGCTTCCCAGAACCGCATCCTGGGTGATACGAAAATTAAGCTCGTTGGTAAGTACATCTCTCAAACTAATCGCACCCATTTTATCAATCTTAGCCCTATCTATCACTTTCACTTTTTGCACCGACAAATCAACGGTTGTATTTTTCATTTGCCCTGTTACTATCATAGAGTCTAAGGGTGTTTGAGAATAGGAATCCTCAAATAATAAAAACAAGCAAAGCACCCCAATGAGGTGCTTCGCATGTGATATGTTTTTTTTGTGGTACAAAACTTTTTTAGTTGGCAGTTGACCGTTAGCAGTTGACTCCCCCCGCCGCGGCAAGACTATCGGGATTGCAGAATTGTTCGCCGTAGGCAACTGTAAACTGCTAACTGTTAACTATTGAATCACTAATTTCTCTGTTTGTTGACTATTGCCACATTGAATATTTACTATATATAATCCTTTGCCCAAATTTTCGGTAGGCAGACTATATACATGGAAACCATTATTTTTTGCTTGTTGGTTATATATTAATTTGCCATTTAGGTCATATATATTTATTTGCATAGCACTCAATTTCTCAGTATTCACAAACAATTGTGTGTTTCCATTTGACGGATTGGGTGACAATGTATATACAAATTTATTTTCGTCTACGGTATTGATTGCCGTATTTAGAGTCAACATTTTTTGCGTAGCAAATGCAACTTTTCCATTGGCACCGCCCCCAAAACCAGTGAACTTTAATTTATATATTTCGTAGGTAACTGTTGCATTCGATTCTACATTTGAATTAAGCACTACATATGTTAACGAATCGCCCATAAGAAATTTATTGGAATTAAAATCAAAAGTTTTCCAATCGTAACCAATCGTATTTATTTTATCGCTAAACCTGCTGTCGCCAGTGTCGGTTACACTAACTAGGTCACTTAATTCACCTTTAATTCTGATTGCCTTGCAAGGAACATTGTGAAGCACACCAGTTACTTGATAGTAGGGATTACTGGGGTCAGTTTGTTTTGCAAAATAGCGAGTGAAAAGAAGATCCCATTTATTGTTATCAGGCTCACGTTTTAATTCTTGATCTTTCATTAAGTTATAATACATGAAATTATTTTTGTTATAGTTATTATCCATTAAGGTAACAGTGGTATCACCTGTTCCATCCAAATTTGCATATCTGAAGGTCCATGAACGAACACCAGAAACTGATTTGCGAGCGACTACATAAAATTTCTTTGCCCAAGGCTGAGCTGGCGGGTTAGGTGTGGCATAAATTACAAAAATAGAGTCACCATCAATTTCTCCAGCCACATTACTATTATATACACCCCATGAATAATAAGGATGCGATTCTGGGTCTCTGTTCAATGCTCCTTCTGACCATTTCTCGTCGCCATTGAAAAATCTACGCCATGATTTCCAACCTGCAGTATCGAATGCTGACCAACCCGTGATATCACTATTGGGATATTTAGCGACACGAACATCGTTAGAATGATTTACCAAAATGGTATAATAGGCTGCGTCTTTACCTCCCTTTGCACTAAAGGCCATATGCCAATTGCGAACAGGAACAGTATCAACCATTTTGTTTTTGAGCGAATAATAAACTTCGTTACGATAGCCAGGGCCAAGGTAAACACTATCGTATACCCAGTTTTGGGCATAAGTAGTAAATGCTGTAAAAGCTAATAAAGAGAATAGGAATTTTTTAATCATGATTTTTTGATTGTGTCTAATAAATGAAATAAAATTTACTTGTTGATTTGATTGGCTGCAAAGTTATTGTAATATTAGGTGTGAGTTATGTCAAGATTGGGATTTTGACGAATATGTTACAATATGCTTTTGGGAGTTTGCAATAAAAATATAGGAATAAAAATAAGGAGCCGAATTTTTAGATTTTGTGTTTTTAATATACATGTATCATAGTTTAGGAACGTAATAACAAAATAGCAAACTTGCTTCATGCAAAAATAATCTTTGTTAGCCTTTTTTAAATTTGAAAATCATGAATTATTAAAGTGGTTCATAGCAAAGATTGCGTCGATTGTGATGAATTCAGCCAAACATATTACCATTCTAAAAACTCTGGAGATTGCTTCCATTATTTAAAATGCACTTCTATATCCCAAAAAACTAACTATTAAATAACTACCCTCGGTTGCTGGCTTAAGTACATGCATGTTGTGAAATCCTTCTAAACGGTCGATGGCTTTGGTTCTTTTGCAAAAAAACACCTCAAATCGCTCTACAATAGTCTGGTTCACAATAAATATAATTAATAGCTATCTGATTTTTCTCTGTGTTCATTTTTGTATGTTTTGGTGGCAAATATTTATCTATTTAGACTTAACCAAAATAATAATGTTTCCCACACGACTATTATAAAAATAGAAACTATCATGGTGTTTAAATATACCCTGATAACGGTATCGCAAAATACCACGAAAAGCGTATATTAGTTTAACAAACTAGACCCTACTTTTGCATCAAATAAAAACCAATAAAACCATGAAAAAAATTCTAAGTTCAATTCTCACGATTATGACTATTCTGCTTACCTTTAGTACTTTAAGGGCTCAAGAAGGAGACAAATTTTTCACCCAGCGAGAGTATTTGAAGGCTATGGGCAGCTATCAACAAGAAGCTAAAACTGACCCTTCAAAATACCTTCCACTCGCCAAATGCTATTTTGCCAATCACCAAATACCCGAGGCAATAGATGCCATTAAACTTTATTTGGAAAAAGACCCCAAGGCAAATAAAGAAGTTGGAGATAGTTGGTTGGAACTATTACAACGGAATGATGATGAAGTACGTGTGAAAAACATGGGGAGTATAATCAATACGAAAGGTGATGAGTATAGTCCTGTAATTAGCAACGATGGCAAAACACTTTATTTTGTGGGCTATGACCGAGCTGGCGGATTGGGTGGAGAAGATATTTGGTTCAGCAAACGCGATTCAACTACAGGTAATTGGGGCACAGCCGAAAATTTCAGACAACTCAATACCACCTCACACGAGGCACTTAAAGCTATGTCGCCCGATGGCAACTCTGCTATTTTATTTGGTAACTATGTGGGCAGTTTCGGTAGTGGCGACTTATTCTATAGCTGTAAAGTAGCTGGTGGATGGACAACTCCTTGTAATCTGGGAGGAGCAATTAATACCAATAACTGGGAATCGCAAGCAAGCTTAGGACCCGATGGTAAGACCTTATTGTTTATCAGTGACCGCGAAGACAAAAGCGAAGCCGACATTTATGTTTCATTCCTTACCAATGAAGGATGGACTAAACCTTTAAACATTGGCCCAACCATCAATGTTAAAGGCAAATTTGAAGGAGCCCCACAACTTGCAGCCGATGGCAAAACATTATACTTTTGTTCTAATGGTCACCCTGGTTTTGGTAAAAAAGATATATTTTATGCCAAACGCTTAGATGACAGTTGGACAAGTTGGAGCAAGCCCGTAAACTTGGGGAAATATGTAAATACATTAGAAGAAGAAAAATACTTTACATTACCTGCATCGGGCAATAGGGCTTACCTAATTCGTGGTGACCAGCCTGATGGATTGGGTGCAACAGATATTTATGAAATGGTAATGCCGCAAGGGGCACGACCAGAAAAAACATATACCGTAACTGGTTTGGTGATTAACGAAAAGGACTCGACAGAAGGTGTGGTGCTCAAATATATTAATATGGCTACCAATAAAGAAGCTGCCCGAATTTCAAGTAATAAAGCCGATGGAAAATATTATGTATCATTGCCTGCGTATCAAAAATACTTGGTGGTGATAGACCAACGTGGTTTCTTATATCTTCAAGATACATTGGACTTAGAAAACCCAAACTTATATGTAAACAAAGTTCCTATCCAAGAAAAATTTGGGGCAAGAATGAACCGTATCAAAGAACTTAAAGCTGATTTGGATAAGTACAATGCCGAAATGCAAAAACTGATTGATAGTAAAAATACCAATATCAGCGAAGCGTTCGCACAATATACTACGTTGAGCGAAAACTATAAAAAAGCTTCCAAAGAATTCGACTATTTAGTATATGATGCCAAAGCACAATGGCTAGGTGAAGAGAACGATTTGCAATTGAACATGAATTATAAAGTAACACGTATTATAGTAGGTGCGAAATTTGAATTGAAGAACATATTTTTCGATATCGGAAAAGCAACCTTGCGTAAAGAATCTATGATAGAATTGGACAAATTGGTTGATATTATGAACCGTAGTGAGATTATTATAGAACTTGGCGGACATACTGATAATGTTGGTGCTGACGATGCCAACCAGAAATTATCTCAAGAACGTGTGGCCTCTGTAAAAACATATCTGGTGAGCAAAAATGTTCCTGATAATCGTATGACTGCAGTTGGATATGGAGAGGCACAACCTATTGCCCCCAACGAAACTGACGAGGGCAAGCAACGCAACCGTCGTGTGGAAGTAAAGATTACCGAAATCAAACCCCGCGAAGGAAGTGGTGAATTTGCCAAATTGGAACAAGAGAAAAAAGATTTGAGTAAGTTTGATATGTTATCATCTTTACAAAAAGCGGGTAAATTGGGCGGACTTCCCGCAGGTAGTGTTTGTAGCGATGGTGTTACATTTATTGATAAATCATATAAACCTGCATCAAAAAATTTCTATGGAAAAACACCAAACCTCAATTTAGATAATGATAATTCTCCTATCAAAATAGAAGAATATCCACAGAAAAAATTCAATGCGTTTGTGGGAAATTATGGATTAAGATATAATCCCAAAGACAATGGGTCAAATACAAAAGATATGTTAATAGGTGGTGGAATCAATATTGTTAAATTCTCCGAATCGAGCAGTACACCGCTTAAAGCACAAAGTATCGCTATATATTTACCTGCAAAATCAACTATTACTAAATGGTTGGTAGATGCAAGCACTGTCCGTGAAATGCGTTTCATGAAAAACTATGTTGCTCTAGCAGGATTTAATGCCCAATTGTATAAAACAGATTCGCCCTATGTCGGCAAATCAGGAGTTAAGTTTGCCTCATCCTTCCCTATTGGAATCCGTGCTATGTATAAAGCTGCCAAAGGAATTAATGTATCGCCTGAGTTGTGGTATAATATAGGGTTGCTGCGTACCGGTGGGGTTAATGATAATTATAATGCAGCTCCGCGTTATGTGCATTTGGGCGTATCAGCCCGCATGAAAATATTTAGCGGAAGTATATATATTAATTCTGGCCCATTGATTCGCTTTGTGGGTGTGAGAGCAGGGATAAGTTTGTAGTTAATATGATAACTTTCCAAAAGTTTAAAACTTTTGGAAAGTTAGGTAGAAGAGTATATAATAGCCATTAGTTGAAATATACTAGTGGCTATTTTTTTGATGGCGATAAAGAAAATAATGCCGAAACTCAATAGACCTCTTTCATAATTCGATTCTAATAAATATAAAGGTTTGAAACACGAATTTTAAAACTTAGAATGCTGCCCTTTTTTATTTACAGCAGCCCGCTGC
>Ga0163151_10002477_pt1 | contig 28508 bp, 32 predicted proteins | sample OliLakLV19MP5IB2_FD_145596 | JGI IMG/M metagenome (GOLD analysis project Ga0163151, IMG submission 145596) | Freshwater microbial mat bacterial communities from Lake Vanda, McMurdo Dry Valleys, Antarctica - Oligotrophic Lake LV.19.MP5.IB-2 | ecosystem: Environmental > Aquatic > Freshwater >...
CCGTAGTAAGGGTCACCGACAATCGGTGAGCCTGTCTCCGCCAGATGCACGCGAATCTGGTGGGTTCGCCCAGTCACCGGACGGGCTTCTATCAATGAACGTCCGTTCCGGCTCTGCAAAACTGTGAAATGGGTCTCGGCAATTTTGCCATTCACTTCATCGACACGGACACGCCCGACTTGGTCCGGATCGGGTGAAAGTTTCAGGCAGCATTTCCATTCTTTTTCCCGGGGAGTCCCTTCCACCACGGCTAGGTATCTTTTTTCCATCAACCGGCTCTCGAAGAGATTGGAAATGGTTTCGACTGCGGCCGGGGTTTTGGCAAAAAGCAAAACGCCGGTGGTGTCGGCATCGAGCCGGTGCACAAACTTGAGGAATTTCAAGTTGCGTGATTTCGCCCAGTATTCGCCGGCCGCGATGGAAGAGGTGATCGCAGCCTGCAAATTACGGTTGGTTCGTTGCCACGTAAAAGGCACGAGCATCCAGTAGGCGGGTTTGTCGATCGCCATGACCGTGCGGTCCTCGTAAATGATCGGAAGGAACTCCTCCCGGCCGAGCTCGATATATTTGGTTTTGGCCATCAACCGTGAAGTCTACATCAGTTTGACCTGCCGGACGAGCATGTTTGGATCACTTGATGCCGATCACCATCGAATCAGGTCCGGCAAGATGTTCCACCCTCGTCTGGCTGAATCCGTCATCTCTCATCCATTTTTGGCAGTCGGCGCCCGTGTAATCAAATCCGCCCGGCGTCTCGATCAGCATGTTCAAGCTCATCAAAAGTCCGAAACTGTTTTCCCGGCGCTCATCATCGATCAAGGCTTCATAAACGAGCAAAGCCCCTCCTTGGGGAAGGGTATCAAACGCCTTGGCCAGCAACTTTTTTTTCGTGAGCAGATCCCAGTCATGAAGGATGTGTCCCATGACCAAAACATCGCTTCCCGGAAGAGTGTTCAAGGGATGGTTGCTGTTGCATGAGTAGTGTGTGTGATTTTGGTTTTGGATCGAAGGAATCTGTCGAATGGCCCGGGATCGGTAAATGGAACGGAAGTGCCAGACACCGCTGCTATGGCGTCGAGATCGCAAAGCTATCCACCCGCTCATTCCATTTCATCCTGTCTTATGAATGTCCTATAAAATCTGAAATCACACCCAAGGTTGCGGGATTGTATTTAGCAAATCAGAAAGGTAAGGTCGGGAAATTCCCGATTTCCTATGAAATTTTCGAACCTGCCATCTTTTTGCCTCCTGCTTCTGGCTCTAACCACAAATCTTCGCGCAGAATTTGTTCAACCGGTTGCCGTTCAGGCATCCAACGGAGAAAATGTCCAGGATGCCTTGATCAACGGTCTTGGATTTGATGATTCGACCCTTGGTTCGCCGGAATCGATCCACAGCCCGGCACAGTCGGAAATGTGGTCTGGAATAGGCTCCATCAAAGCCGATGTCACCTTCGACCTGGGGCAGACCGTCGATCTGACCAAAATCTACATCTGGAATTACAACGTCCAGAACAACACGGATGTTGGAATGAAGGATGTCGAGGTTCTGGTTTCATCCGGCACCAATATCACCAATTCCGTTTTCACCGGGATCGCCAAGATTGCGCTCAGAGAAGGCCTAGATTCGGCGCAGGCTTTTAATGTCGTCGGAACCAGCGTCCGGCTGGTGAAATTGCGCGGCCTATCGAACTGGGGACAAGGTTATTCAGTCGGTCTGGCGGAAGTCCGCTTCGCCAGCGGAGACATCACCGGAGAAGTCCCGACCCTAGTCATCAGCAGCCCGCACGAAGGGGATGTCATCCCGCTGGGAACTTCGGTGACACTCGACGTGAAGGTCACCGACAAAGACAACGACATTTTAAAAATCGAAATTTTTGACGGGACGGTAAAGCTGGGGGAAACCAACCGTGCTCCTGTCCTCTGGAATGTCCCCGCCCCTTCAAACGGCGAACACGCCTATCGCATCGTGGCCACGGATAAATCGGGAAAAGTGGGATGGTCCACGGTCAACATCGTTGTCAGGGAACTGGCTGCGGACGGCATTTTGCAGATCGACGACACCGAGAATATCGGCGAGGGGACCAACACCATCACCTACACCGGCACGTGGAACCTGGCACAGGGAAACGCCAACGATCCAAGGTTTAAAAACAACGATCACTATTCGGATGTGCGCAACGCCTATTTTGAAGTCCGGTTCAAAGGGGTGAAAGTAGATGTTTACGGCACCGTGGCCAGCCATCACGGCTCCGGCATCGCCACCATCGACGGCGGGACGGAATACACCGTGAGTTACAAAGCCACCCAGCGGAAAGAACAGGCCCTTGTCTGGAGCAGCCCCATCCTCCCCAACAAGGAACATGTCCTCCGCATCCGGGTTCAAGGAAACGGGGTGATCACGGCGGACCGGTTCGACGTTCATATCTCCAACAAACCGGATCAGGAATTGCCGACGACCAAAAAGATCACCGCCACCTTCACCAACCTCGTGGTTGAAATTGAAGACGCAACGGGCGGCGCACTCGACGCAACCAGCGTCAAACTTTTTATCGATGAAACCCTGGCTACGCCGGCATCGATTTCGGTGACAAAAGCCGCGCCTTTGACCCGTGATCACGCACACTCCGGCCAGCCCGTTCCTTCCCGGATCCAGCCACAATGTCCGGGTCGAAGCAAAACTCACCGGAGGATTGAGCATCACCAACACCGGCACCTTCACCCTGCCCAGCCCACCGTTTTCACTCTCGGGACTTGGAAGCCCCGCAGGATCAGCTGGCAACTGGGCATTTCGCCAGATTTGGAATGGCGGTCGGGCCGATGCGTTGGTCACTGCCGTGAGCATTGCCTTACAAGCATCGCAGACCGGTTTCGCCGGAATGATTCAAGACACCAACGTGCCGGTGATAAATTTCGGGGAGAGCACCAATCCAGGGGCCGGTGGCATCATGCCCGACGACCTGCCACTGCCTGCGGAAACTAGCGGCCTTACTGAAAACGATTTTGTCATTGTCGCCCGCGGCAATGTCGTCATCCCGCGTCCGGGCGATTGGACCATCGGGGTTCATACTGACGAAGGTTTCGCCCTTCGTTTTAAAGGAGCGCCCTTCGCCAGCGTCCATGGAAACGGTGAACGGGACGAAAACTTTCCCGAGTACATGATGCACCAGGTGAACACGGCGGACAGCGACACCCGCGGGATCTTGAGAAACCTCCCTGCGGGCGTTTATGAAATCGAATTACTGAGCTGGGAACGGGCAGGAACGGCTTCCTACGAAATCTACGCGGCGGAAGGCGCTTTTGAAGAGGATGCGGCAACGGAGGATTGGCGACTGATCGGCGGTGCGGAAGGGTTGGCCCTGGCCGCGCCGGTGGCACCGGCGACGCCGACCCGGTTTCTGACCATCAAAAAAACGGGCAACCTGGTCACGCTCGACTTCGAAACTCCGCGACCTGCCGGACCGCACGTCCTTCAATCCTCGCCCGACTTGGTGAACTGGTCCAACGTCGTTAACGTGACCTTTTCGCCCAACGGTGCCGGGATGGCCAGAGGATCAGCCACGGTGGCGGGCGAACCGTTCCAGTTTTACCGGATTTTCCTATCAAATCCCGCGCCTTGAGTGGCGAGTGGCGCAGGCCGCCCATGTTGCCCTGGAGTTTGGGGGTTATTCAGGCAAGACGAAGACCTTTTGCTGCAAAGCCCAAAGGAATTTCGTCCCAAAGCCCAGAGTTGCGAGGATCGAGCCACCCTTATAATCCCCAGACAGACAACCGACCCGATAAAAGTGTCGCAATGGTTTAGAGGAGTAAAAGATTCGCATCGACCAGGATCATTGATGATTTTCCCCCTCGGCAGACGCGATCAGTTCAGAAATGTTGTCGTAATTGAAGCCCTGACGCAATCCAAGGGGACGCGGTTTTGTCCTGTAAGGCTTGGCGGGAGGAGGAGTCAGGATGGTATCGAGTCCAACCCGCAGGGCCGAATTGATCACGTCTTTCAAGGGCTTTCGCAATTTTGCGGCGCCCATCTTTGCTTTCGCCGCAACATCCGGGTCCAGCGTCAAGGTGGTTATCATGATGCTTGTTGAGTTTATGTCAACTTGCTGCGGCCCGCCCTACCGCCTCCGTTGCGGTGGATGGCAATTCATGCTTGTGCTTCAACCTGTTTTCGCCACCCGCCTTGACTGCATCTGGATGGTGAGAATTCCTACCAATCCCACAACGAGCAATCCCGAGGCAGCCCAGGTGGAAAGGTTCGGATTCAGGGGAAAAAACTGGATCGCTGCGGCTGAAATCGCGGGTCCCGCGCAACTTCCGGCACCGATGACGGCCTCATGCAAACCTCCGTGCTCACCCTTGGTGTCGCTGGCATCCATGGAGTAATAAAGAGAGGAGTAATACATCAGGCCGATGGCCAGTCCGAAAAAGATCTGTGCCACGATCAGAATCCCCAGATTTGGTCCGACCAGTATCAGGATGAAACTGGCCACCATTGAAAGGTAACCCAGGATCAGCCAGCGAAATTTGTAATGCCATGCAGGCCACCACCAGAGCAGAAGGAAAGCTGCGGTCCGCATAAACAACCAGATGGAACAGATAACTCCCGCTCTCGCCGCAGTGAGCCCGAGGTCTTTGGCCAGGGAAGGCATGACCGCCACCACCGTATTGATGGCAAGGTAGGCGAACGGATTTGCGATCCAGGCCAGTTTCTGAAAAACCGCCGCAGTTTCAGGGTCAGATTCAGCCTTGGCGCTCCGGGAGGAAACCGCCGGACGGATGTGCGTGGTTGTTTCCTGTTTCGAAAGTCTATGGAACTTTGACGCGAGAAAAAACTGGAAAAGATGAATCACGCCGGGCACCAAAAAAATACCCTTCCTTCCCCATAACTCCATGACCCAACCTCCCGAAAAATAGGCGACTGCACCGAGCCCGGCCCAGACAACATTATAAATCCCCACCATCCGTGGCAACGATTCCGGGGTTTCACCCTCGCTGGTCATAGCCTCGAGCACCGGCAAGGTGAAGGCCATGCCGATAAGTGAGGTCACGAACAGGATCAGATGCAGTGTTATGGAACCTGCCCATGCTCCGCACAAAGTAGCCACGGCCATGATCAGAAAACCGAGCCGCAGCGTTTGAAAGTATCCTTTTTTTTGCCCAATCTTCCCGCCGAGCAGGGAAAAAACCATGTAAAGAGCGCCAAGCGTAGCCGCCAAGATAAGGTTCTGCAGTTTCCCAAACTGAAACTGCTCCTGCATGTAATAATAGATGAAGTAGAAATAGTAAGTGGTCGATAGAGCGTTAAGCCCTTCGATGAGAAACACCCCCGCCTTGATTTTCCGCGAATACATTTTGGAATGAATTGCTGTTTTTTTACCAGGCTTCAAGGCCTTCAGCCCGGCCCGACACGGGAATGGCGGAGATTTCCCGGATGGCTTGCTGGCAATACCATTTCACGGCATTGGACATGGCTGGGATCAAAGCTTCAAGTTCGACCTTGGCACACCAACGGATGTCGTGGTGTTCGTCCGCCGCGAGCGAAAGTTCTCCATTCCGGGGCCGAGCCCAATACATCATCCCGATATGTTCGTGAGTCTCGGATATCTTGTGAATGTCGAGAAACCGCGGGGCAATCAATGCCCGGGTGCCGAACTCCGTGGTTGGAGGTCTTTCACCCAGCAGCTCGACGTCGAGACCGCTTTCCTCCCGCGCTTCCCTTAAGGCTGCAATTTCCGGGTCTTCGTCCAGCTCAACATGGCCCCCTAGCGGGAGCCATTTATTAAGTTTCCGATGGTGGATGAGCAGAACCTTCTGTTGATGCACCACAAAAATGGCCACGGTGAAATCGATCTTGTCGTGAATATGAGCCATGGCCGGAACCTTTCGCTTTAATAATCGTAGAGCTGGCTGTCGCGGCCATATTCCCCGGATCCGGAAGATTCTTTTTCGTCGCCCAGCGCATCGCCAAACACATCTCCCATGTCAGCCTCGATCTTTTCGGGGTCTTCTCCGGCCTCGAGCCTTTTGATCGCCACGTCAAATTCCTTGGGAACAGCCCCTGGCGGCATGACATCCTTCATTTTTTTCATCATGTGTGCCATGTGTTTGGGATTGTTTTCATCCAGATGCTCCATGTCCCGCTCGATCTCGGACATCGCCCTCATAACTCTGGGGTCGTCCATATCAGGCCCGCCCGCCATCGGATCTTGCGGCGTCTCGGACGATGGTTCTTTCATCCCTTTGCTCATGGCAAAACGGCTCATCTGTTTCACCATTTTTTTGCTGCGACACTTGGGGCAGGCCGGCAGGTGTTCAGGGTTAATCCGTTTGGAAAAAAAACTGTAAATCATCCGACACTTCGGACAGGCAAATTCATAGATCGGCATACGCTTATTCTACTGTTAAGCAGACTCTTGAGAACCATTTCCACATAAAATCTTGTCCCTGACAAAACTGGATCTGTCGGGCTCGGCAGTCCAGTTTACCCGGCACGAGCGTTCAGATCCCGCTTGCCTTCTTGATCGTCTTCAGTTGCTGAAATTCCGGTTTCGCCGTGTAATATTTGTCCAACGGATATTAACAATTGATTGGGATTGGCCCGACCGTCTGGACGGATCGCCATCGCTTCTCCTCCAAAAATTAGTTTTGCGCCGCTTTCTCCGAACCGTCCCCAACGCCGCACGACCTCCTCGGTGATGCCGCCTTCGGTGGTGGCGTTCCAGCCTTCCATCGGTTGAATGCAGACAAGGTTTCCAATGGTTTTTCCATTGACCTTCACCCGGCGACTGGATGGTTTAATGGAGAATCTGTTCCGGTGAAAATTTTTTCATCCAAAGGAATATGCACCCCGAGGTTTTCAAGATGCTTCTGAAAATCGGCGGGCGTTTTGAGTGCGGCCACCCGGACCAGTTTAAATGGTGTGCTCATTTTGTCGGAACGTTTAGCGGTTGAAAAAACTGCATCCAGGATTCTCCCCGGCTGTCTCTCAGGAGTAGCAGCGCAAGTTCCATCAAATGGTAGTCGCCCCACATCGAGCTTTCTCCGTTGGGCACCCGTTGCCCCTTGGCAATATGATCCCACCCGCGCGGCCGATGATAAACGGAGTGCAGAAGCAACCCCTGATGTTTGAGGTTTGTCGAAAGGTATGGCGCTTCGAGCAGGGTGTTGGCCACTGTCAGCCCTGCGCTCCAATATTTACCCGCCAAACTTCGTTTCTTTCTGGATGCAAAGTATTTTCCCAACCGGCAAAACCCCTGCGCCGCGATGGCCGCCGCCGAACTGTCAACAGGCTCCCAGTCGTTGAAGGGGTTTGAATTTGTCTCCAGGAAGTTGTCGAGGCGGTGCAGGTGGGGCGCTCCGGTATCCCACATCGGAATGCCGTCGCGACAGCTGTTGGCCAGATAAAAATCGGCGGTGGCCAGTGCGGCCTCCTCCAGCTCTGCCAAGAGCGGTTGAGCGGAGACTCCCGCATCAACAGAAGTGAGATGCCGGATGAATTCCAATTGTTCGGCGATCCCGCAGATGGCCCAGGCCAGACCCCTGGTCCAAGTGGTGAAGGGTGAATAGCCTTGCTGACTGCTGGGACAACGAAACTGTCCGTCATTGGTGTTAAAAATCGCCTCGTGAACCGTCCTTCCCGGCAGATCGTAGGCATCGCGGTTTTCACCAAAATAAATATTAAACCGCACCGTGGTTTCCAGATGCTGCTGCAATCTGGAAAAAAGGGAAATTCTCCGGTCGCCTTCCACCGTCAGATAGTGTCCGAGCAAATGGCTGACCGCGAGCGAACGCAAGGAACGGATGGTGTCGATGAAAAGCGAATGCGGACCGTTGAAAGAATAAATGTAGCCTTTTTCATCTCCAATTGCCGTCCAACGGGAAGCCTGGATCGCTCCCGAGACCTTCAACGCCAGTTGATAGAATTGAATCTCCTCGGCGGTGGCCTGATATTTTCCTTCGCAAGCCAGACGCAAAAGGTTTCCGTAAGTGGAAATATTGTTGAAACCATGATCATGCACCCCGAAATGGGTCAGATGCGGCGCCATGAATTCCCTGGTTCGTCGCCTGCCCAGTTCGAGCATGGCTGGATCGCCCGTGGCGTCAAACTGCAACAAAGCGGCTCCGTATTGGAATCCCTGGGTCCAATCAGTCCATCCCCGAGCTGTATATTTTCCTGCGACGGTAAAAACCGGCGAACCGTTTCCCGCTTGCCATGATCGGTCCAGAACCGCGATTTTTTTCCCGGCCAGATCAAAGAAAGCTTCCAGTTTCGGCCTCAACGACTTCGCTTGGATTTCTTCCTGAATACGTAATGCCATAGAATGCTCAGAGTGTGCGCAGGTGGAATCCGCCATCAACGTTAAAAACTTGTCCCGTGCTGAAAGGAAAACGATCCTCGGCGATGGCCCTCACAGCCTGGCCGACATCGGCGGGCGTCCCCCAGCGACGGGTCGGGGTCAGCCCCTCCTCGATAAGGCCGCTGTATTTATCACGAACTTTTTCCGTCATGTCGGTCTCAATGATTCCCGGGCGGATTTCATACACCCCAATGCCGTCACCTGCCAGGCGGGCGGAAAAAAGTTTTGACGCCATGCTCAAACCGGCTTTGCTGATGCAATAATCGCCGCGTTGCACGCTGGCGGTGTAAGCACTGATGGAAGTGATAAAAATGATTTTGCCGGGAGGTCCATTTTGCCGGGCCTGTTCCACCATTTTTCGCGCCACCAGCTGGGTGAGAAAAAAAGCCCCCTTGAGGTTGATGTTGATCAGCCGGTCAAAACTCTGCTCCGTAGCTTCCAGCAGGTCGGTCCGTTGTTCAGGCGCAACACCGGCGTTGTTCACCAGCAGATCAAGCGCAGGTGAAAACTGTTCCACTGCCCTCAGGAGAGATTCGCGGTCGGGACCCAGGCTGATGTCGGCCTTCACGACGGTGGCACGAATGGAGTGTCCGTGTTTCGCCCCTTCCTGGAGGCAGAGCCCGAGGGAGTGTTCGGCGGCGGCGAGGTTGCCCTGATAATTAAGGGCAAGGTTCCACCCGGCGGCGGCCAGGGCCAGGGCGATTCCCCGGCCGATTCCACGCGAGGCACCGGTGATTAAGGCGGTCGGCATGGCTGCACCTTACCGGATACTCCGCATAACTAAAAAGTTTTTGCGGCTCCCCGGAACTTTTTTCCATGGACCACCCATCCATCACAAGAACTGGATCGTCATGGGGTAGCGGTATGGCCGTCCATCATTGGCTTTGACGGTCGCCACAATGATGAAGATCAAGTGAAGCAGCCCGAGAACGGGAAGGATAACGATCCCGATCAGAATAAAAACGCTCAGCGCCGCCAGGAAAAACCAGATCATCATCGAGAGATGGAAGTTCAGCGCCTCCCGTCCATGGGCTTCGATGGAAGGCATCTCATTTTTTTTCCACTGCCAGATCACAAACGGTCCTATGAGCCAACCAAGAGGCACGAGATAACCAAGCAGTGCGCTGAGATGGCAGAACATGTGCCAGGTTCGTTCCTTGGCCGGCGCTTCGAGTTCAAGAGTTGTTGTCATCATATCTACCCAACACACCGGAACCGTTCGAAGTTGGATTATAATTTTATGCAAAAATCCAAATGAGCTCCCTCAATCCAGGTGAATCTGAAAACAACGATACCGGCGTGTGGGCAGCCCTTTTCCGGGTAGTGGTACAGTTTGAAATCCTGAATTAAAATTTCAACTCGCTTTTTCTTCCTGACCGTTCAACGTTTAGCCATGCCTAAACGCTCAAGCACTCCAAAGCAGGATCTAAACCAAACCGCTTACAGCATTGTTCAGAAGGCAACCGGACAATCAAAGCCAGAACCTAAGCCCGAAAAGAATCCTGCGGCGGTCGCGCTAGGTAGGCTGGGTGGATTGAAGGGTGGTGCAGCAAGGGCAAAGTCCCTCACGAAAGATCAGCGATCTCAGATTGCCAAGAAGGCTGCAACCTCACGATGGCAAAAACCTAACTGTTAGGTATTGACGATATTCCAATTTGGAATATATTTCCGCGTCTAGGTGGGAAATCGAGGGGACTCAGCAGTGGGACAAAGATCGTAAGTGGTACGAGAAGAAGAGACCTGACGAACTGGCTGGAGTTTTGAAGAACTTAAAGAGGTATGTGTCACAGCTAAATTCTTCCCCAAATCCCAAGGCTTTTACTGCTGGCTATATGCATCACGAGCCGCACGGAGTTGTGGCAATAGATCAAAGAGGAGGAGGTCCAAACTTGCAAGAAACGAGGCTTTACGTGTTCCCTAACGAGGAACGAAACGTGCTTTACATAATTACAATTGGGAATAAGGATGACCAACCTTCTGACATTCAGTTTTGCACCCAATTCGTGCAATCTTTTAATAGGAATGGATAATTTTTTGCCGAGTATATCGGCAATGGTAGGGCGAGCACCATGAGATTCGCCAATCCAAAAAAACAATCCTTATGAACACAGAACGCGAAAAAAAGACGCTCCAGCCTTTAACTGGCAGACGGTATAAATCTGTTGACGAGTTTTTATCCGGTGAATCGGTGTCTCCCGAGGTGCGCTCCGCTGTCGCCAAGCTAGATAAAGAAACGGCGGTTATTGAATGCTTAATTCAGGCACGCCGCGATGCTGGGCTCACACAGCAGCAGATGGCGGAAAAAATAGGAAAGACGCAAGGAGCTATATCAAAGCTGGAAAGCAGCTCGGACAGCGATGTTACGATTGATGAGTTGTTCTCCTACGCCAAAGCAACCGGCCAAAACTTTAATCTGATGATTGGAAAACCAATGAATCACATAGCATCAGTTAAATATCACGCTTTCGGGATCAAAGACCATTTGTCTAAGTTGGCAAAGGAAGCCCATAGAAACGAGGAAGTTGAGCAGGCGGTTCAAGCTTTTTTCGGAGAAGCGTTTTTCAATATATTAACGATTCTAAGCAAGTGCTCGGACGAAATGCCGAACGGAAATGGAGTCCAGGTTCGCATGAAAAAGGTTGGAAAATCGCCTAAATCATTAAATCAAACACAATCACGCACCGAAGTTTCGGCTTAAGCCGAACTCGTGGATGAGTCCATAATGCGGCTATTTAAGCCGCATTTTTATTTACACTTATGCTCGACCGGTCAAGCAAATCAATCAATCTTCTATTCATGAACAAGCTCACGACCGAAGAAAAAGTCCGCGTAGTCGCCTGCTTAGTGGAAGGAAATTCTCTTCGCGCAACCGTCCGCATGACTGGTATTCACAGGACAACAATCCAAAAACTCTTGGTTGAACTCGGTGCAGCTTGTTCAGAATTTCAGGACAAAGCCCTGGTGAATCTTCCATGCACCAAAATTCAATGTGATGAAACGTCGGGCTTTGTTGGGGCCAAGGAAAAGAACACCACATCTGAGAAAAAAGAAGTTGGTTAGGGTGATGCCTGGACGTGGGTTGGAATGTGTCCCGATACGAAGCTCGTAGCGGCTTGGCTTGTAGGCCCTCGCGATGCTGCAACCGCTTACCATTTCATGCACGATCTTGCGCTCCGCCTCAAATCACGCGTCCAGCTCACCACTGACGGGCTTAAAGCTTATCTTGGGGCGGTCGAGGATGCCTTTGGATCGGAAGTAGATTACGCCCAGTTGATCAAAATTTATGGGAACCAGCTCGGGCCTTCTGTTTCCGCCGAAGTTCGATATAGCCCAGCGCAATGCATGGGAACAAGGAAAGCTGCGATTTCTGGAAAGCCTGACCACAAGCACATTTCAACGAGCTATATCGAACGCCAGAATTTGACCATGAGAATGGGAATGCGTCGGTTCACTCGCCTTACGAACGGATTCTCAAAGAAGCTGGAAAATCACGAGGCTGCGTTTGCCCTGCATTTCATGCACTACAATTTCGCTCGCATCCATCAGACGCTGCGGGTTACGCCTGCCATGGAGGCTGGGGTTGCCAGCCATGTCTGGAGTTTGTCGGAAATCGTCGCCCTTCTGGATTGAGTTTGAAACTGTACCACTACCCTTTTCCGCAGCCGCTTGACCTGTGGATGGCGAGGTTCATCGCCTCAGCAATTCAGTCACACCCACGGAAACATCGGGAAAAGCCAGGGGCCTTGCTTCGTCACCCGCGCTCAGAATTGTTTTTGACTCGTACCCTGAAAAGTGCGGCTCGCGATAAACCTCAATCGTTTTGTTGTTGAGGTTTATAATCCAGGTTTCCGGGATGCCCGCCCGCCCGTAGGCCGGAAGCTTTTCCTCATGATCAACAGTCAGGCTCGTGTCTGAAACTTCCACGATCAGGAAAACATCGCCAGGTTGGGGATGCATTTTTCCGTAAAAATCAGGAGCCACCTTGAGCAACATCAAATCAGGCTGCGGTTCAGAATGATCGTCCAGGCGCACCGGATCTTGGACTGAAGTAAGCCAACGGCCCCGGGCCGCATCCGTCAACAGCAGCACCAACTGTTTGGTGACGCTTCCATGAAATGGACCAATGGGGGACATATCAATGATCTCTCCGTTGAGCAGTTCAACGCGCGCATCCGGACGCAAAACGCCGATTTCAGCCATGCGGTAATACTCCTCCACATTAAATCGATGTCTTGTTTGAACCGGCATAAAAAAACGGTAGCAAATCTACTCGGCATTCGCAAATTCTCCAGCGCGAAGCCGTCATGTAACGCACTCCCCACGGCTGCATCAAGCTTGCCTCCTCGCCCCGTGAGGAACGAGCGGGGAGAGGAACGAGGAGAGGGGCATCAACAAGAACGCGCATCCTCTCCCCACCCTCTCCTTCATGCGATGAAGGAGAGGGAGAAAAACCGAGCTTGATGCAGCCCTGCGCACTCCCAGCGGTCGGGGTGATCCAAAAAGTCGGTCATGGTGCATTGCGGACACTCGGGTTTGTTCATAAACAATTACGGTCAATTCGCCGAAGAAAAAGCAGGATCCCAATCTTTCCAAACCGGTTCATAACCCAGCTTACGGACATATTGAGCGACTTCTTCCGGGCTTCGTTCGTCGGCGATTTGAAACTGGCCGGTAGCGGACGCCCTGCCCGGAGTTTCAGTTTCAGGCAATGGCATCATGCGCCCTTTTTCCGTGACATGAAGGTTTTGTTGGCCAGCCCCGGTATATCCTCCCGGCTCAGTGTGGCTGCCGGCGCTGATCATGGTGATTCCCAGGGGAAATAGTCCGTTGCGCAGTTTCTCTGGTTCCCGCGTGGAAAGCACCAAACCGACGTCTGGAAGCAAAATGCGGAAGGCGCAAACCAATTGAACCAAATGACGGTCCGAAAGAATGGTCAAAGGTTCGAAATCCCCGGCGCAGGGACGCAAACGTGGCAGGGATATGGTGAGTTGTGCACGCCAGCATTTGTTCAGGAGATAACGGGCGTGCGCAGCCAAGGCGATGGCTTCATAACGCCAGTCGCTGAGTCCAAACAAAGCACCGATTCCAATCCGTCGAAATCCTGCTTCGTAAGCTCGCTCCGGTGTTTCCAAACGCCAGTCGAAATCACGTTTCGGCCCTGCCGTGTGTACCACCTGATAAATCTGGCGCTCGTAACTTTCCTGATAAACAACCAATCCTTCCGCACCTGCCGCTACGAGAGGCTGGTAGTCGTCGCACTCCATCGGTCCCACTTCAAGCGACACGCCCGGAACTTCTTCCGCCGCAACACGGACGCATTCGGCCAGATAACCGTTCGAGATGAATTTCGGATGTTCCCCGGCCACGAGAAGAATGTTGCGAAAACCGCTGAGTTTCAGTTCACGGGCCTCGGTCCGGACTTCTTCAGCGGACAACGTCAGCCGGAAAATCGGGTTGTCACGGGAGAAACCGCAATATTTGCAGTTGTTGATGCACTCGTTGGAAACGTATAGCGGGGCAAAAAATCTTAAAACCTTTCCGAACCTCTGCTGAGTGAGCTGTTGGGAACGGCGGGAGAGCATTTCGAGCTGGTTGCCAGCGGTCGGAGAAATAAGCGCGCAAAAATCTTTCAAATCAGGCGCTGGGTTGACTATAGCGGAACGAACTCCATCGGGTGTGGTTTCCAGCGATTGCCGGACCAGGTTTTCCAGAGGGAGTTCGTTGAATGCGCTGACAAAGGTCGCCATAAAAACCTCAATCTAACAAATATCACCCTCGGGGCAAGGAACTGATTGAAGTATAAAGTTTGGATCGGGCGTGATTAAAAGTGGGTGGGATGTAATTGATACTCAAATCTGAAAATCGAGGATCTGGCTCTGGCGATCGGGTTTGTTCATCACCTTGTATTGGAAAGCGTCCGGAACCACCAGGGATCTCGGCGGCACGCTGTTGGTTAAAAAGACGTTCGCTCCGATGGTGCTGCCAGCACCGACTACGGTGTCGCCTCCCATGATCGTCGCGCCGGCATAGACGGTCACATGATCCTCAATTGTCGGATGACGTTTCACACCCTTGAGCTGTTGCCCCCCGGACAGAGATCGCGCGATGAGCGAAACACCCTGGTACATTTTGACGTGGTTGCCGATATTACAGGTCTCCCCCACTACTGTGCCGGTGCAATGATCGACAAAAAAATGGGAGCCGATTTTCGCCCCAGGATGCAGATCCATCCCGGTCCGGCTGTGCGCCCACTCGGTCATGATGCGCGGGATCAATGGAACATTCTTGAGATAAAGCTGATGAGCCAGACGCTGGACTGCGATGGCTTCAATAAAGGGATAAGCAACGATCACCTCTTCCTTGCTCAGTGCGGCGGGATCTCCATTGAAAGCCGCCTCGGCGTCCGTCTGCAACAAATCCCGGATGCAGGGGAGTTGCTGCAAAAATTCCAAAGTCGTCTGGTGGGCTGATTTCCGTAATTCCTGTTTGGAGTTCCCGACCGCGTTCGAATATTCGAAACTCTTGTGGATTTCATCCTCCAACCGGCCGATCACCGAGTCGAGCAGGATGGCGGTCTCAACCTTCAATTCACTCGAGTGAATGATTTTGTCGTCGAAAAATCCTGGGAACAACAGCCGCAACAGATCCACCGCAATCCCGACGATGGCGCTTTTGGACGGCAGATTTTTTCCATCCAGATGATTGATCCCTCCGACCCGGGCATAGGATGAAAGGAGCTGGTCCGTCAGTTGGGTGACTGATAACTTCACAGTTGCGGCAGTATTCAGCACGAAAACCTGAAAGGCAAGAAGTGCGCACTATTGAATCAAGAGTTTTAGTCCGCAGATTGTTTCAGCACCTTCCGGGCGGATGAAAAACAAAAAACCGGCATTTTGACCATGCCGGTTTTGCAAAAACAGTTGTGAAGAGCCGGTTACGGTGCGCTCTTCTCGGGGGCGGGAGCGGCGGCTGTCGGTTTGTGGGCGGCCTCAAGCTGTTTGGGACGTTTGCTCCGGATATCTTCGCGCATAGCGGCTCTCTCTTCTTGATCCAGCTTGCCGTCGCCGTTCTTATCGTATTTCTTCAGGCTTTCTTTCTGGGCCGCTTCGCGACGAGATTCACCTTCCTTGCGGATGACAGCCTTTTCTTCGGGATCAAGAACCCCGTTTTTGTTGGTGTCATACTTCTCCAACATCTGGGTCCTGGAGATGGATCGCGGAGCTTTTTTGGGCGCTTTGACTTCGGTATCTTCAGCCTGTAGCGCAACCGCACCGATCAACGCCACACCAAGAGTTATAACAGATAAATTTTTCATAAAGATTCAAACAGGACGGCGTCGAAGGCCATCCCTGGTTTTTAAAGACGGGTGAACTTAACCCAAAGTTACGCTTCAATCAACCGTCAAACTGTCAATGACTTTTGCCACGACAGTTCCAGGACTGATCGAAAGCATGCAGCGAAAATCTATGGGACACTCCCGCAAGAAACATGGGGAACAGGGAACAGTGCTTTTTATGAGGACGTGACGTGGATCACCCGGCATTCCCGGGCCGGTCAGCTCTGGGGAAGTGCTCCCAAAAGGAACCACCAGACACGTTCCAACCGCAGCCGCCACGTGCATCGGTCCCGTGTCGTTGGTCAGCAGGACGGTGCAGAGGGAGAGGCTAACGCACAGTGTTCGAAGACTTGTTTTCCCCGCCAGGTTGACCACACCGACGGCGGGATTTGCACGACGGATCTCATGCTCAAGCCAGGCCGCAAGTTCAACATCGTTCGAGCCTCCAAAAATCATCAGCATCAGCGAGGTTTGCTTCGAAACATCAACGGCGGCCCGCAGAAAGTTTTCGCGCGGCCACCTTTTGGCCGGACCATACTCCGCCCCGGCGTTGATTCCCAAAATCCTGCCGGCACCATTCCGATGTCGGCCAAGTTCGGGATACGCTTGGAGAAACCTTCTTTTTTCATCTTCCGAAACATGGATTTTTGGTTCCACAACTCCAGCATCGGCTCCGAGACTTCCCGCGATGTGAAGGTAATGAAATATTTGATGCGCCGAAGCCGGCGGGACAATCACCGGACGGTTTTCAGCGACCAGACGCCGGACATCTTCCGCCGACTTCTTTTGCATCTTAAACCGTGCTGCGGGCGGATCGATTTTTCGATTGAGCAAAAATTTGCGCCACCCATTCCCGTAACCCCAACGTTGCGGGATGCCCGAAAAAAACAACTCCAGCGCGGTGCGCGCAGAGTTTGGAAAGACAACACCAAGATCGGCTTTGTCGGATCGGATGGATTTAACGGCACCGGTCAATCCGCCCTCAGGTTTCAACACCAGGCAATGATCGATGTGAGGATGACCGTCCCAGAGCCCCGCAAGTTTGGCGGGGCTCGCCAGGGTGATATGCGCCGATGGGAACCGTTCACGTATCCGCTGGAGCGCCGGAGTGGTCATGACGGCATCACCCAGCCAGTTGACGCCGCGGATCAGGATGCGCTTCGGTTCAGACACGGAAGCAGTTTAAATTTCAACCCTAAATTCCTCGGCCTTGCCGACGGACAAAGCAAAAGCCGCGAGGAGACGGGGGATCTCCTCCAGATCTCTCAGACTCACCATCTCCACCGGAGAATGCATGTAGCGGTTTGGCAGACTGACCAGCGCGCTCGGTATGCCTCCGCGGGTCCAGAATATCACGTCGGTGTCAGTTCCGCTGGTGGCCGACATCGCCTCATGTTGCAATTTGATCTTTTCCTGTTTTGCCACCGTTTCCAGGCGTCGGACGACGGCGGGATGATTGCATCCGCCGTGGGTGAGTGTCGGTCCGCGTCCCATCTTGATTTCGCCATGCATCGCCTCGCTGACCGTGGGGTAATCGGTGGCATGGGTCACATCCACCACGACCGCGAGATCAGGCTTCAAGGAATAGGCGATCTGACGCGCGCCCAACAGACCAACCTCCTCCATTACATTCGAAACGGCGCAAACCTCCGCGTGAAGTTTCTTTTTTCGTTCGCTCAGGAGCCGCAAGGTTTCGGCCACGGCGAACGTGCCGATGCGGTTGTCCAGCCCGCGTCCGATGATCAGATCATGACGGAACATTTCGAAGGTATGATTTGATGTGATCGGGTCGCCGATCCTGACCAGTTTCTCGGCCGCAGGTTTGCTGCTGACACCGATGTCAATGAACAGATCCTCGACCTTGGCCACTTTGCGATCTCCATCCCCTTTCATCAGGTGAGGTGCTACATTCCCCACCACTCCTTTCACCGGCCCGGCCGCAGAATGGATGGTGACCCGTTGCGCCTTGGTGATCGAAGGATCGATGCCGCCAAGCTTGCGCACATAAATAAAACCTTCGCGGTTGATGTAATTCACCACCATTCCAATCTCATCCGCGTGTGCGGCCAGCATGATGCGGGGTGAACCGCCTTTGTTTAATGTGGCAACCACGTTTCCGTAGGCGTCATGGGCGGTTTTATCAGCAAATGGTTTTACGTAGTCCAGCCAGACACGCTGCCCACGCATTTCGTGACCGGACGGACTCGGGGTGTTGACCAGCGTTTCCAGAAAATCGAGCGATTCCTTGCGCATGACCCAAAAACTAGGGAGATCGACCCAAAATGCAAAATCTATCCCGAAACCAGAGGAAATAACTTTTGCCCGGGTGAAACCTTTTGTTATCAAGGTCCAGATGCGGGAATCGTTAAAAAATGTTGGCAGGATCATCGTCAAGCTTGGGACCGGGGTTCTGACCAATTCCAAGAAAGAACCTGACCTAGCGCAATTGGAACAACTGGTCGCCCAGATAGCCGCCCTTCAAAAGAGGGGAAAAGAAGTCGTGATCGTGACTTCGGGCGCGGTCGGATCGGGGATGGGAATTCTCGGTCACAAGAAACGCCCGACCCAACTTTCAGAATTGCAGGCCTGTGCCGCCGTGGGCCAGTCCCGGCTCATGGCGACCTACGAGAAATTCTTTTCCGCACACGATCTGGCGGTGGCCCAGGTCTTGTTGACGCATGACGACCTGCAACACCACGAACGACATCTGAACGCAAGGAACACGCTGGTGACCCTGTTGCGGCACGGGGTCGTCCCGATCATCAATGAGAACGACGCCATCTCATTTACGGAACTAAAATTTGGCGATAACGACAAACTGTCCGCCCTGGTCGCCTCGCTGCTGCCCGCCGACCTGCTGATCATCCTGACCACCGTGGACGGGGTGATTCAAAATTTCGGACAGGAAAACGCGGCCACCATCAGGACCATCGAGAGCATCGATAAAACGGTTGAAAACCTTGCGGGTGGCACCAGCAGCGAAACCGCCGTCGGCGGCATGATCTCAAAAATTCACGCGGCGAAAATCGTCATCCGTTCCGGCATTCCCCTCATCATCGCGCCCGGGCGCAAACCCGATGTGCTGTCGAAAATACTCGATGGAAAGGAGGAAGGAACCCTGTTCCTGGCGAAAACCACCAGGCTGACGGGACGGAAACGGTGGATCGCATTTTTTCATCAACCAACAGGGACGATCTACGTCGATGAAGGTGCCCGGAAAGCGTTGCGTGAAAATGGCAAGAGCCTGCTGCCACCGGGGATCAAATCGTGTGAGGGCCATTTTTCAGCAGGCGAGGTGGTGCGGATCTGCGATGAAAACGGGACTGAATTTGCCCGCGGCATTTCCTTTCTCAACTCCTCGGCGATAAAAACGGGTGACCTGCCCCGCACCGTGGTGATTCATCGCGACAACCTGGTGATCTTGTGAGTAAAAAGAAAAAGTCTCCGGTCCAAAAACTGATCGAAGTGATGGCCGCCTTGAGGTCTCCCGAAGGCTGTCCCTGGGATCGGGAACAAGACCACCTGACACTTCGCTTCCACGCGGTGGAGGAAGTGTATGAATTGATGGACGCGATCGAAGCCGGTGACGATCACGAAATGAAGGAGGAGTTGGGCGATCTGTTGTTGCAGGTGGTGTTTCATTGTCAGCTGGCGGGCGAGCGGAAGGCCTTTGATTTCGACGACGTGGCTTCAAACATCACCGAAAAACTGATCCGGCGTCATCCCCATGTTTTCGGCCACAAGAAGGTGAAAGATGTGGAGGCGGTCTGGGAGCAGTGGGAAAAAATAAAGAAACAAGAAAAAGCCGGGACGCGACAGGATAGGAAATCGGCCCTAGACGGAATTCCGAAACATCTTCCGGGCCTGATGCGTGCGGAAAAACTTTTTAAAAAAGCGGCCAAAGCCGGCTTGATTGAAAAACCGTCGCCTGCAAAAGCCGGTAAAAAAGCAACCCGAAAACAACTGGGAGAAGAACTGGTCGCGCTGTCGCGAAAAATCCAGCAGCTCGGTTATTCCCCCGAGGAGTTGTTGCGAAGCGAATTGCAGAAGGAAGAAAAAAAACTCCGCGCAGCCGAGAAGACGCGCAACAAGCATTCAAGCCAGGAATAACCCTGCTCCAAGGATCGCGGTTCTGTGAACCGCAGCAACTTTCAAACGGCAGAGCGCTCCATTTTTTTCGCAATCTCCGTCAAAACGTTGATCGTGAGCTGCGGTTCACAGAACCGCGATCCCTGGTATTTCACCGGTTTTTTCCTTAACCGCACCTCGTTTCGGAACTTTTACACCTGACACACCCGGATTCTATGGTTTATTTACCCCACCTATGACTGATCCCCGCTTTGCAAAACTGGCGCAGCTCCTGATCGAATATTCCACCGCGCTCAAAAAAGGCGAAAGAGTGCTGTTGGACATGATCGATGTTCCGGACGAATTTTCCATCGAACTCATCCGCGCCGCACGGAAGGCGGGGGCCATCCCGCTGATTGAGACCCGTCACACCAAGATCTCGCGCGAGATCATCCTCGGAACCGATCCCAAACACGCCGCAATGGTCAGGGACGTGGAGATGTTCCGGATGAAACGAATGGAGGCATACATCGCCATCCGGGGAAGCGCCAACGCCAGCGAAAACTCCGATATTCCCAGCGAACAGATGGCGCTTTACAGCAAGACCCTGCGACCGCTCTTAAATCACAGGGTGAACAAGACCCGGTGGGTGGTGCTTCGCTGGCCCTCCCCCAGCATGGCCCAGGCTGCGGGCATGAGCACTGAGGCTTTTGAAGATCTGTATTTCAAAGTCTGCACGATGAATTACGCAAAAATGTCCAAAGCCATGCAGCCTTTGCAAAAGCGGATGAAAAAAGCCGACCGCGTTCATCTCAAAGGTCCCGGCACCGATCTGACTTTTTCCAAAAAAGGAATCAACGCCATCACTTGCGAAGGCATCCGCAACATTCCAGACGGAGAAGTCTTCTCCTGCCCGGTCAAACACTCGGTTCATGGAATGATCACCTTCAACACCCCGACCATTTATTCAGGAACAAAATTTGAAAATGTTTGCCTGGAATTTAAGGATGGAAAAATCGTGGAAGCGACATCAAACAACTCGAAGAAGTTGAACGAAATCCTCGATACCGACCCGGGTGCACGTTACATCGGCGAATTCTCACTGGGGTTTAATCCCCATATCCTCAATCCGATGTGCGACATCCTTTTCGATGAAAAAATAGCCGGATCACTCCATTTTACTCCCGGCCAGGCTTACGAAAACGCCGACAACGGAAATCGTTCGGCGGTCCATTGGGACATGGTCCTGATCCAGCGTTCCGAGTGGGGCGGAGGCGAGGTCTGGTTCGACAAGGAATTGATTCGCCAGGACGGATTGTTCCTGCCCAAAGACCTGCTTCAGTTGAACCCTGAAAATCTGAAATCCTGATCTCCCGATGCTGGCTCTTTTTGACATTGGGAACACCCACACCCATCTGGGACTGGCCACGGAGTCGAGGGTTGTGAGCCAGAAGGCTTTCCCCACCAAAAACTGGCTCGGGAAGGAAATGGATCAAGACATTTCGCTTTACCTGAAAAAGTCAAAAATCCACGGGACGGCGTTTTGCAGTGTGGTGCCTGGCGTATCCGCATCCGTAGTGGAATTCAGCCGGAATCGATTCGGAATCGAACCGAGGGAATTAAATCATAAAGATTGCGGCGGACTTGGGATCGATTATCCCCGGCCGGAAACCATTGGTCCAGATCGGCTGGCCAATGCTCTGGCCGCACAAAAGCTTTTCGGTGCGCCTGTCGTGGTGGTCGATTTCGGAACCGCCGTGACCTTCGACGTGGTGGACAGGCGTGGAAAATATGTGGGCGGAATCATTGCACCGGGCATCTCCGCCATGACCGACTATCTGCATGAAAAAACCGCATTGCTCCCGCGAATTAAGATCCGCCCGATTCGTGGATCAATCGGGAAAAGCACAGAATCCGCCATGTTGATCGGGGCGGTCCACGGATACCGAGGCTTGGTGCGTGAACTCATCAACAACCTTCAGAAAGAACTGAAGACATCCCGGCTTCCGGTTATTGCCACCGGAGGATTCGCCCGTTTGATCGCCGGGAACCTGCCCGAGATCACCGCAGTAAAGCCGCGCTTAACGCTGGATGGTCTGAGGATCGCCTGGCTGCATCCGCGTTGACCGCACACGCTAAAGCCTCCAGGTGAGTCCCAGATAAGGTACAAAATCAACCTCTGCTTCGACATCGAAGGTGGAACCGGCGTGCAAAAGCAAGTTTTTGCTCACGCGATAGGTCAGCCCGGCATTTACCAACCCAGACCAGGCATCGAACTCCTCGGAATAGATGGTGGAGAATTCCACAAAAGCTCCAACCGGTCCGGCTATGGGTCGCATCAAACTGATGCCGTTCTGGAACGTGGTCCTCATGTCCCGCGACGCAGGGTGGCTCGTTCCTCGCGTTGCTGGGCTTTAGGACGAAATTCCTTTGGAATTTACGTCAAAGCGATTGCAGCGAAGCAGAGGGGAAAAGCACGGAGATTCACATTTCACCCGGGGTCTCGCAGGTTCGGACGAAGGCGCTGGCCTTTTCGTTCTCGATCGGTCGGATCTCGTAAAACAACCCGCAGTTCAAGCACGGATTTTCTCCGGCAATAGCTGCCGATGATCTCCACAAATATCTATGCAATGCCTTCGCGTCATGTCGATCTCATTATACAGACACGAGGCGATTAATTAGCTGTCTCGGCCAAGGTGTGTTCGCCATTTCTGAGGGTCTTGAGAACAATGAGAAACGGAATAAATAATGATGGAATCGACGGACTGCTCGTAGAAAATCTCGTAGGGAAAACGACGGACCAGCGCACGGCGAAATCCGTCCACGGCAACGGGATAAAGATCGGGGTGACGCTGGATGGTGAAAACGCAAGCCTCAACACATCTAACACATCTAAGAAATTCCTCACCGAGCCCCGGCTCGTGGCTTTCATACCAACCATATGATACTACAACATCTTCGTCAGCTTCGACGGTGTAGAAGACACGCTCAATCATGTTGCGCTCGTGCTCGCTGCTTAACTTGCTCCCAGGTGCGTCCCGAGCCCGGATCCTGCAAAAAACGCTCTTTCCGCCGACGAAGCTCATCACGCTTCCAGTCGGGTACAGGCGATTGATCGTCCTCCTTCGCGATGCTGTCCCAGAGATCTTCAACGAGCTGGAGCCGTTCAGCACGTCCAAGCTTGAAGAGCGGTGCGAATTCCGAGTTCATCACCCAAGAATAACGGCTGCTTGGACGTGGTGCAACCCTGGGGACGAAATCCAGAAACAATCCGAACTTCGCCCTTTGGGCGGGCTTTGCTGAGGGTCGCAATCCCCAAGGTCGCTCTTCTCTCCAGCCTTCCGCGCAGGTTGGTTCGGTTCAACGTCAAAGTTGAGCTGCGGAAGGAATTGAAGACTGGCTTGGCATTCGAAGATGCCGTCTTATTTCGTCGAGCGAGCGAACGACCCCGCCTCTATGAATAATTGAATGGCAATTCGGGCAAACTGGAATCAAATCCTTCTTGGGATCTGTGAGGCTGCCAGCCTTTCGTCCGGCAAGTGGACGTAAGTGGTGAACATGGATAAAGTCACGACCTAATGCGCCATAAACCTCTCCAAGGTCCACACCACAAACGTGACACCTATATCCATGTAGCCGAATACATGCAGCCCTCAACTCCGGATCTCGCTCTCTTGCTGAAATGAGCCTCATCACTTCAGCTCCCTCATATCGGGGGTCAAAATCATCGACAGCGGCTGTCTTCAGATTTTGTAGGGAGGCATACCAACCAAGGCTGACAAACGCTTTCAGAACGGAGGGACGTATTTCCCAATAAAACTTCTTGTCGATCTCCGAACGCCGTCCCGGGGCCAGAACATGATACCATCCTCCGTCCCAATCCTTCGGATGCCAGCGGCGGATTTCAGAATTCTCCGGGGAGGCGTTGAAAACTTTGTGGCCGGCACGGCCCAGAAGTCCGTTCGCGCGAATTAAGTGCGCCAAACCGAGACGCTCCGCCAGCCCTTGTGCCGAACATGGACCGTCGCAAAGTGCGGCAACAGCAAGCCGCTCTTCTTCAGTAAGCCGTGCTTTGAAAATGATTTCTTTCATTCTTTTGCCCAACAAATCCATGCTGCGGCCACCCTGATCACCGTTTCGCGACCGATTTCCAAGTGCCCGAAAGCCATGGTGCAACCCTTTTTTTATTCGCGTCCATTCGCGGTTAAACTGAATTGTTGTGGCTAAGCCCTACCCCGAAACACTCTTGATTTCGCGATTGGCCAGGACGGAGTCAGTCTGGGCGGTGCGAAAATTGGAATAGGCTTTCCGAAACTGCGGGTGTTTCGCCCCAAGGATGGTGGTTGCCAGCAACGCCGCATTGATCGCACCTGGTTTCCCAATCGCCAGGGTGCCAACCGGAACTCCACCTGGCATCTGGCAGATCGAGAGCAAAGAGTCGATTCCTTTCAAAGACTTGGATTCCACAGGAACGCCCAACACCGGAAGATTGGTTTTGGAAGCTGTCATGCCGGGCAGATGCGCAGCGCCGCCCGCTCCAGCAATGATGACTTCTATGCCGCGACTTTCAGCTTCGGACGCATACTGAAACAGCAGGTCGGGCGTGCGATGCGCCGAGACCACCTGGGCTTCAAACGGAACCCCCAGATCAGCTAGTTGTTTGGCGGCAAATTGCATCGTTTCCCAGTCGGACTGGCTCCCCATAATGATTCCGACAAGCGGTTTTTCAGATTTGGCGGGCATGGCTCAAATAGTCACGAATCGAAGATGAAGTTCAAACCTAATATCCGATTTCACTATTCCGCCGCTTTTCGCAATGCCTCTAAAACAATCGTTTTGGTCAAGATTTCAGGGAGCACCATCGGTGGTTTGGAACCGTCCTTGGGATAAACCAACACCAGCGGCACCCCCGCCCTTCCATGTTTGTTCAATTCCCTGACCACCTCTTCGCTTTTCACCGGACTGTTTTCGATCAACGCCACGGCATTGATCTCTTTCAGCTTCTCCCGCACCGCGTCTATCTCAATGCTGGTTTTTTTATTGAGCTGACAGGTCAGGCACCATTTGGCGGTGAAATCGACAAAGACCGGACGTCCCTCTTTCCGCGCGGTTTCAACCGCGGCAGGGCTCCATGGCCGCCAGTCGATTCCTCCCGGGAGCGCTGAGACTTTTCCCTGCACCAGTTTGGGCGGGTGTCTCCATTCCAGATTTTTCTCCAGGATGAAAAAGTAGCTGAACAGCACCAGGGCAATAACTGTGATCAGACCCCATGCTTTCCGGCTACGGCCTCGTTGAAAAAATTCACCGTAAACCCAGGCTGCGGCCCCCACTGTCAAGAGCAGGAGCCCGATCCAGAGCGTTCCGTTCTCAGGAAAAAACTCGGTGGCATTGTCGAAAAGCCAGATTGCCGTGGCCAGCATGGGGAACCCCATGGCCACCTTAAATTTCAGCATCCAGACACCGGGCTTTGGCAAAAACTTGAGCCAAGCGGGTTCCCACGACAAAAGCAGATACGGCAGCGCCAGTCCGAATCCTACCGATAAAAAAACCAGCAGGATGGTCGCGGATGGTTGAACAAAGGCGAATCCCAGGGCGGGCGCAAGAAAAGGTGCGGTACAGGGTGTGGCTAGCACCGTGGCCAGCACACCGTTAAAAAACGCACCGCCCGGACCTTCGCGGGCGGAGAGGTCTCCGGCGGCGGACATCGCTGTCCCGCCCAGATTGATTTCAAAAACTCCGAACAGGTTCAGCGCCACCAGGGTCACCAGCATGGTCAAAACCAAAACCACCTGAGGATTCTGAAGCTGCATCCCCCAGCTCGCCGCGCCACCCACACTTTTCACACCAATGACCAGCCCTGCCAGCACGAGGAAAGAAACCAAAACCCCGGCGGTATAAACCATGCCCAGCTTGCGGATCTCAGACTTGCGATTCTGCGCCTGGTTGATGAACCCCAGGATTTTCAAAGCAATCACCGGCAGGACGCAGGGCATGATGTTCAAAATCAGACCACCCAGAAATCCGGTGAAGATCGCCTTCCACAATGTCACGGGCGCGGAGGTGGATGTCGAAACTTGGCCTGGACCGACGGAAGCTGAAGCAGCGGAAAGTTTCGCCGTCGCCTCCCTCGCCTCGGTACCGCCCGATCTTAAAATCGAAACGATCACTCCGTTGAAAGTCGCGGGCCAGTCGCCATCGATTTTGCGGATCGATTTCGCCAGAATTGAAAGGTCGCCGGCGATCGGATTGCTGCTCAGACCACCGACCTCAAATCCTTTATGGGTGTAGGGAAAAAAATCCCAGGATTCAACTTCCGGCCCGGCTTTCCAGACCAGTTTGACCGGTTTTTGCTCATCTTTTTCCGGACCGTCGTAGCTGAAAGGAATCTCCAAGAGTCGGTCCGAAGCTGGAAGTTTACCGGTCCACTCGGAAATCTGCGCCGCGTCGGATGATATTTTTGAAACATTTCCAACGGTCAAACTCGCTTCGAACATTCCGCTTCCTGGAATGCAGCTTTTCTCACATTCAAGCCAAGAGGCTTTTCCCTTCAAAATCAATGCCCCGGGCGCGACATCCTTCCCCAGTCTTACCGGGATCAAAAGCATCACCGTTTCCTTATAGATATAGGTGACCAAACCTTCTTCCTCCAGCTTGCCGGGGAGAGGCCATTGAATCGGATCGACGGCGACACCGGCTGGAAGGGTCCAGGCAATCTTGGTTTCCTGGCCCGAATCGCCAGGATTACGCCAATAGGTGTGCCAGCCCGGCTTCATCTTCATTTCCAAACCGGCCACAATGGTTTCTCCCGGTTTGGCTTCCTGGTGGGACAAAATCAGGCGGACCGTGGTGTTGGCGGAAAAAGCCTGAGCCGGCAGCAAAACCGCCATCAAAATCAAAATGCGAATCAGCAAACTCATCATAAATCATCCCATTGGAACAACCGGATTCCGACTTACTTGACCACCGAAATCTCTTCCCCGACTTCAACAGACCCTTTTCCACGGTTGAGAAAATGCAACGCCAACAAGACCAATGCCGCTCCGAAATAAGCGATGGCGAATTTTGGCGCGGCCCAGATTCCGAATTTATTTTGTATCCCGGTCTCGGTCAGTTCGTAGGCATGGATCAAACCCAGGGCGCTCAAAACCCCTGCCGCCAGGGTCCAACCAGCTGCTGAAATAAATTTTCTTTCTATGATGTAAACCAGAATCGCCGAAAGGACCATGGCGCTTAATATAAATCCCTGGTTCAAAGCGATGATCCCGTAAATAAACAGTTCACTGCCAAATTTTGGCGCCGCCGCCGCCAGCGAACTTCCGCCCACACGCAAAGAGGTTTCCACCAAAAACAATGACCATGCCGCGAGGGAGGGAATCAAACCGAGAGCCACGGCCAGCGCATGCTTTTTGGGAATCTCCTGAAAAGCCTGCGCCGTGATGATCACCGCGATCCATAAAAGGATTCCCAGCGTGGCTTCGATGGGGACGAACTTCAAAAGAAGCGTCACACCCCCGAAAACACAGAGCAGCGCGATCACAAAACCGTTCAAAGCCGAATAACCGATCCGGGCTCCCATCGCTTTCCATCCTGGGTGACCGATGTAGATAGTCGTCGGAAATGCGCTCCCGAAAAATGCCGCCACCAAGCTTCCGATGCCGTTGGCCAGCAAAGATGGACGTGTTTCGAAATGATCACCCCCGGCGTCGGCGCTTTCGAGGTTTTGCAGTGAACCGATGATGTTAAAAAGCCCCATGGGCAGGATGATAGAAAAATATTTCCAACCAAGCGGGTCGCTCAGCAGGGCGAACAAATCACGCGGCACAGGAACCGGCAGGTGCAGTCCGAATTGGAATGGTTGCGGCGCCTGTTGTCCGACGTTCGAACCGAACAACCAGGCCAGGCCGGTCCCGATGAGGATGGCCACCAATCCACCGGGCAGACCGATTGGAAATTTCACCCCGGAAGCGTAATTTGCCAGGATCAAAATCGTCGGGATGATGGCGATGAGCGGCGAGGCAAAAATCTGGAATATAAACCCGAGGGCGATGAAGGTGATGGCTATTCCAGCCAGCGCCGACAACAACGCGGCCCGGGGAGTGTGTCGCCGCAAAGGACCAGCAACAAAAGCCCCCAACACCTCCATGACACCACTTAGAAAACAGGCGAACAGCCCCGCCTGCCAGGCAAGGTTGGCATTTTTTGTTTCCTGATAAATCGGTCCCATGATCAGGAAAATAAACGCCACCAAACTGGGCGTGTTGATGCCGTAAGGCAGTGCGGTGATGTCGTTCCTCCCGGTCTTTTTCGCCAGACGATATGCCTGCCACGAATAAAACAGGTTCCCTGCAAGAATTGAAAGAGCTGCACCGGGAAGGATTTTTTCTGCGATAAAATCGATGGAAAACCCGCAGATCACCGGACAAAGGGTGAGCACCAGCATCAATTGCAGCAGGTTGTCGATGAACAACCCGAAAAAGCCGTCAACATCACTCCGGACGAACCATCTTGGTTTCATGCGGGTGCATGATTTACCAGCTGGCGGAGCAAAGTCGAGCCATGAGCTGATTGTTTAACCACGAAGACCACGAAGACACAAACGCGGAGGGTGGAACTTTTTCGAAGGTGGAGTGAAGGGTTCGCAAATCATCACGCTTGAGTCACATCCCAATTAAAATTGTTTTTTGAACTCCGTGATCTCCGTGTCTAAGCCGGCGCGAGCGCGGCACCAATCCCTGGCCAAGGAAAGGG
>Ga0163151_10002483_pt1 | contig 28446 bp, 20 predicted proteins | sample OliLakLV19MP5IB2_FD_145596 | JGI IMG/M metagenome (GOLD analysis project Ga0163151, IMG submission 145596) | Freshwater microbial mat bacterial communities from Lake Vanda, McMurdo Dry Valleys, Antarctica - Oligotrophic Lake LV.19.MP5.IB-2 | ecosystem: Environmental > Aquatic > Freshwater >...
GCAAAAGCCACAACACTTAAGCGCAACGCCTACTTCAACAATCTTCAATCATGTACTCGCCATTCGTCAATCAAATAAAATTCTGTGTTTGGAGATTTAATCTTCAAATTTATATGCGTCTGCCCTGGAGGAGCGGGGATTGTAGTATCGTCTTGTTCTTCCATTTTTTCAACGAAATAGGATGGGCAAAGAAACAAGGATTTGGCACTAAAAACATTCCTCTACGTAGAATTGGAATTTTTCAAAAAACAACAAACCTCGCCGTGTAATTTTTATGAAGAAAAGCATCTCTGCGGTTTGTACGTTTGTTCTCCCATCTAAAAAACCTCGTAGGTTTCAAAAACCCTAAGAGGTTTAGTAACGTTTTGACATACGCTCACCCACAATTTATGAAAATGCAATTTCGCCAAAAACTGTCACTCGCCCTCTGCCTCTTAATCTTTGCCTTTTTAGCCTGTAAATCATTCGGCAAAAAGGAACAGCCCAACATCACCAGTATCAAAAAGCAACCAAACGCTGAAATGCCGATTACTCCTTTGCCCACCACATTGGGCGACTACGCCGACGACTGGAAAATTGTGGACAGCCTGCAAGGTCAAGGGCTTTTTAAAAGTGCCCTCGAAAAAGTGGAGGACATCCAAGCCCGCGCCAAGCGCGATAAAAACGGTCAGCAGATAGTGAAAGCCATCCTGTTTCGTGGGAAATTTATAACCATGTTGGAAGAAGATGGCCTCACCAATGCCATTCAAACCATTGAAAACGAAACACTTGTCGCTGGTCAGCCTGAAAAGTCGGTGTTGCAAAGCATCCTGGGGCAATTGTATTCTACCTACCTTCAAAACCAAAGTTGGAAACTCCAGGATCGAACACCAATAGCACCCTCCCCCGATGGGGAGGGCCGGGAAGGGGTCGAGGGAGGGGATATATTGACCTGGAGTGCTGCACAAATTGAAAAACATGCGCTCGAATTGTATTCCGCTTCCGTCTCTCTGGATGCACTGCTCAAAGGAATTTCGGTCGAGCAATTCCGCGACATTACCACGCCAGGCCAAAACGACGCAGTGGCATCAGCGCCCATCCGCCCTACCCTCTTCGACCTGCTTGCGCACCGAGCACTGGATCATTTCAGCAACGAGCGAAGTTATCTTTCCGAGCCAGCTTACGCATTCCAACTCGACCAGACCTCCGCTTTTTCCCCTGCTGCGGAGTTTGTAAAAGCGAAGTTTGAAACCCAGGATATAAGCAGTGGCAAGTGGCTGGCACTACAGTTATTTCAAAAGATATTGACCGCACATCTCGCTGGAAAATCCGGGGCTTTTTTTGACGCAGATTTGAAACGACTGCAATTTGCCCTGAATAATTCAAGTCTCGAAAACAAGGCCGAACTTTATCAAAAAGCACTCGAAAACCTCATAACCCAGGCCGAAAACCACCCCTCCGATGGCGAGGTCGCGTATGCATTGGCCAGCCATCTTTTCAACCTTGAATCAGGCAACAAAGGCACTAACGCGAAATCCGCTGTGACCCTGCTAAATGCTGCCATCCGTCGTCAGCCAGGTACTTATGGCGCAACGCTTTGCCAGCAATTGCTCACACAAATCCAAATGCCCGGGTTGAACACAAATGTGGAACAAGTCAATTTGCCTGACAAAAGCATTTTGGTGCAACTCGGTTTCAGAAATATGAAAAAAGTATGGGTGAAGGTGGTAAAAGACGGTTTTGAAATAGACAAATGGGATGGTCAGGGCTGGGATGCTCAATATCAATATCTCAAGGGTTTGCGTCCATTGCAAAGCCGTACTTGGGACTTGCAGGATCCGGGCGATTTTCAGCTGCATCAGACGGAGATTGCGCTGGATGGCCTTCCATTTGGAAATTACTGGGTTTTTGTATCCGATAACGCGGATTTCCAATCAAAAAACGGTCCTTTGGTGTACACCAATTTTGCAGTTTCCAACATTGCTTCCGTCAACTACAATGAACAAGGCTCAACACGCCTGGTCCTGGCCCACCGTAATACTGGCGCGCCTTTGGCAGGGGTGAAACTTGATTTTTTCAAAAACGACTACAATTCTGGTCGCCGAAAATTTCAAAATGTCGGCTCGACCTCCAGCGACCGCGATGGTTTTGCCAAAAGCAATATTGCCCAAAATCAATCCGTACAGGTGCGCGCGACGCTCGGCAAAGACACCCTGTGGATCGGTCAGGCATACAACTATCGCAATCGGGAAACCCCGGAACGAGTTTCCCAGGTGCAATTTTTCACCGACCGCAGTATCTATAGACCCGGCCAAACCGTGTATTTCAAAGGACTGGTGTTTAAGCAGAATTCGGATGGAAGCGGCAAAAACCTGCCGCCTCAAATCGTCCCTAACCAATCCGTAACGGTTCAATTTTACGATGCTAACGGCCAGACAAAAGGCGAATTGAAATTGAGAAGCAATGAATTCGGCACCTTCAACGGAACTTTTACCGCGCCTTCCATCGGACTAACGGGCCAGATGCGTATTGGCGCCTCCAACGGAGCTAATGGCACTACCTATTTTAGTGTAGAAGAGTACAAACGCCCGCGCTTCGAGCTGATTATGAAACCCGTAGAAGGGGCTTTCCGGGTCAACGAAAAAATCACCGTGCGCGGCGAGGCGAAAAATTATGCAGGCAATGTGGTGGACGGCGCTGCAGTCAAATACCGCGTGGTGCGCAACGCACGGTTTCCGTTCTGGGATTTTTACCGCTCCTGGAAGCGTCCCTGGTACTTCAATCGGCCTGCAATGGAAATCACGAACGGCAGCACCACCACCGGTGCTGACGGAAGTTTCTCGGTGGAATTCAAGGCCATACCAGATGCGAGCATTCCAAAAAAAGATCAACCAATCTTTGATTATCAAGTATTTGTGGATGTAACCGATATCACAGGCGAAACACAGCGCAACACAGCAAGTGTGAGTGCAGGCTACATAGCCTTGCAAGTTGAATGGGATTTGCCCAACGAAATTCACCTTGACAGCCTGCATCGTGTAGGCATCCGCACTACCAACATGGCCGGTCAAGCCCAGCCTGCCGAGGGACAAATAACCCTGCAACGCCTCGTCGCACCCATGCAGTTTTTCAAAGAACGATTGTGGGAACGCCCTGATATCAGTACGATTTCAAAAGGCGATTTTGATCGAATGTTTCCCGACATGGCTTGGAAAGACGAAGACGACCCGGAAAAGTGGGGACGGGAAGATTTTACCCGCAGCATCTCATTCAACACCGCTACGGATAAAACCCTTGATCTGCACCAAGGCCGTACCCAAGCGGGTTGGTATGTAGCAAAACTGACCACGAAAGACGCTTTCGGAGAAAAAGTGGAGATTGAAAAATATGTACGGGTCTGGACAGCCGACACCCGTTTTGAAAAACCGAACGCCGATGCCGAGAAAGCAACCTTAGAGCCGGGCGAAACCGCGAAGATTTTTTTTGGCGGAAAACCAGAGGGTCTTTATTTTTTCTTTGCGCAGGAACAGGCGGGCGCATTGCAAAAACCCGAGTGGGTCAGTGGTCGAATGCGCGGCCTTTCAAGCGTGGAAATCCCTATTCGGGAGAGCGACCGGGGAGGTATTGTGACGCATTTTTTCTGTATTAAAAACAATCGGGTTTACGGGCCTCAAGCGGTTTACCTCAACGTGCCCTGGAGCAATAAGGAACTGAAAATCAGTTACGAAACATTCCGAGACAAACTCGCGCCGGGCCAAAAAGAGGAATGGCGCATCAAGATCAGCGGGCCGAAAAAAGACAAGGTTGCCGCCGAAATGGTGGCTGCGATGTATGACGCTTCGCTCGATCAATTCCGACAGCACAGCTGGTCAGGCATTCCGTTCCCAAGCAATTACACACGGATCAATTTCAATGCCTCCGAAAATTTTGGCGCAAACGGCGGACAAGTTCTTTTCGACAACCCAGGAATAGAAGATATCCCGGTGCGGACTTATCGCGAATTGAACTGGTTTGGTTTCCCGATGTGGGACGGCAACATTCGCTTTTCAGCAATGTCACGTTCAATGGCTCCCGGAGCACCGATGGAGGAAAGCGCCAGGATGAATAATGGGCAAGTGATGGATTCTGATGCTATTGCGGCACTTCCCACCAAATCTCTCAACAAAATCACAGCAAACACCGCCGGCAAAAATGAAGCGAACCAGTCCGCTGGTGAAGGCCAAGAAGTTGAAAAATCGGCCGCTCCCCCCGCCTCCATACGCCGCAACCTGAACGAAACGGTGTTTTTCTTTCCTGAACTGCGCACCGACGCAGACGGCAACGTGATTTTGAAATTTACCATGAACGAGGCGCTTACACGCTGGAAACTGCTTACATACGCGCATACCAAGGATTTGCAGCAGGTCCTTTCAGTCAAAGAAGTGGTGACGCAGAAGGAACTCATGGTGATCGCCAACCCGCCGCGCTTCTTGCGTCAAGGGGATGAAATTGAGTTTTCGGCTAAAGTCAGCAACTTGTCGAAGGAAAAAATTGAAGGCACTGCCACGCTGGGTTTATTGGATGCCGCTACGCTGGCGGTGATGGAAAAGGAATTTGGATTGGCGCCCAATAACCGCGCCGCCAGGTTTTCCGTGCTGCCTGGCCAATCGGGAGCGGTGTCCTGGCGCATAAAAGTACCGGATGATTATTCAGGTGCAGTTACCTGGCAGATTTATGCAGACGGCAAAGGCTTCCGCGACGGCGAAGAAAGCACCATACCAGTGGTCAGCAATCGGATGCTGGTCACAGAGACCCTGCCCATTTCCCTGCGCGGCAACCAGAACAAGACCTTTACGTTTGAAAATTTGAAGAATCAAGGAGAAAGCACTTCGCTCAAATCGCACAATTACACCCTCGAATTCACCTCGAATCCAGTTTGGTACGCGGTGCAGTCCCTACCCTACTTGATGGAATTTCCGCACGAATGTTCGGAGCAGATTTTCAGCCGATTGTACGCCAATACATTGGCTTCCAATGTGGTAGAAAAGATGCCGAATATAAAGCGGATTTATGAGCGTTGGAAAAGTATCCCCCTTGAAGGGGGCCCGGGGGGAGGAGCTTTGAAGAGCAATTTGAGCAAAAATCAAGAACTAAAATACGCCCTGCTGGAAGAAACTCCCTGGGTATTAGAAGCTCAAAACGAGGAACAGCAAAAGCAAAACATTGCTTTATTGTTCGACCTAAACCGTATGGCCAACGAACGCGAACGCGCCTTGAACACCCTTGCAGAACGCCAATTAGGGAGCGGTGGCTGGCCTTGGTTCACGGGTGGGAAAGACAGTTGGTACATCACCCAGCACATCCTGAGCGGGTTCATGCACCTGCAAAAACTCGGCGCCTTTGATCCGCTAAAAGACCAGCAATCGGCACAGATTATTGATAAAGCGTTGGGTTATTGCGATCAAAAACTAAACGAGCAATATGCTGAATTAGAACGGCTTGCCCAACAAGGCAAAGCTAAAATGGAAGACGATCACCTGGATGGCATGGCCATCCAATATCTATACGCGCGCTCGTTCCGCCCAGTGGATCGCCCTGGAAAAGAGATCGGTTATTATCTCGGCCAGGCAGAAAAGTATTGGCTCGGCAAGGGACTGTACCAAGAAGGAATGCTCGCACTTGCCCAACATCGGTTTGGCCGCAAAGAGGCTGCTCAGCGCATTGTTGCCAGCCTCCGCGAACGTGCCACGATGAAAGAAGAACTCGGTATGTTCTGGCCCGTGGATTGGGGCTACTACTGGTATCAATTGCCCGTGGAAACCCAGGCCCTTATGGTGGAAGTATTCAGCGAAGTCGCCAATGATGCCAAAGCAGTGGAAGAACTGCGCATCTGGCTTTTGAAAAACAAACAAACAAACCGTTGGGAAAGCACCAAAGCCACTGCGGAGGCGGTGTACGCTTTATTATTGAACGGCGATAACTGGCTCAACAATACCCAACCCGTCAAAGTTTCCATGGGCGGCAATCCCTTGAAAGTCAATGAGTACGAAGCCGGAACAGGTTACTTTAAACAAAGCTGGAGCGGAGCAGAAGTGAAAAAATCCTGGTCCGAAATAAAGGTCGAAAACCCGAACTCCAATATCGTGTGGGGCGCGGCGTATTGGCAGTATTTTGAAGACCTGGATAAGATAAAGCGCTTCCAGAAAACGCCGCTAACCATCGTGAAACAACTTTATCTAGAAGAAAACTCGCCCACTGGTCCGGTTCTGAAACTAATTGCCGATGGGCAAGCCCTCAAACGCGGCGACAAGATTAAAGTCCGTATAGAAATCAGGGTAGATCGCCCCATGGAGTTTGTACACCTCAAAGACATGCGGGCTTCTGGTCTGGAGCCTATCAACGTGCTCAGCGGTTACCGTTGGCAAGGTGGTTTGGGCTATTACGAGAGCACGAAGGATTTGGCCACACACTTTTTTATTGACTACCTCCCGCGCGGCACTTTTGTGTTCGAGTACCCCCTGGTGGTGTCCCTACGCGGAGATATGAGCAATGGGATAACGACGATTCAGTGCATGTATGCGCCGGAGTTTACGAGTCATTCTAAGGGGGTAAGGGTGAAGGTGGAGTGAGGCAGCGCCGGCACGGTGCATTCTATTCTCTTTTCATTGATGCGTGACCCGCCCTACGGCTTGAAGCCGTAGGGCGGTTTTTTTACAGGCATTTCTACCCATATTTTAAAACAGGTATATATACGCTACTTCAACAAATACTTAGTGCCCACTTTTGCAAACCTTTTTAATTCTACTTTGTCACATCAGCCCCATAGGGCAATGTCATTGACTTAAGACCCTGAAAGGGTCAAACATGGCTAGGGGGTTGTGCCAAAAGGTTTGACCTTCGAAAGTCTACAAATTTTTATTTCGTTTTCTTTACCGTAGACCTTCCAAGTTTTTAAAACTTGGAAGGTCTGGCACTCGATAAGGAACAATATTTGGTTTGTTTTTTTTCAATCAATCCTTTCGACACAACCCCAGGAAGGGCGTGTGTGTAACAACCCCGAATGGGGTTGAATGTGCGTTTAGAATATATTCAACCCCATTCGGGGTTGTTGCCATTGCTTATATTCCCCCCGATTGCATCGGAGGCTATTCAAATTCAACCACTTCGTGGTGGTCAAATTCCTTAAGTCAACGACATTGCCCCATAGGGGCTGATGTGACAAAGTAGAATTAATAAGTACAGAAGACGAATTAGGGCAATGCCATTGCGTTTTAGGGCTCCGGAGGCATCGGGATTGTTTAAAAGGAGGTGGCCAGGATGCCCGGCACAATCCTCCGGCAGGATATTTTTACAAGGATCAACTCTTTAATTTTATTTCGACCCTCAACCCCAACAAATTCATTATTACCGGGCACGGTTTGGGCTCAAGCCTGGCCGAATTATTTACCCTTGATCTATATATCTCAATACCCTCCCCAAAGTTTAGTATTCAACATTACAACTTTGCGTGCCCGAGAGTAGGAGGCTCCGACTTCTCCAAACTCTATCCTTTTACAAGTACAATGCCTGGTTCCCGGATTACCTTGTTAGGCATGGAATATTCAATTATTGGCAAGTCCTGAAAAAGGTAGTTTACAGCCCTCAACAAGCATATAACGGAGAAGTGACCGGATTAAATGGGATGACACTTCAAAGCACTATTTTACCGACGACCCAAACCGAGTGCGATGCTGTGCTTGCAGAAGAAATGATGGCTAAGGCCTTAAAGATGGGCGCCAAACCCCGCTAAGCCGCTGGAGCCGGGGCTCATTCCCCTTCATCTCGGGAGTCAATAGCCTCCTGTTGAATCGCCCGAATGATTGTCGCCGATCCGCTTTACCCTACTTTTTCCCATTTGCCAAAATAAGGTTTGCATCATTCAGGAACTTGACCTCTTCTTTACCCGCCTCTGCTCCTTGAGGGTAGCCCAAAGAACCCAGCGCCGTTAGATTGAGGTTGTGGGTCTTTTGGTCTTCGGTGACATAAAAAAGCCAGACTGTTGGATAGCCTCTAACACCAAATGCCTGTTGAAGGGACTGATTTTGCTGCGCAAGTTCGGCGGGAATCTCTTTGCGACGAGGGAAATCCAGTTCGAGCAGAACTACGTTTTTCTTGGCCCACTCAATAAAAGACTCTTTCGCAAAAACATTCGCTTGCAATCGATGGCACCAGCCGCACCAATCGCTGCCTGTAAAAAAGCCAAAAATGGGCTTTTTGGTAGCCTCGGAAATCTCCCGGGCCTTGGCGAGGTCCGTATACCAGCTAAGGTCGCTGGCATTGCCCGGGGCCGGTTGGGCAGTACAAGAAAACTGAATACCGAGTAAAAACAGGAAAGGGAAAATTACTGACTTCATGCAGAGTGATTTTATGAACATTATGGTACAAAGGTATGGTTTGTGAGCAATTCTCTTGTGCTGTTGATGTCTCTATTAACAGCAGACCTGCCGCGCCTTGTTGCACAGGATTGGGTACACAGAAGCGGTGCTTTGCTTTGCGGCGATCATCAGCCATTTTGATGTGGTAGCCCCTCACAACCGCACATATCCACTCGTATCCCTAAAATTGAAATATTCCTTAGGCAACTCCTCAAAAGGATAATTCTTAAACGCTCCAAAAAACAAGTGTGGGCGAGTCAGAAGGCTGTCAAACCGTTCAGGGCTGTCGTGAATGATCAGGCAGCGGGCACTGTCCGGGTGTGCCAAAGCAGAGAGCATCAAAAATTCATAAGAACTGCCCCAGGTCATTATAAGCGTGTCTGCTGGGATTTGTTTTTCAGAAAGTACTATTTTTCGCTGAGAGCGATTGGCGGTTTCTTTCAAAAATGTTTTTTCCCATTGCAATTTTTCTGTCCAAAGTTGATGTGCCTGAGTGATACGGAATAGATTGAGCAAGAATAAGATACCCAAAGCGACCATCCCGCTTCGAGCGAGTTGGTCGCTTTTTATTTGATCTCGTAGCACGTCAAATATCAAGGGAATGGAAGCAAAAACCGCCAGTGGCAGGTACAGGTTTTCCATATAAAACTGTTGTCCTACTGCTTCGAAATATGGAACGTTCACCATGATTACAAATGCCAGTGGCCAAAATGCCACGAACAGGGCTTTTGCCCAAGACTGTCTCCAAATATAATAAGCCACACAAACCGCAATCACCGTCCACAGCAACCAATAATCCTGTACGCTCCATTCTAGAAACTTCCGATTGCTCTCAATATCAAACCAATGTGGCCATAATTTACCAAATGCTTCTTGCCGCTGTATTGCTATAGCATCGTACCAGTCCAACTTCAGCACCTTATATTTGAGGATCGCCAAGGCGCCGAAAACACCCAGTGCAATTAGATGCATCCATGCCCAGTTGCGAGGCTTATTCCAATCCAAAAGGAAAAACAGGCATAAAAAAGCGTGGGCATACAACACCAAAGGATGAAAGTAAAAAGCTGTCACCAAGGCCCCCAGCAAAATCGGCAACTCCCACCAGCGAAATGCAGTGAGCGAACCTTTAGCGTGCATCCAGGCAAAAACTGCGCAAAGAAAAACCAGTCCCGCAGGCATTTCTGACAGCCAATAAAACGTGTGGGTTGTCATTAGCGTGGCCACCATGGCAATCGCGAGCGACCAACGCCACTGGCCGATGCGCCAGCAGAAAAAAGCCAAAATGGCCGGCCAAAGCGCATGACCTAAGGAATAGGCCATCAGAACACCTTTCAAAGGCAATCCAACCGCCTGCGCTGCCCAAGGCCAAAACTGCGTGGCAGCAGCCCCAAAACGCCCACTTTGAATCTCAACACTGCCACTTTTGAGGATTAAAAAAGTCTGGAACGCCATATCCAGATTGATAATCCGCTCTTGATAAAACACGATTGCCAGTACGCATAGCGCACCGAAAACTCCGAGACAAAGCAGTAAATCAAGGCGGTTTTTTTTCATACTCAATACATTTCAAATTTCTGATAACTGCATTCGAGCGCTCCATTTATCAGCGGAATTTTTTGGGCAGATTTAAGACCAATGTGTTTCAACGCGTCTCGGTTGGAAGAAATAACCCAAGCCGACCAGCCGGGCCATCGTTTTTTCAATAGGTCTCCAATGTTTTTGTAGAAAGCGACCGTGTCTTCGATTTTGAGTCGCTCATCGTAAGGCGGATTCATTATCAGGGTGCCAGGAGGCTCCGGGGCTTCTAATTTTTCAAAAGGCGTTTTTTCAACCCGAACTACCGTTTCCAAGCCAGCAGACATCAGGTTGAGCGCAGTTGCATTGCGGGCACGCGGGTCTTTGTCGGCTGCAAGTATTTGAAATTCAAAAGGTTGAATCTTGGCATCGGCCTCGGATTTTATGATTTTCCAAAGTTTTTGGTCAAAATCAGGCCATTTGAAAAAGCCAAATGACTCCCGTTTTATTTGAGGTGGTGTGTTCGTTGCAAGCATGGCTGCTTCAATGGGCAATGTGCCAGAGCCGCACATCGGGTCCACAAAAGACCCTTGACCGTTCCAGCCAGAGAGCAATACCATCCCAGCTGCCAGGACTTCGTTGAGCGGGGCTTCTACCGTATCGCGGCGGTAATTGCGGCGGTGCAGGGAGTCGCCACTTGCATCCAAGGAAATATCGGCATGTGTGCCCTGCACGTGTACATTGATACGCAACGAAGGGCCGATGGTACTCACGTTGGGACGGCGGTTATATCGGTCTCGGAATTGATCAACAATGGCATCCTTGGTAAGCAAACCAAGGTATTGGGAGTGTCGAAACACCTCCCCTTGCGCAATTGCATCCACCGCAAGTGTGTCGCCAACATCCATATAAACGGCCCAGTTGATTTCACGAACGGCCTCGTACATATCGCGCTCATTGTTGGCCGAAAAGGAATGAATAGGGACCAGTACACGCAGGGCGCTCCTTAACTCATAGTTGGCTCGGTAAAGCAGGCTGAGCTCGCCAGTAAAAGCCACCGCACGTTTGAGCAGTCGAATTTCCGATGCGCCGAGCGCAAGCAGTTCCGAAGCAAGGACGGGTTCGAGACCCGCGAGGGTTTTGGCGAGATATGGTTGCATTGATTTCTGTTGAAAAAAGGGGGGGGGTGAAAGTTCTGGGTTGAAAATTAGACATCTATACCTTTAAGTCACCGCCCTTTAACTTTAAGACTATCAAGGAATTGCAAAGTACCCGGCAGGCCGTTTAGCAACTTCACATTGGCTGGAATATCCACTGGCCCTACGAAGAACTGTTGCCCGGTGAGCAACAACCCGCTGCCGTTGATGGATAGTACCACGTTGTCAACATAGGTTTGTATAGGGTGGCGTGGGAGCGGTTCCTGTAAATTGGTAAATACATAATCCGGCTTGAGTGCAAGGCATGCATCACGGAGGTCGCTTATGGCAACATTTGCCCCAAGATAAGAAACACGCATGCCTCGAGATCGAAGCAGGTACTGGATAAAAAGAAGGGTCAACTCTTGGGTTTCGCCTTCTGGGGAGTACAGTAAAAAAACAGGCGTATCTGCTCCTGGCAAGGCCTTGTCTATTGCACACATCAATTTGCGGCGAATGATCTGTCCTACAAATTTTTCGTGTGCCGGGCTGATACTATTGGTAAGCCAAAGCAATCGAAGTTTGTCCAAAAAAGGATATACTAACTCCAACATGCCGCGCTCAAATCCATTGACATCTACATATTCCACAAAAACACGTTCAAAGGTGGCCTCATTGAGGTCAATCATGGCCAGTGTGAGCGCGTCAATTTGAGCGTTAGGATTGGGGTTGTTTTGAGCGATGGCAGCTCCTTTGGAGGCAATTTCATCCGCCGACATTTGCGCCAGTTTGCTGATTTTAAGGCCGTTGCGATTGAGAAGCGCAATATTGAAAAGATGGCGAAGGTTTTCGTCCGTGTAATATCGAATATTTGTTTCTGTACGGGCTGGCCTGACAAGGCCGTAGCGTTGCTCCCATATTCTAATGGTGTGGGCCTTTATGCCTGTAAGTTTCTCCAAATCCCGTATGGAGTAGATCGCCATGGATGGTTGCTTATTTCGCCACAAAGGTGTTCAAACAGACCGTCTTGTTAAATGTTTATAAAAAAAACTTCCACAATTTTTTGCTACACTATGCCCTTTCAGGGTATTAGGCACAAATTTTGAAGCAACAAGCAATCTACCGCTCTCAGGGCTAAAATGACCTGAAATGCCAAACACACGACCGTTCCCTTAATATTTCCACCGTTCCCTTGGTGAATTGCAAAAACGCAATACCTTTGACCAACTTTTCACCTTCCTTACTAGTATTAGATGCTTATGTTTTCCCCTTTTAAAAAGAAAGACGACCGCCCTGCTCATGGGCAGGACAAAAAAAACAGTTCTCTCGACGCATTAGAATCCGAATTAATTGTTTTGAACAAGTCGGACTTAAGCAAGGTGGAAGGTGGAAAAGAGGCTAAAAAGCCTTTGTCAGATATTTCTGGATTACGTAGTAGTATAGGCGGTACGATCCCGCTATGAACAAACAACACACTCAGCAACGAACATGAGTCATCTCGGTCTCCGGGTTGGCTCATGTTTTTTTAGTGGAGAATGCTGGAAGTTGGGTTTGAAATGCTCATCAATTTCGCTTCCGCACTTCTTCATGGATGATCTTCCCTTTTTTCATTTCTTCCTGGTACTGTTTTTTGCGCCGCTCCCTAAACTCGGTAGCGAGCTCTTTGATACCAATAGGCTTGGCATTCTGGCGACGGTGGTAGGCAAGGATAAGAAAGTCTGCCATATCATCCGGGAAAGTCACGCCCGCGCTGCGCAGATAGTGCGAAAGTCGGGATCCTCCATAGAACCCCCAATTGAGTATCATCCATTGTCCTAAGCGATTGTGCATGATGGCACAAACACTGTCTTCAGGCAAATCTTTAAATTTCAGACGGGCTTCCACACTGACACGTTTGTCCAATTCCAGCATGGCATCTTCTAAATTTTTGGGGACGTAAACACCATTTACGACTTCTTTGCGGATGCGTTCCTGATATTGCTGCTCGAATTCGGCCTCTGTACTGGGAGGCCCCTTTTCTTCTTTCTCCGTTTGGGAAAAAGCGTTTTGAAAAAGGAAAAGCAGGAGGGGAATGAGCGCGAAAATGCTTTTTTTCATGATGAACAGACTGAACAATGAATTTACGCTTGTCTTTGATAGAAATATTTTTATTGCAAACCATCGGATGGCTTGGCCTTTGGCTGCTCAGCGACTATGTTGCAGCACTTCTAACGCTCATAATTGGCTCCATCGTATCGGCAGTTTTGATCTTTGCGCTTATCGCAGAAGCCATTGAGCGTTCGAAGGTGCCCAAAAAATATTTCCAGGTCATGGTGCTCAGTATTTTATCCATTGTTGTGGCCGCTGCAATTTACCTGACCCTTTTGGGCGGGGATCTGGATTTTTTGTCCCGATAATGTCAAATCGAAAACGAGTCGTCCTGTTCCGCATCGGGCAATTCTTCAAAAGTGCCTGTTTGGCGGTTTTTTCGCACCCTGTCCCAGTCAAAATAGCGTCCATTCATCACCACGTAAACCCCTGGCGGCAACACCTGTGCAAAAGCCAGCGCACTGCCAAGGTTGAAAAACCCGTCGGATGAAGTACCAAAGGCGTAGGGTACCATAGCGCCCGTGAGCACAATGGTCTTTTCTTTTATGTCGGCCTCTGCCAAATGGCGGGCCGTTTCTACCATCCGGTCGGTGCCATGGGTTATGAGGATTCGGTTGGCCGGGTTTCGGACGCAGCTGTGGATAATCAGGGCGCGATCCTCGTCGCGCATTTCGAGAGAATCCACCATCATGAGCGTTCGGATCTCAATTTCCACCCCACATCGCCCAAGTTGGAACATTTCGCTGAGGTGCGTATCCTTAAAAAAGAGTTCACCTGTCAGGTAATTGTACTCTTTATCAAAAGTTCCGCCAGTTACAAAAACTTGTATCATGGCTGCAAAGGAACAGATTTGGGGAGAATTAGATGCTATCAGAAAATCTCTATGGAGATTTTGAAGGTTTCTATAAACGCACCCGAATTTGAAACCACTCCAAATAATCGTAGCGGAGCAAGCGGTTTTCCAAAACGTTTTTACTTTTGCCCATCAATAAAGAAATGCACTACATGAAAAAGAACGAAGAATACGTCAAGAACCCAGGGCGCGACTGGCTTATGTTCATCATCAGCACCATAGGCATGTTTGCCCTCCTCATTTGGTTGCCCGAGTGGATATGGGTCGCATGGCCCTTCCAATTCACGGCTTTGGCCGGGGCCTTAGGCCGACTCTAAGGCTGTGGTAAACAATAAATGTTTACATTGAAAATTCTGGTCCTTCGCTTTTCCTCCATTGGCGACATTGTGCTGACTACCCCCGTGGTTCGTTGCCTTAAAAAGCAGTTGGGCGCTGAGGTTCATTTTTTCACCAAATCGGCATTCACACCCATTTTGGAGGCCAATCCCTACATTGACAAGGTTTTTTCTTTTCAAAAAGAAATTCCTTCGGAAATGGTGCTTGGTTTGAAATCGGAGCGGTACGACTATGTTATAGACCTGCACCACAACCTCCGTAGCCTAAGACTGAAACTTGCACTGGGCCGCCCTTCGCGCTCATTCGATAAATTGAACTGGGAAAAATGGCTGCTTGTCAATTTCAAAATTGACCACATGCCCGATACCCACATCGTGCATCGCTATATGGCAACGGTCAAGCATTTGGGCGTAAATTATGACGGGGAAGGCTTGGATTATTTTATCCCGGAAGGGGAAAACCTGGAAAACATTCAACTCCCTAAGCAAGCATTTGTAGCAATGGTGCTCGGTGCCACCCACGCCACGAAACGCTTGCCTGAAGAAAAAATCATAGCAATTTGCCAGCGTATCACCCAACCCATTGTGCTCCTCGGTGGAAAAGCCGAAATGGAAATCGGTGCGCGTATTGCGCTCGCCTGTGGCCCTAAAGTCCTAAATCTTTGTGCCGCGCTTAACCTCCATCAATCAGCGTGTGTTGTTCGGGCTTCTAGCAAAGTAATTACCCACGACACGGGCTTGATGCATGTCGCGGCTGCATTACGGAAGCCTATAATTTCCGTGTGGGGCAGCACAGTGCCCAAATTTGGGATGTGGCCTTTTTACCCAACGGGCATAGATTTGAACACGTCTGTTGAGGTGTTGGACTTGGGTTGCCGCCCATGTTCAAAAATTGGTTTCGACCGTTGCCCTAAAGGCCATTTCAAATGTATGCGGGAAATTGATGTGCAAATGCTTGGCAGCGCAGCGCAATAGCTTGCTCATTTCCGCTACACAGTCTACCTTCACCCGGCAAAACCCGCACCAAATACTACTAGATTTGCCTTCAAACTGCCAAATTCCTTGTTTTCAGAAAAACGCAGGCCCATCTTTGTTGCTGAATCTGGATTTTGCGCTACTTTTCGCCGACAAACATCTCGTCAATCTGTCCAATGTCAATTAATATGAACATTAGAAAACTACTTTTCCTACTTGCTGCTTCACTGAGCCTTTCCTCCCTGAACGCCCAAGACATCCACTTTTCTCAATATAACATGTCGCCCATGACCCTCAACCCGGCCAACATCGGGAATTTTGAGGGTACCGTACGCATTGGAGGCATCTATCGCGGCCAATGGGCCAGCGTTATTGGCAACAAGGGCCAATACAAAACACCCTCCCTTTGGGCAGATGCACCAATCATTCGGGGTTTTCGCAAACGCGACTGGGTTGGCGTAGGGCTCGTGTTCTTCTCTGACAAAGCGGGCGCGGGTGGCCTTACGCACACAGCGGCCAAATTCGGGGCCTCCTATCACCTTTCCTTGGACAAAAAGGGCAATGCCTACCTTACTGTTGGCGCTCAATATGGCCAGGCCAGCCGTCGGCTCGATCCGTCAAAACTACAGTTTGAAGAAGGTTTTTTAAATCCAACTCCTACCGGCGGTTACAACTCAAGCGCACAAGTTGACTTTCTAAATGCAACACAAGCAAAATCCGACTGGAGCGACATAGACGGTGGCGTGGTGCTTCGCGCCAAACTAAACAAGCGCATGGACATGAGTATTGGTTACTCCATGTACCACATCGGCGAAGGCAAGTACGGCCTTGTAACGAGCAGTGGAGGTGGGGGCACCAGTACTGGTACGAGTACACCCAACACAAGCAGCGATGAAATTGCCCGCCGTTCTGTGATCACGGGCTTGTTCAACATCAAGTTGAACAATAAACTTTCAGTGGGACCATCCTTTATCTACCAAACTATGAGTGGCGCTGATGAGATCAGCCTTCAAGCACTTGCATCTTATCTCTTCAACGCGGAGAAGGATATTGACCTCAATTTTGGCTTGGGATACCGTCTTTCTGGGGGTGACGCCATTTACCCCATGCTCGGCGCACGCTACAAAAACCTCCGTGTCGGCCTCGCATACGACGTGAACATCAGCGACCTAAACCAAGTCAGCAACTATCGCGGCGGTTTTGAGATAGCCGCCAACTATATCGTCAAAATTTACAAGCCGGCGGTGGTGAAAACCAAGGTGCTTTGCCCCAGGTTCTAAACCAAGAATCCTCTCCATTTTTAAAAAAAATCTCCCGGTCTGACTGGGAAAAACGATACGATGAAAAAAATCCTCTTTTTCCTCACGCTTGCCACTTTCTCGGCCATCGGTGCTAAAGCCCAGCCGATCAACCGCGCTACGCCAGAAGCAAACCTTAAATCGGCACAAGAAGCCGAGGCCGATGGAAATCCCTACGCTGCCTTGGACTTGTATGAAAAATACCTTTCCGAAAACAAAACGGACAAGCAGATTACTGCAAAAGTAGCCAAACTTAATTTCGAACTACGAGACTACGAAAAGGCTGAAAAAGCCTTTGCCCGCCTTGTAACCCGCGACCGCAAACTTGAGTTTACAGAACTTAAATATTGGCTCGCGCTGAGTATGAAGTACAATGGCAAATACGCCGAAGCCGTTGATATGTTCAATCAATATATTGCCGATGGTGCCGACGAAGCCCTTAAAACCGCTTCCAAACGGGAAATCGCCGGTTGCGAGATAGCAAAAAAACTCAAGCAACCCGATAACCTTATTGTGGGCAACCTTGGTAAAACGGCCAATAACCCTCAAACGGACGGCTCACCCTCTTACAGTGCCGGAGAATTGTATTTCACCTCCATCCGCTCCAAAGAAGTGGTCGTTTTGAATGGCAAAGAGGGCGACTGGCACTCAAAAGTTTATACCACCACCCGGTCGGGAGCAGAATACGGAGAGCCTGAACCATTAGGCACACAAATCAATCGCGAAGGCTGGCACCAAGGCAACGTAAGCATTGCCGCAGACGGGAAAACAATGTATTTCACCCGTGTAGAACTCACCGAAAAAGGCCAAGACATTGGGACGAGTAAAATATTTGTCTCGCAGAAAGGTTCTGACGGTTGGGGAGGGGCAAATGAAGCCACGGGAGTCAACGGCGACTTTATTGCCAAACACCCCTGCGAAGGCGAATTGTTTGGTGAAAAAGTACTCTTCTTCGTTGCCAATATGCCAGGAGGGAAAGGCGGTTTTGACCTGTATTATGCAACAAAAAAATCAGAAAACACCTTTGGCCTACCTGTCAACCTTGGCGATGTAGTGAACACCCCCGGCGACGAGGCCTCTCCTTTTTACCAGGATGGCAAATTGTGGTTCAGCAGCACCGGACGACCCACCATCGGTGGCTACGATGTCTTTGAGAGCCAATGGAATGGAGCTGTTTGGAGCGATCCAAAAATGTTGCCCTTGGGCATAAATACAAGCCTCGACGACCTCCACTATTCCCGCTCTTCAGATGGTTTCACAGGATTCCTTCAGAGCAACCGGCCAGGGCCAAACAATCTCAAAAGCAAAACCTGCTGTGACGATATTTATGCTTGGGAAATTGAGCGCATCAAAGTGGAGCTGCTCGCTAAGACCTTCCGAATAAAGTGGAAAGGCGAAAAAGAAAACCCAGCACTGAAGGGAGCAATTGTCACCATGCTCGACGTAACGGAAAAAAAAGCAACCAATGTGGACGAAAAAACCAATCTCGCTTCCAATGAATTTCCGTTCACCCTGCAGCCCGAAAGATCCTATATGGTAATAGCCAACGCCGAAGGCTTTAAGCCCGATACAGCGTCATTTAATACCTTGGGGGTCAAAAAAAGTACGAGTATCGAGAAAAAACTCACTTTACGACTTGTAAAGCGCGAACCCGAGTTTGACACGCTCCGTATCAATGAACCTATCCGACTCGACAATATTCTTTATGATTACGACAAGGACAACATCCGCCCAGATGCTGAGCCTGATTTGCAAAGCGTAGTGGATTTGATGAAAAAATACCCTGATATGAAAATCGAACTCTCGTCACACACAGACGCAAGAGGCAATGATGCTTACAATGAAGACCTTTCTCAGCGCCGTGCAAATAGTGCCGTGGCATGGATTGTGGCAAAAGGCATTAAATCCGACCGGATCGTAGCGAAAGGATATGGCGAAAAACAACCCCAGAACAAATGTACCAATGGAGTTGAATGCACTGAAGAAGAACATCAACTCAACCGCCGTACTGAATTCAAAATCACCGCCGGACCAACCAGCATTGTGATTGAAAGGGTCGAGAAGCGCGAGAAAAAACCTGCTTCTTCAGGTGGAAAGCAGAGCCTGCGCAACGGTTTGTTACTAGGGAATTAAATTTTGTAGTGAGCGTTATTACCGATGCTCACATTCTACTAATTTTAAAAGCGAGGGAGTGGTAAGCGTGTAAAAATAAACGCTCACAACTCCCTCGCTTATTTTACCAAAAGACTCACGCTCTCCCAAGTACTTTTATAATACAGACACCTCGGCAATGGTTTTGTTGATAGCCAGCTTGGGCGGGACAGGCGAATTGATTGTTTTGGGAGCACTTGCTTCATGTTTGTCAATTTGGGGCTTATTCGTCTCTATCAAACGACTCCGAAGAGAAAAAAGGGGGAAAAGGAAAGAAACCAAGCGATGAATTTTGACTACTTTTGCATCAAATTCAGCAATAATGACAGCCATTTACGACAAGAAGAACCTAAATGAAAGAGTAGAAGCCGCCCTCGAAACCATACGCCCTCACCTTAGGGTAGATGGTGGCGATGTGGAACTCGTAGAGGTAACAGATGACATGCACGTCAAAATCCGATGGATGGGCATGTGCGAATCATGTTCCATGTCGGGCATGACGCTCCGGGCAGGCATTCAGGAAGCCGTACAGAGCAAAATCCCTGAAATAATGGGTGTGGAAGCGGTGAATTGATAAGATATTGGGATATTGGGATATTATGAAAATTTCATAATATCCCAATATCACCATTTAACCCTCGCCTGTACCTTCCAAGCCCTTTCCTTTCCTATCGTGCCAGAATCCGTCACTGCCTGGCGTGTATTCGTCTCTTCCATGCGAGCATCCAGCCGAAGCCAAGTGTTCACTCTCCAATGAAGGTTGAGATACCATCGTGCGCCACGTCCCGAAAAGGCAGGGATAGAAACCGCCGAAAAAAGGTCGTTTTCGAAGGTATACACCCTTGAATCGTAGTCCTCCGTATCAAATACTGTATATCGTAGCGATGCAGAAACGGGGCTTCCAAGCGGTTTCAGCACCGCTTCCTGATAGGCAACAAATCCTAAGGAAGATTCATTTTCACCAATTTGGTAAGTTGTCCACTCTATCCGGCTTCGGAGTTCGATAGGTTTGTTGACTTTGTAAATCGAATGCAAGCGAAGCCGATCTCGCCTTGCATTAACGAGGCCAAACGGTTTTTCCAAATCATCATTCCGTTGCTTTGTTTCTGACTGCCAGAGCGCATACACCGAAAAATTGCGGCTCTTAGTCCACAACACCCTTGCCAGGTATTCTCGGCCATTTGAAGGCGCGTCCACTCCAAAACGAAGCCAAGGGTGCCGCCACACATCTGCGTAAAGGTTTATCTGCCAACGTCTTATCCAACGGATATCCGCTCCGAGGTAAAGCCCCTGCTCGTTGCTTGAACCCGATACTTCTGCAAAAGGATTTCCATAAACAGATTGGTAATCTTTGCCCAAAGAGCGGTGCACTGCTGTGAGCGTTACATGACGATCTGCAGAAAAAAGCAAGCCATTTACAGCTGCAACTCCACCATTGTCGCTCCGGGCCGTTTCACCAAAAAGAAAGAGGTTACGCCAGCGGTAGTTGTAATCGAGGCTTATCCCTGTCAAACTTTTACCCCGGAATGCAAATTTTCGGTATGGTTGCGGAGAGGATATCCAAGCCTTGTCGTATGCAATATGGAGAGCATTTGCCGAGACCTGCCAACGTTGCCCTTGCCATGTGGCCGTCAGCCCACCGACTTGTTCGTGGAGTTTTTTTTCATCTTCTATCTCAGAAACGTTGCGATGGTAGCCAGAGCTGAGCAACGAAGAAAACTCAATTTCCGGCGAATCAAATTCACTGGTATCCGCCACTTGAATATTAGCGTCGCGGCGGCGATTGGAATACATTGCTGTAACTTCCAAGTGCTTGCCAAACGCGAGCGTGGTGGCTGCTCCACGAAAAAAATAGGTTTCCCCAAAAGCTCCGTACGCATTCAATTTTCGTCCACCACGTGCCACAGACACCGTTTCGGCAGATTTTCCAGGAGCGAAACCCGTTTGCAACAAAAGCCCCTGTCCCATTCGGGCAGAATAATCACCCAATGCGACGACTCGAACCGTCTGATTCCAATTTTGAATGAAGATATGGGCACTGTAATAATCGAATGCCTGCCAGCGAACGATGGTGTCGTATGGCCTCTTTTCTGTGTTAAATAAAAGAATGCTGTCATTGGAAAAAAAACTTTCGCCTGGGTCTTTTTCCATCGTGAATCCAAATCGCAAGCGATTGTCGAATGTGTGGCGGTAGCGTAGTGCCAGGGCACTTCTACCGCCTTGAGGCCTATTCCTGTAATAACTCATCGAGTCTGCCGCATCCGATGTGGAATTCAAACGAGTTGCCAACTCCTGCTCCGTGTCATAATTTGGCGGATTAAAATAGCCCCAGCGCAGGAACAGTTCATTTTCACCGCGTAAAAATCCTTGTAGGATAGTGGTATTCCGAGTATCCAAACCGGTCTTGATACGGGAAAATTGCAGTACCCTACGAATGTCTGAAATTTCCCAGTTCGGCACGGCCTGTAGTTCGTACTCATTCAGAAAAGGCCCAAACTGGTCGCGGTATGCGATAAAACTTTCCACTTGAAGTTCGTTGAGCAATCGCAATGAGCGCAAATCTTCCTGGCTTACCGAATTGAGGTTCATGGGCTTGTCGCGGAACATCTCGAGGTTTTCCAAAAATTGCTGGGCATCAGATTCGGAAGCAGATTCATTGTCCCGGAAGAAATTTTCTAGCAGCTCATCATCTGTTTGGGCGTTCAAAAAGAAAGAAAGCAGGATGAAAGGGAGAACCGCCAATAAGCGATGAATAAATATATTTTTCAAAAATTGTGTATAAATGGCAGTTGCGTGCGTCATAAGCCGGGTTGTTTCAGAAACAATGTTAGGGCGAAAGATTCGTTTGAAAGTCGACTTTTTTAGTTCTGACACTTTTTCAAAAAGTGTTCGTTCTAAAAGTGCCATAACGTTTACAACCACTACCTTTGCTATCATTTTTTTAACCATTCAAAATCGTTTTCTCAAACATGAAAAAATCAATTTTAGGGATTCTCGCTGGCGCAGCCTTGATATTCTCCATGGCTTCCTGCGGCGAAAAACTGCTCACTGACGAGCAGGTTCAGGCTGAAATCACAAAAGGCTACGAAGCTGGCAAAGCTGCCGTCGAACAAGAAATGACCGCAAAATGCGAGGCTGATCTTGAGACGCGCGTGTCAGCTATTGTTGACCAGGCCATAGCTGATCATGAAGCTGAAATGGCCGCCGATAAAAAGTAAGCCGTTTGAAAACAATCCAAAATCCGTTCATTCTCAAAACATTCACCGAAATTTTTTCCATTACAATGAATAAGAAATTGCTCTTTGCCGGCGCAGTAGCTGTTGCTGGCTTTTTTACCCTCACAGCATTCGACGGCAAAACCCTCGCCCAACAAAAAGAGGAAATAGCTGCCGCCGTGACTGCACAACTTGAAATGCTTCGTACTGAAAAGACTGCTGAGTGCGATGCACGCGTACAAGAAGAAGCCAACATGCGCGTGGAGGCATGGAAAGCCGAAATGGCTGCCGCACCAGCACCTGGTAAAGGTGGTGTGAAAAAAAGCGGCTCAAAAGGCCCGAAAGTAGACCCATTGCCCAATGGTACAAAACCTACCGACCCGCAAAAAACCCGTGGCGGTGCTGTAAAAGAAGGTGATGTTGAAGGACAGAAAAAGCGGGGTGGTGCTATCAACCCTAATTCTCCTACCGCTCCAGAAGAACAGAAAAAGCGGGGCGGCGCTGTTAAGCAAGGTGGAGGTAACTAATAATTGCGTTCCAAACATAAAAAAAGTGCCTGTCGATTGCTCGACAGGCACTTTTTTTATGTTCAGATTGCTGAATTACTTGTTATAAGTAAAAGTGGCGTCATCATAAGTTGCATCCGTATAAGTCACACGGTAACTACCTGAAATCGTGTTGCCGTTAATCTGGCCTTCACCCGCAAAAGCGCGACCGGCCGGATCAGTATAACTAATGTGGACGTGGTCTCCGTCTTCAATGGTTGCTTTCAAAATAGAATTGAACCCTCCGAAATTTGCAATTTGAATTTCAGATTCGTTGATGCGCGTTACAACTGCTGGTGAGGTGAGATTATATGTACCTACATTGGTAGGAATTACAGTACTAACCGTCACAACGTCTTGGCCAAGGTAAGAGCCTAAGAATTTGGCGGACCATTCGATTTCGCAGTTTTCGCCTTCGAAGCCAACGCCGCACTCGCAGGTGCCGTCAAGGCAAGTGCCTGCATTGCATTCAACGTCTTTGCACTTGTCGCCGCAAGAAGTAGTAGTAACGGCGAGGAAAGCGCCAAAAATAAATAGTGGGAGGATAAAGAGTTTTTTGCTCATGTTTTGGAAATGTTTGTGAAAGGTGATGGAATGGTTGTTAATTGTTCGCGGCAAAGGTAAAAAAACGCCCCATAAGGAAGTAACAAAAGAAATATTATTCCTACTGAATGCAGCAAAAACAAATATTCAACTAAATAGTTGCCACTATTCTAACAGGATTTTGCCTGTTGCCTGGTTGTTTTCTGACAAAATCCTCAGGAAGAAAATACCTGGCACTAAGGTTTCGGGCAACTGGAAACGTATGGTTGTCAACGCATTTTTCAAATTTTCAGCCTTGAACGTTTTGCCTTGAACATTTGTAAGTTCGAGCCAAATTATTGCACCTGAAAAAATTTTGGGCAGCTCGATTTCAAGCCAATCGCCTGAGCCAGCAGGGTTGGGAGATATGCGAAGCGGGGCAACAAGTTTTTCCTCCAAGCCAACTGTATAGCCTACCTCATCACAGTCAGCACTGCTACAATCATTAGCACCAGTTACGGTGACACAATAGGTGCCTGGTAGTAAGTTTTGGATTTCCTGCCCTGATTGACCAGTACTCCAAATAATTTCAAATGGACCGGTTCCGCTAACCTGAACGAAAGCAGAGCCATCGGAAATATTTGGGCCTGAAGCAAGTGTGGTGTTGATAGAAACGCTTGGCACGTTTGTGTCTTGTGTGATAACAACCATATTGGCCGCTTGTGTAGTGCAGCCAAAAACATCTGTCACTAAGAGCTCGGGGAATGCAAAACCACCATTGGAAATCACAAACCAACACGAGTCATTGGAAGAAAGGAATTGGCCATTGATGGTCCAATAAAAGGAAGGGCTTTCCGCATTTGTGATGGCGCGGAAAAGTGTGGGGGTATTGCCTAAACCACTACAAGTCAAGGTGTCGAATCCGACAAAGTGAGCAGGTAAAGACACCAAATGCTCTTCGGAATGAATGTTCTTTGAAGCAACGCAGCCATCTAAAAAGGCCAATAATGTGTAAACACCCCCGGCAGTAGCAAGCAAACATTGTGTCTCAGTTGCTGGAATTCCGTCTTTCGCCCACTGGAAAACGGCATCGGGCGAAGCTTCGGCGCAGAGGTTTACGGAAGGTGTGTAGCAGGTGACCAGTATATTGGAAGGAAGGTTGGCCAGTAAGGCTCCCGGGGCGATCTCCGTGATGGTCAGTGTAACGAGGGTATCACAGCCGCCATTACCGGCTACGATGAAACTAAATACGCCCGGAACATCAAATACTGTCCCATACAGGACAATGCTCTCCCCTGAACAGATCTTTTGTGAAATACTATGCTGCACACTGCCTCCTCCTGGCAGGTTAAATGATTGAATGGCAATACAATTGTGCGCATCGGTAAGGGAGAGGGCATAATTGCCACTGTTGGAGAATGTGGCCAAGGCTGTCGTCTGGCCATTCTCCCAGAGATAGTGGTAGGGCGCTGTGCCTCCACTGGCTTGCACCGTGATAGAACCAAGTCCGCCCCCACAGTTAACAGGTTGAATATTACTGGTTTGAACCGTCAAAATATCTGGTTGGTCGAGTATAATGGTATCAGACTCCGTGTAGTTTGCGCCAGTGACTGTCACGGAGTACGAACCCGCCGGAAGGCTGTTTTGTTGGTAGAAATTGAGGCTTATGTTTGACCAATTGTAAAAAAGCCCGGTCTGGTCGCCCCAGACACTGACACCAATGATTCCGTTGTTTTCGCCGTGACAATTTGGTTCTTTTACATTGGTCGGTATTACAACGAAAGGGGTGGCTGTTGGGCCGCCGTAAGTAAAAGTCAGATGGTAATTCTGGCCGCCATTGTTTTTTAACATTGTGGTTTCGGGGATAAAATCGTCACCAATCGTATCAATTTCAGCCACAAAATATACTTCAAGCACATAGGTTTTACCGACCGTTAGCCCCGCTGCCAAGTCAATATTGCTGGCCTTGCTACGGTAACGTGTGGTGTAAAGTCCCACAAGGGTAAAATAGTCCTGATCGAGGTTCAGGGATTGGAAGTTGCCCACTGCCCCACCCTGCTCGTACACACGGTATTGGAGTCCTATGCCCGAAACATTGTTGATACAACTTTCCCAAGTGATGGCCCTGGCGTTGGCAAGCGAAAGATTTTGTAGCGTGCCAATGTGCAAGCCGTCGAACCGAATACCCGAAGGGCAGTCGGCGATGATAAAACTGTCCAAAGTACCATTGATGCGGAGATGAACAGAAGAGGAGCACTCCCCTACCCAATCGTAGCCGCAGGCGGTGGATTTTTGGACAGAAAAAAGAAATAGAATGTTGAAAACGAGGATCTTGGAGTAGAAGATGTGCATGAGGATCGGTTTGTGAGCATTGATTATATGAGGTGTTCGTTGTCGAATCATCGAATTTACAAACAACCGCCAAAGGTACTCAGAACCCCCTTTCGCTTTTATCTAAATGTTGGACTCTGTCGCAATTTTACCATCAAAAGGCAGTGCGGCATAAAGATTTTGTAAAGAATGCGCGCGCTACTTTGTTGTACTTTGGCCCCTTCAAACCCGACCGATGCAGCATCATACCATTTCAATCCAGCGCAGCGCGCAGTATTATTCATTGGGCACACCCGGAGCTCAGATCAAGCAATTCTGGATCGTGTGCCATGGGTACGCACAATTGGCCGACGAGTTTTTGGAGAATTTCAGGCTTTTGGAAAATGACCACACCCTCGTAGTAGCGCCTGAAGGATTGAACCATTTTTACAAAAAGGGCTTTGACGGACCTGTAGGTGCTAATTGGATGACGCGCCAGCATCGTCGCTCCGAAATTGAAGATTACGCCAATTACCTCCAACATCTCTACGATCATTACCTGCCTCAATTGCCCTCTGATGTACGTATCGTGCTGCTGGGCTTTTCGCAGGGCACAGCTACCGTCTGCCGTTGGATGCTGGAAAAACTGCCCCGATTCCACGACCTCTTGCTCTGGGCCGGGCTTCCCCCCGAAGACCTTGATTATGCTGCGCACAAGGATTATTTGGCCGACAAAAAACTCTATTTGCTGTACGGCACCCACGATCCATTCCTTACACCTGATCGGATGCATACCGTCCAGGAAATCGAAAACAAAAACGGAATTGACTTTGGAGAGCGCAGTTTCGAGGGTGGTCACGAGATTTTGCCCGATACTCTGCGGGAATTGTTGTTGAATTTGAACTGATTTCTACCTTCGCGGCAAGTTCGACATTAAGTCATTAAGTCATTGGGCCATTGGGTCATTAAGTCATTAAGTCATTGGGTCATTGCTACAATCTCCAATGACTTAATGACCCAATGACTTAATGACCCAATGACCCAATGACTTAATGACCCAATGACCCAATGACCCAATGACTTAATGACCCAATGACTTAATGACCCAATGACCCAATGACTTAATGACCCAATGACCCAATGACTTAATGACCCAATGACCCAATGACCCAATGACCCAATGACATAATGACTTTATGTCTCAATGACAAAATATGGACTTTAAAAAATTAACTCCCCACCTAATTGCTGCTGCGCTGCTGTTTGCCGTGTCGGCTGTTTTTTTTGCCCCTAATTTCTTCGGCGGCAAAGTGCTGCCACAGCCCGACAACGACAAAGCGCGTGGGATGATGACGGAAATTCAGGGCTACATTAAAAAAGGGGAAGCGGCTCCGCTATGGACCAACTCCACGTTTGGCGGGATGCCGGGCTATCAAATCTATTCGCCCATCCATGGCAATTTGACCAAACCACTGGTGAAGGCAACGTTTTTATGGACGGACACGACTGGTGTTTGGGCACAAGTGCTTGCAGCCATGCTGTTCATGTACCTCCTGGTGATAACAATGAGGGCTGATTGGCGGGTCGCGGTGTTTGGGGCACTGGCTTATGGGATTAGCACTTATAACGTTGACATCCTCGAAGCAGGGCACTCTACCAAGATGGCCGCTCTGGCCTTTGCACCTGGTATTTTGGCCGCTACTATTATGCTCTTTAATGGACGCTTGCTCGTTGGAGCTGGATTATTGGCCCTGCTGACGGCTATGCAGATATACGTCAACCACGTTCAAATTACCTATTACACGCTATTGATTGCGGGCATTTATGTACTGACCCAATTGGTGGAATCAGTACGCCAAAAAGCCCTGTTAAATTGGGGTAAACAGGTGGTAATCATGGGTTTGGCACTAGCCATAGGCTTTGCCTGCAACCTTTCCAAACTCTGGCCTACTTACGAATATAGCCAGGAAACCATCCGTGGCAAATCTGAACTCAAAGCCAGTGCCGACAAAGGCGATGGCTTGAGCAAAGATTACCTGTTCGGCTGGAGTTATGGTGTGTGTGAGAGCATGACACTCCTTGTACCACATTTTGCGGGCGGGGGCGCCGGCGAAACTTTTGGCGAAACCAAACTGCTGAAAGCGGTTTCGCGACAAATGCCTCCCAATACTACCCGGGCACAAATGCAGTCGCAAATCGCTGGGTTATTTTATACTGGGGATCAACCCTTTGTGGGCACGGCCATATATTACGGTGCAATTGTTTGTTTCCTGTTTTTCCTGGGCGCATTCCTGGTTCCGGGCACTGTGAAATGGTGGCTGCTGCTGAGCGGAATTTTCATGGTTACTTTGGCTTGGGGGAAGAACTTCTTCCTCAATGATATTTTTTACGACTACTTGCCAATGTTCAGCAAGTTCCGCGCCGTAACGATGGCACTGGGTCCAGGGCAGTTGTGTGTGGCTGCACTGGCTGCTATGGGCATACAAAAATTGGCAGACCCTGACATTTCCATAGACAAGAAAAAACGCGCCCTTTGGGTAGGCTTGGGCGCCACGGTGCTGTTATGTCTCATTGGATTGACCTGTGCCAGCAACACAGGCCCCAATGACGATGCCCTTGGGCAAAACGCCCAACTCTTGGCCGCTCTGCAAGAAGACCGCGCTAACATGCTCCGCGCAGATTTGATTCGTTCGCTCGGATTTGTGGCCGCAGCCGCCGCCTTAATTCTGCTCTACCTGCGTGGCAGCCTGAAAGCGACACTCATGGTCGGCCTTCTAGCGGCATTTTCTTTGGCTGATACCTGGCTTGTTTGCCTGCGCTCTATTCCAGCCAGCAAATATGAGTCTAAAAAAGCCGCTACTTCCCCACCCCAGCCCGAACCTTTTGACCTGCAAATCAAAGCCGACAAAGACCCACACTACCGGGTGCTTGACCTTTCACGGGGCGGCATCGCCGGCAATGCCACTACTTCTTATTTTCACAAAAGCCTGAGCGGCTATCATGCTGCCAAACTCCAGCGTTTTCAGGAAGTGGTGGACAAGTACCTCGGCAAAGACTTGAACCGGAACCTGCACATTGTAGGCATGATGAACGGCAAATACATCGTCGGCGACAAAGGCCAGGTGTTCCCC
>Ga0163151_10002489_pt1 | contig 28413 bp, 21 predicted proteins | sample OliLakLV19MP5IB2_FD_145596 | JGI IMG/M metagenome (GOLD analysis project Ga0163151, IMG submission 145596) | Freshwater microbial mat bacterial communities from Lake Vanda, McMurdo Dry Valleys, Antarctica - Oligotrophic Lake LV.19.MP5.IB-2 | ecosystem: Environmental > Aquatic > Freshwater >...
GTATTTTGCCAAAGCAGTCCGTCATCTGGAATAAATAAATATTGAAGGATATTCAATGTCGAGTAAACGGGCGAGCTCATGGGTTTTATTTTTTGCATTTGCTATTATTTTTAGCGGATGTAAAACTTCAAAATTCCCGACACGTCCACCAACTGCCAATAATCTTCGTGCTCAATTACCAACTGCTTCACCAACACCAGTAAGAACACCGACACCGACACCAACACCAACACCAACACCAACACCAACACCAACACCAACACCAACACCAACACCAACTCCAGCACCGACACCTGTTCCAACACCATTTCCAACTCCAACACCGACACCTGTGATGACGCCAACTCCTACACCCACGCCATCAACAAATGTCATCACCGATAGAAATGTTTATGCTGAACCATCACGGCCATCATTGCCAGGTATCGGTGGCGTCATTACTGACCGCACTTTTAATACACAGATCTTACAAGTCACAGGTTCTAGTGATGGAAACAATAACATAAATGCGTATTCTTACTGGCCCAGTCTAAATTCAAACAGCACTCGCCTTATGACTATTGATGGAACAAACGGCAATGTTTGGCTTTATGATTTTGATCCAGATAATTTTTCAATTTCAAATAAACGTGCCCTATTTAGTTCGCCTGTGCCAGGCATGGGTTATCCGGTGAGTGGTGGAGATATGAATTGGAGTCGGTATAATCCCAATATTATCTACGCTCATATCGGAATGAAAATTGTAAGCTACAATGTCGCAACAGACACTTACGTAACTATTAAAGATCTTTCAACGGTTGTATCAAGTTCAAGTGGTGAATATGTTTTTCAAATGAGCATGAGTGAAGATGAAATGACTTTTGCTTTCACGAGAAAAAATTCTAGTTATCAAACAATTGGGTTTCTCGCCTGGAAACGTTCTAACAATTCTGTCTATACAGAATTAACTCCAAATTGCGATGAAGTGTCGGTTGATAAAACGGGCCGTTATCTTATAAACAAAACTGGAGTTCAGGGTGCCGGTGCCATTGAAGCCCGAGTGATTGATCTTTCTACAAACAGAGTCATCGCTGATCTTCTTGATAATGGCCCTGATTATGCTCCGGGAGGGCATACTGATACTGGTCGTGGTTTTATAGTTGGTGATGATAATTGGAATAATACATATACGTTTAGAAATTTTGCGACACCTCACCAGTTTTATAATCTTATAAGTTTTGGAAACGATTGGTCTCAAGCTTCACATGTTTCATGCCTAGCCAACAATGAAGCTTGGTGTGTGATCAGTGCTTATACTGTTCCTGTTAATACACCGGCTGGTGTTTTTCATAATGAGATTTTTCAAGTGGCAACAGATGGAAGTCAAAGGGTGAGACGCCTTGCACATCATCATTCAGCATATCGCAGTTATTACGATGCACCCCGAGCTAACATCAGCTTTGACGGGCGCTTTATTATATTCACAAGTAATTGGGGAAACACCTCACGGCGTGACGTGTTTATTCTAAAAGTTCCTTAATCAATAAAGTGTCGTTAAAATAGATATTAAGAGTAAAAACTTCATCAGATATCCCCACAATTCAAATACATCTTAAGTAAATGTCTCAATTGCAAAACACTTGCTCGCGACACCGTGAATCTTCGAAAAACCGGCTTCTCTGTGGCATAATTATCGCAGTTGCTCTGTGTATGCTTCCAATCAAAGATTTTACGACATTGTCATTATCTCCACTCTTACTTGAAGTTATCAAAGAGATCGGTTACGTCAAACCCACCCCCATTCAGGCTCAGAGTATTCCCTATCTTTTAGAGGGGCGTGACCTCATTGGGCAATCAAAGACGGGTAGTGGAAAAACTGCTGCATTTGGTATTCCGATCTTAGAAAAAACAGATATAGAAAACCGAGTACCTCAGGCTTTGATTTTATGCCCGACAAGAGAGCTCTGTACTCAGGTCGCACGAGAAATCAGACGTTTGGGATGTAGGTTTAATGGTCTTCAAGTTGTTTCGCTCACAGGTGGTCAACCACTTCGTGATCAAAGAATTTCACTTGAACATGGTGCGCAGATAATTGTTGGTACACCAGGTAGAACACTTGATCATTTAAAACGCGGGTACCTTAATATTTCAACGGTTAATATCGTTGTGCTTGATGAAGCCGATCGCATGTTAGATATGGGTTTTGAAGATGAAATGAATGAGATACTTCAAAAACTTCCTCAAAAACGTCAGACACTATTATTTTCAGCGACGTTTCCTCCAACTATTGAAGCTTTAAGTCAGGGTTATCAGACAAATCCCGTGAAAATTATCATTGATGATGGATCAAGATCTTTAGCCATTGAGCAACAATGTTATTTTACTGAGTATGATCAAAAGTCAGAAACCCTTTTAGGAATTCTAAGGCATAATCAACCAGAGTCAGTTTTGATTTTTTGTAATCTTAAAGCTACAATTCTTGAAATTACTAAGATCTTAGAAAAATTTGAAATCAGTGTCGCCAGTCTTCATGGTGATCTCGAACAAAGAGATCGCGATCGTATGATGGCTCGTTTTCGAAATAAAAGTGTTCGTGTACTTGTTGCTACCGATGTCGCCGCTCGTGGTTTAGATATAGAAGATCTAGATATGGTTATTAATTATGATGTCCCCATTAAACCTGACATTTATGTTCATCGTATTGGTAGAACGGGGCGCGCTGGTAAAAAAGGTCTAGCTATTATGCTTCTCACGGAACGTGAAGAGTTTAGATTTGAAGACATTGAAGAATTCATTGGTAAGAAAATAGAACGTAAAAGTCTCTCTCAGCTTAAGCAGCGCGATATGCGCGCTAAAGTCTTAAATAAAGACGCTGAAATGGAAACGCTTTATATCTCAGGCGGACGTAAAGATAAGGTTAGACCTGGAGACATCCTTGGAGCTCTGACAGGTGATGCAGCCCACCTAGACGGCAAAGATATAGGCAAAATTGAGATCCATGATCGATTTTCTTATGTGGCAGTTTCAAAACACATTGCACAAAGAGCTATGGAGAAACTTCGCGACGGTCGTATTAAAGGGCATAAGTTTCAGATTAAAATGGTCAGATAAATAAGCTACAATAAATTCAAGAGATACAAAACCTGAGGGCTAGACCATGGAAGTGCAGTCCTATCGTGAATTTTGTTATACGTGTCGGCAGCCAAAAGTTCACTGTTATTGCTGTTATATTCAAAAGTTTGATCCACAAATAAAATTTGTTATTCTTATTCATCCCATCGAAGTTAAAAGGCGTATTGCATCAGGTCGCATGTCGCATTTATGTTTAGATAATTCTGAACTAATTATTGGACATGATTATTCTCAAAATAAAAATGTAAATTTGATATTAAATAACCCTAATTATTATCCCGTTATTTTATATCCGGGTCAGCAATCCACAAATATTAGCCCCTTAACAACAACTCAAAGAGCTAGCCTATTTCCTAAAAATAAAATGCTTACGATTTTTGTGGTTGATGGAACATGGAACACAGCTCGCACAATGGTAAGACTTAGTTCAAATCTTCATCATTTGCCAAAAATCTGTTTTTCTCCACCGGGGCCATCCAATTTTAGAGTGAGAAAACAACCTGCCCCTGGTTGTTATTCGACCTTAGAGGCAATTCATCACACCATTGAGTTAATTGGAACAACTCAAGGATTTAATACTGATGTGCGTGTGCACGATAGATTGCTATATGTTTTTGATAAAATGGTTTCAAAACAACTTGAGTATGTTCAAAAAGCACCGCGGGTTTTAGATAGAATTAGAATTAAAAATGCAGGTTAGTTGAAAATACTTTTAATTTTCGTAGTCTCTAAAGTTTTCGGATGCACCAGTTCATTCGCATTTTTATAAATACGAGGCGTTTTATACAGGTTTTTCATTGCACGCCATTTAGTCATCACGTGAAAATTTTCTGGAAATTGTTTAATTAATTCTTGATGAACGGCTTTTGCATGATGGCTGCTCATGGTTGGAAAAATATGATGTTCAACGTGGTAGCCAAAGTTGAGATGAAAAAATTCAAAAAATGGGTGATTGGTCACGGTCAGTGAGTTTACCAAAGGGTCATTTTCAGAGGTCAACGGGTTTAAATTGTGATTAGTAGAAATATAACTCATCAATGTATAGTTTTGAATAAAGAGCGGAATCAAAAACACCCATATAAAATTTTGTAATCCAGCATAATAAAGAAGGGCTGCACCAATTAAAACTTGCCCTGAAAATTCTAAAGTAACTTTCTTATGATCGAGTTGATCAAAGACACTGTTTCTAAAGCGCAAATATGTTTGTGCGACAAAATTATGAAATGAAAACCAAAAGAAAAAATAAGCAAAGCTTCGTTTGTGACCTGAGCCAGGTGTAAAGGGGAACATAAATCTTATAAACTTACTTGCCTTGTAAATTTTCAAATTTGGAAACGCATCAGGGTCACGAATGAGTTGCTGTGTTTTGCCATGATGAAGTTGGTTGTGCCAATAGCGCCAAAATGTGGGTGATACAAAAAAGGGCAGACTTCCGAAATAACAGAGAATACTTTGTGCGGTTTTATTTTTGATAATGGCGCCATGTGAAATTTCATGTGTAACAAAACCCATTCCACCATTACAAAGACCAATGATAATCGCTAATAAAAGTTTGGCGGGCCATGGAAGATTCATGTTTATGATTGCAAGAAATGAAACAATCGTACCAGTAGCAAAAAGCACATACCAACCGATGCGATGGGGTGCGGGCTTTAAAAGATCTGGCGAGAGATTTTTCATAAGAGCTTGCCTGTAAAAAACGATATTTTTAAGCTCTGTTTTTGCTGAAGTTGAGTCAGCATCGATTGATTCAATAGGATTTTTAATAATCTCTGTTTGTTCGATAGTTTGATCCAATTTTTCACCTTTGTTTTACACAGGTTAGTTTGCCCTTATTTGCTGTAATTACCTATCTTTTTTCGTTAAATTAGATAATTAATGCCCTTTGTAAAACTGAACTCCAAGGAGGACGTGATGAGTAAGCAGCTCAGCGTTAGAACTTCTGAAATAATGAATGCATTTAAAGATAAAGGCATTCTTCTAGAAATGATCGGTGAAGACCGAATCATTACTTCTATAGTGCGCGCAGAAGATTCAGCTATAGGGTCTTTAGTTTTTGTTGATAAAAAAGATTACGTTTCGCAAATACTTACAAATAAACCTACGGCTGTTGTGACTTCTCAAAAAATGCTTGAATCATTTTGTGATCTCAAAGACGTTACAATATTAATTGCTTCAAATGTTAATCTCGCCCAGGCACACATCAAAAGAAAATATGCAGCAAGAAGTTTTGAAAATTCTGATTGGCCCCGCATACATCCCACGGCCCTCATTCACGCATCAGTTAAAATTCCTGAATCTACATTTATTGAACCCTACGTAGTAATCCAAAACAATGTTAAAATCGGTGAGCGCACACGTATCATGACAGGTAGTGTGATTGAACATGATGTCGTTATTGGTAATGATACGATGATACATTCAAATGTTATTATTGGGTACGGGTGTGAAATTGGTAATGAAGTCGCAATTCATTCAAATTCAGTGATTGGTTCTGAGGGTTATGGTTTTGCCCAAGATGATAAAGGTAAAAGTCATCCCATTCCACAAACAGGAATTGTGATTATTGAAGATCGCGTTCGCATCGGAGCAGGTTGTTGCGTTGATCGTGCGGCATATCATGTTACAAAAATCGGTGCGGGCACAAAGCTAGATAATCTTTGTCATGTGGCTCATAACGTAGAAGTCGGCCAGGATTGTTTACTTACTTCTATGTGTTGTATTGCGGGGTCATCTAAATTGGGTGATCGAGTAATCACAAGTGGGCAAACAGGAATTCTAGATCACATGAATATCTGTAGTGATGTGGTTTTACTTCATCGCGCGGGTATTACAAAAGATGTAGATAAGCCAGGGGCTTATGCGGGTCTTCCACTTCAACCATTACAGAGTTATTTAAAAAACGCTGTTATACAAAAAAATCTTGTAGAACTTAAAGAGAGAATAAAATCTTTAGAGGATGCTCTCGCGCAAAAATAAAAAACTTAAGTTTATCATTTAGATTATTGATTTAAAAATCAACTCTGAACATTGCATTGCCGCCACCCCAGGGTTTGCCTTTTAAGAAATTACTTAAATCAAATGTTCCCATAAGTTTTAAATAAGAACTTCCAGCAAAAGCAAAATCATAACTCACATCAAGGCGTTGTTCGATGATGTCACTGCTGTTAGGTCGACTACGTAAAAAATCAGGCCCGGCTTGCCTATGCAAGGTGAAGTCGTATTCAAGAGTCCATGTGTCAAGCCCTGGGATTTTTCTAAATCCTGGCATAACTAAAATCACATGGGGTACATAATCTAGATAAGTTACAACTCCAGTATTAGATTTCCAATCCCGCACATTCATAGCAATGCCCGGGGTTATCTCCCAATTACTATTTGGCCCGGTTTTAAAAAAAGATGTCCTTAAAACAGATTGCAGTCGATCAGTTGTCCAGTTTTCTAAGACTGTAGTGCTCGTCAATGTGGTGGGCGTTTTAGATTCAAATTTTTGATCATACTGAATACGCCCACTCATAAGAATATTTTCGGAAACGCCAAGTTGTAAAAAAACAGATGCGGTTTTTTTTGAGTATCGATACTCATAATTTTCATCCGGAAATATCCAGCGTGTAGGGGTGTCTTGTCTTAATGAGTATTCAAAAAACTCATTTTTATTTTCATCTAATGGCGACCAAGTTCTGCCAACTATTCCCATTGAATAAGGCATATCTGATTCAACAAAATGATCCCGTCGATCATTGCGATCATTTCTCACTAAATCAACCCAGGTGTTAAAAACCCTGATCTCGTGATTTAAATGAGGCTTATACAAAATCGCAAGACCCATATCGTTTTGACGTTTGTAAAATGATGGTTCTCCATATGCCGAGAATCCCAATTTTTCATTTGGCCAATAGATAAACTCAACAACGTGTGCAGTTGAATCGCGCTCTAAAGTACGTTCTTCAAAGTAGGTGAATCGAAATTCAAAATTTTCAGATAAAAGTTTATGAAGTTTACCCCTGTTATTGATTAAAAATGTGGTTCCGTTAAGACTTCCAACGGTACCATCAAATGATGCTTTGTGTGTGAGCCACCAATATTCCCACATATATGGTTTCGTGTAACTTAAAGCAGCTGCAGCATATTGCGGGTCAATATGAATAGGCTTTTCAAACCGTAATACTTCATCTTCAGACATGGTCGTAAATTCAGGAAAACTCTCAAATGTGATTGCAGATGCTTGAGGGGTGATTAACAAATTAAAGAATAATAAACCAAAATAAAACAAACCAATGAAAAACCAATTAAAGAATGATCTCTTAATTCTAAAAATAGAAATATTTTTGAAATTAAAAATCAATTTTGAAGTGAGCATAGTAAGTTTCAATTTTTGAACGATCATCACGAGTACTGCCAAGTGCTATGGGCGTCCAACTAAAATCTTGTCGCCTATAGCCGACTCTCACAGTAAGTGCTTCGTTTAAAGGTTGTAAAATATAAACATGATAGGCATTCCCGCGCGTTTCATAAAAACGCCCCGGGTCTTCTGAAAAACCATCGTAATAAAAAGAATCTTTTGTAGCAGTCAAAAATTCAATTCCTAAATAAGGGTTTTTAAGTTCTTCCCATAAAAAGTGGTAGCGTGAAGCAACAAGTAAAACACCACCATTAAGTGTGTCATCTGATTTTGAGGTTCCGTACCCACCAAGATCAGTGCCCGCTAAAGTTCCGGTTGTTACAGTGGCCTTGCCTGAGCTTGATAAAGTACTCATAAGATAGCTTGTCGAAAGATCAATGCGGCTCTCTGCAATATCTGTGATTTCAGCGTGAAAAGTGAGCATTTTTAAACTAACAGCTATATTTGAATTTGTGAGTGCCGTACCTGAGAGCCCAGAGTTAAGTGATGCTTCTGAAATTGTGGCATCAGGAAATCGCAAATAATTAAGCCATCGATAATGAGCAACTAAGTTTAAATTTTTATATTCATAATGAACACTCGCCATTGCTTGGGGGGCTAATGTTTCTGCATCAGAAGCTGAACTATTGGTATTAGGGCGCGTACTGGTAGACGTTTGTTGGTAGTTATAATTTTGTAAAAGATAAGGCACATAGGCCAAACGTAAATCTAAATGATGATCAGCAAGAAGTGCGTGTGCAATATGAAATGTTGTAATTGCACCATCAAGGTCTGATCCGTATGCAAGTTTTGGATAAATGCCGCTAAAGTGTTTGCCTGCGTAATATTTAACGGGTGAACCGTGAGTGGTGGGGAGTCTTCCACCAGTTAATGTGAACCAAGAAAAAGGCTTATAATTAAAATAGGCCTCTTCAACTCGAATTACTGAATCAGCGAATCTTGTTTGTGTGTTGAAATTATAAACGCCATCTGTCTGACGATTTTGGGTGATCCATTGGTTCCAATATTTAGTCATCCCCAATTTACCATACACATCGACTTGATCTGCTGGATGAGCTTGGATGTCTAAATTAAACACAGATCGAAAATGGTCGGTAAGCCAAAGCCGTCCAACATCATTGCGGCGGTAAACCTTGTCGTATCTATTAGTAATGTAACCGGAGAACTCTAATGATTTACTTTGTGATATTTCATCAGCAAAAGCGGGTGGGTTGATTATTGAAAACAAAATTGTGAGACCAAATATAATAAATTTCATAGAATATCTATTTAACAAGTTCTGATTCGATGGCAATGATTTAAGTGAATTTAAGAAAACTATTAGAGATGAAAATTTTGTATAAACATGAGTCAGTTTGCCCAAAACGTGTCACTTCGACGCAAATTTGAACCAAATTAAACCCTATAAAAATCTACCCGAGTATACGAAAAGTCTTAAAAACCTTTTCTGCAAAGGATTTTAGATTCGATGGCCTAAGTATGGTAATACATTCCCGAAAGTGGAATAGCTTTTGCTGTGTTAGGAGTAATTCGACGCACCAAAAACTTTTAAGGAGATTGCATAGATGAAATCATCATCAACTGATGGACGTGTTACGCCAGGCAGTAAGAAAAAAGCTGGGGCACTTAACAAAAACTTGAACCCCCTACAAAAATCAAAATCAGCTCAAGTTCGTGAAAGCAAAACCAGTTCATTAAGCCTAAAAGTTGGTCCCGTAGGAGCTACTAGTGATCACCAACAACTAAAAGTATTACTTAAGCTAGTTAAGGCCGTTAGAAGTGGTGACTTCTCTGTACGACTTCCTGAAGGTTCAGATGGTATAGTTTCTGAGATTGGTGAAGTATTAAACGATATTTTTGAACTCAATGACAATTTATCTAAAGAAATCACTCGCGTAAGTAAAATCGTTGGTCATGAAGGTAAGATGAACGAACGGGCCAATATTGGTCAAGTTAAGGGTTCATGGGCAACAGCTGTTGGTTCATTTAACACCCTTATTGGTGATCTTGTTCAACCAACAAACGAATTTGCTCGAGTTATTACATCAGTTGCTCGTGGTGACTTATCCCAAAAGATGTCCATGGATATCGAAGGTAGAGCGGTAAAGGGTGAGTTTCATCGTATCGGGCAAACAGTTAACGTCATGGTTGACCAGCTAAACTCATTCGCGTCTGAGGTTACTCGAGTTGCTAAAGAGGTTGGTGTTGAAGGAAAACTAGGCGGTCAAGCTGACGTTCGTGGAGCTTCAGGTATTTGGAAGGATCTAACAGATAACGTTAACCAGCTCGCCGGAAACTTAACAGCCCAAGTTCGTAACATCGCAAAGGTTACAACCGCGGTTGCTAAAGGTGACTTATCACAAAAAATTACAGTTGATGCTAAGGGTGAGATTTTTGAACTTAAAAACACCATTAACGTAATGGTGGATCAACTCTCCTCATTCGCAGCCGAGGTAACTCGAGTTGCTAAAGAGGTAGGTACAGAAGGTCGTCTCGGTGGTCAGGCAGAAGTTAAAGGGGTTTCAGGTACATGGAAAGATTTAACAGACAACGTTAACGGTCTTGCAAACAACCTTACAGCTCAGGTTCGTAACATCGCAAAAGTTACAACCGCAGTTGCTAATGGTGACTTATCACAAAAAATTACAGTTGATGCTAAGGGTGAGATTTTTGAACTTAAAAACACCATTAACGTAATGGTGGATCAACTCAGATCATTTGCGGCTGAGGTAACTCGAGTTGCTAAAGAGGTTGGTACAGAAGGAAAGCTAGGCGGACAAGCTGATGTTAAAGGGGTTTCAGGAACATGGAAAGACTTAACAGACAACGTTAACGGTCTTGCAAATAACCTTACAGCTCAAGTTCGTAACATCGCAAAAGTTACAACAGCTATCGCTAAAGGTGACTTATCACAAAAAATTACAGTTGATGCGCGTGGCGAGATCTCTGAACTTAAAAACACAATTAATACAATGGTCGATCAGCTCAATTCATTTGCGGCTGAGGTTACTCGAGTTGCTAAAGAGGTTGGTACAGAAGGAAAGCTTGGGGGACAAGCTGTTGTTAGAGGGGTTTCAGGTACTTGGAAAGACTTAACAGATAACGTAAATAGTCTTGCAGGAAATCTCACTAACCAAGTTCGTAACATCGCAAAAGTTACAACAGCGGTTGCTAAAGGTGACTTATCACAAAAAATTACAGTTGATGCTAAGGGTGAGATCTCTGAACTTAAAAACACGATTAACACAATGGTGGATCAGCTCAATTCATTTGCCGCTGAGGTTACTCGAGTTGCTAAAGAGGTTGGTACAGAAGGAAAGTTAGGCGGACAAGCGCTCGTTAAAGGTATTTCAGGAACATGGAAAGACTTAACAGATAACGTTAACCATCTTGCCGGAAACTTAACAGCTCAAGTTCGTAACATCGCAAAAGTTACAACAGCGGTTGCTAAAGGTGACTTATCACAAAAAATTACAGTTGATGCTAAGGGTGAGATCTCTGAACTTAAAAACACAATTAACACAATGGTGGATCAGCTCAATTCATTTGCGGCTGAGGTTACTCGAGTTGCTAAAGAGGTTGGTACTGAAGGAAAACTAGGCGGACAAGCTGATGTTAAAGGGGTTTCAGGTACTTGGAAAGACTTAACAGATAACGTTAATTTCATGGCCTTAAATCTCACAAAACAAGTGCGAGGTATTATTAAAGTTGTTACGGCGGTTGCGAATGGTGATTTAAATCAAAAATTCGTACTTGAAGCAAAGGGTGAGGTTGCAGCCCTTGCTGAAACGATTAACTCAATGACTGACACACTTCGTACATTTGCCGATCAGGTTACAACAGTTGCTCGAGAGGTTGGTGTTGAAGGAAAACTCGGAGGTCAAGCGCGAGTTCCTGGTGCTTCTGGTACTTGGAAAGACTTAACAGATAACGTTAACTTCATGGCCTCAAACCTCACAAAACAAGTTCGAGGTATTATTAAGGTTATTACAGCGGTTGCTGATGGTGATCTTTCACAAAAATTCGTACTCGAAGCAAAGGGTGAGGTTGCAGCGCTCGCCGAAACGATTAACTCAATGACTGACACGCTAAGAACATTCGCAGCTCAAGTTACGGGTGTTGCCCGTGAGGTTGGTGTTGAGGGTATCTTGGGCGGACAAGCTAAGGTTCCTGGTGCTTCTGGAACATGGAAAGACTTAACTGATAACGTTAACCAGCTGGCAGGAAATCTTACTACCCAGGTTCGAGCTATCGCTGAGGTTTCTACTGCCGTTACAAAAGGGGATTTAACCCGATCAATTACAGTTGAAGCTGAAGGTGAGGTTGCGGCTCTTAAGAATAATATTAACCAGATGATCGGTAATCTTAAAGAGACGACTCAGAAAAACCAAGAGCAAGATTGGCTAAAAACTAATCTCGCTATGTTCTCAGGTATGATGCAAGGTCAAAGAAGTATCACCTCAGTTGCTCAACTTATTATGTCTGAATTAACACCGCTCATTAAGGCTCAACACGGAACATTCTTTATGAATGAAAGTGAGGAAGATGGCGAAACCTCATTAGTATTAAGTGCTAGTTATGCCTATTCAGAGCGTAAGAATGTTGGCGGTAAATATAGACTAAAAGAGGGTTTAGTTGGTCAGTGTGCGTTTGAGAAGAAAAAGATTTTACTCTCCCAAGTGCCCAGTGATTATGTTCAGGTGTCTTCAAGTTTGGGCGAGGCAAAACCTCATAATATCATAGTTTTACCCGTACTCTTTGAAGGTGAACTTAAAGCTGTTATTGAGCTAGCTTCACTTGAAGCATTTACCCCTAACTATCTAAACTTCCTTGATCAGCTCATGGATAGCATCGGTGTTATCTTAAACATGATCGCATCAAGTATGAGAACTGAAGAACTACTCCAAGAGCTCAAAAAATCAAATGCTGAGCTTGAAGCACAAGCTGAAGAGTTAGAAGAAAAAGCAAAACTTCTTGAGCTTAAAAATCAAGAGGTCGAGTTGGCATCACGCTCCCTTGAAGAAAAAGCAGAGCAGTTGTCACTCATTTCTAAGTATAAGTCTGAATTCTTGGCCAATATGTCTCATGAACTCAGAACACCACTTAATAGCTTGTTGATTCTCTCTAAAATGCTAGCCGAAAATAAAGATAAGAACCTAACAGCTGACCAAGTTAAATATGCAAGTACTGTATATTCAGCAGGACGCGATCTCTTAGCTCTTATTAATGAAATTTTAGATCTCTCCAAAGTTGAAGCTGGCAAAATGCCAATTGATCCTCGCGATGTGTTCATGGGTGATATTCAAGAACATCTTGAGCAAACTTTTAGGCCCGTTGCTGAGCACAAAGGATTACAGTTTAACTTTCATATTGGTGATTCTGTTCCTAAGAAAATGTTTACAGACGTCAATCGTCTGCATCAAATTCTTAAGAACCTGCTCTCAAATGCCTATAAGTTTACTGAGCATGGAAGTGTAGACTTAAAGATTGGTATTGCAGAAAAAAGCCTACAATTAGGTATTGATTCACTCTCCCGCGCAGGTCGTGTAATAGCCTTCTCTGTTACCGATACAGGTATTGGTATCCCCATGGAGAAACAAAAACTTATCTTTGAAGCATTTCAACAAGCTGACGGAACCACGAGTCGTAAATACGGCGGAACAGGTCTGGGTCTTACTATCAGTCGTGAGATTGCAAGGCTTCTTGGCGGTGTGATTCATGTTGAAAGTATCCCTGGCAAAGGAAGTACATTCACATTGTACTTACCTCAAAATTACACTGGCGGTGATATGACAGCACCTCTTGATACCAGAGAGCTAGAAGTGGTTATTCCTCTACTTCCTAAGAATGCAGATTTCACCGGTAGGAAAATTCTTATCATGGATGACGACGTGAGAAATATTTTTGCCATAACTACTATCCTTGAATCTCAAGGTGTTATTGTGAGCTTTGCTGAAAATGGTAAAAAAGGAATAGACCTACTTAAAAAAGACCCAAGTGTAGAACTCATATTAATGGATATGATGATGCCTGAAATGGACGGACTCCAAGCAACTGCAGCCATTCGAAATATTGAGCAATTTAAAGAATTACCTATTTTAGCACTAACGGCTAAAGCCATGAAGGGCGACAGAGAAAAATGTATTGAGGCGGGAGCTTCAGATTATATTACAAAACCTGTTGATCCTGAAAAACTTTTGGCTATGATTCACATGTGGATCATGAAGTCTGAAACGGCTTCACTCACATGAGTGAGCTGATTGCTAAACAAAAACTTGAGAAAATAAACATCCTCTTGGTCGACGACCGAGAGGATGGTCTTTTAGCATTAGAGGCCGTCTTAAAAGATCCAGAGTATAATTTAATTAAAGTGCAATCAGGTCGTGCAGCACTGTCTTATCTTTTAGCTAATGAATGTGCGGTTATTTTACTCGATGTTCAAATGCCAGGCATGGATGGTTTTGAAGTAGCATCTCTTATTAAGAAAAGAGAGAAGTCTAAAGACATTCCAATTATTTTTGTCACCGCCATTAATAAAGATATCAATTATATTTATCAAGGTTATGAGGCAGGCGGTGTAGATTATATTCTTAAGCCTTTTGACCCGCATATCTTACGTTCAAAGGTTGCAGTCTTTATTGATCTTTACCGCAAAAATAAATTGATCTTAGAACAATCAGAACAGTTAAGAATTCATGAACGAGCTCGACTTGAAATTGAAGAGCTTAGGCGGTTTAAAAAAGTTGCTGACTCAATTCCACACATCGTATGGATTGTAAAACCATCTGGAGAAATTGAATTTTGTAATGAGAAGTGGGGTCAATTCACAGGAGCTGTAGCAAAATCAAATGCTCAGTTTTTGGTTGAAAATGTGCACCCGACTGATAGACCGCAATTTATAGAAAAAATGACTGAGGCGGTTAAGAATAAATCAGATGTTGAGATCGAATTTCGTTTGAAATCAAAAACAAATCAATACTATTGGTTTTTAGGTCGAGCCATTGCTGTAAAAGATGAAATGGGTGACTTAATTCGCTGGTTTGGTACCGCTACTGAAATCGAAGTTCAAAAACAAGTAGAAGAGAAAAGAAAATTTCTAGATGAACTCAGTACTCATCTAATGAATTCATTAGACCCTGTAGAAACACTTAAAAAAGTAGCAGAACTTTCCGTTAATAAACTGAGTAATTTTTGTTCTGTTCTCACACTTAAAAATGGCAATCTTGAGCCTGTGACAGTGGCTCACAAAGATCCCTCCAAGCTTTCTTTGGTCCAAGAATTTATTACTAAATACCCCGTAGATATGACTTCACCTATTGGATCAGCTGAGGTTATTCGCTCTGGTAACTCGCAATTTATTTCAGAAATTACAACTCAACTTTTAGAAGCGAATGCAAAAAATCAGGAGCATCTAGATCTACTCAAGAAACTCCAAATTAAATCATATATTGGGGCCTCACTTTTTGTTCGAGGCATACCATGGGGTGTTCTAAGTTTTTTCTCAAGTGATCGTGCCTATGAACAAGATGATTTAATATTAGCTCAAGATATTGCCTATAGAACTTCACGTGCCGTAGAAAATGCTCTGCTCTATCAAGAGGTGGTCACAGCACACGCGACATTAGAGAGAAGTAATCGTGAGCTTGAGCAGTTTGCCTATGTGGCCTCTCATGATCTTCAAGAGCCTTTGCGTATGGTTTCTAGTTATGTTCAATTACTCGAGCGACGTTATGGTGACAAACTAGATAAAGATGCAAAAGATTTTATTGGTTTTGCGGTTGAAGGTGCCCAGCGCATGCAACAGCTCGTTAGTGATTTGCTCACCTTTTCACGTGTGACAAGTAGACCTAGTGATCCTGATACGGTCGACTTTAATGAGATACTTTCGAAAGTTAAAAGAAATCTCTCCGTGACCATTGAAGAAACGGGGGCTAAAATCATACTTGGTGATTTGCCTATACTTCGTGGTGATTCAACTCAGTATCTTCAGTTGTTTCAAAATCTAGTGGCAAATGCTCTGAAATTTCGAAGTAGTGATAATCCTATTATTAAAATTTCTGCCAACAAAGATGGGGATTTCTGGACATTTTCAGTAAGCGATAATGGAATGGGCATTGAGCCTCAACACTCAAATCGTATTTTTGAGATTTTCAAACGTCTGCATACAAGAACTCAGTATCCAGGTAGCGGCATCGGATTAGCCATTTGTAAGAAAATTGTTGAAGGCCATGCAGGTAAGATTTGGGTAGAATCAACTATAGGTAAGGGCGCGACATTTCACTTCACATTGCCTATTAAAAAAGAAGTAAGTGCTGAGCAAGCTATTCATGATAAATCACAAGTCACTTTAAATTTGGCACATGCAAGTGATGCAAATCAAAAAAACAAACCAATTCATCATCACAACTACATTGATTTTTTATTTAGCTTTTTCGATGGCTTCCATAACTTCTGATGCGTGAGCCTCTACGTTTACTTTTTCAAAGATATGCCCAATAGTTTGATCAGGCTTAATCACAAAAGTAAAACGGTCTGAGTACTTCTCATTTGAAAAAGCACCATAAGCTTTGCTTGTTTTTTTCTCAGTGTCAGCCAAAAGTGGAAACTGGAGATGAAATTTTTTGGCAAAAGCATCATGTGATGTTTCATCGTCAACGCTAATGCCAAAAACTTGAATCCCCATTTTTTTATAGCTCTCAAAGTTATCGCGAAAGCTACAAGCTTGTTTGGTGCATCCGGGAGTATCATCTTTTGGATAAAAATAGAGAACTACCCAGCGGCCCTTGTAATCAGACAGTGAGTAGGTGCGTCCATCTTGCGATTTAAGTGTAAAACTCGGAGCTAAATCACCGGCTTTTAGTTTTACTGACATCTGAATCTCCTCATGCTTTTGAAATTAAGGTTTTATTACTTATTCGCCTCGGCACGTTTTTTCGCATAAGTCGCAACCATCTCTTCTTGTACGTTGCGAGGAACAGCGGCATATCGAGCAAATTCCATGGTAAATTCACCTTTACCTTGTGTGGCAGAACGAAGATCAGTTGAATATCCAAACATTTCTGTCAACGGAACTTCAGAGTCAATAACCGTGTAGTTTTCAAGGTTAGCTGAACCAATAATCATACCGCGGCGTTGGTTGATTTGACCCATGATAGCACCTTGAAATTCTTCAGGCACTTGAACTTGAAGCTTCATGATTGGTTCTAAAACAATGGGCTTTGCAATAGGGAATGCTTCTCTAAACGCAGCCATTGCGGCAATCTTAAATGCCATCTCTGATGAGTCGACATCATGGTATGAACCGTCATTGATGGTTACTCGAACACCAACAACTGGAAACCCAATCAAAGGACCTTTTTTAATTTGTTCTTTAAATCCTTTGTCACAAGCGGGGATAAATTCTCGAGGAATTGCTCCGCCTACGATTTCATCGACAAATTCATAAGTTTCAACCGCATCTGATGGGAGTGGTTCAATGAATCCGCAAACTTTAGCAAATTGACCAGAACCCCCAGTTTGTTTTCTGTGGGTGTAATCAAATTCACCAACCGCGGTAATGGTTTCTCTGAAAGCAACTTGTGGCTTACCAGCAACCACTTCGCAATTGTACTCACGCTTAATGCGCTCAATGTAAATCTCAAGATGGAGTTCACCCATACCAGAAATAATAGTCTGAGCTGATTCTTCATCGCGATGTACGCGCAGTGTAGGATCTTCTTTTGTAAAACGATTAAGCGCTTTTGAGAAGTTTGTTTGCCCGGCTTTATCTTTAGGTGAAACAGCGAGCGAGATAACGGCATTAGGAATAAACATAGAAGTCATTGTAATGTGTGTGTCTTCATCACAAAACGTGTCACCAGACGCACACTCAACACCGAACATAGCTACGATATCACCAGCACTTGCAGATTCGATGTCATTCATTTCATCAGAATGCATTCGTACAAGACGTGGAATTTTCACTTTACGATCTTGATTAAAGCGATTGTAAATAAAATCACCCTTATTAATGGTTCCGCTATAAATACGCATATATGTTAATTGACCATAACGACCGTCTTCGAGTTTGAATGCCAAACCAATAAAGGGGCCATCAGGATCATTTTTAATTACAACTTTTTCTTCTTTGTTATTTTGATCTAAACCTTCATTAACTACTTCAGTGGGGTTAGGTAAAAAAGCTGTAATAGCATCAAGTAAAAGTTGAACACCTTTATTTTTATAAGCAGAGCCTGTCATTACAGGAATGAATTTTAAGCTTAATGTTGCAGTTCGAATCGCTTTTTTGAGTTCATCAGTTGTTACTGCTTGGCCATTGAGATATTTATCGGCTACAAGGTCATCGAAGTTTCCCATTTCGGCAACAAGTTCGTCTCGCATTTTCATTGCTTGTTCAAGATAATCAGCGGGAATGGATTCAATACGGATATTTTCTCCGTTGTCGCCATCATAATAATTAGCTTTCATATCAACAAGATCAATGATGCCCGCAAATTGATCTTCAGCGCCGATTGGTAATGTGATCATGTGTGCGTTATGGCCTAGTTTTTCACGTAGTTGTTGAGTAACACGAAACGGATTTGCACCGGCTCTGTCCATTTTGTTAACAAATGCAATGCGGGGAACCTTATAGCGTTTCATTTGACGATCAACGGTGATTGATTGAGATTGAACGCCTGAAACAGAACAAAGAACAAGAATGGCTCCGTCTAAAACGCGAAGCGCTCGCTCAACTTCGATAGTGAAGTCAACGTGCCCCGGGGTATCGATCAAATTAATGATGGTATTTTTCCACTCACAATATGTAGCGGCTGATTGAATGGTAATCCCTTTTTCTCTTTCGAGATCCATGGAATCCATCTTGGCGCCAACGCCTGATTTTCCTCGAACTTCTTCAATTTTATGAATTTTTCCGGTGTAATACAAAATACGCTCTGAAAGAGTGGTCTTTCCAGAGTCGATGTGTGCGGAAATTCCGATATTACGTACGTGCTCAAGTGAAATCTTATCAGCCATGTTTTTGCTTCTTTCTCTTACCTAATTTTTCTTGTTCAAAGAGGGGACAGGTGCCCGATAATTATGCGTTTAAATTAATGTTAGATGGGTACTGATATATAGTATTTTTTATGAATGGTAAAACACAAAGTAGCTTAAATCTTTGACTTTTTTATATAGTTCCATTAGCCACAAACTTCTTTTACTAGAGATTCCCCCATTTGAGGGGTGTCGAATTGTTGTATTCATTGAGGAGGGGCCATGGGAACCGTAGCCACACAAGACAAACTACCACCACAGATTAAGTATATTATCGGAAACGAAGCTGCAGAGCGTTTTAGTTTCTATGGAATGCGCAGTATTCTTACTGTTTTTATGATCAATCAGCTCATGTTCGTAGCAGCTGATGCCAAAGCCACCTACCATTTATTTGTCAGCGCTTGTTATCTTACTCCATTACTGGGCGCTTACATATCTGATCGGTTTTGGGGCAAATATAAGACTATTATGTATATTTCCCTTCTTTACTGCGTAGGCCATGGAGTTTTGGCTATGTGGGAAACAAAACAGGGTCTTTATGCAGGTTTGGCTCTCATAGCTCTAGGTGCTGGTGGTATCAAGCCATGCGTTTCAGCCCATGTGGGTGATCAATTTAATGAGAAAAATAAACATCTGGTGAAGGGTGTTTTTGATATTTTCTATTTTTCTATTAACTTTGGTTCTTTCTTTTCGACATTGATGATTCCCTGGGTTTTACCTAGATATGGTTCAGGTTGGGCTTTTGGTATTCCTGGAATATTAATGGCCATAGCAACTTTCGTTTTTTGGCTTGGACGAAAACAATATGTAATTGTTCCTCCAACTGGAAAAACGGGTGATGTGGGCCTCATGCCTATCGTGTTTTATGCAATGAAAAATCAAGCAAAGCGTAAAACAGGCGAAAGTTATCTTGATGTCGCAAAAAACAAATATACTGAAGAGCAAGTAGCTGGAGCAAAAGCGGCTATCAATATCTTTAAAGTATTTGCTAGTTGTACGGCTTTTTGGGCACTTTTTGACCAGCATGGTTCCAGTTGGGTACTTCAGGCTCAACAAATGGATCTTAATGTATTGGGAATTCAATTTGAAGCCTCACAAATTTCTGCACTTAACCCAATAATGGTTATGCTGCTCATTCCATTTTTTGCTTATGTGGTTAATCCACTGATTGAAAAAGTATTTAAAATCAAAATGACCCCTTTAAGAAGAATGTCACTGGGAATGATCCTTGCGGCTTTCTCATTTGTTTTTGTTGGCATTTTGCAAATTCCTTTAGATCAAGGTCAAAAAATTTCAGTGGCATGGCAATTCATTCCTTATTTGATTATCACCATGTCTGAGGTTTTAATTTCAATTACGGGATTAGAATTTGCTTACAGCCAAGCACCCCGTTCGATGAAAAGTACGATCATGAGCTTTTGGTTTTTGACGATTTTTGCAGGTAATTTGATCACGGCTTACGTATCAAAAATTAATGTGTTTGAAGGGGCTACGTTTTTCTTCTTCTTTGCCGCATTAATGGGTGTTTTATCGTTGGTATTCGTATTTATGGCTTCTCGCTATAAAGTTCGCGATTATTACGAAAAAGCGACCTAAATCTCGTCGTAAGCCCAGTATTAGTTGAGCCCATAGCTTTCTAGAATGAAGTTATGGGCTCTTTACTTTTATTCAAAAATCTTAGCCGTCGTTACTCAACACCACAAGCCGTTCAAAAACTCATTCGCACATTTGCGTATAATCAAGAAAAGTCAGGGCCATCGGTAAGATCTGCATTAAGTACTTGGAAGTTAAAACGTGCTCATTGTTTAGAGGCTTCATTTTTAGCCGCAGCAATTCTTGAGCATAGAGGTTATCCCCCACTTGTTATGAGTTTAGAGAGTAAAGATGGGCTAGATCATGTGCTTTTTATTTTTCGTGAAAAAGGAAAATGGGGAGCAATTAGTCGTTCCCGCGAAGACGGTCTACATGGGCGAGCCCCAGTTTTTTTGAGTCTTCGTGCATTGGCCTTAAGCTATTATGATTCATTTATTGATGAAACCGGAAAACTCACAGGCTATGGAATCGCTAATCTTGATGAAATGAATTGTTCGTGGCGAGATTCTAATAGGAATGTTGAGAAAGCAGAAAAATATCTGATTGATATGCCTCACAAAAAAATTCGTAGTTCGCTTAAAAGATATTTTCGTTTGCTGAAATTATTTAGATTGAGTGGGCAGACCTCTAAGCTTAAAAAAAATCGATGGTAATAATGGGACTTAATGCCCTGATTTGCCCCATTATTACCATTGATTGCGTCAATATGACTTGATTTACACATCATCTGATGATGGCAACCACTCAGCATAACGGTATCTGTCGTTATGTTTGCATCGATCACAGAATAAAGAAAATCGTGAACTTGGGTGAAATTTGTGTTTGCACAACTCACATGTACGCGAAAGACGACCATTGTCTTTTAGCGCTCCCCCCTTGAGTAAAGTCAGATAAATCCGTCTATTATTGGTATTCTGCGATTTTGATTCGCGTGCTGTTTGACTCATTACTCCTCCTCCGTTGTTAATCATTTACTTGGCTGTGCTATTGCATATGAGATGCCAATGACGAATGTAAAAAAAAGCATAATAGAGTTGACTCAGAGTCAGAATGACAACATAGTTGCCCTAATTTGACTCACTCAGAGTTTTTAAAGTACATGAACGAAGGAGAGAGTTTCATGATAGACACGACAAAACAAACCACCGGACACATTCTTGTGGTTGATGACGATACAAATATGCAGATGTTCCTTAAAAAGTTTCTTTCAGCAGAAGGTCATCTTGTAACTACTTGTTCCTCTGCCGCAGAAGCGTTGACATTTATTGAACCCAATAGTCACATTGTTGAAGCATCATCTGAAAGTGATATTGATTTAATTCTTACTGACGTGAACATGCCTGAAATGAATGGCCATTCACTTTTAAAGTCCGTTAAAGAATCACGTCCTGAGATTCCAGTAATTATGATTACAGCGTTTGGTACAATTGAATCAGCGGTAGATGCCATGAGACGTGGTGCACACGATTACGTTACAAAGCCATTTAAACTTGCCGACATTCGCGCAACGATTAATCGAACATTGAATTATAGAAAACTTGAAAAAGAAAATTCTATTTTACGTAAAGAAGTAAAACGTTCATGGACACTCGGTGATATGATTGGCAAGAGCCAACAAATGCAAAGTGTATTTGATGTCATTAAGCGTGTTTCAAAAGTTACTGCAAACGTTTTAATTCTTGGTGAAAGTGGTACAGGTAAAGAAATGGTAGCTCGCGCTATTCATAATGATGGCCCCCGTGCTAAAAAACCATTTGTAGCTATTAACTGTGCAGCTATTCCTGAGAATTTATTGGAATCAGAACTTTTTGGTCATGCTAAAGGTTCTTTTACTGGTGCGATTAATCAAAAGCGCGGTCTCTTTGAAGAGGCTGATGGAGGTACAATTTTCTTAGATGAAATTGCAGACATGGATTTTTCTCTTCAAGCTAAGCTTTTACGTGTCATTCAAGAGAGAAAAGTTAGGCCTGTAGGGCAAAATACTTTTAAGAGTATTGATGTGCGCATCATTGCAGCTACTCATAAAGACTTAAAAAGCTCAATCGCTGAAGGTCTCTTTAGAGAAGATTTATTTTATCGATTAAGTGTTATCCCGATTTTGATTCCACCACTACGAGAACGTGCAGAAGATATTCCTATGTTTGCTGATTACTTTCTTAAGAAATATGCAGCTGCTAATGGGTCACCAGTAACTGGTTTCACAAAAGCTGCAATGTCACGTCTGATTTGTCTTCCTTGGGAAGGTAACGTTCGACAGCTTGAAAACACAATTGAGCGTGCTGTAATTCTTTGTGATGACGCGCTTATTGATGAAAGCCATATCTCGTTCTTACAAGTTGTCAGCCCAGAGTTAGAAAAAAATGGTGTAGTTAAGACTACTAGTGCAGAGCCAGATATGTCAGGTAGTCTAACCCTTAATGAAATGGAAAAACGCTGCTTAGAACTTGCATTGAAAAAAGCCGGCGGGAAAAAAGAAAAAGCAGCTCAGATTCTTGGTATAAGTCGTAAAACACTCTATCGTAAAGAAAGAGAGTACGGTCTTTGCCCAAGAACCACCGTTGAGGTGCCGCCTGCTACACCTTCGGTGGGCAGTATGGTGAATCCAATATTAAATACTCAAGGTGGCAATTTAAATTACCAGCAGTAATTAGCGGTTGGCTTTTAAACTAATCAAGAATGTGGTGAATTCGTTGACGTGGCTATTGACGCGAATTTCACCACCCATTTCAGCAACTACATTATAGACAATCGCAAGTCCAAGGCCTGTGCCTTTACCGATATCTTTGGTTGTGAAGAATGGTTGGAAGAGCTTTTTTTGAACTTCGTTTGAAATTCCACATCCTGTGTCAGTGATAGATATTTTTACTTTTCCATCTTCTGTTTGTGCTGCGACCTTAATGGTGTGGTTTTCTCTGCGCCCTGTTTTAACGACTTCTTCAATCGCGTGGATCGAGTTAATAAGTAGGTTGATAAAAATCTGTTGAAGCTTATGAGAATTTGAATAGGCACTTATGTGCTCTGGAATATCCATGGTGAATTTAATTGAAAGTTTATTAAAATTTCCCTGAAGTAAAAGAATAACTTCATTAAGTACACCTCGTATATTTATATCGCTTAAAGTGATGTCAGAAGTACCTCGGCTTAATTGAAGTAGAGAACTAACGAGTGTGGTTATTCTATCAATTTGTGAAATAATTGTTTCTAAACCTTCGCGTAGTTGTGTTTGATCTTTTGCCATGGGTTCTAAAAATTCAGCATGACCACGTATAACGCCAAGGGGTGTTCCTATTTCATGTGCAAGTCCGCTTGCAAGTATTCCGATTGAGGCTAAATGTTCTTGTCTAAATATTTTTGTTTCTAATTCTTTTTGAGTTGTCATATCGAGAGCAATTGCCATGAAACCAATATTTTCACCCGTCACAGTTTCAGAAGGTGCGATGGTCAATAGTACTGAAATATCTCGGCCATCTTTTGCGCGGTGAATAACCTCGCCTCGCCAATATCTTTTTGCCTTTGCCTCAGCAATTTGATTTTGAAATGCTTGGTAATAGTCTTCAGTTTGAGGCTGCAGAAAAGATGTTGTTTGGCCGATGATTTCTTTTGAGGTGTAGCCATAAATTCGTTCCCACATGGGGTTGACGTAAATCAGCCTAGTAAAATTATCTAATATCATTATGGCTTCGTTACAATCTTCTACGCATCGGAAAAAAATATTCTTAGGGTCTGTTCTATGAATATCTTGCTTAGCACTTGAGATTACTTGTTGAACAATCTTAAACCGTTGTTGTGATTGTGTCTCTTCAGCTTTTTTTCTTTCGATGGAGTATGCAATTCTTTGTTCGAGTTCACTTGTGTCAAACCCCCCTTTAACTAAATAATCTTGGGCTCCGACTTTGAGTGCTTCGAGTGCAAGTTTTTTATCGCTTAAACCAGTTAGTGCAATAATGGGAATATGGGGTACATGTGAATGAAGTTCAAATATAGTATTGGTAAATTCACTGTCTGGTAATGACAAATCGGCAAGAATAATATCAGCCTCGTTATTTTGAAAATAAGCAAGTGCTTTACTTAATCTATCGACAGTTTTTAGATCATATTTTTTTGAATCTAAACCCTCCTGAATCAGCCTCGCATCAGCAGGATTATCTTCAACTAAAAGGATGCGTGTTCTTTCACTCATATGTAGATTGTCTACGCTATTGAGTGTACAACTGTCAATGAAGGTGGGCGGCTACTTTTTTGAGAAAAGAATTATTGTAAAAATAAAAAAATCGCCCTATACCAATAGTATATGACTGAGAGCACATCCAAGATTTTGTTGGTTGAAGATAATATAGGTGACGTAGATCTCGTCAAAGAAGCTCTAAGGCTTTGGGGTATTCGTTTTGATTTATCTGTGGTTAAAGACGGTAGTGAAGCAATATCCTATTTTAATGACTCCAAATTATCTGATGCACCTGATCTAATTTTACTCGATCTCAATCTACCTAAAGTCGATGGTTTTGAAGTTTTGAAACATCTCAAACAGGGTGCACATAGTAAAATTCCTGTTGTTGTATTCACATCCTCAAGTGCTGAAGAAGATATACGCAAAAGTTATAGTCTAAATGCTAATTGCTACGTCACAAAACCTTTCTCATTAGATCAATACATCGACATAATAAAAAAGATCGGTGAGTTTTGGTTGGGCATAGTCAAATTGCCCCATTAAGACATGTTGTCATGGGCGCTGAGACAAGCTGACCCGTTTATTAAATCAAAATGTCCCCATTCAAGTTCCAATTGATTACACACTAAAACTGACTGGCAAAGGTCTTGCTAATTACAATCTCTGAAAGAAGGAGAGCGTATGAACTTACTATTATTCGTTTTAGTTGGTTTGATTGCAGGGTGGGTTGCTAGTGCAACTGTAAGAGGGCATGCGTTTGGTACAGGTGGCAATATCATCGTGGGTATCGTTGGTGCATTTATCGGCGGAATTTTATTCGACGTATTTAGTATGCAAGAATATGGATTATGGGGAGCAATCGCAATGGCAGTAGTAGGTGCCGGAGTGTTTCTTATTATCGCTGGTTATTTTCCAAAATTGCCAAGCACAAATCATCCCACTACACATCATAGAATTTAAAAACATAAGTTTTGGAGGGCAAATGGATATTTTGAAATTACTAAGAAAAGACCATGATGAAATTCGAGAGCTCTTTGCAAAATTAGAAAATATGGATAACGACAATGTAGCGGATGTTGAAGATACTTTTTCTGAACTTCGCAGTGCTCTCATTAATCATGCAAAAGCTGAAGAATTTTCTCTATATGCGCGTATAGAAGAAGTTGGTGAAACACGCAAATATGCACTCGAGGGTCTTCAAGAGCATGATGTGACTGAATATTTATTATCTAAACTATATGGCATGCCGATTGATGATTGGGAGAATTGGAACGCAAGTGTGAAAGTCTTAAAAGAAGTTGTTGAGCATCACTTACACCAAGAAGAAAAAGTAGTGTTTAAAGCTGTTAAAAAAGAATTCAGCCTAGTTGAGCGTGAAGAAATGGCTATTAAATTTCAAGATCAAAAGCATTCACAATTAGTATCTGCTCCAAAATTAACTAAGTATAAAGTCTATGAAGAATTTAAATCACAAATATAACAACTGCTCTGGCAGTTTGAGAGGGCTATTATGAAAAGTTTATTACAAGTTTTTGCATTAATTTGCATTTCATCAACCGCATATGCGCAAGATGGTTCTTCGTACGGAAGATTAGAAGATCGTAGATATCAGAATAAAATTGAAGTGAGTCGAGTCATGCCGGTTGCTGGAGTTGTTATTTCTGATTTTCAAGGAAATCAAAGTGGGCAATTTACCAGTCAAAATGGTTTGCAAGCAGGACTTCTCATGGATTTTGGGCGCCGAAATGGTGTCATCGAAACGGGAGTACTTTATCGACAACTTGGCGCAACTGTTAGTAGCACACAGGGTTCGACAAATGTAAATTTACGATATTTGTCTATTCCTGTTTCTGCGAAATATTACTTTGATGCCTATGCATCAACAACTACCTACATAAAAGCAGGGTTGGTTCCATCTGTTCTTGTAGCCTCTAACATTGATTACCCTGTAGATAGACTTGATGTGCCTGATATTAATGCACGACCCTTTGAACTCAGCGGTGTTTTAGGTGTTGGTGGAAAATTCATGATTTCACCTTCATTTGATTTATTTGTAGAAGCTGATTACATCAGGGGTTTAACGGCAATTGCCGCTGCAACTGATTTAGTGAATTCGTCATTTAGCTTAAACACAGGTATAGGAATTAACCTTTGAGCAATAGCTTAAAAAGTGTTTCCAATTGGAAGTCTGAAGAAATATTTCGTAGCGGAGATGTGTTTTTTAAGCGCCTGATTGGCGAACTTTCTCACGCAAAGGATTGCATTGATCTTGAGACCTATATCTACGAAGATGATGAATTAGGCAGGCGTATTACTGCAACACTTAGTCAAGCAGCCGCACGGGGTGTGAAAGTACGAGTTATGGCAGATGGAATTGGCTCACCTCATTGGTGCGCCAATTTTGTTCCAAAGCTTTTAAAAAATAAAGTGCAAGCTCGTATATTTCACCCAGCGCCTTGGGTTTTATTATTAGAACCGCTACGTAAACATGTTTCACTTTCTCATTTTATGAAACTTCTTAGTTTTATCAATAGACGTAATCATCGAAAAATTTGTGTAATTGATAAAAAAACCGCGTGGCTAGGCAGCATGAATATTCATAGCGTGCATCTCAAATCTCAAAATGGAAATAAAGCGTGGCATGATATTGGTGTTAGAGTAGTGGGGCCTGGAGTACAAGATTTAAGCCAGGCTTTTAACAAAGCATGGAATGAGGCATGGGATTACAGGCATCCAACACTTATACATAAACATAAACACTCCAAGAAAAAAATAAGCACAAACCGTTTAGTGCGCATTAATAACAATTGGAATTCAAGACGTAGACTTTATAAAGATCTACTCACGCGAATAGGAAATGCAAAAAATAAAATATGGCTTATAAGCGCTTACTTTGTTCCATCTGCAGCTGTAGTTCGAGCACTTTGCCGAGCAGCCCGAAAAGGAATTGATGTGCGCATTATAGTGCCAAGAAATTCTGACGTATTTTTTATACACAGTGTAACGTCAGCTTATTACTATGGTCTGCTTAAAGCGGGGGTTCGCATTTTTGAATACCTGCCAAGTGTTTTACATGCAAAAATGCTTATGATTGATAACTGGGTTGTAGTTGGGTCGAGTAATATGAATCATCGAAGTCTCATTCATGATTTAGAGGCTGATATTGTAATGACTAAGCCTGCGGCAAGACATGAGTTGGAGAGTTATTTTCGTTCGGATTTACGTAAGACACATGAAATCACTTTCAAAGATTGGGAGAAACAACCCGTATTTGAAAGGATTGCGAGTAAAACACTTTCTATGCTAAAGTATTGGATGTAATGAATGCAACCAATGGAATTTAGAGTACTCTCTTATAATATTCATAAAGGCTTTGCTACGAACAAGCGAAAATTTGTTCTTAAGCAAATGCGAGAATCTATTCATCTTGTAAAAGCTGATCTTGTTTTTCTTCAAGAAGTACTGGGTCATCATGATCAGCGTGATCACCGCATGTCAGATTGGAAAACAGCTTCACAATTTGAGTACATGGCTGATTCTCTTTGGCCACATTTTGCTTACGGAAAAAATGCTGTTTATTCGTCGGGGCATCATGGCAATGCTATTTTAAGTAAATACCCATTCACCTTGTTTGAGAATATTGATATTTCAAGTAACCGTTATGATCGTCGAGGTATTCTTCATGGGGTTATTAAAATTCCACACCATAAAGAAGCGATTCATGTCATTTGTATTCATTTAGGCTTATTAGAATCTTGGAGAAAAAATCAAATCGAGCGCCTCATTACACAGATCGAAGCAAATGTTCCTAAAGATGCACCTCTTATTGTAGCTGGTGATTTTAATGATTGGCGCGAAAGAATCACAATTCGCTTAAGTGAACGACTTCATCTTCAAGAAGTATTTTGGAAACTTTACGGTGAACATGCACGAACATTTCCAAGCTGGTTCCCGGTGCTCAAGCTTGATCGCATATACACTCGAGGTCTTCATATTGCTGCAGCACAATGTTTAACTGAAGGTCCCTGGAGTAAACTCTCTGATCATACTGCACTCTGCGCTGAATTCTCACTCTGATTTAAAAAAGGGGGGGAGCGGAGAAGGG
>Ga0163151_10002493_pt1 | contig 28394 bp, 26 predicted proteins | sample OliLakLV19MP5IB2_FD_145596 | JGI IMG/M metagenome (GOLD analysis project Ga0163151, IMG submission 145596) | Freshwater microbial mat bacterial communities from Lake Vanda, McMurdo Dry Valleys, Antarctica - Oligotrophic Lake LV.19.MP5.IB-2 | ecosystem: Environmental > Aquatic > Freshwater >...
GTTTATAGAGGAGCACCCCCATCTAATGGTAAGTCTTTTGTTTTTAGATTTTGATCTTTACGATCCTACAATGACTGCCTTGAAATATTTCGTGCCTCGCATGCCAAGGGGTTCTGTTTTGGCCTTCGATGAACTCGACAACCCACTTTGGCCAGGCGAAACACAAGCCATGCTTGAGTACTTTGGTGAGCGAAAAATTAAAATAGAGCGCTTTGAATTCGATCCGTACATTGGCTTTGCCGTGCTAGAGTAGCTCTTCTACAATTTGGTCTGTTCCCGGTGGGGGATAAGGTTCTAACTCTTTTTTTCTGAGAATCGTCTCAAGAGTCTTTGGTTCAGCGCCGAGGTGCCGGGCGATCTGGTAAACTCCGGCCAACGATTTCTTGCGATCCACCAGAGTTAAAACCGTTAGTCCAATTATTTTTAAATCTAGAGCTAAAGAAATATTTTTTGTGTATAGAAGTGCCAGGCGACTCTTCCAGGGACGTATGAGGCGATTGTAATCTAAGTCAGGATTTTTACTAGATTTCAAAATTTGACCTTCGTCCGCAAAAACGATTGAAGCCAGATCAGAAATTCCAGGTTTTACTTCGAGGAGTGATTGCTCGACTGAGGTATAAAGTTCGGTGCCATGTCTGCTGACCTGGGGCCTAGGGCCGACCACACTCATGTCGCCGATTAAGACGTTCCAGAGTTGAGTGATCTCATCCAATTTTAAACGACGTACAATATGTCCAATTGGAGTAATGCGGTTATCTTGGTCACTGGTTGAATTGACACCCGTCTTATTCGCGCCTATCGACATAGACCGAAACTTAATCATGTCGAAGGGTTTGCCATTTTTTCCTACTCTTTTGGCAATGTAGAATGGAGAATGAAAGTCCTGCAACCAAATGGCCAAAGCGGTTGGTAGTAGCACGGGAGAAAATACCACAAGGCCTATTGACGAGGCCAGGACATCGAAGAACCGTTTGCTCACAAGTGTTCCCTCATAGTGGCAACGACTTTTTCGCTGGTAACTCCGGCCCATTTACACAGGTATTCTCCGTGACCCATTACTTCGGGGAACTTATCAGGAAAGGCGATTTTTCTAAGAGTACCTTTGAAGTTCATTTCTAACAGCGCTTCAGAAATAATCGTTCCGAGTCCGCCAATGACTGAGTGCTCTTCTACGGTGAAAAGACATTCATAATTTTGAATTAAACTTTGAATGCACTCTCGATCTATTGGTTTTAAGGTCGGAAAACTATAAACACCGACCTTAGTTTGATTTTCTCTTTCTAAAATGTCTGCGGCCAATACAGCAGTCTTAAGTGCACTGCCATAAGAAAGAATAGCCTGCTTTTTGCCAGCGCGGACTTCAATAGCACGGCCCAATGAAATATTTGTGAGTGGCTTTGTGTAAATGTCATCGGCCTTGCCCTTTACAAGTCGAAGATAGACAGGAGTTTTGCTGTTAATGATATGGGGTAAAAGTACACGAAGTTCAGAAATGTCAGCGGGACAGACAACAGTCATATTGGGAAAGGCTCGCATAAGGCCAATATCTTCAAGCGCAAAGTGAGTGAGACCCTCCATTCCGTAACCTACGCCAGCACCGACGCCGACAATTTTTACTCTCGAATTATGACCGCTGACATCTACTCGAATTTGATCCATGGCTCTAGAAGTGACAAACGGTACCATTGAATAAACGAAAACATTGGCTCCAGCAAGTGACATTCCCGCTGCGACACTCACCATATTGGCTTCAGCCACTCCGATATTCATAAATTGCTCAGGGCAAGATTCTCTAAATTTATCAAAAAGAGTAAAGCCGAGGTCAGCAGTGATTATATGAATTGTAGGATCTTGTTTTGCATAATCTAAAAGTGAGCTAACGAATTGACCTCTAAACATGTGCCCTCAATTCTGCTTTGGCATCGGCGAGTTCTTTTTCGTTGGGACAGCGATAGTGCCAGAGAAGTTTATTTTCCATGAATGAAACGCCTTTACCCTTAATGGTATGGGCTATTAAAACTGTCGGCCTATCCAAAACGCTCTCAGCTTTTTTAAGGTGTTCAACAATTTCACTCGGGTTATGTCCGTCGACTTCATAGGCGTTCCAACCAAAGGCTTGCCATTTTTCTGCCAGGGGATCTAAGCCAATTACGTCTTTCACATTGCCCAAGGCTTGAATTTTATTATAATCGACAATAGCGACTAGGTTATTTAGTTTGTGGTGAGCCGCAAATAAAATAGCTTCCCAGTTAGAGCCTTCGTTAAGTTCACCATCACTTAAAAGCGTAAAGACTCTAAACTTGTTAGGTCCCTTTTTTCCCATATATGCCATGCCACTAGAGACGGGCAGACCATGCCCTAGGCTTCCGGTCGATAGTTCTATTCCGTATTCTAAATTAAATTTGCTGTGATGCTCAAGTGTCCCTCCATCGATGCCATATCCAGCCATGACTTCTTGAGAAATAAATCCGCGACGATTTAAAGCACAATAAAGAGAAAGGCAAGCGTGGCCCTTACTCAAAACAAAGCGATCGCGTTCAGGATCTGTCTTTTTATTGGGATCTACCTTGAGATGCGCGAAATAAAGTGCGGTGATGATTTCGACTGTTGAAAAACAAGAACCCAAATGCGCACTATTGGTTTTATAAGTCCGCTCTAAAACATCAAGTCGCAACTCGCGCGCTATCTCAGAAAGTTTTTTTACCTCGAAGTTCACAACAGGCTCTTCATTTGATAAAAAGCTCTGACCTGAGTGATGACGTATTCTACGTCTTCGGTTTTGAGAGCCAAATTGAGTGGGAGCATAAAGAATCGCGCGGTCATCTTAGTCGTAATGGGCAGGTTAAAATTGAGCCCTAGATTTTTAAATTGGTGAACGGCCTTTCCGCCCCATTGTAAAGGAGCCGAAACGCCTTTCTCTGCTAAAAATTTTCGAAGTTCATCTCGGTGGCCAGATTCCAATTCATAATTTTGAAAAACATCAAAGTGATCGGCATCGCTGTTGGGAGCGGGTGGCAAAATCAAGTCTTTGATTTCTTTGAGTCCTTGGTCATAGAGCGAGGCAATTTCACGTCGCCGTTTTATCATTTTGTCGTATTTTTTTAAACGATAATTTAAGAAGGCAGCTTGCAAATTATCTAGCCGAGAATTAGTGCCCCACATAGTCACGTCGGTGTCCTCTCGACCATGGTCCCGCAGTAGCCTTAGTTTGTGAGCGATGTCGTCGTTATTAGTAACCACAGCGCCACCGTCACCAAAACAGCCTAAGGATTTCGCGGGGTAAAAACTAAAAGCGCCAGCCAAACCAAAGGTACCCGCAAATCGTCCCTTAAAATGAGAGCCAAGAGCTTGGGCGGCATCCTCTATGATATGTATTTGATGCTTTAATGCCAAGGCGACAATAGAATCCATATTGGCCGTACGCCCATTGAGATGAACGGGCATAATTACTTTTGTTTTACTGGTAATCGCTTTTTCAACCGAAAGGGCGTCTATCAAATGATCAGCTCCACACTCTACCAGTATGGGAGTGGCTCCGACAAAGTGAATGGCGCTCGCGGTGGCGATAAATGTATGAGAGGGTACGATAACCTCATCGCCTTTTCCAATGCCAGCTGCCAATAAAGAAATAATAAGACCATTGGTGCAATCAGCAACGCCAATGGCATGTTTAACTTTAATAAACTTCGCGAGGTTTTGTTCGAACTCAACTAGATCTTTTTGTAGGATGTAGGCACCGCGATTACCAACGTCTTTGAAAATTTCCACGAAGTCAGATTCCTCGGCTTTAAAGAGAGAGGGGTAGTCAAAAAAAGGTACTTTACGTGGACTCATATTACTCCTCGCACCGTTTAATAATCTCTAATAACTGCGGATGTAAATGCTTATTTGCTGAAAACGCACTGTCGCTAAAAACTGAGGGGTTACCTTTAAAATCAGTCCACAGGCCTCCGGCTTCTTCGATGATAACTTTAAATGGCATGATGTCCCAGGAGAACATAACAGGATCCAACATAAAATCGACGCGTCCGGTTGCAACAAGTAACTGCCCGTAGGAGTCAGCGTAGCCGTGCATAAATTTAACGTAGTTTGAAATTTCGGCGAAAAGCTTTTCTTTGCCCGTGCGCTTAAAATAATTATAATTTGCACAAGTCATACGGGCGTGTTTTAATTCTTTGGTTTCAGTCACACGAACTCGCTCAAAGTCTTTTTTATTAAAACCTTTGCACCAAGTGCCGCCGCCACGAGTGGCGTAGAGCGTTTCGTTGAGCATCGGAAAGTGCACAACTCCTAAAAGTGAGTCGCCTTTGCATTCCAAGGCGATCATGTTTGAAAAAAAAGGCGTCTTACAAACAAACGACTGCGTGCCGTCGATGGGGTCCAAATACCAGGTGAGTCCCGATTTACCCTCTTTTTTGCTAAACTCTTCGCCTACGATGGCATCTTCGGGAAAGGCGAGTTCAATTTTCTTTCGCAAGAATTCTTCGCTGGCTCGGTCAGCAATCGTCACAGGAGAACCATCACTCTTGTCTTCGGTTTTGACTTTATCTGATCCAAAATAATCAGCAGTAATTTTACCGGCGCTGCGAATGATATCAAGTGCAAATTGTAAGCGAGACTTAAGATTGACCTTCATACCTTATAACCTTTCAAAAATAAAAAAGAGGCCCAACCGATACAAAAAGGCCCATTGAAGAAAGGCCGCTATTTTTGATTTCACTATCGAGAGGACTTCCGCCCCGTGCTTTAGCCTTCGAAGTGTTGATCATGTATTGTATTTCTGCCGACAAAATAACCCCCACCCATGATAGTGATTTGTATTTTGGAAAAGTAAATATTCTATCGACGCCGCCAGCGGCGGTCAAAACATTGTAGGTCACCTTGTCATTGGTATAACAATTAGATCCACAGCCTGAATTTTCGACACTGAATTGCAGCGCCGCTTCGCCTAATCCTACTCGATAGAAAAAAGACCAATTGCGAGTGGGCTCAAAACGTTCGCCAAAACTTAAAGTGTTCACCTCGACCTGAGCGTAATTTTTTGGGCCGGTGGAAGAAAGCCCCTGGTCCTGATTTTGCTCAAAACTAGTTAGAGCTAAGAAATAGGTATGTTTTTTTTGATGAAAGTAAGCTTGGATACGCCCACCTTTTAACCCCTCACCGGCGTTATCTTTGATTGCAGCACTGTCATGTTCGATGCCGGCACCACCCAATACCAGACCGACATTTAAGCGATAAGTAGCAGGTTTTATTGGTTCCTCTTGAATCCCACTTTCTTTGGGTTGAGGGAGTTCCTGATTTATTTTCCACAGGTCATGTGGATGAGGCTGATTTTTGACAATCACCCAGTAGTTTTCTTTGCCTTTATAAATATTCGTCGCTTCGAGCCGTCCGCTTTGGGCCTGGCCTTCGCCAGATCTCATTAAAAGTTTTTTATTGTGATAAAGTAGTTCGCCGCCAAACAGAGTTAAAGGTTTGCCATCGATAACTATTTTTTCTTCATGGCCCAAAGGACAAAGCCAACGAAGCGAGGTGGTTTTTATCTGCCAGATACTTACATCATCAACCTTGGGGGCCTCAACCACTCCAGGGCCAAAAGCGACCGCCAGACAGCGTTTTTGGGTAATGAATTTTAGGTATGCACCACTAGCTAAAACAAATTCATCTCCCCTGCGGACTAGAGATTTAAATTGAGGGGCAGGAGTTTTTTTTGGGTCAACCCAATCGACTTCTCCTGAAACATATTGAACTACCCCCTCAAAATCGCTGGCGGGACTACTCATGTCAATTTTTTCAGTGGCCCCTTCGAGTTGGGGTACGCCGTCTTTAAAGGTCACGAGCGAGGGATCAAGTGGTATGAAACCTTCAGGCATTTTGTGTTTTTTGGGCAGTTTTTTGGATACTTTCTTAGATTTTTTAGGGGTAACGGCTGCCGGGATATCAGGCTCCGACGCTGCCTCAGTCTCTGCGTTTTGGGCCGCGAGGTTGAAACTTAAAAAAAGCATAAGGAAGGTTAGTGGCAGGCTTGCCCAAAGGGATTTTTTCTTTACTAAGATAGCCATATTCAGTAATGTAACCCGAATTTGAAACCTATGGTTAGACCTTGATGCTACGCTTAACGCTACGCATTCAGCGTCGAGAAAAGGATTCTAGTGGAAGCTCAAGAATTACGCAAAACTTTAGAGGAACTCGATAAAAAATTTTCCTCAAGTGATTGGTATAAAAGTCTCGATGAAAGAAAAGTGGCAGAGCTAGAATTTCATAATCGCGATCGCGATAAAACACTCGTTGAGAGTCTGCCCCAAGATGCTTACGAGATGTTACATGGTAACAAAAAATTCTATACGACGGTTGAGACTTCGACCAAGTACGTAGAAGAGTGGATAAAAAACAATGTGCGTGGAAAAGTATTTTTGGATTATGCCTGTGGCAATGGTGCTAATGGCATTAAGGCCGCGCAATTGGGAGCCGCGCTTTCGATAGGCCTTGATATCAGCGATGTGTCTGTGCGTAATGCTAGAGAGCAAGGCAAAAAACTTGGCCTCGATGCGAACACTTTTTTTATTCAAGGTGATTGTGAAAATACGGGGCTGCCGAACGAATCTGTTGATGTCATTATTTGCAGTGGGATGCTTCATCATTTAGATTTGAGTTTTGCTTTTCCCGAACTTCGAAGAATTTTAAAGCCAGGTGGAGTTATTCTTTGTGTTGAGGCCTTAGACTACAACCCTATCATTAAGCTTTATCGCATACTGACTCCGTCAATGCGAACGGTCTGGGAAAAAAATCACATATTAACTTTAAAAGACATTACATTTGCTAAAAAGTTTTTTGCTGTCGGAGAAGTTAAATATTGGCATATGTTTTCGATTGGTGCGGCCTATATTAAAAATGAAACTTTAAAAAAGAGCTTTCTTTCTTTATTTAATAGTGTCGATGAGTTTTTAACCCGAGTGCCTGGCCTTCAACTATTAGCATGGCAATTTACATTTGAACTCCATAAACCGAGGTAATTTTTGCAGCCGACCAGTCTCTATGATTTACGAGGAGAAAAGGCGCTTTCCGATAAATCAAGTTATAGTCTTCCCCAGTCCATCCTAACTCCCTATGAATATGCGCGCACGCTTGTGCCTCAGGTGTTCCCAGGTGGTAAAAAGTTTTTAGACCTTTGTTGTGGAATTGGCATCCATTCCCTATGGGCGCTAACGAAGGGATATGAGGTTGTTGGCGTGGATCTTTCTGCAAAGTCGATTGAAGCGGCACGGAAAGTGTTTTCCGAGAAGGTTGAACCACAGTCAGTGCCGGCGGAATTTCACTTAGGCGATGCGCTTGAGTTTTTATCCCGTGGATCGCAATATGAAGTTATTTTTATGTCGGGAAGTCTCTATTATTTTCAACTCAACGAGATTGTCCCAAAAGTTTTGAGTTCATTAAAAACAGGCGGAAGTTTTATTTGTGTCGAAACTTTTGCCGATAATCCGTTTATGGCACTCTATCGTAAAATTCGTTATGGACTTTGGAAGAAAAGAGATCGGGCTTCTGTTGAAAATCTTATGGGCAGTGTTGAAATAAAAAAACTTGAAAATTTTTTTGTTAAATCGAGCACTAAATACTTCGATTTTACCACTCTTGCTACGGGACTCCTGCCAGAAAGATTGGCGGGGGGTACGGTATTGCGGCTTGCTAGGCGAACAGATAATTTTCTGCTAAACTCATTAAACCTGAGGGGACTAAGTTATAAGTTCGTATTTCATGGAGTTAAACTTTAAATTATGAAAATTTGGGTACTAGAAATTGGCGAGCCACTTCCACTTGAAAAAGATGTGCGGTTACATCGATATGGCCAGTTTACAAAATACCTAGCAGCTAAGGGGCATGATGTAACATGGTGGACTTCTAGTTTTAGCCATACCCCTAAAACACATGTTGTTGAGAGTGACCAGGATATTGGTCTCGATGGTGTAAACATAAAGTTCTTATTTGGCTCTGGATACAAAAAAAATGTATCGATGGCGCGAATCCGTCACAACAGACGTTTTGCCAAAAGTTTTTACGAAAAAACCAGCTCATGTCCCAAGCCTGATTTAATAATTGCACCTATTCCCATCATTGAGGCTGCCGAGAGGGCGGTTCGGTATGGCAAAGAAAAAGGTGTGCCAGTATTAGTTGATATCAGAGATTACTGGCCTGATGAATTGGTAGATTTGGCACCTAAAGTTTTACGGCCACTCGCGCGAGTGATGTTGTCGCGGGCCTTTTCTTCGATGAAGTATGTTTGTCTGAATGCTAATGGCATTATGGGCGTGTCTCAATCCTATGTCGACTATGGACTTAAGTTTGCTCAGCGCTCGCAAAACCTGAATGATTTGCTCTTTCCACTGGGATATTCACAGAAAAAATATACTGATCCTGAAATGCTACAGGGGCGGATTTGGCGAAAAGAATTAAATCTCAATATGCATGCCTTTAAAATTTGTTTTTTCGGCACTATCGGCCGTTTTTTTGATCTCGAGACAGTGATCAAGGCGGCTCGTATTTTAGAAAAAGAGTTTTCGGTGCTTTTTATTTTAGGGGGCGATGGCAGCAATTTAGCAAAATATAAAAAAATGGCTGCAGGGTCGAAGTCAGTTTTATTTACGGGTTGGCTCAACGGTCCGCAAATTTCGGCGATCATGGAGATCTCTCATGCCGGGCTGGCGCCCTATAAGCACGACGCTAAAATGTCGCTACCCAATAAACCTTTTGAGTACATGGCTGGTGGCCTGCCGATTATTTCAAGTATTCAGGGCGAACTGAAAGCATGGCTTACAAAATTTAATTGTGGAATTACCTATCGGGCTAACTCTGTTGAAGAACTCTGCCAAGCGATCAGGATGCTCAAACGTCAGGAGGCCGTTAGAAACATGATGAGCAAAAATGCGCGCAATTTGCTGGAAGAGCATTTCTCAACGGAAAAAGTCTATTTACGCGCGCTGGAGCATATTAAGAAAGTGGTGGCTACTTTTTCGGCCAGGCCGCAGCCGCCGAACTAACATCGGGAGTTAGGCTACGTGGGGAATTGCCGTGGCAGTTCAAGCAAGCGTAGGGCAATTTTTGATCATGATACGTTGTTTGCCTAACAAAAATTCCAGTGTCGCCATTTAATTTATAAAATACTGGGACCCACACTCGCTTATCAGCTTGATAGGCAAAGGCCTTTATTGCAGTCACATTATCCTTAGCGTCGATGAGTTCGAGAATACGAATTTCATTCCCTCGATTTTGCGATACCGATTTATAGGTTTCTTTGCTGTATTTAGCGGTCAACCTATCTTGGGATTGTTTTAGGTTAACCGATTTTGTGCGGCTCCAATGCTTAGTATCCTTTATATATAGTGCCTGGTTTATTATTTCATCTAGGTTTATGGGATCGGAGGCGGCTTGTTCGGGTTCAATTTGAGGTAGACTTGCCAACATGCGATCGGGAGTTGGAACTTTCTTCTTTTTGTTTGCCTTAGGCTGAGATACGGGCGCACCGCTAACATAACCTTGGTCCATGACGAGACCTTCGATGTCTCTAAGTTTGGCGATAATGGTATCTAGACGATTATTGACATTATTAAAGGGCTCGCGAACGTTGTCTTGAATAACTTTTCGAACGCGATCTTCAATTTCAACCGCTTGAGAGTTGTTACCTTTGCCTGTGGGAATGGTGTTTGAGTTTTTGTCGTAATTCACACCAATGCGATCAAGCATTTGATTGATTTGACCACGTTGGCTTTCATCAAAGGGTGATTTGTTCCACGACACCGGAGTATTTCTTAGCTCTATCGCCGAGTTTCTGTAATCATTTGCACTTTGTTGTTCACGTGGAGTGAGGGGTCCACCATTTGCTCCGCGATCATAGTAGTAGCTGCCTAAATCACGAGTGTCGTAAGTGGGAGTACGTGGCGCCCCACCGCCTCCGATTCCGCCTCCTCCGCGACCCGGTCTGGGTGTCGGCGTGCTTGTAGTTGGTGGCTCAGGTTTAGGTGGATTTGTGGTTCCACCACCAGTCGCGGGTTCGCGACCCATAAAGTCGCGCGCGCGCCTTCTTATCTCTGACTGCTCGGGACCGCAACTACTGTCTGACCGAGACGGGCAAGGCAAGAGGATTCCAAGGAAGCACAGCATGCAAAAAATAACTACATTACGCAATACATGTCTCCCAGATTCACCAGTTTATTGATATCAAACTCACCTTTTCCTTTAAGGCCCGACCTTATTCTTTCTATCAATTCATTTTGTGTATCGGTTTCTGAAGTGGTCTTAGATTCTGGTAGTCTTGCAAGATAGGCCATTAAAAGATTTAATTTACTGCTGGTCGGAAATTCAGTGCTGTCGTTTTCTGATTGAGCCATTTTTCTACCATAAGCATTTAATAATGCGGGCAACTCGGGATCATCATTTATTTTTTTGGCCAATCCTATTGCATTATTTTTCATATCAATTACAAATGCATTAAAGTGTGGGCCTTTACAGTTTTGGGCTGTTTTTAGACCTAATTGAACTAGCATACCAGTAATGCCACTCGAACTGATTTTCTGACCTAAAACTCTAAAAGCATTATTAAACTCGACGTCCTTTTCATTTACCTCTGCTATAGTAGCAGTTCTTTTTATTTTTTCGTAATAACTTGTTATTGACTCACAACCCGTCTTGTCTTCAGCGAGAAAGCTAAGGACTTCTTTTTCTTTAGTAGGTGCGAATGATATTATTCCCGACATAAATCCTCGGTCCATTACTTCTGTACCTAATATGGAATCGCCCCAGGTAACGCCACGAATTCTAGAGTTGGCGCCTTTAGCAGCCAACTTTGAACAAACTTTAGAAATCATATGAGGGTATCTTGATAGCATTTGTCCAGTTGCCACCGGATAATTCTTGATAAAGAAATCTAAGTCCTTAACTTCATCTTTGGTCCCATAGGTTACAACGACTTCGTCGAGACGATTAAGATTCGAACCTTTTCCCAGTAGTTCTGCGGCTCGAAATCTGATTTCTTGCCTAATTTGTTCTCGTTTTTCTTTAAAAGGAGTCGACAGTGGATCAACATTTGCAATTAAGTCGTTTTCGAGTTCGAAGTCATCTTCTAACAATAGTGTAATCGGGTGGCTTCTTAATTTTAGATTAGAGATGTTTTCAGACCTAACCAGTTGGGCCAGTTCGACGTTTAATTCTTGAAGCTTTTTAATCGATTCAGGTTTTGACCGTGCCTCTGCGAGTAGTTTTTTGTTTTTTTCACAGCGGGCAAGGTATGATTTGTCCGACAAGAACTGAAGCATTTTGGAATTATAATCAAGAGTAAGTGACTCCAGATCCATGAATGTTTTTTTGGGATTTTTAGCCAGTTCTTTTTTTAGATTGGCGACTTCCGTTTCCTGACTTTTGGTACAATTGGCGCCGAGATTTACAGAGAAACTCAAACCTTTACACAAATCATCATTGGTAACTTCGTTAGGTTCTTTGTATGTGTCCGTAATCTGACTGTAAGTTTCTGCTAAGTTGTGAAATGCTTTTTTCTGAACTTCCTGTACGAAATCTTTTTCGCCAATAGCTTTTAATTCTTGATTTAGTTTACTGAGTTTGGCCTCCATCAATGAAGCGCAGGCAATTTTTTGAAGGCTCTCACTATTTATACTTTTATTTTTTAGGCATTCTGCGAATTGAATTGCTATGTCTCGACTGGCTTTGAATCTTCCGGGGTCTGAAGTCTTATTTGGGTCAATCTTAGAAAGGGAATTCAGATATTGCTCTAAAGGCCCATGAGATTGAGCCCAGGTGAGGGGTGACGTAAATTGTAATATCGCTAATGTGACTATATTTATTAAAACTTTCATATTGATCAACCTATCGGAATTCTTAAATTAAACGTGATGGTTAAGGGTATACTAATTGCAAAACTAATCCTTAGTTAAGGTGAATTAAATTAAGACAACCTGAGGAGATTCATAATGAAAATACTTTTGACACTTTGCTGTTTTTTGTCACTTCAAGCCTTTGGTGCTGAAAAGGATCTAACTGAATGGTCAGACGGCATTTATAACAACCCGCAGGAGATAAATGACCTACTTCGATCGGCAGACAAAACCTGCACTATAAAATTTTTGTCGAACGAAATAACAAAGTCTCAAATTGAGAAGGGATCATCCATCACTGAAGTGACCTTGAAAAAAGAGTCTGAAGGTGCTTGGATCACCCTCAAGTTTGATGTATTTAGAAGCAAAGAAGGAACGGTTTATATAGATAAAGGTTTTAAGTCAGCTTGTGTAAAGCGCAGCTCAATTATTGGTGACGCCGCCGAAACCAATATACCTAACCTAATTTTGGCTCTAAACAGTGGTTTACTAAATTCGCCTTGGAACCAGCCAGAAGTTTTAGGTGGGCCTCACCGTACAGAAGCCAAGCAATTGGCTAATGTAACAAATACGACTCCTGTGACTCTCGTTTCTAGTGATTCAGAAGATAGATACAATCATCAGATCGATGTTAACAAACCCTCTGCACTATAATTTCAAAATCTAAAGCGTTTCAAAATGAGACGCTGTTGTAAGGCCACTCTCAAACAAGTCAACCTATAGTGTTCCTAACCCCCATTTCGAGTAGACACTCAAAGCACCAGCTAACCTTTCACCTTTAAACTCATCGTTAACACAAATTTAGCAATAGGCTCGTCGTTAGGCTGAGCCGACGACCAAGCCGTAATATGAATGGGAGCGTGAACGCGCTCACCTTTAGTTAAAGCGGCCTCAACGAGTTCGCGGATGGCCGGACCTTCGTCGCAAGAGAAAATCACATCTTCGTGGGCACGTTTCAAAAAATCAGCTTGAAAATCCTTAAAGATTAGCGAAATTTCGCGTTCGCTATCCCTTATATACTTCATTCCGAGCATTCCGGCAGCGCAATCAGCACCAATAGCGAGTGCACCAAAATACATGCTGCCCAAATGATTCCTGGTCAAACGATTGAGGGGGATTTTTATTGCACAGCGGTCGTGGTTTAGTTCTAAAACCTTGGGTCCCACCAAAAACAATAACGGGATTTTTGCTAGACCAAAGGCCTTAAGTTGCAGAGTTTCAGTCATCTGGTGGGAGGTGAGCTTATTGTAAAGATTAGAGACGGACTTTGGTAACTGAGGCATTCGAGGCAATTGCATGTGAGGTCCTCCTGACCAATTAAATTTATACCTAATTTAACAGCTGAGATTTCTTCTGTCACTCTCTCGCATACTGTGGCAAATTAATAATGATGATCGAAAAAATCGAAACGGATTTTACGAGGCAATTTAATGTTCGGTTCCCAATTATTTCTGCCCCCATGTATTTGGTGAGCAATGTTGAGATGGTTGTTAGGACCAATGAGGCGGGGGGACTTGGTACCTTTCCGGCGTTGAACTATCGACCCATAGAGAATTTTGGTAAAGCGGTTAAGGAAACAAAATCGCGTACTGTAAACGCTTTTGGCATTAATCTTATTGTACAAAAATCAAATAAATATCAACACGCACAACTGGATCTCATATTAGAAAACAAAGTGCCACTTGTTATTACTTCGCTAGGCAGTCCACGCGAAGTTATTCGCAGGGCACACGCTGCGGGCACAAAGGTCTACTGTGATGTTGTGGGCCTTGAACACGCCAAAAAAGTGGTGGACTTAGGAGCCGACGGCATTATCGCAGTCGGCAGTGGCGCCGGTGGACACGCCGGCGAGACCTCATTGTTTTCACTAATTCCCTATTTGAAAAAAAATCTAAAAGTACCAATCGTTGCAGCTGGAAGTATTGTTGATGGCAAAGGTATGGCGGCGGCCCTAGCATTGGGCGCGAGCGCTATTTATATGGGAACCCGTTTTATCGCCACTAAAGAAAGCCCCGCATCAGCGAGTTATAAAAAAGCCATTGTCAGCGCGACACCTGAAGATATCATTAACACCGATAAGGTCGATGGCTTTCCGGGTAATTTTATACTTAATGATGGGTTAAAGAAAGTGGGATTAAGAACGGGATTGATCGAAAGCGCAATCAGTCAAATTAAGCCCATAAAAAAATGGCTCGCGCTCGCCCGTGCGGCCCGCTCGTTATTAGCGTCAGAAAATTCAAAAGTTTCGTATAAAAATGTATTTTCTGCTGGTTATGGCGTGGGGATGATTGATAATATTCTGAGTATTGAAGAAGTCATGAAAAACACGGTGCAAGAATATCTGTCAATTAAAGAAAATTTGCCTTGATGGCTAGTTAGCAAAATTTGGTGCGATCGGCAGGAATCGAACCTGCGACCCCGAACTTAGAAGGTTCGTGCTCTATCCAACTGAGCTACGACCGCGCTTAAATTTTCTAACAAACTTTACTATCCAAAGCATCATTTTTTTACCTTTGGGCAAAAGAACAAAATCGCGCCACCTAGAATTGTCGCTGCGACCGAAGCTAAAAGAATACTCATTTTAGAATAGATCTCAAGCTCAGGTTGACCCCCTAAAGCCAAATCACTAATAAAAAGTGCCACTGTAAAGCCAATTCCTGCGATACAGCCCGCGGCGAGTATCTGGAGCCAATTCACACTTCGCGGGAGCTCAGCAATCTTTAATTTTACGGCTAAAAGTGAGCACGCAAAAATGCCGATAGGTTTACCAACTACGAGTCCCCAAAAAACCCCTTGAGAAATGGGACTTGTTGCAATTTGTGAAAAGCTCACTGAACCAATTTGCACACCTGCATTTACTAGCGCAAATAGAGGTACGATACCAAAACTAACCCACGGATGAAGTCTTTCTATTAAATCTCTGTCTTTAGTTTTGGAAGTCGATGGAATTATAAAACCTAACAATACGCCGCTAAGGGTAGGGTGTACGCCAGAATACAGAAGGCACAGCCATGCCAGTATTCCTAGAAAAATAAAAACATAGCCATTCCTTATGCCTGCCTTGGTTAGAAAAATCACGACCCCTAAAACTCCCGAAGTGGCTAACAAGGCTGGAACCGACAGATTTTGGGTATAAAAAACCGCTATGACAAGGACGGCACCTAAATCATCGACGATAGCTAAGGCCAACAGAAAGATCTTTAAGCCAAATGGTACGCGTGAACTCATTAGGGTCAAAACACCAACAGCAAAAGCAATATCGGTGGCCATAGGTATCCCCCAGCCACTGACGGCCGGCCCGGAAGGATTTAAATAATAATAAATGAAAGCGGGGACTATCATTCCACCTAGTGCGGCTATTAGTGGTAGCGCCGCTCGTTTTTTTGAAGATAATTCCCCTGTTAAAAATTGCCGTTTGATTTCCATTCCGACCATAAAAAAGAAAATGGCCATAAGTCCATCATTTACCCAAAAATGCAGGCTCTCTTGAATCTTAAAATGGCCAAAATAAAATCCAATCGGAAAACCTACAAAATCAAAATAAAAATGCGACAACGGGGAGTTTGCCCAGACTAGTGCTATGAGTATCGCACTGATCAAGATCACACCTGTTGCGAACTCCAGAGCCATAAACCGTCCCACGGAAGTGAGAATAGGATCAACAACCGCACGAATAATTCTTTTAGCGTGATTCCCTGTATTATTTTCTGGCATCATTTAGATTTTCGTCAGTCGATCGATGAATTGGCAAGAAATATCGGTGTCACTCAAAACAAATACGTGTAATCCGGGGGCACCGAGGGCTTTAAGCCTCGTGGTAAAATCCACAAAGGCATTTAGCGACTTCTCATGCGCAGCTTTGGGATCTTTTTTGACGTCATCATCTGTTGGTAGCTTGCTAGCTAGTGAGTTGGGCATTGACACTTGAAACCGCTGCGCCATCCTATGGCCCTGATCAGAGGATTTCAAGATTCGAGAACCAGGAATGACTGGCACGTTTATTTTGTTTTTTTGACAGAGGTCCATAAATCTGCCGTAGGCATCGGCATCAAAAATCATTTGAGTTATGCCGTATTCTGCACCATGTTCCACTTTGAGTTTAAAAAAATCTAGTCGTTCTTGCTCATGGGGATGTTCGGGGTAGACCGCGGAACCAATACAAAAATCTGTTTTATCAGTCGCTTTGTTCTTGGGACCTATAGGGCCGTCTGGCCGATCAAGATATTTGCCCGCATTGAGGTTTTTAATTTGATTTATCAATTGATAAGCATACTCATAAGAGCCTGCTTTTGGTTTCCAGTCCGGCTGCCCTTGCGGGGGATCGCCTCGAAGTGCCAAAATATTTCTTATGCCAAAATAGTGGTGGTCAATGAGTTGGTTTTCAACCTCTTGGGGAGTCAAATCGCGGCAAGTAAAATGAGCGACGCAAGGAACTCCAAAATTTTCTTTTATGGCATGTACGATCGGCAAACTACCACCACGTAAGCTACCGCCAGCCCCCTTAGTGACAGACAAAAACTCCGCCCCACTATCGATGAGGTTTTCGATTTGAGTAAGTATCAATTCTTGCTCGGCGCCATTTCTGGGAGGAATCACTTCTGCCGAAAGCGCAAATTCACTTTCTCGCAAATAATCTGAAATTTTTTTATCGCGAGGTTGAATTAATTTTTTCATACGCCAAAGTACTTTGCAAAGGGATGATGAAAGACAATAGCTGAAACTGAGGCCTCGGGGTCCATCATAAAACCGTCAGTTAATTCGACACCGATGTCTTCGGGTTTTAACAGATCAAACAGTTGCTTTTGATCGTCGAGATTAGGGCATGCAGGGTAACCAAAGGAATAGCGTTTGCCATGATATTTGGCCTGAAAGCGTTCCATCATGGTTATATTTTCGGGGTCAGGTATTCCCCAAGTCTTTCTGAGGTCTAAGTGTAAGAGCTCGGCGTAGGCTTCAGCGGATTCCAGCGCTAAGGCTTGCAAAACGTGGGACCTCAAGTACTCCCCTCGGTTTTTGAGCTCTTCGGCCTCAGCCCGCAGTTGGTCGCCCACACTAACTACAAAAAGGCAGAGGTTGTCTGGCTTGCCGCCTAAGGGTTCCACGTAGTCGGCAAGGCATAGTCGGCCCGTTTTGGTTTGTCGCTCAAATTCAAAAATGGTCGATGAGGCTTTTTCTATTTTGTCGGTAGTGGAATTATTGAAAACATGAATTTTGCGGCCTTCACTTTGGGCTCTAAAAAACTGGTAAACGGCCTTAGGTTTTAAAACGTCCTTATTGCGGTATTCCTCTTTAATTTTTTCAACCACGCGCCAGATTCCGTAGTGGCGGACCTCTTTGGTCTCCAGCTCACGAAGCTGCTGGGCATTGTTTCGGGCGGCTTCGAGTTGCCTCACTATGCTAGCTTTTAAGCCTAAGTGGCGAGTGTAAAGCATTAATGGATTTATAAATTGCCAAATCTGATCAATAGGCGTTTTTGTTATCGTGTGGCGCTTATAGTCTGTGGGTTCAGGTATCGTCTCTAGGCGAGGTACTTCTGGATCGCGAGTATTTAAAACTTCTTCGCTCAAAATTTTAATATCTGGGCGGCTTTTTTCGCCTTCACTGGATTCTCGGCGTTGAGAAGTTTCGCTTTGGTAAGTGGCGAAGAGTTTCGGATCCACGATTTTTTTAGCAAGGTCCAGACCATTCATGGCGTCGGTAGCGTAACCAACAAAACCAGTTGAGTAGCTGGGGGCAATTTTTGTATCGGCAAATCTTTGGGTTAGCGCAGCTCCCCCTACGAGGACTGGAATATTAATTCCGGCCTTAGAAAAATCATCAACCGTAATAACCATTTGTTGAGCGGATTTAACAAGAAGTCCTGAAAGCCCGATGATATCAGGTTTGTGTTCACGGGCAGCATTGATTAAATCTTGCGGCGGAACTTTAATACCGAGATTAATAACATTAAAACCATTGTTCGCTAAAATAATTTCAACGAGATTTTTACCAATGTCATGAACGTCACCTTTAACCGTCGCCAAAATCATCTTACCCCGCACACTCGATTCTAGTTTCTCCATATAAGGCTCAAGATATTTTACCGCAGCTTTCATGGCTTCAGCAGACTGCAAAACTTCGGCCACGATCAATTTATTTTGATTAAAGAGTCGGCCAACCTCATCCATGCCGGCCATCAGCGGGCCATTAATTACGTTGAGTGGCTTCATCGTTTTAAGAGCTAAGGTTATGTCTTGGGCCAGGCCGTCCTTAGAGCCTTCCAATATATATCCGGCTAGCCTTTCTTCGAGGGTCCGGCTTTCCTTATTAACTACCTCTACTTTTTTATCCCTAAAGTGGGCCGCAAACTTGGCAATCGGGTCGTCACCTTTATTAAATAATAAGTCGTCAGCAAGTTTTTTTTCTTCATCAGAAATCAAGGCATAGCGTTTTAATTTTTCAGAATTAACTATCGCCAGATCTAGACCTGCTACCACACAATGATAAAGAAAGACGGAGTTAAGTATTTCACGGCCGGCCTCAGGCAAGCCAAAACTGACATTCGAAATACCCAGCACAGATTTAGTTTCAGGGTATTTTTGCTTAATGAGTCTTAAGCCTTCAATGGTTTCTAGTGCCGAGCCCACGTAATTCGCATCTCCGGTCGCGCAGGGAAACACTAGGGGGTCCCAATAAATGTCTTGTGCGGGCACCCCATACTTTTTTGTGAGTAACTCAAACGAGCGTGTGGCCACAGCTAATTTTCGTTCGCGAGTTACCATTCCGGCTTGAGCATCGTCGTCGATTGTTCCCACAACCAAGGCCGCACCAAATTGTCGTGCCAGCGGCACAACCTTTTCGTAGCGCTCTTCGCCGTCTTCGAGGTTGATCGAATTAATAATGGCTTTACCCTGGCAATAGGTGAGTGCCATGGCGATGACTTTTTCGTCGGTCGAATCAATCATGAGTGGCGCGCGAATTTTTTTTATAACTTCGCTTAAGAATTTCTCGGTATCTTTTAATTCGTCGCGATCAGGGTTGGCTAAGCAAACATCTATAACGTGCGCGCCGCCTTTTACCTGCGCCCGCGCGATTTCGCTCGCCTCATCAAATTTTTCGTCACAGATAAGTTTTTTAAATTTACGACTCCCAATCACATTGGTACGTTCACCCACCAAAAAAGGGCGTCCGTCAGAAGCAAATTCGAGATAATCAATGCCCGATAAAAATGAAATTTTATTTTCTTTCGGAACTCGGGGTTTTGTAGACTTAGCAATTTTTACCATGACTTCGATGTGGGCGGGCGTTGTACCGCAACAGCCGCCGAGCAAATTTATCCAGCCATTATTTAAAAATCTTGAGAGGACGCCTTCAACCATAGCGGGAGTTTCTAGATACACGCCATCAGTGTCAGGCAGCCCAGCATTGGGTACACACGCCACCGGAAAGCGTGAGAGTTCAGAAAGTGTTCGGATGTGATCAGTCATAAATTCGGGGCCAGTCGCGCAGTTGAGCCCCATATACAAAAGATCACGATGATTAAACGAAGCTAAAAAGGATTCGACGCTTTGGCCGGCAAGCATTGTGCCCATGGGTTCAATAGTTCCGGAAATAGCCACAGGCACAAGCGTTTTACTTTCTGCAAAATACTGATCAAAACCAATGAGAGCTGCCTTTAGGTTTCGAGAGTCTTGCGCGGTTTCGAGGAGCAAGTAATCGGCTCCCCCTTCTATTAAGGCCTTGGCTTGATCCCTAAAGTTTTTTATAAGTTCGGCAAATGTAACCCCGCCTGTAACTGAAATTGCTTTGGTTGTAGGTCCTAGGCTGCCGGCCACAAATCTTGGCTTTTCCTTAGTTGAAAACTTATCGCAAGCGGCACGTGCCAGCTTAGCAGCTTGAAAATTAATTTCGTAAAATTTATTTCCGAGCTTGTATTCGTTGAGAACTAATTCAGTGCCGCCAAAAGTATTAGTTTCGACAATATCGCAGCCTGCCGCCAAAAAGTCTTCGTGAATTTTTTTTATGACATCGGGGCGAGTGAGTACCAAATTTTCATTACATCCCTCTAGTTCAACTCCGCCAAAATCTTGGGGTCCTAAATTGACATTCTGAATGGAAGTCCCCATTGCGCCATCAAGCACGAGAATTTTTTGTTTTAACAAATCCTTTAACAGTTGCCCGCGCGGATTTAGGGGGAAAATATTAGTCATGAAATAAAAAATCCCTCTTTTAAAAAGAAGTCGTTATTTTCAGCTTTTATTTGTGCGGTGTCCATAAAAGGATCGTGTTCGAAAAATAAATACCAATTATTTTTTACGACCTCGTCCAACAGCTTTCGTTTTTCCTCAATGAGTTTTAAGGGTTCTAAATCATACCCCATCACGAAGGGGAGCCTAATGTGGGAACTAGTCGGGATGAGGTCAGAACCATAAACAATTCCGTTTTTGCCATCAGAGATTTTGACAACTTGCAGACCTAAAGTATGGCCATCAGATAAATACATTGAAATGTTTGGAAACAGATTATCGCAGGTGCCTTCAATGAGATTTAATACTCCTGAATCCATTAGCGATTTAAAGTTGGCACCCAGGTAGCTGGCCTTCTCGCGAATGTTCGGATTCAGTGCTGTAACATAATTCCTTTTTTGTACATAGTATTTGGCATTCGGAAATGTCGGAGAAATCTGGCCGTCACGAAAACAAGTAGAGCCGCCTGCATGATCAAAGTGAAGGTGGGTAAGTATCACGTCAGTGATATCCTCAACCGATAATCCGTGCCTTTTTAGTGAGGACTCTAAGCTCACTCCGCCTTTTTTAACTGCGTAAATTTCGGCAAATTTGTTACCCAATTTTTCGCCGTACTTTTCAACAAAATCACCGCCAACACCGTCATCTATTAAGATATTTCGTTGGGGGGATTTTAATAGAAGCGCCCGAGCTTCAAGCTGAATGCGGTTATTCTCGTCCGCTGGATTAGTTTTTTGCCAGAGAGTTTTAGGAACAGTGCCAAACATAGACCCGCCATCGAGACCAAAAATGCCCGTGGGTATGGCCAGAACCTGATATCTGCCAATAGACACAGAAATCGATTTAAATGACTGATTATCTTGCAAATTTACTTCCTCGAAGTTATCTACTTTGCTAGCTAATTCGATACCTACATTAAGGAAAGAAATATGACAGAAACTCATGAGTTTAACACCCTGGAAATCCTGAAAAATGTAAGACCAACGCCTTTGGTCAATAACGGCTTAAGTCGCTCAGAAAAAATTAAGCAAATTACTGCGCACTTTAGGGGCATCATGGAGACGCTGGGGTTAGATTTAATGAATGACAGCTTAGCGCGAAGTCCCGAGCGGGTCGCCGAAATGTATGTTGATGAGCTTTTTGCGGGCTTAACTGCTGAATATTTTCCGAAAATTACAGTGCATGATAACGATTATAAATACGACCAAATGATTGTCGTAAAGGATGTTTCCATTATGAGTGTCTGCGAACATCACTTTGTAACTATCGATGGTCTAGCTACCATCGCTTATACTCCTAAAGATAAGGTTATTGGCCTTTCAAAGATTAATCGCATTGCGAGTTACTTTAGTAAGCGGCCCCAGGTCCAGGAACGGCTCACAAAACAGATAGCCGATTGCTTAGAGTATGTTTTGGAAACACCTAACGTGGCGGTCCACATTATTGCCAAACACTATTGTGTTGTCTCTCGAGGAGTCAAAGATATCAATTCGTTGGCGGCGACTACTGACTTAAGGGGGGACTTCAAAAAGAATCCCGAAACGCGTACCGAATTTCTTAACGCTTGCCGTTCTAAAATGCTATCCTAGAGGGGCATTTTATTAAAAATTTAAACGGAGGTCACGGATGAGCCGAGTTCTATTAATTGTTTCACTTGTCATTAGTGTGTGCTGTTCTTCTTTAAGTTTCGCTCGCAATATTCCAACTATGAAGATGTCACCTCAGGATAATCCCTGTGGTGGTGACACCTGCGTGCAAAAATGCATTTACGCAGCCGATGCAGTTCTGGAGTATCAAGGAATTGAAGTCGAAGGAGACGTTGATATCACAACAGTGTTCGATAATTCTAGTTATAATGATCGTGCTTTTTTACGCACTTTAATTTCTGTTAAAACCCGCGGCTTTAATGCTAAGGCGCTTTATGACGAGTCAAGTGTATTTGACACCAAAACTTGGAAGCTCGATAAAACTTATACATTTATGAAATTGGCTATGGGTAACGGGGACCGGGGCCTTAAAAAGGTGGAATGGTCGGAGACCGCGTTTGATTGGGGAAGCCCGTCGAGCACTAAAGTGACAGCGATAGCGGCTAAAAGTGTTGATGAATTAAAAAATACCTTCCCTGGTTTTTATAAATTTTTGAGCGATGATCAATTCGGAAAAAACTGGATGTCCGAATTTGCCGAAAACAATCCTGAACATAAGCCTAATCGCGATATGAAAGATTTTTCTGAAAATATTTTAAGTCCTACTTTTGTAAGTCTCTTTCACTTGCGCTTCATTCCCTTAAATGACATTTTTAAATATGAACTTTTTGTGAGCGGCAGTAGTAAGCTAGGTCCGGTAAGCACTACTCTCAATGGAGAGAAGACCAATAAGGATGGGCTAGTTTTGTTTCAAGGGGAGCTCGCGTTTGGCGATTTCGAATCACAGCCCGGAAAGCCTGCTAAGTTTTATGTGGATCAAAATGGCAAGCAGTTTGAGAAGCTGGAAATCAGTATGCAAAATATTAAGCAAGGTTTAAAAGCCTCGGCCCAAACTAAATCGGTCACGTGCCAAACGATTTCACTTTAAACATGAATTAGAAATATGCGAACACACCTTGCCAGCTGATTAAAACTGGTAAGGTATAAAATTACCTACTTGTGCCGCCTCTGGATTCGGTTTTATTTTTACTACCAAAAACTTCGTCGTCATTAATTTTAACGTTTCTGGGACTTGTAGCATTAGATTCCATACATTGTCTTACTGAGCTACAAATCGACGATGAATTTAAAACATTCTCAAGTTTTTTCTTCATATAAGCTTTAAGCATAGAGTTGTCATAAACTCGCTCGAGGGCCTCATAGCCAAGGTTGAGATCCCACTCAGTTTCTCTAATCCTGTCGTTAAATTCCTCGATACTGGTTGAAAGGCGCATTTCTGCAATTGTGTTTTCTAGTTTAGTGATTTTATTTCTTGCCGTATCGTACATTTTTGCCTTTTTGAGTTTTTCTTCCAGCTCTTTTTCTCTTTCATTTAACTCTCTTATTGCGGTTTCTCTTTGTCTTGTGGGTGAATCTATGCTTGCCTTCAATTCTTTTAACCTTCTATTAGCCTTAACTAAATTGCCGGCGTCAGCGATAAGCCGCTCTTCGGTAGCACCTTCGGACTCGAAACCCTTGGTGGCATTCTGGAGATTTGCTCTGGATTTTTCGAATTCTGCATTCTGGCGAGAAATATCTTGTTGCAATTTTTCGAGTTCCTTTTCTGCACTGAGATAGGAGCCGCGAGTCCCATTAATCGTAGTGTTTAACTCTCGTACTTCATTATTGGTATTTTTAATGGCTTGCTCCACCTGGTCATAAGTTCGTGCTTCATCAGTGCTAAGACTGACGGGTTTATCTTCTGAATCGTATAATCCAAAAGTGACTATTTCGCCAAGAGTGCCCCAAATTGCCTGAGCATTTTGAGCAAAACTAAAGGATAGAATCATCGCGACTGATAAATTTAATACTAGTTTCATAAAAGGCCTCCGTCACAATACGTAACGGACTTTTAAAATGAATTCTTTAGTGTAAAACCAGATTGTTAGCGATACTCTTTAAAAATATCAGAGAGCACCTGGGCCGAAGGTCGAGTTTCAGTTTCACCCAGTTCAGAAAGCGGTCGTTCGGTTAGGTCCAAAGTCTGTAAAAAGTTTTGGGATTTCTCGTCGATATACAAAAGTCCCGTAAGAATTTCGCCACGCGAGTTAGATTCATGAACCAACTGTTGTGCCGCCCAGCGATTAGTAACGTCGTGATCAAGTGCTAATTTTTTTAGAGTCAAAATAGAGCCATCAGGCATATCAACCCTCGTCGTTGAACCGGGATCGTAGTCAGCCAGAATTTCTTGCTCCGGTAGTATGAGACCTAACTCCTGCAAAATCACTTTGTGATCCTTATAAAAGTTATAAGACTTGGTCGACCCCTCATGATTATTGTAAGTCACGCACGGCGAGATAATGTCGATGAGGGCGGTGCCATTATGTTTAACCGCTGCAGAGATTAACGGAACCAATTGTTTCGCATCACCCGAAAAAGACCGCGCCACAAAAGTGCATCCCACGTCAAGAGCGAGTGAACACAAATCAATCATCGAAAATGGATTTGAACCGCCGGCTTTTGAACGTGAACCTTTTTCAGACGTGGCAGAAAATTGCCCCTTGGTAAGTCCATAAACGCCGTTATTAGCGACGAGATAAGCCATGGGCACATTTCGACGCATCAAATGAACAAAGCCACCGAGACCAATACTGGCGGTGTCGCCATCGCCAGAAATTCCCAATGTGATTAATTTTTGATTGGCCACTTTGGCGCCCGTTGATACAGGAGCCATGCGACCGTGAATCGAGTTAAAGCCAGAGGCTTTGGATAAAAAATAACCTGGCGTTTTGGACGAACAGCCAATGCCCGACATTTTGGCGACATCGTAAGGCGAAATATTGGAGGCGTGAAACGAACTTATAATGGAATTTGTAATACTATCGTGACCGCAACCTACACACAGAGTCGACTTACCACCGAGATAATCAGATTTTGCGAGACCTAATTTATTGTTGGTGCTGACGGGTTTAGCTTCAAGTTCACTCATGATGATTTCTCCAACTTTAAAAGTGGCTCAGAAATTCGCACAGCATCTAGAGGTAAGCCGTCGTAATTCCGTATTGAAATTAGACGTGTGGCATATTGGGGGTATTCCATCAGAATTAATTTTAACATTTGCGAGTCACGGTTTTGTTCGACCACGTAAATGCGTTCATGAGATTTGATAAAGTCATGGACTTCAGGACTAAAAGGCATGGCCCTAAGGCGTAAATAATCTGTCGCCAATCCTTGGGTTTTCAGTATGTCCCGGGCCTCAAGCATTGGCCAGTGAGTAGATCCAAACGCTATTATACCCACCTTGGCTCCCACCTGAGTTTCAATAATTGGTTTGGGCACATGCTTTTTAGCGGTTTCAAATTTTTTCACAATGCGATCGAGTACAGTTTGGTATTGTACGTTATTTTCGGTGTACTGGGCTTTTTCGTTGTGGCCAGAGCCTCGAGTTAAAAATCCCGCGGCCGGATGATGTGTGCCGGGCAGCGTTCGGTAAGGGATGCCATCGCCATCTTTGTCTTGATATCTTAAAAACTGCGGCATCTGTTTTAGTTCTTCCTCACGCAACACTTTACCGCGTTCAAAAGGTTTGGTGGGATATTTAATTTCATCGGTAATCCAAAGGTTCATTCCGAGATCAATATCGCTCATGACGATAACCAAAGTTTGAAATTTTTCTGCCAAATCAAAACATGTCTGACCAAACTCAAAACATTCTTCAGGAGTGGCCGGAAATAATAAAATATGTTCGGTGTCGCCATGAGACAGGTGAGCCGCAAAGCCAACGTCCGCCTGCTGAGTGCGCGTCGGCAAACCTGTAGAGGGACCCGTGCGTTGTACGTCCCAAATAACAGTTGGAATTTCGGCATAATAAGAAAGTCCTGAGGCTTCGGCCATAAGACTAAGTCCTGGGCCCGAGGTAGCCGTCATGGCCCTTGCGCCGGACCAGCCAGCGCCGAGCACCATACAAATGGCGGCAAGCTCGTCTTCAGCTTGAATAATCGCAAAGGTATTCTTACCATCCTTATCTTTTCGATAGCGATTGGCATAGCGAGCAAAGGATTCGACAAGCGAAGTTGAAGGTGTGATGGGATACCAAGAGGCAAAGGTGCAGCCGCCATAAACGAGACCCAGCCCCGCAGCGGTGTTGCCGTCGATCAATATTTTGCCTTGGGTTTTATTCATTTTTTCTAATTTTAACGGAAAATCCCCAATTAAAGTATCGGTTAGATTTTCGGCAGCATAGGCTCTTCCCACATCAATCGCCTTTAGGTTTGAAGCCACAACAGCCGCTTTATCGGCAAACTGATCTTTAATGACAGAAATCAAAACCTCATAGTCAATATCCAAAAGGTGACTTAAAATTCCCACGTAAATAGTATTAGCCAATAATTTTTTTAATTTTAGTTGGTCAGTCGCTTGATCGACGAGTTTTCTAAAAGGAACAGAAATATTTAGCGTATCTTTGCGGAGCAGGGAGGCCTCAACTTTGAGATCTTCGTTATACAAAAAAACTCCGCCTGGGTTTACTGATTTTAAATCATCCAGTACGGTCGCAACATTCATGGCCACCACCATGTCATATTCACGCTTCATGCAGGTGTAGCCATTTTTATTGGCGCGAATTACAAACCAGGTGGGTAGTCCCATAATATTTGACGGAAAAATATTTTTACCGCCGACGGGGATACCCATGCGAAACAGAGATTTAATTAAAATTGTATTTGCCGATTGACTGCCACTGCCGTTAACTGTCGCGACATTTATCACGAAATCATTGATTTTCTTTTGCATAGTCAACACAGGATAGTAGAAGAAAACCTACAGTGCAACTGGATCTATTCATCCAATAGAAGATCTTGGCTCTCTTGACCTTCATATTTCATAAGTTCTTCGGGGCGAAAAGGCTTTTTGGTAATTGTCATTACCCAGTCACGGTAGTTTTTGCTAATTTCTTCGATAGGTGCTGGTTGTTGAACGGGTCCCACATAGATTGTGAGCTTGCCCATTTTAGCGAAAATTCGACTTTTTGGCCATAGCTCAGCATTGCCATCAATGTACAAAAACAAAATGGGCGTGTTGGTGCGTTGAGAAAATACGCTAATGCCTCTTTTAAATTCACTAAGGTAACCGTCTCGGGAGCGAGTACCTTCTGGAAAAATAATCAGCCAAATATTTTTGAGGTTTGTTAAGAGAGAGCTGCAGAGTTTTATGGCCTCGCCTTTTTTATCCTGTCGATCAATAGGAATCGCTCCTAAGCAGTGTTGCGAAAAAAAAGTGAATAGGGGATTGGTAAAAAAATAGTCTTTAGCCGCAGCAATATACAAGCTGAGCCAGTAACGCACGGGGATCGCCGCCGCGATTGAAATAGCATCTAGATGAGAGGCGTGATTTGAAATGACGATGAGTCGGGGGTTATCCTTGTAAACCTTGTGAAAATCGCCCACAACTTTGAGCCGAATATATGTGTGAAAGAAGAGATTGAGAAACCCCGCCCAAAATAAGCGAATAAATAAACTCATAAGGTCAAAATCGCGCGTAAAAAGTGGGAGGTGTTTTAAATGCGACGGCAGCTGGGTCCACTGCTCGTTTTCGTAATCCCACTCCTTCATATCACATGACCTGTCATCAAATACTTGAGGGCATAATAATATAGCGGAGCCACAAAAATCAGACGATCCATTCGGCGCAAAAAATCACCTCGCCCAATAATAAACGCACCCACTTGTTTAATTCCCAGATCACGTCGTATTACCGTCATAACTAGATCACCTAAGACCCCACCAAAACAGGCGACAGTGCCCGCGGCCAACCAAAACCGTGGGCTCCGAATGGGCAAAAGATGTCTCATTCCCCAGGCTAATATCAAAGTCAGAATAAACGAAAGTACAAATGCCTCAAAGGTGCGTTTGGTCGTGATTCGCGAGAATGGTTTAAATTTTCCGATAACCTTTGAAGCTATGAGTAAAACATTTTCAGAAAACTCAGTAAGGATGACAATGTAAATTAAGAGAAAGGCACCACTATCCATTAAGGCGATCCTACCTAAGTGCAGAAAAGCCCAACCTAAAAAACAAAAAGATATGAGCGAGAGGCCAATGTACTGAATCATGTGGATGTAATTATTTCGAAGAAGCGGAATAAAACAGATTCCGCCTAAAAATATCATAGGCATCAAATCATAAACTCGGGGGAGGTCCCAATAGATAAGATACGCTAGGCCAATAATCCCAACGTAACTTAACCAAACAAAATAACTGCGATGGTACATGCCGGTCAGCTGAAAAAAAGTTTTCGAGCCAAGTACGGACAGCACAGTGAGACTGACAAGCGTCCAGCCCGGTGGCAGGCCTAAAATAAATAAGATCATGGGCGCAGCGAACAACCAACTTTTAATGCTGGCCCAAGCGGCTAACCACTGGGCATTTTTTTTTCGCAATAAAAAAACAATCGTGCCCATAGCGAATATAAAAAGCAGCACAACAAAAACAGTTTCGCGATAAACTGGGTTATACCAGAGAGCTTCCATAATTTAATTCAATTCTTTTAGTTGATAGTCCCTTATCTTTTTATACAAGCTTGAGCGCGAAACTTTAAGTAGTTTTGCGAGAATATCGATGTCTTTTTCGTTTGTTAGCGCATTTTTGATTATTAGCGCCTCATAACATTGC
>Ga0163151_10002495_pt1 | contig 28368 bp, 27 predicted proteins | sample OliLakLV19MP5IB2_FD_145596 | JGI IMG/M metagenome (GOLD analysis project Ga0163151, IMG submission 145596) | Freshwater microbial mat bacterial communities from Lake Vanda, McMurdo Dry Valleys, Antarctica - Oligotrophic Lake LV.19.MP5.IB-2 | ecosystem: Environmental > Aquatic > Freshwater >...
CGATTAGCAATCAGGAATAAGACAGGTTCATCGATCGATAAAGTTGAAAAGCAGTACCATTTGTTGATAATATCCTTTTTGCCTGCCATTCTACCAATCTGCGACTGTCAAAGGCGGGATTCCATTTGAGGATATCGGTAATAGAGAATACCTGAAAGGGTTCGAAATGGGAATTAAAATCTTGATAGCTGATTTATTCCATTTTATTGTTAAATATGACAATTTTAAGGAATAAAATTAAAGCAATCTTTTCTCCATGGAAGTGGATGCCCCTTCAACTTTAGCTATCGACCACCCGTTTCTTTTATAAGATTTGATCGCATTCGTGTTATCGGTTCTAACGGTTAACATCATTTTATCAAACCCCAAATTTTTAGAAACCCGTTCAAACTCCTGAAGCAATTGAGAGCCATAACCCTTTCCCTGAACTTTAGGATCAACCCCAATTACAATTAAACCGGTGTGCACCTCAATCGTATTATTGTTCAAAGGCTTTGATTTGCCTTTAATTCCCATCGCTGCTTTAATGCGTTTTACAACATTTCTAAAGGCCAACTTATACTTACATAAAAATTCGGGATGAAAAAAGAGCCAAGGTCTCATCAAGAATGTTTTAACAGCCATGTTATAGCTATGCTGAATCATACTGCTGGCAGAACCCACCCGCGCTGTTCCGTCAAATTTTAACCCACCATAGTAGCCCATACAAACATCGTTCTGATTAATATAGAAAAGAAACGCCCTGCTATCCACCAGGTACCATTCCAACATTTTAGTAAGGTAGGTAACACCCATGGCAGACGACAATGATTTTGGAAATGCTTTCTGGTGGCACTTCGCAATCTTTATCAAATCATGAGGCGTTGCTGTTTTAATATCAGGCATGGTTTTATTAAGTAACATCTAAAACATGTAAGAATTTTTGGTGAATGCGCTGGCGATCAAAGTTACTCTTTACGTATGTTTTTCCGTTCATACCCAATTGCAAACGCATTGATTGATCATTCAAAAGCATTACAATTCTATCCGACAATTCATTAGCATTTTCAGGTTCAAAAAACAATCCCGCTTTGCCCTCTTCCATAAAAAGTTCTTTGGCTTCACCATCAACGCCCAATAGAATCGGTTTGCCCATGGCCAGCGGTTCAAAAAGTTTAGAAGGAATAGCGCCTTTAAACAGATCAAGTTTTCGCAACGGAACCACATAGGCATCGCATGAGTTAATCAAAGACGGCATTTTAGCTTTTTCAAGACTTGGAAGAAAATGCACATTGAGCAACTTTTCATCCGCAACCATTTTTAGCAACTTGTTTTTCTCTGGGCCATCTCCTACAATAATAAAACTCACCGGAAATGATGTAAGCTTTTCGGCTGCTTTAACAATTACCTCAAGCCCTTGAGCATGACCAATAATGCCCGCATATAAAATTATTAGGTTCTCCGTTGGCACTTCTAGTTTTGTGCGCCAATCGATAGCCTCATGCTCGCCTTCAAAAAAATCAAAATCTACACCATTCGGAAACCAAACTACTTGCTTATTTGCAAAACGCTCCTTTATACTTCTAACTATGCCTTGAGTTTGCCCAGAGATTAAAAAAGAATTTTTATATATACGGGATTCTAATCCATACGCTAAGTTGATTAAAAATCGATTATTGATAATATTCAATTTCTCTGCCGACTCGGGCCACAAATCAGACACATTAAAAATTAATTTACTCCGCTTAATTTTAGATACCAGAACGGATGTAATTCCTAGAAATAATGGTGGAGATTCGCATATAATCCAGTCAGCTTTTGGAAGCTGAAGCAACTTGAAAAATGAAGTAATAACAAACGAAAAGTAATTTAACAGCCGAGCTGCAATACCACGCGAAGCACTAACAAATATCCAGGTTCTATAAATCGGCACTTCGTCAATCAATTCACGAACTGAATATTTTCCTTTGTAGCCTGCAAAAATTTCATTCTTTGGATAATTGGGCAATGCTGTAACCACCGTTACTTCATGACCCGCCTTCTTAATATACTTTGCTAAGCTATGCAATCGGTTTTGCGGAGCTCCGGTTTCGGGTGGGTAGTATTGAGTAAGAATAATGAAGCGACTCATAATTTTTTACTTTTCTACTCTTTTTAGATGGGAGATAACTGCCTGAAATTTTCCATTTTGGTTTCTAGGTATTTCTGACACTTCATTGATTTGCAATTCAATATTTCCGAGTTGGCTACGCATTCTTTTTCTAATCGTTTCTGACTCAACTTGAGCCCAGTGGCCATTGGTTACAATTTTAATTTCAAATGATGACAAGGTGTACTGTATAATTTGTCCTTCAATAAGATTCGGCAAGTCAATAAAAATGCCATGAAACCGGACCATCTCTCTACCATCCTGGCCTATAACAGTATCCTCTACCCTACCTGCTATCTCTTCAACCGTTGGCATACTACGCCCACAAGAACAACTATTTTTTCCAAGCCGCATCCTATCTCCAATACGATAACGAATCAACGGCTGGTCATAATTAATAAGTCCGGTGCAAACAACTTCGCCTACTTCGCCTGGCTTTACAGGCAGCCCTTTTTCATCAAGGAGTTCTAAAATACCAAGATCGGGACTGATATGAAGCGAGCCATGCTCGCACTCTGAAACCAAACCACACGCTTCAAGCCCACTCCAACTATCATACGTTTTACAATCGTACACTTTCCTAAATGTGCTGCGCATTTCAGGCGTTAGCTTTTCACTTGAGGTGATCACCGCTTTTAGTTTTGGGGCATCAAGCTTTTGCTCTTGAAAAAATCTTGCCAAAAAATAATTACTCATCGCGTACCCGGTCATATATTCAACCTGATTCCTCTTAATACCCTTTAGGTAGTCACTGGCATTGGAAGCAGAAATATGATAGGCTGAAAAATAAGTTTGCTTCTCAAAAAAATTGTATCGATAAAACGGAGGCTTTGCACCACCCTCGGGTACTACGCGCCTGCCGCCTATCATACCCCGTGGCGTAAATCGATTGACCCCGGCCCAATGACGAATGCGTGCTTCAAACCCAGCACTCCAGCGTTGGTGCATGGCATGCGAGAAAAGTATTTGCGTGGGTGTGCCTGTACTTCCGCTGCTGGCGAAAAATTCACCACCTTTTTCTAAAGTTGACGAGAGCAAAGTTGTTTTTCCGAACGCGCGCAAATCGTTCTTTTCTAAAAAGGGAATTCTTGCAAGATCAGACAAATGCAACTTCATGATTTCTGTCTTTCCTATTCCATTGTGTTTGAACGCCTCTCTATAAAAAGGAACGGTTTCAAAAGCGTGCAATAACAATTTGCGCAGTTCAACCAACGTATAATCTTCCCATTGATGTAAACTGAATTGCTCGCGGTCTCTAAACTTCTTCAGCTCCTCGGAAAAAATTCCCCCAAACCTGCGCTTGCGCCACGATAGCCCATAGGCAGACACTGCCATATTTTGTAAAAAAACCGGGGCGATGTTGTAAAGATTGGAGGTTAACCCTGACATTTATTTAGATAAAAGTTGAAGCCAGTGCAACTTAATATTTTCCCATGAAAAATCTTCCGCTCGTTTGCGCGCATTTAGTGCAAGCTTATTGCGTAGTAATTCATGTTTAAAAATTCGTTTTACCTGATGTGCCATGGCATCAACATCAAGGTGGGGCGCAAGCAAAATATTTTCATTGTCCTTCCACAAGAAAGGAATTTCACCCACACTAAATGACACAACCGGAATGCCACAACTTGCGGCCTCAACTACTGCCACACCAAAACTCTCATATGATGTAGTATTGAGATAAACCGCGTGTGATTGATAGTATTCATATAGCTTGTCATTATTAACTGGCCCGAGTACATTAATCTTATTGGTTAGATTCAATTGAGTGATGAGCTGTTTTGTTTCTTGCATCATTCCTTTGTCAGGGCCAATCATTGTCAGTGTAGCCAACGGATACTTCTTCAAAATTTTCTCAAGCACCTCTACAGGTATGGATGGATTATAAATCCGAGTGAACGCACGAACCCACAACAGACTGAATATTTTTACATTATCTCTTTGGAATGGAAATTTATTTAAGCCAATTGGATTGGCGCAATAATGAGTCAAAAATCCATGGCCTTCAAAAAAAACTTTAAGGAACATGGATGGAGTCTGAACATAGGATCCCTGAAAAAGATTTTTAAAAGATTTCGCCCTACCTATATAATGTTCGTGCAAGGCACCACCGTGAAGCGTTAGTATCACTTTCTTTCTCCGAAGCTTTCCAATAAAAGCCGCCATCGTTGCAAACAAAAATGAGTTTCCGCTAAAAACATCAATATGTAAAATGGAGTAACTCCCGAAGAGGGAAAAAGAAAGTATATGACCTAGCCGTAAAAATCGGTTTTTAGCATGCGATGCTTTTAATACCATGATCTTACCCTCCTCGTGTAACTTATCCGCAATAAGCTCGGATATGGATTGTGATCCACTTGATCGGGATAAAAAATTACCGATAAAAAGGACTCTCACTATTTTTTGTATTTCCGTTTGAAACATCCGATAGGGTGACTTACACTGACCTTAAAAAATCTAAATTCAGCAGATCTGAAACCTTATACAAGCTCACGCTCTTATCATAATACTGATACTTATTTTCAGGAGTCTTTTCATGAATTGTTGTCCGTGGCTGGGGGAAATTAAAAGGTGCTCGTTGCAAATTAATCGCACGCCAATTTCCGGTTGTTATGTCATAATTATTTCTTGTATAGGGAAATGTTGTTGTCAAAAGATAGTGAATATCAGACCTCACCAAGTTTTGTAAAAATAACCGGATGTCTGCATACGAGAGGTGAACCAGGCAATCTCTCACAAAAATGATATCGGATTTCAGTAAATTATCGCGGAGTATGTTCAAATGAATAAATGTGTATCTTGTTCCTGCATATTTACTTGAATTCTTCTCAACTAATTCCTTTACAATATCCCCGCCTACATAATTCAATTGTTCATCGAATACAACATGCTGCATCCAATTAAAATCTCCGCAGGGCGCATCCAAAAATGTTGTTACGTTATAATCTGCGCAAAGCAAAGGCAGTTTTTTAATTAATTCGCAGGTATGAGCTTTTATTGATCCAATCCCAGAAATTGATTCCGCATTATTCCATGCATTTTTTGCATGGATGTTTACAAAAACATTGTCATCCTTAATCTTCTTTTTTGCCAACATAATCTCAGTCCTCCATCTGTATAATTTGTAGATAAAAGGAAAATCTTTTATTAATCGTAACATCCTGCCTAGCAAGAAAAAGCTTGATTTCATCTATTTCTTATGTCAACTATTTTATGATATTCCTTCTACAAAGCTTAGGCGTGCTCTGACTTTAAATATTTCGCAGGAACACCTCCTACAATCCCAAAATCATCCACGGCCTTATTTACAAGACTATGAGCAGCCACCAACGCTCCCCTACCAATCGTTACATCCATTAGAATTACAGAATGTGCCCCTATCCAGCTCCCCTTCTTTATTACGATCTTTCCTACTTCGGAAGGGCCAAACCTGTACGATCCATTTAAACTCGTGTGATTACCATCGGATACTACACAATATGGCCCAAACATGACTTCACTTTCTATAGAAATTTCGCTGGCTCCTAAAAACCAACATCCAAATGCGATGTAAACATGATCTCCAATTTTTATATTCGAGGGATTATAAATAGTAATATTTCTTCCCAGTCTTAAATTCTTGCCGCACTTCTTTAAAAAGAAAGACGACAAAAGGCCTCGTAATCTTAAAAAGAATACATTATCGGGAAACCAATTTGTGAATAACAAAATGAAATGTAAAGGCCAGTCATAACGAAAAACTCTAAAGTACTTATTCATAATATCTTTTTCAATGAATATTCTTTCACAATCCTTGTCATTTTTTCGGTTTGTTTTTCCAATGTAATTTCTTCAGCAACCTTATACGCATTTTTTAATAATGCCCTCCTTAAGTTTCCATCCTCTAGTAATAGAAGTAAAGCCTTTGTCATTTCATCAACACTCCCCGGGTTAATGAGCAATACGTCAATATTATTATGAAGAAAAAGAGGTATCGAACCAACAGCGCTCGCAATCACCGGCACCGAGTTGGCAAACGCCTCCCAGATAGTGCGGGGAAATCCTTCATTTACTTTGGAACCGATGATAAAGATATCAGCCATCCGGTAGAAGGAATTCAATTCTTCACCCACTTGTTTTTTCCCATGAAAGAAAATATAATCACGCACGCCTAAGAGTGAAGCCTGCTTTTGCAACAATTCAGTCACGGCTGTAGCATTTTTATCTTCCCAGCCTACCAAGTGAAGACGAGCGTCTACGCCTTTCAACCGGATTCCGGCCAACGATTCGATCATCTCCTGAAGTCCTTTAGAAAGATCAAGTCTTCCGGTATACAATAAGTTTATTTTTTCGGATTGACAGGTGTCTTCGCGAAAAAAGAAATCGGAGGACTGAAGGGTGGTGGTTTTTATCAGGTGGAGATTTTTTACAACGCCTTTAAGTTCGTTGTGTATTAGACCATTATTGACAAACACTAGTGAATTCTTAACGGCTCGATCTTGCTGCCATTTGTTAAAAGTGGCCCAGAGCTGAATGCCTTTTTTTCTAAAGAATGGTTGACGCAGGTCTTGCGAACTTTTCTGATAGTCGCCTACAATTAAAAAGACCTTCTTAATGTTATTCGTTCCAGCCAGTGCGGAGAGTAACGGTGTCGGGCACCGAATGAGCAGAACATCAAGTTGGTTTAGCGCGCGTATCGCATTTCTTACAATGCGATTTGACGTTAACAGTCTGTGAGGCACAGACGTATGCGGCCCCATACTGATCAGTTGAATATTTTTATTTTTCAAAACATAATCCATCAGAAAATCTTCGCTTGGCAAAGGTGTGTGCATGAAGCAAAGCAGCTCATCAACATTCTGAGCCAGGCTATCTAAGAAAACACCCAAAAAACCGGAGGTATATATCAGACCATCTTTTTTATAAGCCGGGATATGATAGTGGAAGCCTAATTTCATCTTTTATACTTTACTATTATCATGCACCCCAACCCAAGTAAAAACCATGCGAACACATTCAAGATAGCATAAATAAAGTACAGATGGATACCCATGTGTATTATGCCTACAAAAATGGGCCGATACTCAGGAAGGACTGAATTAACTCTGGAGAAAAACCATATCATGATATAAAGAAGCAACAAGATAAATGGTACTATTAAAACCAGACCACCCTCCGCTAAAAAACCAAAGTAAGAATTGTGAGCACTTTTCCGATCAATATTTTTTTTATTTACGACAAACTCAGCCCCTTCAAATTTCCCAGGTAAGTTAACTTGATAGTTGGTGAAATTATTCAGGCCTACGCCAGACAAAGGAAATTTACTAAAGATTATTAGTGATTTTTCGACTTGAGCCAGCCGCGTCAAGTAAGATCGATCTTGATCAAAAGTCTTTTTACTTTCATAGAGGAGTTCATATGTGCGTGGGTTTAACTTAAGAATGATACTTCTGACCTCAGAACTATTAATTGTAAAGAACAATACTATAAAAATAGCAAATGAACTAATGAAAACAGCACCAATAGACCTTCTATTCAGAATTAAAGCGATGGTTCCGCCTGATAGGGTTAGCAAAGATCCTGAACGACTGCCGGACAGAAAACCACATATTGCTAAAATAAATAGTATAATTACCGATGAGGATAATCCATAGCGCTTTTGTGCGTACCAAACAGTAATTGGTGAAAAACATATCAACAAAAAAGCAAATGTATTTTGCGATAAATTTTTGAATAAAAATGAATTAAAAACTGAAAACCCTTGCAAGAAAAAATAAAAAAAAATTGAAGAGATTAAGCCCCAAAAAATACCTTTATAAACCTCCTCTAAATTAACATACTCGCTATAGGAAGTAAAAAACAAAATCAATAGTACCCAGTACAGATAATTTGGTAGCACTTCAAGAGCCCGCATCAAACTGTTAGATGGCAAACTATCAGAAATATTAAAGGTAGAAATGAGTGCGCCTATGCCAAACGCAATTACTAAAAACTGGATAGTATGCTTTATAGAGATAAATCGACCTGATAGTTCATATACTTTTAAAAGTATAAACGGGAATATGTAGATAGATATATTTTGAAAGATCAGAATGACAGGAAAAGACATCGCAAAAGAATACCAAAACATCAGGCGATCTATCCTCTTTTGCATCATAGCTGAAGATTTAGCTAATGTCTTGCGCTGCATCTTTTTGCCAGTCTATACCTGAAGAATTCATTCCAAATGTTTTTGTAAAACTAAAAATTATTCCTTTGGCAACTCCTGTTAGCCATTGACTATTTTGTTGTGATGGCCTAAACATCCATCTTAAGAAAGAAAAAGCAAAACGCCAAAAAATGAAATAGTAGAAGTGGAGGTAAATAAAAATAAGTGGTATTTTTTTTAATCGTCCATAAACTATTGAAATATACAGACGAGAATAAGTCGTTTTCTTTTGAAACGATTCAAAATCGACAAAATAATTACTGGCTACGGGTGGGTGAAGAAAATAGCTTTGGGGTAAGTACCACAATATTTTTTTCAACCCGATACGCATACTTATTATCTTATCTTCGCCCATCCCCAATTTTTCCTCAAATAAACTAAACAAAATAGGATCATACATATCGATTAGTTCACTTCGATAGAAAGCCATTACGGCTCCATTGAAATAATCTACTCTACCAGGCTTAGTAGGTCTGGATCCCGCAAGGCCAGCCAATCGTATTCCACCGGGTGGTAAAATTGGTACCCCAGAAATGAAATTAACTAACTTAAACATTACCGAGTGATTGTTTAGATTTCCTTCAATCTTACTTTGGATAGTATTATGATGCACAAAACCAACTGATACACCTGCAATACCGGCTTTTTCTAACTCAGCCATCATTGCGTCAAATACCGAAAAATCGATAATTTCCAAATCATCATCAAGAAAAATAATAATATCAGTAGTACAAGCAAGATAAGCAAGATAACGCTGATACGGTTGGTTTTTATGGCTTGATCGGAGATAGGTAATGTCCTTTCTGGTGCGCATCGTTTCATTAATTTGATCCGATGAATCAATGACCAAAATAGCGTTAGGGATAGTTGTGCAAGCTTGAACCTGCCCCACCAGGGTTTCAAGATTTGAAGGGCGATTATAGGTTGTAATAGCAACAGAAAAAGTCATGCAAATTTTAATGCGTTAATAAGTCTATGTGTCTTTCGGCTATTTGCAACACAACCACTTGCGTTGATTCCTGCTTTGCGTAAGCTAACTCAACATCATTTGTCCATATATATGTTGACTCCGCAAAACTTTGCTCAAAAAAAGGAACCAGTGAACCAAAAAAACTATCTCTGTATACTAAGACAGATGGCCCAGTTACACCTGAATTTACTTTGCGAAATGCATAGTTGGGGTTAAGTCGTTTGGCAGGAGGAATTGTTACTCCGGATTCAACGCGAATAATTTGATCTCCATTAGCTGGCTCAATCCGCTGCGTTGATTCAGTATACTCAATGGGCTCACCCAACAATTTGGCCAAATCAAGATCGCTCTCGGCACTTAGGTATACCTTGCATGTGGCGAGTTCGACAACATTGAGTTTTGGAAAATCCTTTTTCATTGACTTCATCACCTTTTGATAACCGATAAAAGTTCCCAGATCATTCCAATGCGATTCTTGCTTATAGTACAAATAACCTTGTTGTTTTGAACTAAGGAGTGTATCTGTCAAATTAATAAACTCAAAATCAAACTTACTTTTTAATCTCTCTTCAAGCTGCTGCAGCCGCGATGTTGACCTGATTTTTCTTACATTTTCAGGCAAATATTCAGGGTAAATTGTGTGTTTATCAGGCACCACAATTACATATAACCTCATTTGCTTCTCACGCAAGTCATGCGCAACTTTTGTCAAGTATGTTTCAATAGAATCTAATTGAGTATTCAAAAATGGTCTAACATTTCTGTAATCATCCATGGCGCCATAATCTGTTAGAAATAGCCATCCGCTTTTACCAATTAAAACTTTTTCAGGCAGGGGAGAAATCTTAAAAAAATCTTTTTTGAGTTTAATGTATGCCTTTACTAAATATTCGCGACCCCAAAACTTACTGTCATAATTCTTTAAGTATAGTGCCACTTTTTGAGATAATGGCAATGAATCATACCCCTTAACAAATTTATTTTCATTCAATTTCTGGTCAATAGTTAAACCTGTTAAGTCTCCAACCAATGGAATTGATATCAGGATCAAAAAAACGGAAACCAAAAAATAACTACTCAGCTTCATACCTATTAAAACCTGAAATAAATGAATGGATTATAAGTTCCTGCCGCCAGGTAAACAATAGAGATAGTAAATGTGATCAGCATTATTACAGTATAAACGAACCGTTTGGCGCCTGTTGCAAGGGGGTTATTAAACGAAGACTTGCTAAAAAGATATTGACGAACAGGTGTTGATAGAATTATTCCTATTACCAGTACGGCCATAAAATGAGTGTCTATTAAAAAGGCAAAATGCGCGATTGCCTCTGGGGAGCTTTTAAAACTAAACATGGTACTTAACAAAGAAAATGCCTGCGATAAATTAGTTGCTCTAAAAAACACCCAACCAATTAATACAACCAACACCGCATAACTATGTCTTAATAGTGCAGGCAACCGGCTCAGCACCTTACTGAAACCAGCGCGTTCCAAGATTAAAAAAGCACCATGTAGCAACCCCCAAATAATAAAGTTGTAGCTGGCGCCATGCCATAACCCGGTAAGGAAGAAAACAATTAACAAGTTAACGTAAGTCCTTCCAAGCCCTAAACGATTGCCACCTAAGGGAATGTACAAGTAATCACGAAACCAGGTTGACAGCGAAATATGCCACCGCCTCCAAAAATCTTGAATTGAACTAGCTGTGTATGGGTGATTAAAATTTTCCAAAAACTTTAATCCAAACATTCGACCCAGACCAATAGCCATATCAGAATAAGCTGAGAAATCAAAATATATTTGCAATGCATAGCCAACAACCCCAAGCCATGCCAATTGGCTGGATAATTCAGCGTCTGGAATTGCAAATATCTTATCAACATAATATGCAATTGAGTTTGCGATAAGTACTTTTTTAGCTAAGCCAAAAATAAAACGCTCGATACCATAAGCCAGGTCAGACCAATGATGCTTCCGATAATTAAGCTCCTTAAAAACATCGGCATAGCGCACAATAGGCCCTGCGATTAACTGTGGAAAAAGTGAAATATATAAGGCCAAAGTAGCGGGGTTTCTTTGTGGCGTTACTTCGCCCCGGTAAACATCTATTACATAGGATAGTGCTTGGAAAGTAAAAAATGAAATTCCGATAGGAAGGTGAATTGAATTCACTACAGGTAATGGGCACCCAACAAAGCCGAACAAATCATTGAAAATGGCAACAAAAAAAAATGTGTATTTAAAGTAGCCAAGCATAGCAAGATTGACTGCCACACAAACTCCCACCATCAAATTCCTTGAAACCAAACCCTTTTTAGCTACAGCCAATCCAAACAAGTAGTTAATCACAATCATCAAAAGCATGATGATTAAATAAAAGCGTTCGCCAAAAAAATAAAAGAATAAACTGCTACTTAACAAAAAATAATTTTTAAACCGCCAGGGCAACAAGTAATAGATTGCCAGCACAAGAGGCAAAAAAAGAAAAATGAAGATTGGCGAACTAAAAACCATAATATTTTAAAACTTACTTGACGCAAATTTACCGATGCCAAATAGCCTATTTAAAGCCGCCTTTACAAAGGTTCGCGAAAAACCAGAGGCAAATTGATACCCATTTACCAGGTTAGTGCGCTTGAGTGGATAAGAATGCAATCGCTGCTTTAACAGTGACCAGGCACTTGCATAGTCCTTATTCGATAATGCATTATTAAAAACTTTTTTAAATCGAAAATAGTTTGTTTTATCACGATTCAACTGTTCGCAATATGGAGCCAGAAATTCTTCTATTTGTTCAACGTTATTCATTTCAAGTGCATCTGCGCCATACAAGGCGCGCTGTTTTGATAAAAAGAAAATTATTTTGGTAACAAAAATACGCTTCGGCTCGGACTCAAGTGAATTTTTTGATTGAGATCTATTGAAGTAACGATACTCATACAAAACATCAGGTATGTTAGATACCTTATAATGATCTGCAATACGCAATATCCAATCAAAGTCTTCAGCTGCCAATCCTTTAAAGAATTCACGAAAACCACCAATCTTTTCATACACCGTTCGTCTGACCATTACTCTTGTGCCATTGAATGGTACCATTTCCTTTTTGAGTTCTTCTCGTATTTCATAGTCTGTCAATGGATAATTGCTTTTTTGAAAGAGATTCCAAGCATCAAAATATCGAATGAAATTTGTTCCACAAAGCCCTATTTCCGGATTTGATTCTAAAAACAAAACCAATCTTTCAATTCTTTCAGGTAAAGAAATATCATCCCCATCCTGAAAGGTTATATATTCTCCTTTTGTTTGCGCAAGAAGTTTATTCCATGTTTCAAGTAGGCCCAAATTATGTTCGTTATGGAACCTTTTGATTCGAATATCTGAAATGGAATCAATAATGGTGCGGGTTGTATCATTTGATCCGTCATCTGAAATAATGATCTCCACGTTTTTATAAGTCTGACCAAGAATAGAGGTTAAAGCCTCCGAAATGCATTTTTCAACATTGTAACAGGACATGATTACGGAAACTAAAGGCGTGCTGTTCTTCATATCAATTTAAGATACTCAATTATTGAATTGGGTATTAGTTGAGTGACATAGTTTTTATAGACTAAATCCTTCTTTGCCAACTCAGAAGAGAAGCTGCGTACACAATGCCCCATTTCCTTCGCATAGAATAAAACAGAAGAAGACAAACCATAAATAGAGAGATTCTTTTGCTGAGCTAGTAACACCTCGGGTATTACTTCTGAACCAAGCAAAGTATATTGAATATTATACTTGTTAAAGATAGCGAGGTATTGATCATGCTCTTTTTGAAAGGGGTGAAATTTAATCGCGAGGCCTTGACGGGGTACGTGCTTTGCCACAAAATTTTCTAGGCATTCCATAAAGTTGTCATTCGCGCATAGACTCATTTCTACCACTGCATCAAAAATATACAACGCTGTAAAAGGAGCTAATGCTATTTGTTGATCAATCTGAACGCTACTCGCGTTAAGCAGAACTACCTTGTAATCCCGCAAAATATGCTGCGCGGTTTTCGTAACAACATAAATCGTAAAATCTTTCCTCGCTTCTGGGTTTGGTATTCCACTGGTGCGATTAAGATGAAAGAGAAAACGAAGAAAATGTTTGAAGTTATCAACTAGCTTAGTCATCGGGGGTCGCGACTTGACAAACCCGGCACGATACGTTAACAAACCCTCCTCAATGAAGTTACGCCTGAAACAGAGCGGGTGACTTTGCAAAAACTGCATCAGATAATTTTTCTCAGATGGCAAATAGAGTGTGAATCCTTTATCTCTCGAAACTGCTCGCATTTTAGTATCCAACTTCCTCAACACGCTGAGATTTCTTAAAACATCTGGACTTCCATAAGAGGGCAGCAAAGCAATATTTTCCTCGTTGGGCTCAAGCTTTATGCAACAAAATTTTTCATCAATCTTAATAGATCGGCAAATAATAATGACTACCGCGTTCAATTCCAGTTTCAAATGGTCAATGACTGCCAGTGAAACTAAGTATGTAATGCCGCTATGTACATAAAAGATATGTTTCATAGCATTCGCTTTTTACGCAACATTAAAATTGAAGCCGAAACAATTGCCAATGCGATAACGGTTGCCAAAGACTTTACAACAAGAACAGCATCCTTCAGAAACCAGGAAACAAAAAAGACTACAATCGTTGCAACCATCCAGCGTATAGGGTAAAAATCAATTCGGGTAGTTTGCTGATAGTCTTTTAATAAAAAAACACCGTAGTTCGAACCGGCTATACAAATAAAGGTATTGACCGCAGCAGCGCCAATACCATAGATGGGTATAAAAATAATATTTAACACCACATTCAACATGCCAAACATAAAGGTTACCCGCCATAATTTACTTGTTCGCTCTTCAAAGAATAGAAAGGATTGAGCCCCGTTATACAACGGGCGTGTGGTAAAGGAAAATAAAATAATAATGGCAACACTATAGGCTGATGTCAACTCATTATTTCGAATAAGCAGCATGAAGAATTCTTTCATCCACACTCCTCCCAGGAAGCCAATCAAAATATAGAGAAATGCCAAACCAAAAACTGTTCTCCTTATAACATTGATATCACTAGCGGCTGTGAGATTCTTATGAAATAAGGGGCCAATTACTTTATCAATAGCGTTTGAGAAGAGTCTGAAGTTACCCGAAACACTATATCCAAGATTATAAATTCCTACCTGAGCGCTGGGGATGTGAAGTATGCTTAACAACACGCGATCAGAGTAGTTCAGAAAATAATTCGCATAGTGATGTGGTAAAATGGGCAGCGACACTTTTAGCATTTCCAATATCTCCTGTCGTGTGAAATTATATAGTGGGCCTAATTTCTCTTTTACCCAAATTGGATAAACATACGTCAATGGAGAAATTACTCCCGTTATTACACCAGAGTAAAACCAGCCCATATAACCTATTTTTAAAACCGCGATAAAATAGTAATTCAGAAATACAGCAATCAGCCCAAGTATAAAAGACCTCATCACAATGGGCGCAGGTTTTTGATTGAATTGATAGAATAGTATAGAAATCTTGGTTAGGCCGGCAAAAAAAAAAGATGGGAGACTTGTAGTTATTATTATTAGAAATTTATCATTTTGTGAAAGTTCGCTGGGCAGAATCAGGTAAAGAACAAAACCAATTACGATCGTAAGCAGAATAGACCAGATGGAGATGAAAGCTTCCACCTTCTTCCAAACAATTCTATACTCTGTTGGAGTCTTAAAGAAACTATTCATTAATACAATGTCCAGACCCAATGACTTCAGAGTCTCAAATCCCATAACAAACGCCATCACCGTTCCGAAAACTGCAAAATCAAGAGTGCTCAGATAAGGTGATGTTAAGGGCAGCAAAACAAAATTCATCAGTTTGGGCAACTGAGGCAGGACACTGTAGAGAAAAGTATCGAACGATATTTTCTTAAACACTTTACTCATTCACCCTTCTTAAATCGTATGAATATGGCAGGGACTCCACTAACGATACTATTTGGCTCCACATCCTTTGTCACAACAGAATTCTCTCCGACAATTGAGTTACTTCCAATTGTTACGCCTGGATTAATTAAAACATTTGCTCCAATCCAAACCCCGTCTCCAATAATCACAGAACCAGATTTTGTTTCTCTTTTCTTCCTGACAAAATCCTGATCAGTCAAATAACTTGAAGTGTAAATCTTCACATAGTGCCTTATTGCACAATATGAGCCAACCGAAACATCATAATTCATTTCAGCCTGAATTGTTGAGTTTCTTCCTATATAGGAATGAGCCCCCAACACTATTCTACCTTCACCATAAAGCAAAATATCCGGGCCATTAAACTTAAAACTATCATTGATAGCATATTTTTTTCTGAATTGATTGTAATGATTCTTCCTAGACTCTTCTTGAGCAAGATCAAAAATTTGTACTAAGATTTTCTTAAAAAAAGACTTCATTCCAAGTTACCTGCTCGTTAAAATAAAATCACCTAATGCAAAAAATTATCTACGCCTCGGCATTCTCTTAAAACTGGAATGCCACATCTTTAAATTGCTTTTGTTTTTTGATGTCCCAGAACATGGGTTGACTGATTACATCCAGAAACAATTGATCGCTATTCCCAGCGCCATACAAATCAGTTCCTTTAAACGATTGCGTTAACGCTACATCAATAGCATCAAGAATGGATTGAGTCTGATAGTCGCAATTGATGAGGTCGGTATGTAGCGCCCGGTTAAGCTGTCGCGTTCCAATATTCACCACCGGCAGTCCATAGTAGGGAGCCTCCCGTATACCTGCACTTGAATTGCCAATCATAAACTTTGCATTCTTTATCAGCACAAGGAAAAACTCAAATCGTATGGACGGAAAAATGCAGAACTTTTTATTGCACTTCAGCCGATCATAAGCTTTCAAAATGAAAGCCGAACCTAAATCATTATTCGGAAAAATAACAACATAATTATGTTCCGACTTTACCAGCGCATCAACAAATTGTTGAGCATAAAGTGGCATTTGCTTCACTTCCGTGGTGACTGGGTGAAAAAGTGCAATCGCATATTCTTCAAACGGTATGTTATAATGGCGCTTAACATCCGCAACAGAAGGAAGATGGTTTGAAAGCATGGCGTCCACATCGGGCGATCCAATCACAAAAATCTGCTCCTCCAATTCACCGAGTTGCACAAGTCGTTTAAATGCGTTCTTGTTTGACACAAAATGGATATGACTCATCTTACTCACGGCATGCCGAACCAACTCATCGATTGTGCCAGACACTTCGCCCCCCTCTACATGGGCAACGAGAATGTTATTAAGAGACCCTACTATGGCACCCGCCAACGCTTCTACGCGATCGCCATGGACCACAATAAGATCTGGTTTATTCTCCTTTACATGATTCGATAACCCCTCAATCGTTTTGGCCAGGGTTAAATCCATCGTAGCCTCATCGGTATGATTACTGAAACTGAAAATATTCTGAAAACCCGATTTTTCAATTTCGTTCAACGTGTAACCATATTGCTGTAATAAATGCATTCCTGTAGCCACAATAGTAACTTCAAATTCAGGTTTTGAACTTGAAATCTGAATCAACGACTTCAATTTTCCGAAGTCGGCTCGTGTACCCGTTAAGAAACATATCTTTTTTGTCATTCTGCTCGATCTCTTTTCTATATATTCAATGTGTTAATCTTATTAAAAAAAATCGGAGCCAAGAATATTGTACATTCCTAGCCTCTCCTCCTTCAATTCAAACGTTGTTATATCGTCCGTTGGATTCCAATTAAATTCATACTGTCGCTTAAAATTGTTTTTTAAGAATCGGGCATTATTGGTTCGTCCATCAATGAGAATAAATGTACCTGGCAAAAAAGTTGATTCCATTAGTAATAGATCCGCGGCCATAACGGTACGTTCATCCGGTTGAAACGATAAGCCGTTAATGGAACCTGAAACTGATTTAGGATCCGGACCGTCCAGGTAAATAAAATCTGGAATTATATCAGGTAAGCTTTCATAATAATGACACAACTGTCCGTTAAACGTTCCAATTTTAACAGCACTGAAATGAAAATTAATGAAATCCCGTAAATCGTGAGGAATTCTTTCCTTAGCGGTGGCTATCCATTTTTCGGAAGTATCAACTGTAAAGCATTGAAACATGCAGTTATTACGAATCTTTGGCTTGCTCTTTAAGTTTTCCCAGTCTTGCTTATTTTTTTTTAAGGCATCGGCAATTACTAATGTTGAAAATCCCGTTCCAAACTCGAGGACAGTAAACGATCTTCGCTTTCGAATTAGCCTGTGAATGCGCACAAGATCTTCAACATCGGGGTGAAGCGCTGTTGCTACCTTGCCTGACACGTTATCAAAAACACCAACCTCTGAAATGGTCTGGCTTGCGGGTAATAACCTCATGAACCCCTCTTGCTGAAAATAATTCAATGATTCAGTACCGCTCATAATTTTGACTTTATTATTTCAACAATTGACCACCTATGGCAACGCTGCCAATGCATCAATGACCACACCTTTCTACTCAAAATCACTCCACTCCAAATGAACATCTGTTTCAAAATCCCGAACTGCCTTTTTCCCTAATATGGAATCAAAATGCTCAGCTTTAATAGACCCTGTACCTGGGCGTTTAACCCAGATATTTTCCTTCGTAAGCGCTTCGCCTTTAGCAATTTTATTTATTGTAACCACTGTAGCAAATGCAAATTCAATAGTGACTTGCTCTTCTTTGGCCGGCTCCTTGAGTCCTCCGAGCATTTGGTAAATCTCGCGCGCGCCTTCTATCAATTCATGAGCCGCGGCACCATCCATAGAACAAACAATGTCCGGTCCGGGCCTGCTCATAGAATCTGTAAAATGCCTTTCCAACAAACTGGCTCCTTGCGCAACAGCCGCGAGGCACGCATAATTACCTTTAGTGTGATCGGATAATCCAACTGGTAAATCTGGAAATGCTTGCATCAACTGTTGCATCGCACCTAGCCTCACTAAATTTGATGGAGTTGGGTATAAGTTAGTAGTATGCATTAACGCCAAAGGTACGTTATGCTTCTTTATCACCGCTACTGTCTTACGAACGCTTTCTAACGTATTCATTCCTGTGCTAACAATCATTGGCTTTCCAAAGCTAGCAATGTGATTAAGCAAGGGATAATTATTACATTCACCGCTTCCGATCTTATATGCAGGAACATGCATCTTATGCAGTCTATTGGCTGCCGCGCGCGAAAAAGGGGTTGAGAAAAATATCATCCCCTTACTTTCCACATACAGTTGAAGTTCAATCTCGTCCCCCTCAGAAAGTGCACAGCGTTTCATGATTTCATAAATCGAAACATTGGCATTACCTGGAATTACTTTTTTTGCGGCACTGCTCATCTCGTCTTCTACAATATGAGTCTGATGCTTTATTATTTCTACACCAGCTTTCGCAGCTGCATCTACCATTTGAAAAGCGGTAGCTAAAGAACCTTCGTGATTGATCCCTATTTCTGCGATGACCAGAGGAGGATGCTCGATCCCAATCTTTCTTCCAGATATCTCTATTGGTTGCTGCATAGCTATTCTAAAATAAATAAGAAAATTTTCCTGAATATATTTTCATGATGTGCTCGCCTAACTCAAAATCCAATTCCGTATCAATATCTATCAATGAACTTATTTCATCAGTAAGTAAAGTCTTGGTTTTTGATCCAAAAATATCGCTCTTTTCTATTACAGAGGGGTGAGTCAAATAAATTAAGCCATTTTCATGATACAATAATTTCAAATCCTGAGATCGAATTCCGGGGGAGTAGTTTAAGGGATTGTAATACCCATCCTCAATTGTCCCAAACTTATGCCTGTTCATAGCTACCGAAATGACTGAATCGCACGTGCTGTCCCAAATTTTCAAAGCCTCCTGAAACAATTCTAAAGGCCGCAATGGATTTGTTGGTTGGAGGGTTACAAAAATATCTGGTTCAAATCCTTTCGCTCTTTGATCCAAAAGACAATGGTTTGCAGCGGCTCCGGTTGTTGCTTCATCGCTTGACAATTCTATTGGTCGCCTTAAGATTTCAGCTCCGTAAGTAGCTGCAACAGCTGCAATCTCATCATCGTCTGTTGAAACAATTACTTTCGAGATTCGATTGTGTTGAGCAAAGGCAATTGAATAATAAATAAGTGGTTTGCCACAAAATAGTTTTATGTTTTTACCCGGTAAGCGTTTTGAGCCTCCTCGTGCCGGAATAAATGCAAGTGACTTCATCTACTAGTTCAAAATTTATTTATATATAGTTCCTTAGAAGGCTTTGTTGAATTCATCTCGAGAAAGTATGAGGTGATGAACAAGAATGGATTTGACTAATCGCAAACTATTTAAACAAACTCTACTATCCTTATTTTTTTTTCTCGCTCTCATCGCTATAATAACCGTATCCTCCATACGACCCATAGCCATACCCATATTGGTAGGCATAACTTTGGCCATAGCCATAGCCTAGGCCCGATTTATAAATATCGTTTAGCAGGATACTGATGTTCTTGATTTTCCCCGACCTATAATACTCATCAATGCTATGCACAAATTCTTTTGGCGAGTAATTTTGCCGCATTACAAACACCGTGTGATCGGCAAATTTTGACATTACAAAGGCATCAGTAACCAACGCTAACGGTGGTGTGTCAATCAGCACGAAGTCATAAGTTTCAATTGCTTTTTTTATAAAAAGCTCAAACTTATAAGTCAATAATAATTCTGAGGGGTTTGGAGGAACAGGGCCGCCACTAACCAGAAATAAATTATTTATTTCTGTGTCTTGAACAACCTCATCAAATGTTGAGATACCCGACAAATAGGTACTTAAGCCAACATCATTACTTCTGTTAAAATCCTGAAAGATCTTCGGTCTTCGCATGTCGGCTCCGACTATCAGCGTTTTCTTTCCTGACATGGCGAATACCGTAGCCAAGTTAATGGTAGTAAATGTTTTGCCTTCCCCACTGATGGAACTACTTACCATGAAAACCTTTTTGGATTGGTTGCCGGTAAAGAAGTTCAGATTTGACCGCAACGCGCGGAATGATTCAGCCAATCCAGATTTTGGCTTCTCCATAACAGCCAAGCTTGTATCACTTGAATTATGACCAACCCCACCAATAAATGGAATGGTTGTTACTTTGTCGATATCTTCCTTAGATTGAACTTTGTTATTGATAAGTTCAAAAAGTATAAATAGTAAGGCCGGTATTGCCAGGCCTGCAAAGCAGCCTATTAAATAATTCTGCGTAGGTTTTGGCGAGATTATGCCGCCCATCATGGCCGGATTAACCGGAATAATATCGGATGTATTGGAAGCTTCAGAAATACGAGCCTCTGAAAGTTTTTGCATTAAGAAAACATATAGATTTTCCTGCAGCGAATAATTGCGTTGTACCGAAATTAGTTGCCTCTCAGAAGCAGGTAACATAGCCAGTTGCTTGTCAATTGTTTGAAGTTGCTTAGAAAGAAATTCAGACTTAATTAAATCAGTAGATTTTAATGTTTCAAGCGATTCCTTCACATCGTTTTTTATTGCGCGAAGATTTTCCAGTTTAGAAACAACGAGCGGATTATTTCGCTTTTCTGGATCAAGGTAGAGTTTAATCTCCATCTGCAAATCAATCATTCTTGTTATCAACGAACTAACAACCGGATCTGCTATGCCTATTGATGAAGGTAAGATTATCTGATCCAGGTTATTTTTTTCGTCCGCCAGATATTGATCTAAATATTGGTAATAATTTGCCCGCACCAATAGTTCGGTTTTTTGAAGTTCAAATGTTTCAGCCTTGGAAAATAATCGTTGCGCCTCAGCACTCAAGTCTTTAATTCGGCTGCTGTTTCCAAAACGCTCCAATTGAAATTCTACCAACCTAAGGGAATCTTTTATAGTCAAAAGTTGGGATCGAATAAATGAGATAGTCCGCTGTGCCGTTTCATTTTTTTTATCTAGATCCAATTTACTATAAGACTTGACCAGACCACTTAAAAAATTAATCTCCTTTTCGGGATTCGTTCCGTTTATACTCAAATTTATTATACCTGATCCTTCTTCGGCCCATTCCACATTAAGCTTGGAAATATAAGAGCTGGCAATAGTAGTAGCATTTTCTACTGTTAGCATAAATGGCACCCCAACAAATGATTTAATGTTTTTATTTGCTAATGCATTTAGACAAAGTGAAAATCCATTAAATTGAATAGAATCACCAAGATTGAATACTGTTTCTGTGCCCTCGCCATCACTGAATTTTTTCAGGCTATACTGTTTTTCATTTTTTATTGTAAAAATAAATTGACCTGTCTTATTAGCTTCTGGATTACATAGCCGGGCTTTTACGGGCATGTAACTGTAAGACTCAGTTGTCATAAAAAAACCTTCCCTATAAAATGAAATATCAAAATCTAAATCCCGAATCACACGCTCAATTAAGGGATACGATTTAATGATATACGGTTCGTTCAAATAATTTCTGTACGGATCAATAAGACCATTCTTATACAACAATTCTGCCCCACCTGTCTCTTGGGTTTCGCGTATTAAAATAGAGGCTGTAACCGGGTAAACCCGTTGACTATAACGGGTATTATAAAAAGCTATTACAAGCGAAAGTACAAGCGAGAGTAAAATGAGGTACCAAAAACGGACGGCCCTGGCAATTACGCGCTTGAAGTCAAGTACAATTGCTTGAGGTCTTACTGGTTGCTCTTGCTCAAAAGATGATTCGTTCACAGGCTAATTTTGGATTAAACTTATTGTTATCAACAACAGTGATAAAGAGGAAATTACGAGGGAAAGATTTTGTCCGAAGTACTTCCTGTATGGGCGTTGCTTTAGAGAAGAAACAATGAATACATCGTTTTGATGGACATAATAAAACGGAGAGTTGATTAAATTCTCATCGAGTAAATTGAGGTATTGAACGGATGTTTTTCCGTTCATCTGCCTGATAAGTTTTACATTAGACCGCTCAGCTAAATCGGTCATTCCCCCTGCCAACCCAAGTGCTTCCAATACATTTACCCGATTGTTGAAAATGGGAATAGTACCCTCTTTATTTACTTCTCCAAGAACTGTAAAACGGAAATTGATAAGCCTGACCTTTACTACAGGTTGGTCTAAATATTGAGTAGCCAGATTTTGCAATTTTTCCTGCGCTTCAAAAACGGTAAGGCCGGCAATTTTTATTTTACCCAAAAAAGGAAATGGGATTTCGCCTTTTTGATCAATCAACTGACCAATTAAGAGCGCACTTCCCTGAGCCAAATTAATATTGGCTATTGCTATTTGTTGGGTCTGATTTAAAAAATCAAAATCCTTTGGAGTCAAGCTTTCAAAAGTTATAGAAACCAAATCCTCATATTGCAATTTATAGTCATAGTTAATAGGTTGATATACCCTAACCGTTGAATCGATTGGCAAATCTTCTTTGTATAGATCATCCTTTTGCAGAAGCACAAACTTCTTATTCGTAACACACGAACTAATAAATAGGCACAAGGCTAAAAAATAAAGTACGCGCATTAATTTGATTTCTGTAGTTTCCAAAAATTATAAATTGTAGTCAAAAATTCTTTCATCTCTCCCAGCGGCACCATGTTAGGGCCATCACTTAAAGCCTTTTCAGGATTGGGATGTGTTTCAATAAAGAATCCATCGACACCTGCAGCGGCAGCTGCTTTAGCTAAATAAGGAGCAAATTGCCGGTCGCCCCCACTCTTGCCACCAAGTCCGCCCGGACGTTGGATGCTGTGAGTAACATCAAATATCACCGGAGTATAACCACGCATGATCGGAAGCGATCGCATATCCACAACCAAATTGTGATAGCCAAAGCTTGAACCGCGCTCGGTTAAAAAAACATTTTTATTTCCTTCACCTCGTACTTTGTCTACTGCATACTTCATGTCTTCGGGCGCCATGAACTGTCCTTTCTTTACCTTAACAGGTTTGCCTGTTTTGGCTGCGGCAACCAATAAGTCAGTCTGCCGGCAAAGGAAAGCCGGAATTTGAAGTACATCCACCACCGAAGCAACTTCATCGCATTGATTGGATTCATGCACATCGGTAACAACAGGTACTTTCAATGCATTCTTTACCATCGATAAGATCTCAAGTCCCATATCCATGGAAGGTCCACGATACGAACCTGACGAAGTACGATTGGCTTTGTCGTAAGAGGCTTTGAACACATAATCGATACCAAGTTCCGCACAAATCGCTTTTACTTTCGTGCCGGTTTCCAAGCAGATGTCATAGCTCTCAGCAGCACACGGGCCCGCAAAGAGTACCATGCGATCGCCACCGAGGGTGATTTTATCTGTGATTGAAACTTTGTCTTTGAATATGTCCACGGTAAAAAAGTAGAAAGCTAAAAGTTAAAAGTAAAGAGCAGAGAGTTTAAAGTCAAAAGTCCGAGTATGTTAAAACTTCGGCAGATAAATAGAAAGTTCAAAGTAGGGAGTTTAAAGTCTGCGGCCATAGAGGGAATTATCGAAGCCATTGAACGAATCTCGAGCCAAGATTTCAAAATATGATTTGGTAATTGTTGATTTATTAAACTCATTTGAAAAAACTACCTGCCCTAATTCATTACTATCAAACTTAAGGAGAAAATTAGCAATCTCGTGCTCACTAATCCAGGCGTCTTTCTGCTTTGCATGATTGATCATCTCCTCCCAGTTGAATTGAAATGACAAACTTAAAAATAAAATGTCAATATAATCTTTAGCTGCCAGCCGAGCCAAGGCTGTAATCTTATTTGTTAGAACATTCTGCCAGTTGTCAATTAGAAATCCAATGGGGTGTTTTTCTACTGAGCCAACATGATGTAGGATATCACTAACAAACTCAAGCTTTTCTAGTTCAAAGTGATCATCTCTATTTATAAAGAAATCTAAATCGTCAGAAAGCCGATGGTTAAGAATAAACCGACTTAGCAAAGTACCCCACGTTAAATAAAGTCTGGTGCTTGTTTTACCAATAGCTTCAAGGGCGGCATCCTGCAATGGATATAGCTGATATCTATAGTAAGCCTCTGACATTTTTATATTTTTCTCTAAGCGAGCGTGGAAAAAGAGAAATTAAAACTTGATCTGAAAGTGCTTCCTTAAGCCGGTAATCCGGAATCATTTTTCTAACCTTGTGCCAATTAAAGCTATTGACAATTTTTGCGTAAAGTTGATGCCTTGTAAATCCTTGAATTGTGCTTACTTCACCATTCATTAATGAATAAAGTTGTTCCTTCGAAAAAGGAATATCCCACGACACCAACTTGAGGTGCGCTAATATTTCATCTTTGCTTAATTTAGTTGAAGTTTGCATTATCGAATTATCTTTTCCAAAACTCCCTTAGCCGCTAATACCAAATCACTAATATCTCTTGCTACACCTTGCCCACCTTTTGATTCGGTAACTACATCAACTCTACTCTTGATGTAATCTCTTGCATCAGCCGGGCATGCCGCTAACCCACACACATCCAAAATTTGCAAATCATTTATATCATCACCTATATAGGCAACCTCTTTCTTCTTCAGTTTGTGAAACTGAATTAATTTTTCGAATACGGAAAACTTATCCATGATGCCCTGGTGGCAAAAATCTAACTTCAACTCTGCCGCTCGGTTGCTGACCACTTTTGATTCCCGTCCGGTGATGATCCCAACCAGAATACCCGCCTTTTTCAAATGACTAATAATATACCCGTCCTTCACATTGAACTCCTTACTCTCACTGCCGGTATCATCGTAGATGATTTTGCCATCGGTAAGCACGCCATCTACATCAAAAAAAATGGCCTTGATTTGGGCCGCTTTCTTTATTTGCTCCTTGGTGTACTTTGCTAGTACTTCTTTTACTGGCATTTGCTGCGAAAATTCTTAATTAAAGGCTAAAATTAGGGAAAAATAATGGACAAATTGAAAATTGAGAATTGATAGTGTATAATTGATAATTAGCATTTGACAATGGACAATGGGGTACCTTGATACTAGGTACTCGTTTCTGGAAGAAAATTACTAATGAGTAATAAAGGAGAGAGGTGAAGCGGGAAGATTAAAGTTGAAAGTAGAAAGTTGAAAGTGGAAAGTGGAAAGTGATAATTAAAAAGTAGAAAGTAGAAAATTAAAAGTATGAAAGTAGTTAAAGTCGGATTATCATTTACGCTAACAGTCACCTTGATTTATTTCCTTAACTCAAGCTGGAATTTTGGTTCACCTATTCCGCCCCTAGGCAAATTCTTAAATCCCTTTGGGGGCTTCTGGCAAAATGCCGAAGGCAAAGAACAAGAAAGTGAAACCCTAAACATAGCTGGACTCAAAGATGAGGTTCTCATTCAGTATGACAGTCTGCTTATCCCCCACATCTTTGCAAAAAACGATGACGACCTTTACTTAGCGCAGGGATACATCACCGCCAAAAACAGGTTGTGGCAAATGGAATTTCAAACTCACGCTGCCGCGGGAAGAATTTCAGAAATTATTGGCAAGGCTGCACTTGATTATGATCGCACCCAGCGAAGACGCGGAATGGTGTTCGCGGCTGAAAACTTTATAAAGTCAATGGAAGCCGACCCAATTGCAAAGGCCATGGTCGATAACTATACACGGGGCATTAATCAATACATTGAATCATTAGACTATGAAGACCTTCCTCTTGAATACAAACTTTTAAATTATGTGCCCGAGCCGTGGACAAATTTGAAGTGCGGGCTTCTTCTTAAAAATATGGCGTTGACTCTTAACATCGGTGACAAAGACCTTGAGATGACCAACGCCCTCAAACTCTTTGGTAAAGATATCTCAGATTTACTTTGGCCCGACAATGAAAAGGTCGGTGACCCGATTGTTGACAGAACCGGCAACTGGAAATTTGATCCAATCACATTGGATAGCGTTCCCCTTGCCTTGCCCGATGAACTTGTCAATGTAAAACCATTGCAAAAACCAGCCGAAGGTGTTGGCAGTAACAATTGGGCTGTAAGCGGCCGTAAGTCAAATACAGGCTCACCGATACTTTGTAACGATCCGCACCTTAGCTTATCGCTGCCTTCTATTTGGTACGTAATTCACATGCAAGCTCCCGGTGTAAATGTGATGGGTGCTTCCTTGCCGGGATCGCCCGCAGTCATCAGCGGGTTCAATGACTCCATCGCGTGGGGCGTTACCAATGCACAGCGCGATTTAGTTGATTGGTATAAAATTCAGTTCAAAGACAAAACTAAAAATGAATACTTGAGTGATGGCCAATGGAAAGCATCACGGAAGGTAATTGAAAAAATAGGTATTAAAGATGGAGATACATTTTTTGATACGGTAACCTATACACATCAAGGTCCGGTTTTGTATGATGAAAGTTTTGGTGGCGATAATGAATTGAAGTCTTACGCATTCCGCTGGGTTGCCCACGATCCTTCCGAAGAAATTCTGACTTTTTATAAACTCAACCGAGCAAAGAATCACACTGGATATATGGAAGCCTTAAACCATTATGGTTCGCCAGCACAAAACTTTGTGTTTGCCAGCGTGAGTGGTGATGTTGCCATGCGCATTCAGGGAAAGTTTCCGGTTCGCAGACAATCAGAAGGCAAGTATGTGCTCGATGGAACTAAAACATCAAGCGAATGGCAAGCTTATATTCCTAATGATCAAAATGTGATGGATAAAAATCCAGCTCGTGGATTTGTTAGCTCTGCCAATCAATACCCGGTTGACGAAACATATCCCTATTATATAACGTCAACAAGTTATGAGGCCTATCGCAACAGAAGAATAAACAAACTTTTGTCGGAGATGACGGATATCACACCCCGCGATATGATGGAGATGCAACTTGATAACTACAATTTAAAAGCATATGAAAGCTTGCCCACATTTCTTTCCTTGTTAGATACAACTACATTTACTGTTCAGCAAGTAAAGGCTTATCGGATTTTAAAAGCCTGGGAATTTGAAAACACAATTAATTCTGAAGCTGCTTCATATTATGAAGCGTGGTGGCGCGAACTCTTCCCATTAGTTTGGGATGAAATCAAAACTTCAAAAGTTGCGCTTGAGTACCCAACCGCTTACACAACAATCAAACTTATTAAAGAACAACCTAGTTTAAGTTTCTTCGATATTCTGGAAACTCCCGCAAAGGAAACACTACGAGACGTATTGCAACAAGCCTTTACAAAAGGAGTTGATGCTATTGAAAAGTGGAAAACAGAAAATGGAAAAGACCCGCGGTGGGCGGATTATAAAGACACGTTTATAGCCCACTTGCTACAAGGCTTGCCGGCATTCAGCTATCATGTTGAGAATGGGGGAAATAATAGTATCATCAATGCTTCCTCGCATCGAAATGGACCCAGTTGGCGCATGGTGGTGAGCCTTGAGAAAACAAAACTCAGAGCCTGGGGTGTTTACCCGGGTGGGCAATCAGGAAATCCGGGTAGTCCGTATTATAATAACTTGCTCAACTATTGGGCGAAAGGAAAATACTATGAGCTTCAGTTTGAACCTGAAGCAACAAAAATGAAATCCGTAGCGGCATCTATCACATTAAAACCTGTAGCTCTATGAAATTTATAATTCAACTTGTAGTAACCAGCGTGGTATGTTTTATACTACAATCATATTTACCCTGGTGGACGATGGCTGTGGGCGCCTTTGCAGTAGCCTATCTTTTGGGCAATAAAGGATTCCCATCTTTTATCGCGGGCTTTCTTGGCGTTGCTGTTGTTTGGATTGGGATGGCGTTTTATATCGATATGTTGACCCATTCGATATTAACCGAAAAAATTAATCGCCTCCTTCCTATCAATGCTTTTTTAGCCACATTAGTTGTTGGTGGTTTGGTGGGTGGGTTTGCGTCCTTAACGGGATCGTTGATGCGATCGAAATAGGAAATTCAGTCCTTAAGTTTTTGAGCTTATAAAAATGATTTAACCCAGATTATGCATTAGGATATTTCTATTGACTGGGTTTAATCGACTCATTGGAGATTCCGCGGTAGTCGACCACT
>Ga0163151_10002497_pt1 | contig 28359 bp, 16 predicted proteins | sample OliLakLV19MP5IB2_FD_145596 | JGI IMG/M metagenome (GOLD analysis project Ga0163151, IMG submission 145596) | Freshwater microbial mat bacterial communities from Lake Vanda, McMurdo Dry Valleys, Antarctica - Oligotrophic Lake LV.19.MP5.IB-2 | ecosystem: Environmental > Aquatic > Freshwater >...
CCGAAACGCGCACGCGTGGCCCGCTCAAGTTCCGCCTGCAGCGGGCCCGCGGGCGCGTTTCGGGCCGTCGCCGCCCAGGCGGCGCGAAGCGACTGGCCCGACGACAGGCACAGACCCAGCAACTCGAAGAACTCAGGAAGCTCCGCGAAACATCGCCTCCGGCTCCGTCGCGACAGCCGCGGGGCGCCCGCCGGCCACAACGGCCAGCCGAACCACACCACGAGGCCCGCCGCCGCGGCGGCGAGAACCGCCAGCGGCGGAATCAATCGTCCACCCGCGCCATTCGTTGCGCCAGAAACAGGCCGAGCATCACGAGCGCGCTCGCCGCGGCCAGAACCAGACGCCCGATCCCGGTCGTAAAAAGTGGCGCCGCCATGTCAGGGGCGAGCAGCGACATCGCGCCGATGAGACCGAAGGGAGTCAGGGCGACGATCCAGGCCGACACGCGCCCCTGCGCGGTCAACGCGCGGACCCGCTCCTCCGATTCCACCCGCTCCTGCAGGACGGCGGCGGTGGTTTCGAGCAGGCGCCCGACCCGCCCGCCGGTGCGAAGATAGAGCAGCAGGGCCGCGCGCGCGAAGCGCAGGCCCGGATCGTCAAACGTGCGCAGGATGCGCGCCTCCGTGGTCAATGAAGACGCTCGCGCGCCGCGCGCCACCTGCGTGCGCAACGGTTCGGGCGCCTCGCGCGCGAGATGGTCGAACGCGTCATCGAGCGTGGCGCCCGCGCTGACCGCGCCCGCGAGAAAGAGAAGCGCCTGCGGCCACTGGCGAAGCGCACGCGCGCGACGGTGCCGGTCGGCCATCAGTTCCACCATCGTCCGCACGCGGGTGACGCCGCGCGCAACGAGTCCGAGCTTCCACCCCGCTTCCAATCCGACGGCCGCCGCGCACCCCGCCGCGACCGCCACCATCAGGGCGTTCATGCGATCTCCGTCGAGAGCGGTCCCAGGCTTTCGAGCCGCCGTGATCCCTGGGTCCGTCTGAGATACGCGACGAGGTGGATGGCGGAACGGATCTGCCGGCGGACGACGTCCGGCGGCCATTGCGGCGCGCCGATGAGAACCATGGCCTCCAGGCGCTCGAGGACGTCAGCGGCCGAGTTCGCGTGGAGGGTGGTGAGCGAGCCGTCATGGCCGGTGTTCATCGCCTGAAGCATGGGGATGGCCTCGACGCCGCGGCACTCGCCCACAATCAGCCGGTCGGGCCGCATGCGCAGCGCGTTGATGACCAGGTCCCGCATCGACACCTCGCCCCGGCCCTCCGCGTTGGGCGGCCGCGTTTCGAGGCGCACGACGTGCGGCTTGCGGATCCGGAGCTCGGCGGCGTCCTCCATCGTGATGATGCGCTCTTCGTCCGGGATCAGCGCGGCGACCGCGTTCAGGAGCGTCGTTTTCCCAGCGCCCGAGTTCCCCGCCACCACGATGTTGCGCCGTTGCGCGACGGCCTCGGCGAGGCGCTCGGCATCGCCATGCGAAATCGAGCCGGCACGAACCAGGTCGGCGAGAGTGTCGAAGGCGGGGCGGAAGCGGCGGATCGTGACCAGCGGCCCGTCGACGGCCACCGGGGGAAGCACCACGTTGGCGCGCGAGCCGTCGGCGAGCCGAACGTCGCACAGCGGTGAGGCGAGATCGACACGCCGCCCGGCGGGAGACACCATGCGCGAAATGGTGAGTCGGAGCCGGTCGTCGCCCGCGAAAGCCGTCGCGGCGCGCTCCATGCGGCCCGCGCGCTCAAGGTAGATGGCGCCCGCTCCGTTCACCATGACCTCGCTCACGTCCGGGTCAGCCAGGAATTTTTCGATCGGACCGAGTCCGAGAACCTCATCGCGAAGCCGGCGCCGCGCGTCGGCGAGCCCGCTTTCTCCCAGGCGTCCGTTCGACGAACGAAGGAAAGTCGACAGCTCCGATTCAATTTCCTCCTCTATCGGCCGGTCCGACGCGGCGCCGCTTTCCATCCGGATCCACAACCGGGCGGCCACCGCGGAGGCGACGTCCGCCGGCTCGAGCGCCCGCGGCTCGCCTTCTCGGAACAGCCCGGCCATGGCCTCGGCCGACGCGTCCAGCGCGCGCGCCAGCTTCGATCGGGGCCGGACCTCCTGCACCGTCGATCGGCGGGCCTCCGCGGCGAGCGCCGCCTCCGGGTCGAAGGGCCACACGGCGTCCACGCGCCCCAACGCGTCGGCCGCTTCGTCGACCGACACGCCTCCCTCGATGCCCGCATGCCAGAGAACGATGTGAATGTTGTTATCGCGAACGAGGCCGGTCAGCGAGGCGAGCGCGGCGCGCGCGGTGGACAGATCGGCGGGCGTGGGCGCAGCGGCCACCACGGCGGCCCGGGCCACAGCGCCCCCGCCCGGGTCGAGAACGGCCACGGACGGGACGCGGTCCGCCAACGCTCGTTCGAACGAGCGCACGAGAGCGGAGTTGCCCACGGAAAAGCGACCGGGAATGAAAACGACGTGATGGTCCGGCATGAGTCCTCTGCAGCGAGGGGGTTCCGCCTCAAAGGAAGGCGGCGGAACGGGAGGGCGGAAAAGTTATTTCTTGGGCGCGGGCGGAGGAGGAGGCGGTTCGCCGGTCACCGAATGCCCGCTTTCTTTGGCGTCGATGTCGGTAAATTCGTTCGACTGCGGCGCACCGACCAATCCTTTCTTCTGCTTACCCGCCACCACGGAGATGTTGTAGTCGGCGGTCTTGAGATCCATGTGGAAGCGGCCCTCGATCTTGTCGATCCACTTCTTCATCGCGAAGAGGCCGACCACCACGAGAACGGCGAAAAAAACCACGACCGATACGCTGGGCTTCATGGCGAGCTGCCAGAAAGTCAGTTTTTGTTTGGGACGCAGAACCTTGAAGCAGGTGATGCAGCAGTACGCTTTGGGAGGGTTGACGGCGCCGCAGCTCCGGCAAAACAGCTTGGTCGGGCTTTGATACTCCCGCGGATCGACTGGCCGGTCTTCCAAAAAGCATCCCCTCTTCAGCGAGTTCTTTCATGTCATCCCCCGCGCTCGTCATTGAGCGCGGACAGGAGCGCCAGCGTGATGCGACCGCGTTCAACCGCTGCGGCCACGCGTGAGACCTGATCCGGCGTGAGCATCAGTGTAATCAATAATGATTCGTTTGGAGTGCTCGCTCCGAAAGGGGATGGCGGCGCGCCCGCGGGGTCCCACACGCGGTCCTGAACGGCCACCACGCGCGCGCGGGCAACGAGCGGCGAACCCGCGGCCACCACCGCCACCCAGTCGCCCGGCAGCGCGTGGCCTCCCACCGCGTTCTCCGACGGAAGCCGCAACGAGAGCGCCACCGACCCCGGTGTCAGCGACCAGGCGAGGCCCAACCGCGAAGCCGCGCTCTCGATTTTCGACCGCGTCAGTTGCTCTCCTTTGACGAGGGCGATGCGCGCGCGGGCGCCCCTCGCATCTTTGGGATCGTGAAAAGCACCGGGTTCGGCGAACGACGCGGGAATCACCCGCGTCTCGATATCCGCAGCATCGACGACCTGGCCGACGGGCGCCGGCTTCCGCAGGACCAGGACCGTCGCCGTGGGCCCGTTCGACCCCGCTCGCCGCGCGCCATCGATGGATCTCCATGTGAGGACCGCGACCACAAGGGCCGCCCCAACCGAGAACAGAAAGCGTGTTCGGGCGGAAGGCAGCGTCACGGGCGATCCTCTTCCACGACCGCGCGTGAGGTGAGCCGCCGGCTCCCCCCACCCGCGATCGGCGGCACAGCCACGTCCGCGGTCACCACGGCTTCCGTCAACCGGTAGAAGCGGGCGGCAGCCGAGCGGTCATAGCGTCCCAAAGTCCAGACCATCCCCCCACCCAGGCGCGCTGAATAGTCGGACATTTCTACGTCGATGAGACCCAGCGGCACGCCCGCGGCCTTGAGCGCGGCGGCGTGCCGGGCCAGCGCGTGCGAGCGTCGCGACGCCAGGGCCGTTTTACCGATGTAGAGCGACCCGGATAGCAGGGCCGACGCGATGAGACAAGACAACGCCGTTTCCACCATGGCGGAGCCGCGAATGGCGCGCCTCATGGAAGCGCGTTCGCCCGGTAGACGGGATAGCGGCCCGGCCGGAAAAGCGGGCCGACGGACGCCGACACCCAGTCGCCGGGGAATCCGCCGTTCCCGTCGGCGGCCACCGCGACATCATGGGTGTCGGCGTCCCAGCCGAGCCGCGCGCGAGCGGGCGCCGAAAACGTCCAGGCGCCCCCCAGCCGTGGAGAGTTCCACGCCACCGAGATGGCTGCATGGCCAGCGTCGGCCGCGTCCGACCAAAGGCGGCGGAGCCAGAGGCCCTCAATCGATAGCGTGGGAAGACCGGAGGACGAAAGAAAATCGGTCTGGGCTTCGAGGCCCAGGCGCAGACCCATGGAATCGGTCTGCGTCACGGACGTGCGGTCGACGCCGTTGGCCTCGGCCGCGACGGTGAGCGCGGAGGAGATGCGCCCCTGATACCCGGGCAACGCGCGTTTGAGCGCGACCGCATCAGCGGCAATGGATGGGACCAGCGGGGCCGGCGCGTGCAGGGCTCCGCCCATCACCACGATCGGCGCGGCGAACGCGTCCCGCCGCATGGCCACCGTTTCGAGCGACTGGCCGCGCACGCGCAGGGCCGAGAGCAAGGCGAAGTCGGCCGCGGTCTGGGCGCGCTGCGTTCCCACCCAGGCCACCATCATGTCTGAACACAGGCGGCCGACGATCATGGCCGCCGCCGTGAGCATCATCATCAACGCGAGCACCGAGCCGCGCCGCTTCAAGATGCGCCCCAGCGGAACTCCCGCGCATGCGCGCGGATGGGAACGGCGGTCCCCGGGAAAAGCGCCGGACCGTCGGCGGACAGGTCGACGTCGATGATCTCCACGATTCTCGGCCGCCGCGGGAATGCAACCGCGAGCGTGGTCAACGTCCGGACACCGGCGCGGGAAACGACGTCGGGCCGGAGGCCGGCGGTCAGGCCCCGCGCGGCGGCCGAGAGATCGGAAGCGGGCGTGCCGGAGGAGGCCAGCCGGCGCGCGACGCGAAACGCAAGGACCTCGAGCCGCGCCTGAAGAACGGCGGCGCGCAAAAGCTGAACGGTCGGAATGACCAGCGACAGAACGATGGGAACGGCGAGCGCGAACTCAACAAGCGCGCTGGCGCGGCGGCGGTTCAGATTCATGGACGGATGGTAGGCAAGCGCGGCGGGGCCGCGAGACAACGGAAGGAAAAGCTTTCGTCAGTTCTTTTTTTTGATCGGGATCTGGACGGGGCGGCCCTCGCGGCGCTCGTACCCCTGGCGGCGCTTGACCGCCTGGGCCTGGATGGCCTTGAAGGCCGCGGCCGTGTCGGCGCGGAGGTCCTTCTCGTTCGCGTCTTTGAGGTTCGTCGCCGATTCACCGAACGACATCAGTGCGTCGTGAATGATCTCGAGGTGGCCGGCCTGGTGGCTGGTCGTTTCCTTGATGAAAGCGGCCCACCTGTCCGCCTCGGCGGGAGTGGCGCGGGCGAGCCCTTTCCAGCTCGCGCGCGTGACGGTGACGGTGGCAACCACCACCAGCGCCTTCCACTGCTGGCCGCCCGGGCCGGGCGTGCCCGACCACGTGGCTTCCCAGTCGGCGCGAGCCGCCACGCGGCGCCCGCCATCCATGAACCCGCGGCCCGACTTCTCGTCAAGAATCGCGCGTCGCGCTGATTCAAAATCTTTCCCATCGACCTCATAGAGGCGGACGCGCGACGTCTTGCTGATTCGCGCCACGCCAATCTTAAGGTCCTCGGCAATGGACGTCTCCCGATCAGCGGCGGCCTCGGCGGAGCCCTTCCCGGGCGCGGGACGCGGCGCGGACGCCTTGGGAACCGGGGCGCCGGGGGACGCGGGCCGGGCCGTGGACGGGCTTTGCGCGGGAGCGGTTCCTTTCGTGGTGGCGGTCGAGCCGGCGGGAGCGGCGACCGTCGCGGTCGAACGGATGGTGTCAAGAGTGACGGTTTTGCGCGGCGCCGTTTCGACGCGCGTCTTTGAAACGCTCGCCACGTCGTCCTTATCAATGCTCAGAAACATGTTGGCGCCGAGTTTGAGCGTGTAGCTCTGGGCGGTCTCGGAGGTGATCTTGCCGGTCATGGTCTTTCCGCTTTTCAGACGGATCTCGTCGGCGCCGGCGGCGCCGCCGATGAGAAGAGTCAGGAGGACGAGCGAAAAAAAACGTTTGGTCACTGTTCGAATTTCCTTAGGGTGCGATCACCGAAGTGAATGTCCGCCCCGATATTGAGAACAAACGGCGACGTCCGGTTGTTGTCGTTGAGCGCATACGCGATGTCGATGCGAATGAGGCCCGGGTCCGTCGAGCGGGACGGGGCGAACCGGATGCCCGCTCCCACGTCGCTGGCGATCTCGTCCGTATCGATGCCGCGATGACGGCTCCACACCGTCCCCGCGTCCGCGAACACGGCCCAACCGACCGAGACCAGCCTAAGCCAGTCATACAATACAACACGGCGGTTTTCGAGCGTCAGCAGCAGCGAATTCTCCCCAGCGAACTGACGTACCGAGTAGCCCCGGAGGCCGTTCTCGCCGCCGAGCAGAAACTGGGATTCCGGGTCGAGGTTGTGCGACGCCGCCCATTCGCCCCGGAGGCTCGCCGTGTGATCGGTCAACCATTGGGGCCAAAAGTACTCGGAACGCGTCCGCATCACGCCGTCCCTGACCGATTCCGATTCGGCCCGGCCGCTGAGCTCGACGTTATTGAACCAGAGCTGGCCACCGGGCATGAGATAAATCTTCCGGACGATAGCGCGCCCGAACGCACCGTCGCGGGTGGCGCCGAAAGACCCAAGCGACGGGCCCGCCTCGACCTCCCATTCCCAGCCGAGGTTCACGTCTTCGTCGCGATCGAACGTCATCACGCCGCGAAATTTCTCGAACCGCTCGTCTCGGTATTCGAAACCAACCAGCGCGGCGGCCACGGTGCGGTCTTCGAACGTCGGCGGCGGCACCAGGAATCGCACGTCGCCGAACTTGTCGGCTTGCCGCTCGAACGCCAGCGTCCAGCGCCGGGCACGGTCGGGACGCGCGTCGGATTCAAACGCGCCGTACACACGCTGGTTCTGCGTGTTGTGGCGAAACCGGACCACTTCATCTCCGTTGAGAAACAACCTGTCCTCGTCGTCCGAAATGAAAATGGAGGCGCCCTGAGAAGTGGCCACGCGGGCTGAATAAAACGGCCGGTCGATGGACGCTTCCCAGTCGCGACCCTTCTCGTCCTCTCCATAGCCACCAAACAGGCTCCACCTCGACCCGAAGAGCTGGCGGTCCCTGTAGGAAATGCCGCGCGTGAGGCGGTCGATGTCCTGCTCCACGAACGCGCCCACCACCTTTCCCTGCCCGAGGAAGTTGTTCTCAAGAATTCCGAGCGTATAGAAGCTCTCGCCACCGGCCGCTCCATAGGACATGCGCAAGTTCGTCGTCCAGACATCCTCGGTCTGCACCACCACGTCCACCCGCCCGTCCCGCGGCGGGAGCGTTTCGACGCGCACGTACCGAAAGATCGGACGGCCGCGCAGAAGCCGCTCAGATTCGCGAAGGCGCTCCGGGTCGAACGCGTCCCCCTCCTTGAAGGTGAGGTCGTTGCGAATGAACTCTTCCTTGGTGACGATGTGGATCTTGTTCGCCCAGGAATAAGGGAAGCGCAGAGGTCGGCCTTCCTCCGGGGAGAAGACGTTTGAGCGGATCACGCGGATCTCGCCGATGACCAGCGCCGTCGGCACGACCGTCGCGGGAACGTCCGGTTCGGCGAAGGTCGGGCTCAGGCCCCCCATCAAGAAGAGGAGCGCATAGAGAAGCCTTCTGGAAGACAAGAGGTGGGGAGAAATGGGCATCGCCCATTATACGCGCGGGGAGCGGATTCGATATTAGAGGGCGACGAGGCGAGAAACGAGCTTGAGAACGGTGTTCGGGGAGGCCTCGGCAATGAGCGCTTTGCGCGCGCCATCGATCGTGGCCATGAACTGCCGCTCAAAAAGCATGAAGGTTGCGGCCGCCGAGTTCGACATCGTATAGGTCATGGCGCAGGTGCCGTGGCGGTCATCGAGCGGAGAGGAGTAAACGCCGAACCAGTCCGCGATCTGCGCCAGCCTTTCCGAGCGCTTGTCATCGGGCTGAACGAGGAGCTTGATCACCTCGGGCATCTTGCGCACGTCATCGACCGCCACGAAGCTCAGGCTGTTGGCGACATCGTCGGTCTTGGCCGCGTTGAAGAAACGCACCAGACTGTCGCCCGACGGATCCTTCACCATGCACTGCGGCTGAAAAAACGGAACCCAGTTTACCGACACCTTATTCGAAAGTGTGCCCTCGAGCCGGTAGATGCAGCTTTGTCCCCGCTGGAGGGCGCCTCGCGCCGGTTCGTTTAGGTTGGCCCAGCCTTCGGTTTTCACGTTGCCGGGCACGAGCGCGTAGAGGCCGTTCGGGAATGTCTTCTTGAGCTGGAGAAGGAACAGGAAATCGAAAAGGCCCTGGGGGCTCGAGACGCCGGTCATTGCCGACAGCTTGGTCGCTTCCTCATCGAGGGCGCGGCCGTAGGTCCACCACGGGAAGATCGGCAGGCCGGTCGTCGGCATGGCCATCAGCCAGATCGACATGGGCGGCGTGGGGACCGAATGAAGCGAGAACGATACCTTCGCCAGGTCCTCCTGGCGAAGCTTCGCCGCCGGCTCCCGTCCTTCGGTCAGCTTGATGACGTCGATTCCCATGTTTCGATTGTAATGGGCGTGTCACGGAAACGCCACATGTTGTGCCGTTAGTCACCGGTCAGGAGAGCGCCGCTGAATTCGCGGCGTATTTTCGGTAGGAATTAGGCCTGTTTCGCGATGAGGTTGGCGACCTGCATCTGGCCTTCGACGTTCATGAACACGTTTAGGTTCATGGCCGTGGTGACGGCGATGTCGAGCTGGGCCGCCACGAGCTGGCGCCAGTCGGAGAAGAACACGAGCCGCTGGACGGTGATTCCGAACTGCGCCTTGGCGCGCGCCTGGAAGATCGGCACGACGGCGCTCACGTCCCAGGCGCCCGTGGTGGCGTCCTGCGTGATGAGGGCCTGGTCCTGACCGTTGAGCGTGACCACGCCCACACGGCTGGCCAGGCGGGTGGTTTCGTCCTCGCTGAAGCTCGCCCCGACCGCCTGCTGAAGGGCCAGGGCCTTGTCGAGATCGGCCTGAACCGACGCTCCGTCGGGCTGGGCGCGCTTTCTCTGAAGCATTTGCACGTAGGCCTCAAGGGAAGCGCCCAGTTCGTCAGAGGTCTGCGGAACGCCGATGACCTGTTTGGTCCCAAGTTTCAAACGGTCATCCGTGAAATTAGCGAAGCGGTCGGCCAGGTCCTTGAAGCCGCCGGTCTGGTCGTACACCACCATGGTGCCCGGGTCTCCGATCTTGAAGTCCTTATCGGTCTGTTCGGCCGTCTGTTCCACGAAGTTGCGGCCCGCGCGGGCTTCCGCGTCGATCGCGGTGAGGCGGTCGATCTCGGTCGGCGACTCCTCCATCACGTTCAGGTTCTCGCGGTTCACGGAGCCATCGGCCTCGTGGAGCACTTCCTGCCCGTCGGAGACGCCGAACGAATAGTTGATCACGCGGCGATTCGGGAAAAGCTGGGAGATGCGCGGCAGGGCGCGGGACAGCGCGATGATGGCGGCGAGCTCGCGGGCGCGGCGATCCGCACGCGACGGCGCGAAAGTCTGGTCGGACGACGGCCTCACCTGGCCCACAGCGCGGGCGGTGGCTTCGAGCGCTTCGAGAGCGCCGGCGATTCCGTCCGCCGATACATACGCCGTCTCCGGCGAGACGCCGCTCGCGGCGTCGAGCGCGGTCAACCGTTCACGGTCTGCGAGTCCCATGCCATCGAGATCGGAGTCCCTGATACCGGCGACACCTTCGCCGAGCTCATGGAAGAGGAAGATACGCAAAGCGAGGTCGCTGGCTTCTTGGTCGGTCAACCGGACGCCGAGCCGCGCCAGCCGAAGCTGATGAAATTCGGCGAGGGAACCGGCAATGGACGTGCCGGCATCGGTGACCTGGCCGCGAATTCGGACCAGCGTGGCCTGACTGATGCGGATCACGACCTGGGGACCCGTAAGTCCGGGGAAAATCTGGATGAAGGCGACCGGGCTCTCGTTCGTGCGTTCGTCGCCTCTGACGAGTTCAATCTTCACCTTCTCCGCGCTGATGTTGAAGAACGGAAGCACGCCCAGCAGTTCCTGGGTCACCTTCTCGGACGCGTTGGAGCTCGTGTCGGGGACCAGGCCCGCCAGCGAAAGAACCTCCTTCGCGACGTCGTCCGCCACGCCGATGAGCGGGTAAATCATGGGAGCGAGCGAATCGACGGTTGCGCGGCCGGGAAGAGAGCCCATGGTATTGAGCGTCGTTAAGAACGTGTTGAGCCGGTCGTAGACCGGGTCCTTCGGATTCCGATCCCGGAGAGCATACAGGGCATCCGCCAGCAGGCCGGCGTTTCCCTTGGCGTCACGGCCGGGCCGGGTCAGGATGGCTTCGGCGACGACGCGGGAGAGATTGTTGTTATAGAAGGCCGCGATCGGCATGGCTTCGTCGACAGCCACGTCGAGCACGCGTCCCACGGTACCGAGAATGTTGACCATCGGTAGAAGAACGGCGCGAGTGAGGGTGTCTCCCAACACGTTCGTATCGACGAGAATTTCCTTCACGCGGTCAGCGGACACGTTTTCGCGCGCCTTGAAGACCGCGCGCAGCCGGCCGATGGCGATGGCCAGGCGGTCGGCTTCCTGAACGGTAGCCGACAGAACCTTGCCGCCTCGAATGAGCTGCTCAAGTCGCTCGAGGCGAATGATCATGACCGCGAGATCCTGGCGCCCCTGATCGGGTTCGCGAGAAATCATGAAAGGGACGAGGGCGGAGACCCACGGCATTATCGACAATAGGGCGTTCGCGTTGAACTTAAAGTCCGGCCGATCAGCCAGCGCGCGCCGCACGACTTCCTCCACAGAAAGCGGCTCTCCCGGCGCGGGAACATCCGCCGTGGCGGGTTCGGGTTCGGTGGGTTCGGCGGGCAGGACCAGGGCGGCGGCGATGTCCGCCTGGATCTCCGCGTCGCGGGTCTGCGCCACCTGAGCTGCTTCGGCGCGGTTGGCGCGCGCGTTCTCGAAGACTTCGATGGCGGCCATGATGCGGTCAAACTGTTCTCGGCCCTGGACGTTCGTGCTCGCCCACTGATAAATCGCGCGGCCCTTCTCATCGCTGACCGCCGACAGAAGGCGGCCAAGGAACTCCTGGCGCCGCTCGGGCTGGCCGGCGCGAAGCGCCACGCGGTTGGCGTACTGACCGAGGATGTCGAGAAGCACGCCGAGATTGGTGTCGAAGCCCACGAGCGCGCCGCCCGGCGTCACCGCCGGAACGCGGCCCTGCAGGATGTCGGCGATCGCCGACCCGATGTCGTCGATGTACTGATTGACGGCGTTGCCTTCTGAGGTGTCCCCAGCCATCGCGGCCACTTCGGCCTTGAGGCGTGTGAAAATATCAACGCGGATGGCGCGGTTGAACGCGAGCATCGACCGCGTCGCCGACGCGAGCTCGTCGACGCTCACGAGGTCCCGGTCCTTGCCAGAGAGCAGGTCTTTTTTCGACATGGTGCTCAGCGGCGGCGTGGCTTCATTGGTGAAATAGAAAGTGAGGTTGCGCGCCTCATCGATCGTCTTGTTGCGCTCCACTCCCACGGCGCCCAGGGCCTGGCTGCGGGTGGCGGCCTGGTAGCGCGCGTCGGACAGCGGATTGCTCGGGTCGAAGGCGTTCCGGTTCTTCAGAAGATAAGCCGTGACCAGATACCCGCGGATCTCTTTCGAGATTGAACGGTAGCGTTGGTCGCTTTCGAAGCGGTTAAAGAGATTGTCGATGCTCGTGACGTTGTTCGGCGGCGCGAGGCCGATCACTTCGCGCATGAGCGGGCCGAGCTGCTCGGCGATTTTGGGAGAAACGCCGGGCGCGTAGCGAAGCGTGGCTTCCATCTGCTTGTAGGAATTCTTGCTGCCCGACGTATAGGCAGCCAACGCCATATAGAAGGAAATGGCGTCTCGCAGGCCGTAGACGGTGATGGGCTTCATTCCCCCGCCGTTCTGGGCGAGCTTCCGGTTCCGGGCCATTGAAGCGTAAAAGAGTCCGAGCGTTGCGGTGATGCGATTGCTCGTGAGCACTGTCACGGTCGGCGGTTCCGCCCTGGCGGGCGCGGGAGCCGGCGGCGGCGGAACGGCGCGCGGCGCGGGTCGCGCGCGGGGAGCGGCGACGGGCGCGGGGCCTTCATCGAGCACCGTTGAAGAGGTCGCCGATGACTCTCGATCCGCGATCGACGCCGTGATAAGCATCACCGGCATGCCGACGCCGACCATGGCCAGGGCGCCGGCGCCCACGCTCACCGTGACCGCGCCCACGACGAATGACCCGATCATGGAGACAACCAGAATGGAAACGAGAATCAAACCGCGGCGAGGAATCTGGACGGAGCCCGCCAGACGCGAGAGCCGCTCACGCATGGTGACGCGCGGCGCGGGAGCGACCTCGGCGACGGTGCGCTCGGCGTCCGTGGCGGACAGCGCGCCCGTCACTTCGGCGGTGCTGGCGCGCGTGAAGCGCGACAAAATCTGAGGAATCGCCCGGCGAAGATAGCCGCCATTTGGGAATTCTTCGTTGCCCACCGGGGCAAGCGCTTCGGCGTTCAAGAAAGTGAGGCCGAGAATCGGAATCAGCGCGAGCAGGAGAGACGGCGCGCCGAACACCAGCGCAGCCACGACGGAGATGAGGGCGCCCGCGCCCAGGAACGCGAGCTGGCCTGCCGCCAGAACGCTGATGGAATCACCGGCGTTGAGAATCTTCAGCCCGCGGAAACTGAACTGGGGCGAATTGCCCTCTTCCCAGATCTGGATAACAAGTTTCTTCTGGCCTTCATCGGTCAGAAATTCGCGCGCCGCCAGACCGTCGATAAACGCCTGGCGTTCCTTCTCGTACTCGGCCATCCGGTAACTGAAGTGAAATGTTTCTTCGGCCGCGATCATCACGGCGGAGATCAGCGTTCCAACCGCGATGGCGGTGAGCCCGCTGAAACTGAAAACGCTGGAGACGAGGTCGAGGCGGATGCCGAAAACCAGCGTGAGCCCGATGACGGTGGCGATGACGAAGCCGCCCCGCGCCCAGCCCATGTAGGCGGCGCCCGGCGTGCGGGTGTTGAGCTGGACCGATCTTTCCTTCGGTACCGCCACGCCCATGCGCGTGCCGTCGCGATTCACGGCGACCTTGCCCGTGTAGCCGGAAGCGAAATCGGAGATGGTTTGCGAGGGTGACACGCGGAGAACCTGGCTCGGCGTGATCACCGGCGGAGCGCCGGGTGCAATATCGAACGCCTGGACCTGGTGGCCATTCCGGTAATCGGTGAAGGACCCCACGAGCTGAGAGCCATCGCCGCTGAACGCCAGGGAGACCGCGCTTCCCAAGGTCGGTCCGAACTGCTGGAGAAGGGTCAGGTCGCTCGTCCTATATATATTTACGTTCCGGCCGGTCTGAATGGCGATCCGGGTGCCGTCGGGACTGATGGCCATTCCCTGGCTGACGCCCGCGCCGTCGCGCGCCGCTTCGGAGAAGCGGACCGCGCGCGCCGTTCCATCGGGATTCCAGGTCCGCGTTTCGTAGACGGAAGCGGAAAATGCGCGTCCGTCTGGCGCGAAGCCGACCGCCCAAACGTAACCGGCATTGCCGCTGTAGGTCCGGATGACCCGCCCGGTCTTCGCGTCAGACTCGATCACCGTCGAGTCCCAGGATCCCGTCAGAACCCGGCTGCCGTCGGGTGAGAAAGCGACGGCGGTCACACGGTCTGCGTGACCCTGAAGCGGGGTGACCACGGGCGCGGCCGGATTGGAAAGATTGACGAGGAAGGCCTCATCGAGCAGCGTTCCGACGACGAGCGACTTGCCGTCGGCGCTGAACGCCATGGCTTCAGGCGCTTCTTTCTGAATGGTGCTGATGGTCTCGCCGGTGAGGGCGCTGATAAATCTGATTTCCCGGCCGCCGGCCGTGACGATCATCGTTCCGTCGGGCGACATCGCGAAGTCCGCACCGATGGCGCCGGCGACGTTGCGGCGGCGCGCGCTGTCGTACCCATTCACAGCGACGCGTCCGGAGCCGGGCTGCGGCGCCGGGGTGGTTCGCGTCTGCGCCGGCGCGCTGGCCGGGGCGACCGGAGCCGCGTTGACGGTCACGGCCGGAGCGGCGGTCGCGGCCGTCGGAAGCGTGATGCGATTCGCGGCGCCTTCGACGAAAGCAGACGCGTTTCGGGAAATCAGGTCCTTAAGCAACGCGGCCACGGGCCGCTGGAAGGACGCGCGCTCGGAGGGAAGCGTGGTCCCGAAGCCGTTATTGTTGAGGAGGTCGTGCGCGCGCTTCTGGAGATCGGCATCGTTGCCTGGATTCGGGGCGCGGCGGCGAAGCACGGCTTCCGCGAGTTCGTGGGCGGCCCACTGCTCGAGCAACCACGTGCGCGCCTGGCTGCGGGCCTGGGGACCCGTGAACCCGCCCCGACGGACGACGTCATCGATCCGCGCGTCGATCTTATCGGCAAGAAATTCCTGGCTCACCCGGATCACGTAGCGACGGGCAGCGCCCTCGCCCACTTCGTTCACCTGGGAGTAGCTCTTGGTCTTGTCGTTGGACAAAAGCTCGATGGTGAGATCGAGGGCAGCCGCCCCGATTTGTCCCTGGATCGCCGTGACGGCGCCGCGGACGTCGGCGGGAACCACATCGACGGCCTCGAGCCGCTGGTTCGCCTGAATGAACCGGTCGATCGCCGGCGCGGCGCGCGTGTAGCGGAGCTGCTGGATCAGCTGCATGAAAACCAATTCGGAAAAACCTCCCATGAGGCCATTGTTGCGGGACAGGGCATCGGCCAGGCGCAGGGCCGGGTCGTTGCGGTTTCCGGGATTGGCCGCGATCGCGCGAAGCTCGCGGATCAGCTCTTTCTGAGCGGGCATGCTGAAGAGGGTTCGTCCCGTCGGAACGTTGCGGCCGGCGGCGCGCAGGAAATCGGCGAGGTACGGCCAGAACTGGTGCATGCTCGGCGCGGCGCGGACGGCCTGGGAAATCGCGTTGAAAGGCGTGCCCGCGAAGGCACTGACGAACTGACCAACCGCGGCTTCGTCGCCGTTCGGGAACGTGAATTTCATTCCCCCCGCGTCGGCCACGGGCCCGCGATTAGCGACGATGACGAGTTCTCCCTGCACGACCCGGACGGGCTCCGAATTGTTTTCCGGCGCGCGTAGCGTCGTCAGCGCCACCACGATGCCGCCTACAAGCGTGCGCACGAGCGTCGCCGGTGAACGGCGTCCGCCGCCCTGCTCGCCAACCGCCGCGTTGAGCGCGGTGACCGGCGGTGTCGGAAGGAACAGCCTCTCTCCGACGAAAATCTCATTGAGAGGCAGGCGGCCCTGCGCCAGGAAATCAAGAGATGACGGCCCTTCACCCATGTCCGTGATGTGCGGAGAAAGGACGAAAACGTTGTAGCCGCGCTTGCCCATCAGGGCGGCGAGCCCTTCGGAGTGGAACCCGCCGGCCACCAGCATCGAGAACTTCGCTCCGCTCTTCTGCGCGGCGTCGGAGAGGTGGGCGGTCATGGCCTCGTTGCGAGCCAGCGCGGTCACGTAGAACGCGCCAAAATATTTCCATTTCGGCGACATAGCCACCGCCGATTCCGGCTTGCTTCCGCCGAGCGAAACGATGCGGTCAAGAATTTTTTCCATGTCGGCAGCACGATTCTCATAAGCGTGCCATTCCGACTCGATCAGCGAGCGGTCCGTGAGCTTCTTGAGAAGATGCAAGTCGGAATCGAGGGCGAGGATCTCGCGTTGAGCGTCGGTGGAGGCCAGTTTCCTCTGGACCAGGCGCTCCTCCTCGGCCAGTTCGGTGAAGATCGCCCGGTGATCGATGCCCTCGGCCTTGAGGACATACTGAATGTAGATATTCATCTCGGGGAAAGTGGCGAGCGCGATGTCGTGGCGGGCGGCGAGGCGCTTAATGAGAGAGTAGTACTCCGCGTACGTGACCTGGCCGGAGCGGAACGACAGGCTGACGGAAAGCAGGCCTTTCACTTCCGCGTCGCTCATTTTCTCGACCAGCTTCGCCAGCAGGCGGCGACGTTCCGCTTCCACCTTGGGGAACTTGAGAGTGTTCTCGAGGAGCGCCGCTTCAATGAGCTCGCGCAGGTTCTTCGCCTGGGCGGGCACTTCGGAATCGAGGTAAAGCGCGTAGGCCGGCAGGCCGATCTTTCCGTCCTCATAGGCAAACTTGCGGCCGGCGAAGCGCATAAGGTCGGCGTCGAAATTCTTCTTTTTAAGATCGACGAGCTCGCGGCGAAGGTCGGAGACCGCCAGCTCGGCCGAAGCGCGCAGCGGCGCGGTGTCGCGAAGCGCGCGGACGTTGGCTTCGTACATCGAGAAGTTCTCGACGCCAATGGTGGAGAAAAGGTCTTTGCCGCCGGCGATGCCGGCCGTGGCCACGGCCGCGACTTCCGCGCCGCTCAAGATCTTGCGCTCTCCGAGCTGCGTGGCCACTTCGCGGCGGATCGCGGGGTCACCCGCGGCGTAGGCGCTGTAATCGACGGGGCCGTTCGCCGCGCCTTCCATGGCGACCAGCAGCTTCTCGCCGCGCTTCGACATGTCCGTCGCGAGGGCTTCGATGGCGCCGGCGATGTTGCGTTGCGCCTCCACGTGGAGGTGGGCGTCCTGCATGACGATGACTGTCGGGCTCTCGACGGTCCCGGTGAGCCGGGCGGACTGAATGGTGGCGAAAGGGGTGACGGCGAGCTGGACCCACGACGGAACCGACCGGCTGGGATCCAAAGTGGGAAGCGAGATGAGCGGCAAATCGGGCGACTGGATGGTGTTGAGGCCGGGGGTGATGGCGGGAAGCGAAGCGAGGAGCGTGGCGCCGTCGGCGGAGCGAGTGCCTTGCTCGGCCCGCGTTCCCTGGGCGTCGCTCAGGTTCTCCGCGGTCTGCGGCTTGGCGGCCGCGATGGCGCGGCGGCGATCGGACCAGAGCGACGATTCCGCGGCATTCACCGCCGCCGTTTGAAAGACAAACAGCGCCGACAATACCGTGGCGATCGCGCTACGCAGGGTGGAGGGTCTGATGGCTCTCATTATTATTAGGGACCGTCCCCAATTATGCGGGGAGACAGGGAACGGTTCCAGAGCATGTTAGCCCTGACCCCATTAAAAACTCATTAAAAACAGATGAATTTCTGGTAACAGTCTCGATTCAGGCGGGACGGCGTTTTATCGACGGAAACGACGCGGATTATCGGGGTGTTTCCGGGAAATAAAAAGACCCCGGCGGGCCCGAAGGCCAGCCGGGGTCTTTGGGTGCTCCTGAGGGCTCGATCAGGAGCAGCCCGAAGTGGCTCCGCACGTGTTGCATTTGAGGCAGGTTCCGTTGCGCACCATGGTGAACTGGCCGCACTCGCGGCAGGCGTCGCCTTCGTAGCCTTTCATCTTGGCTTCCTGCACCTTGCGCAGATCGCGGCCCGGACGGGGCTGCGAGGAGAGCGAAACGGGTACCGAGGCGATGTTCGAGGCCACCGTGGTCGAAGACACCGCCGACAGGCGCGGCGCGACGGCCGTGGGCGTGACGATTTCCGGTTTCGAAATGTCCAGCTTGTTCGGCGTCTGGAGTGATGCGTCCACATGGCCGGACTGCGGATGATTGAACTTGAAGGGCGACGGCTCGGCGTAAGGCACGATCCGCTCGAACATCACTTCCTCTGATTCGAAATGCTCGGCCGGTTTGCTGACAGAGTCGGAACGAAGGTCTTCGAGCTGGACCTGGGCCAGATCCTGGCGGTCGAGATACGTGATCGCGAGCTCGCGGAAGATGTAGTCGATGAGCGACGTGGACATCTTGATGCGCGGGTTGCCCGAAACCATGCCGTTCGGCTCGAAGCGCGTGAAGACGAAAGCTTCAACGAACTCCTCGAGCGGAACGCCATGCTGAAGGCCGAGCGACACGGCGATGGCGAAGCAGTTCATGAGGCTGCGGAAGGCGGCGCCTTCCTTGTGCATGTCGAGGAATAGCTCTCCGACTCCGCCGTCTTCGTATTCGCCGGTGCGGATGTAGACGGTGTGCCCGCCGATCTTGGCCTTCTGGGTGTAGCCCGCGCGGCGGTCCGGGAGGCGGCGGCGCTTGGCGATGTAGCGATGGACGAGCTTTTCGGCCATCTGCAGCGGCGTGGACGTGGGCTCGGATGCCGGGGCGATCGCGCCTTCATCGGCGTCGGAGGTGGAGTTCAGCGGCTGGCTGAGCTTCGAGCCGTCGCGGTAGAGGGCGTTGGCCTTGATCATGCGGCGCCACGATTCGAAGTAGGCCTCATTGATGTCGGCGATCGACGCCTCGTTCGGGAAGTTGATGGTTTTTGAGATGGCGCCGGAGATGAACGGCTGAGCGGCGGCCATCATGTGCACGTGAGCCATGGGGGCGATGTAGCGGGTGCCCCGGGCGCCGCACTTGTTGGCGCAGTCAAACACCGAGAGGTGCTCGTTGCGCAGCATCGGCGCGCCTTCCACGGTCATGGCGCCGCACACAAAGATGTTCGCTTCGTTGATCTGGTCGCCGGTGAAGCCGAGGAACTTGAGCATGTTGAAATGCCAGTCGTTCAACTGGCTCTCAGGGATGCCGAGCGTCTTGATGCAGAACTCTTCGCCAAGCGTGAACTTGTTGAAGACGAAGTTGATGTCGAACGCCTGCGGAAGACCCTTCTCCAGCCTGTCGATCGCGTCGACCGTGAAGCCTTTGGTGCGAAGCGTCTCGGGGTTGATGTGCGGGCAACCGGTGAGCGTTCCCGAGCCGCGCGTGTAACGCTCGATCGCGGTGATTTCCGCGCCCGAGTAGCCGAGCTTCTTGAGCGCGGGCGGGATGGAGCTGTTGATGATCTTGAAGTAGCCGCCGCCGGCGAGCTTCTTGAACTTCACGAGGGCGAAGTCGGGCTCGATGCCGGTGGTATCGCAGTCCATGACCAGGCCGATGGTGCCGGTGGGCGCGATCACGGTGACCTGCGCGTTGCGGAAGCCGTGGGCGATGCCGAGCTCAAGGGCTCGGTCCGCGTCTTCGCGGGCGGCCTTCAGAAGGTCGGCCGGGCAATTGTCGGCGTTGAGAACGACCGGTTTGATGGTCAGTCCCTCATAGTCCTCGTCCGGCGCGCTCCAGGCGGCACGGCGATGGTTCCGGATGACCTTGAGCATCGCGTCGGAGTTGGCGAAGTAGCGCGGAAACGGGCCCTTCACCTGGGCCATCTCCGCCGAGGTGGCGTAAGACTGCATATGCATGATGGCGGTCAGGGCGCCGCAGATGGCGAGGGCTTCCTTGGAGTCGTAGGCGATGCCGTTCTGCATCAGGTAGGCGCCGAGGTTGGCGTAGCCGAGACCGAGCGTGCGGTAATCGTAAGACTTGCGCGCGATCGCTTCCGACGGGAACTGAGCCATGAGAACGCTCACTTCCAACGTGACCGTCCACAGCCGGGTGGCGTGGCGGTACGCTTCGATATCGAACTTGCCCGTCGCCGCGTCGTGAAACTTCATGAGGTTGAGAGATGCGAGGTTGCAGGCCGTGTCGTCAAGGAACATGTACTCGGAGCACGGGTTCGACGCATTGATGCGGCCATCCTCGGGGCAGGTGTGCCACTCGTTGATGGTCGTGTCGAACTGGAGGCCCGGGTCGGCGCATCCCCAGGCGGCGTAGCAAATGTCTTCCCAGAGCTGTTTGGCGTTGAGCGTCTTGCAGGGCTTGGGTTCGCGGCCCTGCTTGGCGGCCTTTTCCTTCTCGGTGCGGAACACGAGGTGCCAGTCGGAACCGGCCTCGACCGCGGCCATGAAGTCATTGGTCACGCGCAGGGAGTTGTTCGAGTTCTGCCCGGAGACGGTGATGTAGGCGTCGGAATTCCAGTCCGTGTTGTAGACGGGGAACTTGAGGCTGGTGACGCCCTGCTTGGCGATCGCGATGGCGCGCTCGACATAGCTGGCGGGCACGCAGGCGCCGCCCGCGGCCTTGATGGCGGCGGCCAGACGCGTGTTCTTGCGGCGATCGAACTTCTCCGCCTCTTCCGGCCAGCCATGCGCCGCTTTGATGATTTCGTTGAGATGCTTTTCGCAGAGCTTGGAGCCGGTGACGAGAGCGGCGACCTTCTGCTCTTCGACAACTTTCCAGTTCACGTATTCTTCGACGTCCGGATGGTCAACGTCGAGGGTCACCATCTTGGCGGCGCGGCGCGTGGTGCCACCCGACTTGATGGCGCCGGCGGCGCGATCGCCGATGCGAAGGAAGGACATGAGGCCCGAGGACCGGCCGCCGCCCGACAGGGGCTCGCCGGAGCCGCGGATGGCCGAGAAGTTGGAGCCGGTGCCGGAGCCGTACTTGAAGATGCGCGCTTCGCGGACCCAAAGGTCCATGATTCCGCCCTCGTTGACGAGGTCGTCGGAAACCGACTGGATGAAGCAAGCGTGCGGCTGAGGATGCTCGTAGGCGTTGGTGGAACGCTGCATCTGTCCGGTGACCGGGTCGACGAACATGTGGCCCTGGGCGGGCCCGCTGATGCCGTAGGCCCAATGAAGACCGGTATTGAACCACTGAGGAGAGTTCGGGGCGGCCATCTGCGAGGCCAGCATGAACACCATTTCATTGTAATAGGCGCGCGCGTCGTCTTCGGTAGCAAAGTAGCCGTGCTTGTAGCCCCAGTACGTCCAGCAGCCCGCGAGGCGGTTGAAAACCTGGCCGGAGTCGGTTTCGCCCGTGGTGCGTTTGTCTTCGGGCAGCTTCATGAGGTCGGCGCTCGCGGGAACCGAGCGCTGGAGCCAGACCGGGACGCCGGGTTCGGCGACGCGTTCGAGGACGACCGGAACGCCGGCGCGGCGGAAATATTTCTGAGCGATGATGTCGACGGCCACCTGCGACCAGCCCTGCGGCACCCGCACGTTGTCCATCTTGAACACGACGGAGCCGTCCGGATTGGTAATGGCGGAACCGCGCGATTCCCACTTTATAGTTGAGAACGCGGCCGTGCCGGCCTGGGTGAATCGGGTGGGGATTTTGAGGCCTTTCTTGATGGGCTTGCCGTTGTTCGTCAGGGTATTTGGCATGGGCAGGGCACCTCGGTTTTTCATTTCACTACACCGCCTGTTGTGGGCAGGGGAGGTTTGTACCACAAGGGGTCGGGAGTGTCAAATCAAGCTTTTCGCAGGGAAAACGCGCATTCTCCGACGACAAAACACTTTTTTTGAGGTCGTTTTGCATGGATTTTTCGCTCTGGAGCTTGTGCTATACTCCCGACCTCAATGAAGAATCCCCAGCTGCGGCCGCGATATTGGGCGGCCATAGGACTCGGCATCACCGCTTGCATCGCGCTCCTGGTCCTCATTAAAAACTCCGATGTTTCCGCCCGGATCATCGCACCGTCCGAACCCCAGTTCCTGATTTCCTCCGGGACCGTGAAAGACGGCGACGTGTTTTCCCTCATGCTTCAGAGAAGCGGCGTGCCCGCCCTGCAGATTCCCCAGATCCAGCGCGCGCTCTCGAAGCTCACCGATTTGCGCTACATCCAGGCCGGCCACGCCTATGAAATCGTCAGCTCCACCACCGGCGTCTTCCAGAAGTTCATCTATCGGACCGATCCCACCAACGCCTACACCGTCGTGCGGAGTTCGAACACGTTTCAGGCCTCGATGGAAGTGCTCGCGACGGTATGGAAGGAAAAGAGGATCAGCCTCGAGGTCGCCACCATCCTCGAATCGGACCTGCGGGCCGCGGGCCATGAGGACTCCCTCGTCAACAATCTGGTCAATGACCTTTCCGAACGCATCTTCGGCTGGCGCATCGACTTCTTCACCGAACAGCGAAAGGGCGACAAGCTCGACGTCCTGCTCGAGGAGGAATATCTCGTCGGAAAGGACCGGCCCATCGGCGGCGGCAAGCACATGCGCGTGATCGCCGCGTCCTACCACGGCACCGGCTCCAAGCATAAGGAGAACATCGCCGTCCGCTTTCAGGCGCCCGGCGCCAAGCAGGCCGATTACTTCGACGAGACCGGCGGGGCCGTGAAGCGCGCGTTTCTCCGCGCGCCCTTCACGCGCGGCGCCTTCCGCGTTTCCTCCAACTTCAACCCGCGCCGCTTTCATCCGATCCTGCGCGTCTACCGCCCCCATCATGGAACCGACTACGCCGCGTCGGTGGGGACGCCGGTGGCGGCCATCGGGAACGGAACCGTGGTCCGCGCCGAGTATTATAAAGGCTACGGCAACTGCGTCGACGTCCGCCACACGCCTCACTACGTCTCCCGATACGGGCACCTCTCGAAAATCGCCGTCCGGCGCGGGCAGAAAGTGGCCCAGGGCCAGTACATCGGCCGCGTGGGCAACACCGGGTTGTCCACCGGCCCTCACCTCCATTTTGAAATGCTCGTGGACGGAGCACAGCGGAACTGGCTGCGCATGAACTTCCCCGCCGGCACCTCCGTGAGCGCCGCGAACATGGAAGCCTTCAAGCGTGAACGGGACCTCGCTCTGGCGCGGCTCAACACCAACAAGCCGCCCGCGGCCGCGGGCAAGGTGGCCCTGAAATCATGAAGACCCGCGCGTGCCGTCATTCCCGAAGGGCTCTATCGGGAATGACGTTCTTGCTATTCCTTTTGGTCCCCGCGGCCGGCGCGGCGGGCCTGGAGAAGGTCCGCCTTCCCACCGGCCGCGTCATCGACGCGCTCCCCGGCCAGGTGATCGTGCGCTACCGCGACGCCGCCCAGGCGCAGGGGCGAGCGAAGCTCTCGGCGCTGGGCGCGCGCACCCGCAACAGCATTCCGGCGCTTCGCATCGACCTCGTGTCCGTTCCGGCGGGACGCTCCATCGAGTCGTTCCTGGCCCAGCTCAACGGCGATCCGAACGTGGAGTTCGCCGAGCCCAACGGCATCATGCGCGCTTCGGCGTTTCCTCAGGACCCGCCGGACGACCCGATTTTCTCCAGTCAATTTCCGCTGGCCTACAACGCGGACGGCTCCAACCTGAGCAACGCCACGATCAACATCCGGCCCGCATGGTCAATCTCGCTCGGAACGCCGTCCGTGGTGGTGGCCGTGGTCGACACGGGCGCGGACCTGAACAACCCGGAGCTCGCGGGCAAGTTCGTGCAAGGCCGCCGCTTTCGCATTGACTGGCTGAGCGACGGCAACTGCGACGATACCGTGGGCACCCAGCCCGAGCTCGGCGTGTGCAACGGCTGCGCGGGCGTGGGCCCCGACCAATGCGAAGACCCCGATGCCGAGGACGACAACAACATCGATGAAAACCTCGGCAACGTCAGCCCGAACCCCACTTACCACGGCACGCGCGTCTCCGGCATCATCGCGGCCACCACCAACAACGGTTTCGGCATGGCGGGCATCGCGCCCAACTGCCGGATCATGCCGCTCAAGGTCCTTAACTCCTGGGGCTTCGGAACGTTCTTCTCGATCGCGGAAGGCATCACCTTCGCCGCGCAGAACGGCGCGTCGGTGATCAACCTGAGCCTCGGCGGCACGTCGGCCGACCCGACCGGCGCGGTGCAGGCCGCCATCTCCCTCGCGCTCGACCGCGATTGCGTTTTGGTCGCTGCCAGCGGCAACAGCGGCCGGCTCACCGCGGTCAACTTTCCCGCTTCGTTCCCCGGCGTGATTGCCGTCGGGTCCATCGACAATGTCAACGGGCTTTCCGAGTTTTCGGCCACGGGGAAGTCGCTGGACCTCGTGGCGCCCGGAGAGGGGGTTCACAACGACAGCTCCGATGGCATCTTCGGCGTCGTTCCGACGACGGTCACCGTGGCCGGCGCGAACAAGGCGCGCGGAACGTCCTTCGCCGCCCCCATGGTTGCCGGCGTCGCAGCGCTGATTCGCTCGGTGAACCCGTCGCTGTCGTGGCAGAAGGTGACGCAATACATCGACTTCACCGCCACAGACCTGGGCGCCCCCGGCTTCGACAATAATGTGGGCTTCGGCCGCCTCAATGCCGGCGCCGCCGTGCAGGCGGCCAGCGCGAACGTGATCTTCGCGTCGAACCCGGCGGAGCCCGGCGAAACTTTTCCCTATCCCAACCCGTTCCGGCCCGGTCCGGGGCGCGACGTCGTCATCGCCCTGCCCGCTTCTCTCGGCTCCGAGGGCATTGAGATCACGATCATGAACCTGGCCGGCGAAAAGGTGAAGACCCTCACCGGCGTGAACCTGTGGGACGGCCGAAACGATGACGGCGACATCGTCGCCGCCGGGCTCTATTTCTACTTCGCCAAAACCAGCCGGGGCGACGCCAAAGGGAAACTCACTCTCATCAAATGATCTCCCGCCGATCCCTTGCTCTCCTGGCCGCGATGTCACTGGCGGCCGCACCCGCCGCTGCCGGCGGTAAAGGAACCACGTCCGCGCCGTTCCTGAAGATCCCCGTCAATGCCCGGGCGGTCGCTCTGGGCGGCTCGTTCACCGGGGTTGGCGGCGACGTCACCGGGCTCGAGTACAACCCCGCGGGGCTCGCCGGCCTGCGGCGAACCGACATTTCCTTCACTTACATCGACTATCTGGAGGGCACGTCCTTCCAGTCCGCCGCGGCGGGATTACCGTTCCTCTTCCCGGGCCAGCGCGGCAAAGGCCCCGAGCCTGTCGACGGAAATTTTGACCAGCGAAAACTTTTTACGGGTGTCCGCTACAACCAGTTCCGCGCCTCCGATGACGCCCGCAACGAGGTCGGCATCAAGCAGGGCAACTTCAGCGTCCAGGACCAGCTCTTTCACGTGGGCCTCGCCCTTCCCATCCGTCCTCGCCTCGCGCTCGGCGTGGGGCTCAAGTCCATCCGCCAGGAACTCGACACGGCGCGCTCATCCACGTTTGCCCTCGACACGGGCCTCCTCTGGCTCGGCCGGCGCGGGTTATCGGTGGGCGCCTCGCTCTTGAACATCGGCCCCGCGAAGGCCTTCGAGGAGGAATCGTCTCCCCTCCCTCTTCTCATGCGCGTGGGCGTGGCCCGACCGGTGAAGCGCGTGCTGCTGGTCGCCGATGCGGTGCGCGGTCGCGACACCGTCACGCGGCTGTCGGGCGGCGGCGAGTGGACGCCGACAAAACAATTATCGCTTCGGGCTGGTGTTTTCCATGAGTCCGAGATCGGTTTCACCACGGGCCTCGGTTTCATGTTCGCCGGCCCTCAGAAAGCCGCGCCGGCGCAATCACGCCGGATGCAGAAGCCGCAGGCGCGCAGCCAGGAACTCGTGTTCAATGAGCGCCGCGCCGCCGACCTGCTCGACCGTCTCAACTTTCAGGCCTCCGAGCTGACCGAACGCTTCGAAGGCACGGGGCGCCGGCCTTCCGAGCATCAAATCGCGGTCCTCCCCGCTTCCGGCGCCGGGGAGCGCATGGGTCCGGCCCTGGCCGACCTTCTTGGACAGCAGTTCTATCAGCAGCAGGCGTTCAAGGTGATCGAGCGCGCCAAGATCGAGGGCACCTTGCGCGAGGCCAAGATCGCGATTACGCCCGAGCTCGATGACGCCCAGGCCGCCAAGATCGGCCGGATGATCGGCGCCTCGGTGGTGGCCGTCAGCCAGGTCACGAAATCGCCCAGCGCCTACAACGTGACCACGCGGCTGGTGAGCGTCGAGGACGGCAATGCCCAGGCGACCTCGACCGCCGCGTTCCCTTCCGACGTCTTCTCCGTTGAGATGCGCCAGCCGATCGCGTCGTCCATTCCAGCGGGGCTCCCGCCCGGCCGCATGGATATCGGCTTCGACTATGGATTGTCCACCCAGGGCGATCTCGGCCTGTCCCACACGCTTTCGCTCCGCATCCTCTACTAAGCACCGCCCTCCCGCATTTTGATAAGGTTCGCGCCGTGGTTCTCCTCCAGATAATTGCCGCCACCTCGCTCGTGGGGCTCATTTCCCTCGTCGGCCTGCTGTTCCTCGTTCTCAAGAAGGACATGCACAAGGCCGCCGTCTATTTCATCAGCCTGGCGTCGGGCACGATGGTGGGCACGTCTTTCTATCACCTGATCCCGGAGTCGCTCGAGAAGTCCCCCGAAACGGCCCTCGTCTGGACAGGCGCGGGGATCTTCGTTTTCTTCATCCTTGAGAAAGCGCTGGTCTGGCGCCATTGCCACCTTCACCAGCACGACCACAGCAACGTGGCCAAACCCACGGCCGCCAAAATGGCCGTGATGGGCGACGCCGCCCACAATTTCCTCGACGGCATGATCATCGCCACGTCCTTCGCCGCCGGGCCCACGGTCGGCATGTCGGTCACGGCCGCCATTGTCCTCCACGAGATCCCTCAGGAACTCGGCGACTTCGCGATCATGCTCCATGGCGGGTTTTCGCCCAAGCGGGCCCTGGCCGTCAACGCCCTAACCGGGGTGTTCGCGCTGGCGGGGGCGGTCCTCACGCACTTCTTCATCGGCCTGGCGCCGGTCGCCGAGAGCTACCTGCTGCCGATCACCGCCGGCGGGTTCCTCTATATCGCGCTGGCCGACCTGATCCCCCAGCTCCACGAGCCTTCGCGCATCAAACAGACCCTGATGCAGATCATCCTGCTGGTCGCGGGTTTCTTCTCGGTGGGGCTCCTCAAGCACGGCTGAGTCTTTTGCTATCCTCGACGGAAGGCTGAATCATGTCCTATCTCGTTCTCGCTCGAAAATACCGCCCGCAAACCTTTGAAGACGTCGTCGGTCAGACGCCCGTCTCCCGCACGCTGGCCAACGCGCTCTCGTCGAACCGCGTCGCGCATGGCTATATCTTCTCGGGCCCCCGCGGCGTCGGCAAGACCACGACCGCCCGTATCCTGGCCAAGTGCCTCAACTGCGTGAAAGGCCCCACCACGACGCCCTGCAACGCGTGCGACGCGTGCATTTCCATCAGCCAGGGCTCGTCCACCGACGACGTCCTGGAAATCGACGGAGCGTCGAACCGCGGCATCGAGCAGATCCGAGAACTCCGCGAGAGCGCGAAGTACGCGCCTGCCCGCAGCCGCTACCGCATCTACATCATTGACGAGGCCCACCAGATCACCAAGGACGCCTTCGGCGCCCTGCTCAAGACGCTCGAGGAGCCGCCGCCCCACGTGGTGTTCATGATGGCCACCACCGAGGTTCAGAAAATCCCCGCGCCCATCCTCTCGCGCTGTCAGCGCTTCTCGCTGCGCCCCATTTCCGCCGAGCTCGTGTTCAAGCACCTGCAGGACATCTGCAAGAAAGAGAAGATCAAGGTCGAGGAGGCCGCGCTGGCCGACATCGTCCGCTTCGTCGAGGGCTCGCTGCGCGACGCGCTCTCGCTGCTCGACCAGGCCCTCGTCTTCTCCCCCGACGGCATCACCGCCACCACGGTCCGGGAGCTTCTGGGCCTTCTCCCCCTCGAACTCATTCAGGACATCGCCGGCGTCATCCAGGCGGGCGATCCGGCGGCGATCCTCAACACCGTGAACGATGCGGTCAAGAACGGCGTCGACCTCACCCAGCTCGGCAAGGACCTCCAGGCCTACTATCACGACCTCATGCTGACCAAGGCCGGGGTGGAAGACGCCTTCAAGGTGAACAACCCCTCGGCGAAGGCCAAAGCCGCCGAGATCGATTTCCCCACGCTCGAGCGCAACATCCGCCTGATCGCCCGGCTCCTCGACGACATGCGCAACTCGGAAACACCCCGCGCGCTTTTTGAAGTCTACGCCCTGCGGCTCGGCCAGAAATCGGTGGACCCCCGCGTGGTTCTCGAGCGGCTGGAGAAGCTCTCGAGCGTTTTGCCCGCCGCGCCGCCAGCCGCGTCCGTGCCGGCGCAGGCCGCCGCGTGGCGCGCTCCTGCACCCGCGCAGAATTCCTGGTCCCGTCCAGCCGCTTCACCGCCGCCCACGCCCCTCACCACCGCCGCCCCGCGCGCGCAGGAGGTGCCGCCACAGGCCCGGGAGGCCCCCGCCGCAAAGGCCGAAGCGGCCCCGTCGGGGTCCGGCGACCCGCAATCCATTTTGAACGCCTGGTCTGATTTCCTGGCCGATGTGACCCAGACGAAAGTCTCGCTCGGTTCGGCGCTCGAAGACGCCCGCATCTCCATCGAGAACAACCGCGTGGTGCTGACCTTCACCCGCACGTTCAGCCACGATACGTTCCTGCGTTCGTCCGACCTTCTGCGGCCCATCATGACGCGCCATTTCGGCGGCCCGGTTACTCTGGATGCGCGCGTCGACAAGACGCCGCCTCCCGCGCCGACCGCGGCCCCGGCCGCCGCCACGCCCGCGCGCCCGGCTCCCCCGGCGGATACCCCCGATACCTTTGTTGAAGTGAAGGCCGACGAGCTCAATG
>Ga0163151_10002498_pt1 | contig 28351 bp, 22 predicted proteins | sample OliLakLV19MP5IB2_FD_145596 | JGI IMG/M metagenome (GOLD analysis project Ga0163151, IMG submission 145596) | Freshwater microbial mat bacterial communities from Lake Vanda, McMurdo Dry Valleys, Antarctica - Oligotrophic Lake LV.19.MP5.IB-2 | ecosystem: Environmental > Aquatic > Freshwater >...
ACAGAAGTGAGCATTTATAGGTGTTCTTCAGAATATAGAATTTATCAACATATTAACATAGTTAGACTTATCAAGGGTTTTGAATACGTGTTGTACCTGAGTAGTTACATAATTTTAAGTACTTATAATGCTCTTTCACAGCAATCCAAAAGCCAGGATGCTCGTAATAAGTAATATGATATTCGGCGGCAGTTTGTATAAGGATGGGTTGAATCTCTTTGAAGTGATCGGCAGAAATATAAGGAAAAGCATGATGCTCGATCTGATAATTGCTACCACCTACCAACCATTGCAATATCGGGTTTTTTGTTTTGAAATTTGACGTGCCTTGTATTTGGTTGCTCATCCACGATTGCTCTTCTGCACTTGGGTTGGCAACTCCTGTAAATAAATGCTCTACTTGCAGTACATGGGTTATAATGAGGCTGGCAATTATATGCATCGTTAAAAATCCGATAAGCCATTGTCCGAAAGTGATGGATAAAAATGAAAGGGGTAAAAATATAAAAGCGAATATATATAATACTTTGGTCAACCAAAATTTGAGTAATTGTGAAAAATCATGTCCCTGTTTTTTGGTAGGGTGACCATTGCGGTTGTAGCGGTTCAGTTTTTCCATATCTAAAGCAAATGCCCAAAAGATGGTGAAGAGGGCATAGACCACAAAAGCATAATAATGTTGGTAGCGGTGAAACCATTTATGAGGGGCATCGGGCGAAAGTCTCAGTGCATCACCTTCTTTAAGTGCCTCATCGTTTTCGAAATCATTGGTATAACTGTGGTGGAATACATCGTGTTTGATATGCCATATATAATCGCTCATGCCAAGCATATTAAAAGTATATCCCATAAAGCGGTTCACATTTTTGCGGTGCGATATGTTGCCGTGCATGGCTTGGTGACTGATGTTTAGCCCTATAGCTGCCATTAACAAACCCATAGTTAAGCAACAGAGCCATAAGGTTAAAGGTGTTTGAATAACGGAGAAAAGTGAAATATACAATCCCACAAATGAAAGAATGAGGAACATATATTTGAGATAACTTTTCCCTGTAGATTTCATATTTGCTTGGTTAAAGTTGAAGTGATTGTGTACTCTATGCTTAAGTACTTTTTGAAATTCCTTGGTGTTTCTGTTAGTATTTTCCATAATTTTGTTTTGATGAGTTAATGGTTCAAAACTAGCGGCATGAATATCTCCCAAATTTTCATTTTCCGCAAAACTCAAATTGTTTTTTGCATTTTTTGCAAATTTTTTGTCTTTGCCTTCTAAATCTCGTTTCTAATTAATGGAGTAGAATGGTTAATTTTGCCGCTATATCTGCATTTTGATTTAGCAACTATAGTTTGAAAAAGCTACACCTATTCGTATTCAAAGAGTTCATTGGGCCATTTGTGCTCACCTTCTTCATTTCCATGTTTGTGCTAGTGATGCAGTTCCTATGGCTTTGGATCGATGAGTTTGTGGGCAAAGGATTGGAATGGTATGTGATTGCCCAAATATTTATATATCAAGCTGCCACATTGGTACCACTTGCTTTGCCACTGGCCGTGCTGCTCTCCACCATTATGACCTTTGGCAACCTAGGCCAGCACTACGAATTGGTTGCTATGAAATCGGCTGGAATTTCTTTAAGACGCATATCCATGCCAATTTTTATTTTTTGTGGGATGATGATGGTTCTTGCTTTTTATTTTGCTAATGTACAAATACCCGATGCCCAGTTAAAAATCAGGACTTTATTATATGATATACAACAGCAGAAACCTGCATTTAATATTAAAGAAGGATTATTCTATAATCAGATAGATGGGTATAGCATAAAAGTGGGAAAGAAAGATGCCGACAACCAGAATATGCATGAGGTAATGATATACGACCACACCTCCAATAAAGGCAATGTGAGTTTGATATTGGCCGACGATGGTAAAATGGCAATGAACGAAGATAAAGACAAACTAATGGTGACCTTATATAAAGGCACACGCTATGAGGAAATGGAAGACAAAGACAATAACAAACGTACCTATCCTTTTAGTGTTACCACTTTCGGCAAACAGGAAATAGTAATGGATCTGAGTGCATTTAAGCTGAACAGAAGTGATGAGGATTTTTTCAAAGAGAATTATCAAATGCTTAATATACTCGAGCTCGATGAGGCAATAGATTCCTTGAATATAGGCGAACTGGGAAAACGGATGGGATTTTTAAATAATATGAGTACCTATTTTCATTTGCACGATTCTAGCGGTCAGCAACGCATCGTGAAAAATCCATATATAGTGAAAGGGAAAGACCTCACCGCAAATTTTTCGAAAAGTGAAAAACAAAAAATATATTCTGCTGCATTAAATAGTACGAGGACGCTTAAAGGAATTGCTGATTTTTCGGTAGTTACTTTACAAAATGGATATGAGTTTGAGAATAGGTTCAGACTCGAATGGCATAGAAAATTTACTTTAAGCATTGCTTGTATCATATTCTTTTTTATAGGTGCTCCCTTTGGAGCCATTGTCCGCAAGGGAGGTTTGGGCATGCCCATGGTGTCGGCCATTGTTATATTTATTATATATTATATGATTACGGTGGCTGGCGAGAAAGCATCGAACGAAAATGTATTTAGTCCGTTTATAGGAATGTGGCTTAGCAGTTTTGTAATGATCCCCTTGGGATTATTTCTGACTTACAAAGCAAGTATCGACAGTAATTTATTTAATAAAGAATGGTATTATAATATTGCCCGAAAAGTGCAAGCGTGGTTGCAGTTCAAGAAAGATAAAGATATTATAGTAGAATCAGAATGAAAGTACTTTTTCTGAGTAACCGGGTTCCTTTTCCACCCAATGATGGCGGTACTGTAGGCGTATATCAAGCATTGATGGGCTTGGTAGATTTGGGAATTGATGTTACTTTCTTTTCCCTGAATCCTTCACGAAATAAAGTAGATTTGAAGAATGCTTTAGAATTAGAAAAAATACCACACAAAGAAATATATAATATACAAACCGATATCACTCCATGGGGTGCTTTAAAAAATTTATTGCAAAATAAATCTTATCATATATCACGTTTCTATAATAAAAATATTGCTGATAAACTAGCTGCACTATTACAAAAAAACAGGTATGACATTATACATTTCGATGGATTGCAAATAACTATATATCTAGATATCGTTCGCCGCTATAGTCAAGCCAAATGCGTAATGCGGGCTGCCAATGTAGAACATAAAATATGGGAAGGGCTTGCAGAACACAGTGCAAATATCTTTAAAAAATGGTATTTGAAAACTGCAGCACAGCAACTCAAAAAGTATGAACTGGAAACTATTAAACACCTAGACGGCTTGATAACAGTAAGTATAGAAGATGCAGCATATTTCAAGCAATCAGGTTTTGATAAAGAAATACATATAGCTTATACAGGCTTTGATATTACCAAATTGCCTCCACATACCAAAGTTGAAAATTGTATATATCATATCGGAGCTATGGACTGGATGCCGAATATAGAAGGCTTGCGTTGGTTTATGAAAGAAGTCTGGCCGCTGGTCCATCAAAAAAAATCAAAATTAGTATTACATTTGGCGGGCAAAAACATGGAACAAGAATTTTATCAATATAATAACCTCAATGTAAATAATCATGGACAAGTGCAGGATGCTTTGGAGTTTGTTTCTGATAAATCTACTTTAATAGTTCCCTTATTTTCGGGAAGTGGGATGCGGGTAAAAACTGTGGAAGCTATGGCTATGGGAAAAACTATTATAGGAACCAAAATGGCCGCCCAGGGATTGCCCGAAGAAGTGAAAGAATATATGATCATCGTAAAAACTGCAAAAGAATTTGCTGAAAAAATTATATACTATGCAAATCACACACACGAAGCACATACCTTAGGACAAGAAGCAAAACTATATGCCGCTACCCATTTCGAAGTAAAACAAATTGCAGAAAGCGTTGTTAAATATTATAATACAGTAGATAGTAGATAGTAGTAAGGAGAAAGTAGAAAGTAGACAGCCCGCCGCAGCGGGTAGTGTAAGTAGTAAGGAGAAAGGAGAAAGCCCGCCGCGGCGGGCAGTAGTAAGTAGTAAGTAGTAAGTAGTAAGTAGTAAGTAGACAGTTGACAGTTGACAGTTGACAGTTGACAGTTGACAGTAGACAACCCGCCGCGGCGAGTAGTAGATAGTAGATAGTAAACTGACAATTCAATTAACCATTAACCATACCCGTTTGCTTCAGTTGACGGATTAAAAAAAAAGATGTTCGATAAAATAGAAGAAGCCATTGCAGATATAAAAGCTGGCAAATGTATTATAGTCGTTGACGACGAAGAGCGTGAAAACGAAGGCGACTTCCTGTGTGCCGCACGCCACGCCACGGCTGAGATGATTAACTTCATGAGCAAAGAAGGTCGCGGACTTATTTGTGCTCCCATCACTGAGCAACGTTGTAATGAATTGCAACTCGATTTGATGGTCGGAGTTAATACAACAAGCCACGAAACTCCGTTTACGGTTTCTGTTGATTTGCTGGGCAAAGGATGCACCACAGGTATCTCTGCTCAAGATCGTTCTAAAACTGTATTGGCATTAATAGATCCCGCAACACGTCCTGATGATTTGGGAAGACCCGGGCATATCTTCCCGCTTAAAGCCAAGGATGAAGGCGTTCTTCGCAGAGCTGGACATACAGAAGCCACCGTTGATTTGGCACGCATGGCAGGGCTTGAACCTGCAGGTGTGATATGTGAAATCATGAAAGAAGATGGTACTATGGCGAGATTAGATGACCTGAAAATTGTAGCAGAAAAATTCGATTTGAAACTTATCACCATCAAAGATTTAATAGAATATAGACTTAAAAATGAGTCCCTCATCAAACGTGAAATATCTGTGGAGATGCCAACCAAATATGGTGATTTCGACTTAGTAGCATATAGACAAATTGTAACAGGTGAAGAACATTTGGCTTTGGTGAAAGGTCATTGGAATCCTGGAGAAGCGGTGATGGTTCGTGTACATAGTAGTTGTGTAACAGGTGATATTTTTCATTCACTTCGCTGCGATTGTGGAGAGCAATTGCACCAAGCCATGCAAATGATTAATGACAATGGACATGGTGTAGTTGTATATATAAATCAAGAAGGACGTGGAATAGGTTTGTTGAATAAATTAAAAGCATATAAACTCCAAGAGCAAGGACTCGACACTGTGGAAGCTAATGAAAAATTAGGTTTCAAAATGGACGAGCGTGACTATGGTGTAGGTGCACAAATCTTACGTGATTTGGGCGTAACTAAAATGCGTTTAATATCTAACAACCCAACAAAACGTGTAGGTTTAATAGGTTATGGATTAGAAATCGTAGAAAATATTCCACTCAAAATTGCGTCGAATCATCATAATGAAAATTATTTGAAAACGAAGAAAAATAAAATGGGGCACGACTTGTAAAAGAATTGCAAATTACGATTGACGTCCGCCTCGGCGGAACGAATTTTATCATGCTTATTTTTATACAAATGCCTTGTCCGTTTTGTCATGCCGACGACAGGAGGCATCTCACAATGCTTATAATTATATGAGGTTTTTTTAACCATAGTGTTACACAGAGGGAAAACTCACAGAGGTACACGGAGTTTTTAAAATATATTTAATTCTCACGTTTCGTTAACACTAGTATTCCTCTTTGAAACACTGTGCCATTCTCCGTGTTACACAGTGGTTAATTTACTTTTAACCACAGAGTTTAAAACATCACAGAGGTACACAGAGTTAATATATATTACAACTCCCCCAAGTCCTTCACCAACCCAGGCCCACCATAAATAAAACCTGTATATAATTGAACCAATTTAGCTCCTACTTCCAGTTTCTCTTCTGCATCTTCTGTACTATGTATTCCACCTACACCTATCAAAGGAATTTTGCCGAGTGATTTTTCATGGATGTACTGTATAACTTTAGTGGAATGTTTGGTTAATGGTTTACCACTGAGTCCACCTGTTTCATTTGCATTTGAGGGATGTAAGTGAGGGCGTTCAATCGTTGTGTTGGTGGCAACAATTCCTTCTATGCCTGTATGAAAATATATAGTAATAATTTCGTCCAGTTGTTCGTGAGTTAAATCTGGTGCAATTTTTAGCAAAATAGGTTTCCGCGGTTTTCCTTCACTAATATATAATTGTCGTGTGGCAACCAAGCCGCTTAATATATGCATGAGTGGCCCCTTGTCCTGCAATTCACGTAAGCCCGGCGTGTTGGGACTGCTTACGTTTACCGTAAAATAATCTACGTAATTATATAATTTCTTAAAACATATTTGATAATCCAAGAAAGCAAGATCGTTAGGCGTTACTTTGTTCTTTCCTATATTTCCGCCTACTATCAAACCCGCAGGACGATTTTTCAAACGTTCTACCATACTATCCACGCCCATATTATTAAAGCCCATTCTATTAATTAAAGCTTGGTCTTTTAATAACCTAAACAATCGAGGTTTGGGATTTCCAGGTTGGGCTAATGGGGTAACAGTTCCCACTTCTATATGTCCGAAACCGAGCATTTGAAGTTCAGGCAACCATCTTGAATCTTTATCGAAACCTGCCGCCAATCCAACTTTATTTGGGAAATGCAAACCCAAAAAATCTACGCCCTTTTGCTTATGAGTTTTGAAAAATATTTTGCCCAAGCCCAATACACGCAAGATTCTGAGCATATACATTGTAACATAATGTGCCCGTTCAGGACTCATCATAAATAATATATTTTTGGCAAGGGTATACATGAGGTGGGGCAAAGATAGGGGAATAGGATTTGTCCGCCGCCGGCGAATGGGGAATAAAACGTCATTCTAAGTCCGATAACTATCGTGCCCACTTCGGGCAAAGAATCTGCTGAAACGTAGTACGATCCGTCTTCGGCCCGATAGCTATCAGGATCAACGGATCTTTCGCATTGAAACAATGCTCAAGATGACGGACGGCCATTATCTAAACAAAAATCCGTTCGGTATAATGCCCGTACTAAAAGAATCTACGTCAACTTGTGATGTCGGTCTAAGCTTATATACTTTCCCATTACTCACATAATCCTTTGCATCGGCGGCATAAATGGTGCTAGTTTGGGGGTCGACTCCGAGTCCATAGAAATTTTTTCCTGTTCCTGAATATATGTAATTTGTAGGAAGTGTATTGGCACTGACGGGCATAATATATATATGTTTGTTGATATAATATAAAGTATCTCCCTTTTTGTTCATTCTAAGATCGCTCGCATATTCTTTGGCTAGAGGAAACTGCATACTTTTTAAAATATCTTTCCCGTTTGTTGCTATACAAGTGATGCCGCCTTTATAACCTTTGATAGAATCGCCCAAACTCGCTACCCATATATTGCCCTCCTTGTCTTTGGCAAAACTATTACTGCCATAAAACACTTTTGTACTGTCAGTTAAAGTATGTGTTTTTGCATCAATCTTATAAATATAATTACTGTATAGATTCGAGACATAAACAGCATCATTATATAGTAACATTTCTTCCGTCCAACCAAAAATAGAAATATGTTTGATGATGGTATTGTTCTGTAGATTGACCACAGAGATTTGATTATCATATAAATCTGTAACGTAAGCGATATCGGAACTTACAGGCTTAAAAAAACGTGGACTTTTAAATCCAGTAATAGTTGCAATATGCTTAAAATCTGTTTTGTTTACCACTTCTATTTTGCCTGAATTGTTTACCACAATATAGTACTTCCCATTGTATTCGGAAATACTTTGAACAACATCACCCAATTTATAACTATTATTTCTAAAGAATAGATTATTTTCAATTGTTTTGGTATCGGGGTCGTACAAACTAAGCTCCCCATTTCCCCAACCAAAATTTCCTTCATTCACAATATATACTGCTGAAGGTTTTATCAATACAGGCATGGGTTGTGGCTCTTTTTTCTTACAAGCTACTATGCAAATGAACACACAGAAAAATATGATTATAGCAAATCTCATTGTTTGATAAAAGAATAATAAGTACACAAATTTCGTTGTTGTATTTTAAGATAATAGACACCTGCAATCAAATCAGTAATATTTACTATATTTTGCTGTTGGGAAACATCAATTAACTTCCCCGTTATATCATATAGAATTATGGTTGAATTAGACTCTAAATTTTGTATCTGTATATAATCGTTTGCAGGATTTGGATATATATATATTGATTTATTTGAGCCCATATTTGCAAATCCTGTATGATTAAAATCGTGTATCACACCGACTGCATCTAAGTCGAAGCCGCCTGATGGGAAAGGTGTTGGCCACGGGTCATTAATTTTCAAACCCCTACTGTCACGACTACAAAATGAATCATTAATAGAACCAATTACATCAATTAATTTGATATGCGTAATATGATAAATATCAAGCCCGGCGATATTTTTTAATTCTTCCAAATCGAAAGGTGTACCGTAACCTGCCCTGTATTTTCCTGCCAGATTATACAATCTCGTAGCATCCAAATGTGCTGCATTATTATATTGTATTGTAGTATCATTATTATCTATCGCCGCAAAGCGATGGAAAGTGCTTCCATCTGAACTTACTTCTACAAATGCCAGTTCCAAAAAACCATCATCAAATGAGTTTTCAAATATAGCAAAATCGGGACCTTTACCATTAAAAATCGGAGAACTAAAATTTAGTATAATAGTTCCCCCATCGCCTAAACTTACTACATTGTTATCTGCTATTCCTATAATACTATTGCTGTCACCCACCGTTGTTCTGCCTAAACTGGTATCGACAATATTTTGCCATCCACGGTTGATAGAACAGGCATTTGTCCATGCTACAAAGATATTAGAATCTTTGTACAAAGCTTTGCTACCAATCACTCCAGCGGATGGGTCGTATTGTGCCATCAATTGCATTGGTATGCAGAATAATATAATATAATATAATATTTTTTTCATATTTTGGTGGTTGGTGAGGACAACCATAGGCAGAGTCCTCTATATTCTGTTCATAATTTTAGGTCCCTCATTGGTGTCCTCACCGATGAGATCTACTTCATATTATTGCTTTACAAATTTAGTTTGTAAAATGTTACCTCCATCCAAAATTTGCAATACATACATGCCTTTTGTCAGCAAAGATACTTCAATGCTATTGCCTGCATCATGGTTATTATAATATACTTTATTGCCTTTCATATCAAAGATGCTTACGGTTTTGCCCGCAAGATTTTCACTGGTATATATAATTTCACTTGCGGGACATGGATAAATATATAAAGAATTATTTGAAGTTAAATTTTGCACCGCAGTATAATTATCAGAGGTTACAAAATTATCCATACAGAAATAGCCTGGTGTATTCATTCCATATTTGCCTGTATCTGTTGATGAAAACATGAATTGTAAACTATCTATATTGCCCACAGTTGTAAGGTCTACCCAAGTCCAAGCTTTTACGATGTAGTCTTTGCTGTTGTCTTTATTTTGGAAATCGGCTAGATAAAAGTCTTTGCTTTTGGTAGCATTTCCAGCTTTGTAACCTTGAATAGTCACTTTAAACCAATCGGTATCATTGCCGGATACTCCGCCAAACTTCTTTGCAAATGTGCTATCTCCATTTTTCATACTCAAATATGCATAAGTATTATTGGTAATCCAAAACCCTTTTGCTTCTTTACCTGCAGCTTGATTCTTTAATATAATAGTTGAAAACGCATAACCTAATGCAAAGTTATTAGAACTATTATATCCTTTACCTGCAATTGTGCTATATTGATTAAAGTATCCCGCAGTGTTTGTATCAATTTTGTTACTAATGGCGAACCCACTCCATGAGGGAAATCCCCAAGCGGTATCATAACTATTTTTTAATATGATATTGCCGGATTCAAATTTTTTGCTGAAATCACTCCCATTGTGGTATCCTGCAGCAGGAATGATGACGCTTTCAAAATCGGCAACTGTTTGGGCGTTTACCGCAAAACCCGATAGCATTACAAATGCTGCAAATGTGTAGATGTGTTTTTTCATTTTTGTTTTATGTTTATTATAATTGATGTTTCTATATAACGACCCGGTAAGGCGTAGTTTTGCAATGTTTGATAGTATACATTACCTAAATTTATAAACTTTAATGACCCTAATAAATCTAATTTTCTGAATTTTATTTGCTGTTGTATATAAATATTTTGAACTAGGTAAGGCTCCAACCAATCAGTATTATCAAGGTTTGTATAGCGTGCACCTATTTGTTGCAGTAAATAAACTAGGGAGGTATTTTTGTATTTAATTTCTGTCCACCAATTACATTTAAAGGGGGGAATGTAAATCATTTGTCGGCCTTTCAAACTTGGGCTAATATTTAAACTTTGAGTATATGTAGCTGCTAATTGACTTCTAATACCAATTTTTTTGCAGCGTGTAGTAATACTATAAACCAACTCCACTCCATTAATTTTAGTCTCTTTCAAATTGATTGGTTCGGGATAACTCGGACTGTTTAAATTAGTCCAAACAACACGATTGTAAATATGATTATAATAATACGTGATTTCAATATCATGCTTAAACAATTCACTACAATACTTATATACTAAACCAGCTTCCACTTGCTTGGTATTTTCAGGTTTGATATTAATATTTCCACCAGGCTGATAATAACGCTCATTAAAGGTGGGTAGCCTAAAACCCTTAGTAGCATTTGATTTCAATAGAATTATGTATCTATTTTTTTGTGAAAGTATATATTGTAATCCTACGAACGGAGAAAAGAACGGTTTTGAGTTAGAATAATACTGTTCACGAATATTAGCTGAAATTTGAAAGCGTTTTTTTAAATTCAATTTATAGCGAATCATCACCGCAGTGCGATTTTCAATTCGTTTGATATTATAATTCGTTTGCTCGCCTTTTATAAATTGATGTTCGAGAGCAAAAGAAAACTTATGCTCACTTTTGCCAGTCTTCATGATATTAAAAAAGTGCTCCGCTGTATTTTGCCATTGGGTAATATTGGTTTGCGAATGCTGATAATTTGCAGGTCTACCGTCGTAGGTTTCATTCTGATTGAGCAAGCCTGTTTTTATTTGGGTTATACCGCCATTGCTTTTAAAATCAAGGTGAATACCATTCACCATATTAAGTCCATCGCGTGTTCCCTGTATAATATCAATTCCGATAGGAGCTTGAATTTCTAAACGATAGGTATTATATAAACTTAATAATTTAAATGATAGATTCTTACTAAATTGATATAATACAGAGCCATTGAAAGTTCTTTTACTAGATTTTACACTTGGCATTTGCTCTAGCGGATTTCCCAACTTAAAAGGATTGATATATTTAAAATTGTTGTTATTCTCACGGTCGACTATACTTAAATTAAATACCAATTTGTCACTACCCATATTCGCACTAAACGCGTTAGTATACCCGCCAATAGTATTATAATTGCCTGAAAAATTTATTGCATCTTTCTTCTCATAATCCTGATCAATAAGAACTGAACCCCCAATAGCTCCGCTTCCAGCCGCTGTTGCATTACCTCCCGCAAGCATCGTTATCTTTTCATTTGAATTACTTGCAAGTCCTGACAAATCTGTGAGCCCCAAAGCAGGATTATTAAACTGAAAACCATTCCACAATACATTGGTATGCTCAGCACCTGTCCCTCTAAATGAGACTGTGGCTAAACCTCCGTTGCCATAATTTTTGATATAAGCCGTGCTGTTTAAGTTAATAATATCAGCAAGGTCCTTATAATTGTTTATATACTTTAAAGCCGAATCGGGGGTGGTTGTTTTAATTCCAGTTTCTGAAATTTTGTAATTCTTCGATAAAATATCAACTGCTGGAAATTGTTTGGCACTTGTTGAGTCGGTGGGTGTTTGAGCAACTATTTTATAGGAAAAAACCCACAATAATATACATACAGATATGAATCTGTTTGTGAATAGTATATAATAGTTTTTCTCCATTTGCTTTTGTTATAAAGCTACGGAAAAAATGAATGACAAATAATGGAGTTCCAAAATTCACCAAAACGCTTTTTACCCGAAAGCTTTGATAATACTAGTTTAGGCAGGTCTTCTGACTTCCCCCTTTTTTGTGGCCTTCCCATTCAGTAAAACTGAGCAGTGGCAATGGTTACAAAAAAATTCCTCCGTAGGATGGGGTTTTACAGCATCGGGAAATGTTCATGAATCTCACATGATTCCCTTTTAATCCTCATATTTTGTTAAACATGGTGGAACCGAAACCAATGCAAAAGTGCGAATACTTTAATTAAGTACAATATTTTTTTTATCAACAAGCAAAAGATATCCCGTCCCTAAAGAGCCTTCAGGTATTGGTTTGGTTCAACTACAGCCAAGCTATCGTCGCTAAAGGGACTTGTAAAAACTATTAAAGATTTTATGAATCCCGAAATGAACTATTCCTTTTCGACAACTAACAACACAAAATTAGAATTTTTTTTCAAATACACCGAAGTCCCGCAGTGACCTAATATAGGTAACTTATCATATATGACAACGACCTAAGTCCCTTTACGGACGGACTATAATACATGTGTATTCGAGATTCCAGATTCAAAATTACAAACAATAAAGAGTCGAGTATATATCTTTCAATTGATTAATTTGGATTAATATTGCAGCGTGATTTTAGAAGAAGAATACGAAGTGATAATAGCAGGAGCTGGGCCAGCAGGTGCTAGTGCATCTATGTTTTTATCACAAGCTGGGATTAAACATTTATTAATTGATAAAGCCGTGTTTCCTCGTGATAAAGTATGTGGTGATGCCCTTAGCGGAAAAGTTTTGAGCCACCTTAAACATGCAATTCCCGATGTGGCTGCACAATTTGCAAAAAACCAAAATGATTATTTGCCAAGCTACGGTGTTCGTTTTGTAGCACCCAATGGCAAGCAAGCCGATATTCCTTTTCTTCCAAACATCACCAAAGAATCTCCACCCCCAGGATTTATTTCCAAACGTATAGATTTCGACAACTACTTATATAATTATACAAATTCTGATTTTGCAAAAAGAATTACGGGCGAACTATTATATATAGAAAAGGAAAATGAGTTACTCAATTTGCAAATTAAAATTGAGGGAACTGCTTATCATACAAAAACTAAAATATTAATTGGAGCAGATGGCGAACGGGGCATCTCGCACAAATATGTGTCGGGCGGCAGCAAGCGTGATTTGGAAGCCTTCTCCGCAGGAATCCGTGCCTATTATACAGGCATTACGGGTTACCATGAAATGAACTATATAGAACTCCATTTCTTGCCTGAAATTTTGCCAGGATATTTTTGGATTTTTCCGATGTCAAATGGAGTTTCAAATATAGGTTTGGGTATACTGTCATCTGAAGTTTCGAAAAATAACCTCAATCTCAAAAAAATATTTAAGGATATATTATTATTGCCTCAATTCAAAGAACGATTTGCAAACGCAAAACCTGAATCTCCCATTCAAGGTTGGGGATTACCTCTCGGAAACAAACCTGTGAAACGCTCCACCGATTATGTAATTTTGACTGGCGATGCCGCTAGTTTAATTGATCCCTTTACGGGCGAAGGAATCGGAAATGCTATACTATCAGGACGTTACGCGGCCTATGCTGCGATAAAAGCTATAGCAGAAAAGAATTATAGTGAAACATTTTTTAAACGAAACTATGATACTGTTATCAAACAAAAAGTGGGGCACGAACTTAAAATTGGAAGCACTTTATTAAAACTTTGCAAGTATAAATTTCTTTTTAATTTTGTGGTGAACAAAGCCTCTCGCAACAAAGAATTCCGTAATACGATTTCCTGCATGTTTGCCAATATAGATTTACGTTCCAAGTTTGGAAATCCGATGTTTTATTTAAGGATGCTGTTTGGTTAGGACGATTGTCAGTCTGTCCGCAGCGGCGGACAACATGACAAACTACCTCCGCGTGATAATCGATAAACTCAGCATCACAAACTTTGCAATATTTTTCCTATTTTTGCCTAATAAATGTTTTATGAAAATCCAATCCATCTTTTCAGCAATATTGTTAACCTTTCTATCTTTCAAAGGTTTTGCAGGCCATACAGAATTAAAAAGTGCAGCTACTCACATAAAAATATATGATAGTATGACCAACTTTCTGCAAGGTGATGCCTATTCATACCTTGGTCAAACACTTTTTCTGAAACCTTTGAACGATGATTTGAAACAAAATGGTTATGACGGCTTTATTAAGGACTATCATATTGACAGTTATATTCCAGAAAACATATATTATAATGATGAGAATAATCACTCGAACTACGATCGGTTATTCGGCAAAAGATTTATTGTAATTGATGTCATAAAACCCATGTATGATAGTGCCAACTATGGCTCTGGAAGCGACTATGCATTTCAGTTGATCAATTTATCGAATAATGATACTTTGTACTATATATACCAAAGTGAGTATGAGCATACTTTCCATTTTATTGTTGAAGGCTATTGGCACAAACAAAAATCTTTGGCAGTAGGGAAAAAATTTATTTTTAGTGATACCTATGTAGGCACTTCGGTTGATTTGGTGAAGGGGACACTCATTGCAACAAAAATAGGCGATGTGTGGACTTGTGAAGACATCAAAATGGATGATATATATTATACTATGGCAGTAATATTAAAAAACAAGGAAGGTCAAAAAATAGCAACCGATGTGTTATCCACTTTAGGTCCTAATAGAAAAGGAAAATCTTATTATAAATGGGAAGCAGATAAATATACCCAAAAGTTCGGCAAGCCCATATTCGACAATATTTTAATGGGTAGAATAGCAATTGGTTACACTATGGAAATGTGTACGTTGGTAATGGGCAAGGCAATAGATATTAAAAGCTCATGGAAATTGAAAATACCAATCGAAGAATGGAAAATGGAAAATGGCCAAACGCTGCTTTTTGAAAACGGAATTTTGAAGAAAATTATATAACAATCTAAGTAATTAATGTCTAAACTTTATAGCATATCGGACGGGCATAAGTAAAATTTTAGTAGACGTCGAGCAGGCGTATTTGTGTGCAAGGTTGCAACAGGGAGAAAAACTGTTTGAGCTTTGCGAGTTTTTTTCTCGGGCAAAAATAGCATGCGTAGTAAGTCACTAAAATTTTACCAAACCCTAGCCTTTTTTTGTTACTTTTTTTTGGCAATGAAAAAAAAGTAAGAATATAATAATACGAAACTCACCAAACTGAAACAGGTATGTATAAAAATAAAACATATTTAAAAACACTTTGTCATCATATAAATAATCAATAAAAAACATGAATACTATACTCCACAAATCAAATACCCGTGGTCACGCAAACCACGGTTGGCTTGATGCCCACCATAGTTTTAGTTTTGCAAGTTATTACGATCCCACACGCATGCACTTTGGTGTATTGCGTGTACTCAATGACGACAATATTGCAGGAGGAATGGGATTTGGTATGCACCCGCATGATAATATGGAAATTATTACGATTCCTTTGGAAGGCGATTTGGAGCATCAAGATAATATGGGTAATAAAGAAGTAATTCGCCAAAATGATATACAAGTTATGAGTGCGGGAACTGGCGTGGTACACAGTGAGTATAATGCCAATAAAGACAAGCCTGTAAAGTTGTTTCAGATATGGTTATTCCCCAACAAAAAAAATGTAACGCCGCGTTACCAACAAGTCACTTTAAATGAAGCTGACCGAGTTAATAAATTACAACAAATACTTTCGCCCAATGCAGATGATGCGGGGGTTTGGATACATCAGGATGCGTGGTTCTATTTTAGCAAAATGGATGCGGGAAAATCTATTGACTATCATATCAAAAAAGAAGGAAACGGAATCTATATATTTGTAATATCAGGAAATTTAACTATTGAAGGCAATGTTCTCGAAACCCGCGATGGACTAGGCATTTCGGACGCAAATAAAATTAACATTATTGCTGATACAGATAGTGAAATTTTGGTGATGGAGGTGCCGATGGGGGTTTAATGCAGGCAATTTGAGATGCTGAAATAAATTCAACATGACGCTGACGCCTAATTGCATTGCCGTTGCGACGTCACCCTGTCGCGACCTATCAGTATTCAGGTTTTAATATACACAATCTTTGAGATGCTGAAACAAGTTCAGCATGACGGCATCAGGCCCCAAGCCCGATAGCTATCGGGACTATATCCTGAATCCCACATTATCTTTGCACCCAGTGAACACCCACATCCTAATTCTAGAAACCACAGCGGATATTTGCTCCGCGGCCATTTGCCGAGATGGAGAACTCGTATCATATACCTTTGAAGATGGGAAAAAACATTCTTCGGTAATTACTTTACTTATCGAAAAAGTTTGCCAAGAAGCCCATATACTTTTAAAAGATATACAAGCGGTCGCTCTCAATATGGGGCCAGGTTCTTATACAGGTTTGCGTGTGGGATTATCGGCAGCCAAAGGGATTTGTTATGCCAATGAGATTCCTTTGATTACTGTAAACGGTTTCGAAATATTATATCATTTGTTTGCGAAACAGCAGTCAGAAGTTAATTCATTGCTGATTCCATGCATCCACGCCCGTAAGGATGAGTTCTTTTTCACGGTTTTGGATAAAGATGGAAATGTGGTAGAATCCCCTAGTTACTTGCTGGCAAAGGATTTGGTTGATTATGCCCAAACAAATTTTGAAGGTTTTATTTTTTGTGGTGAAGACCGAGATTTATTCACGAAATTTGCAACCCAAAACGACAATTTTAAATACATACAAACAGAAAAGATAAATGCTAACCATTTGGCTCAAATCGTACATCAAAAATATATAAAAAATACATTTGCAGATTTGGCATACAGCGAACCACTATACATAAAAGAATTCCAAACCTATTAAAAAACTATTATAATACTTATGCAATTACTCGACGGCAAATTGGTATCGGAAACCATCAAATCAACATTGAAAACCGAAATAGAAGGATATATTTCTCAAGGCAAGCGTAAACCAAAATTAGTTGCGGTAATAGTGGGCGATAATGGTGCAAGCCAAACTTATGTTGCCTCCAAAGAGCGTAATAGCAAAGCTGTGGGCATGGAATCGGAAGCGATTCGTTTGGATGTTTCAACTACCGAAAATGAACTTCTGGAATTAATTGCGAAACTTAATAATGACGAAACTGTAGATGGTATGTTGGTGCAATTGCCTTTGCCAAAACATATAAATGCAAATAAAGTGACGGATGCAATTCTTCCGCACAAAGATGTGGATGGTTTCCATCCTTATAATACTGGACAAATGGTGAAAGGTGTTGATACTTTATTGCCTGCTACACCCTACGGTATTTTATTGATGCTCGAACATTATAATATACCAACAGTGGGAAAACACTGCGTGGTAATTGGTCGCAGTGATATTGTGGGCAAACCTATGGCAGTATTGATGAGTCGCAATGCTTATCCTGGCAATTGTACGGTAACAATGTGTCATAGCAAAACAGTGGATTTGAATTCATATACTTTGCAAGCTGATATATTAATTGTAGCATCGGGTATCCCAGAAATGGTAACAGGCGAAATGGTAAAATCCGGAGCAGTAGTAATTGATGTAGGAATAACCAGAATGGATGCCGATAACGAAAAAGGATATGTAATAAAAGGCGATGTACATTTTGACAGTGCCAAAGAAGTTGCTTCCTATATAACTCCGGTTCCTGGTGGCGTAGGACTCATGACCATTGCAGGTTTGCTGATGAATACTTTAAATGCATATAAGAAACATGTGGGGATAGAAGAAACAATTATGAATTATAAATGATAAATTATTAATGCCATTCGGTGGCTATCATACTAATAACTATATAAAGCATCATCAGATGACAACTCATTCATCACATATCATTTATTACTAAATTACGCTATACCAAGTCTGTTATTCAAATTCAATTAAAGAAATGTCATCTGGCGACAGCCCATTTATAATTCATCATTAATAATTTATCATTCCCATTAAATGCCAAATATAGTTTCCGTAGAAAAAATGACCAAGCGATATGGAGATCGCGTACTGTTTGAAGATATATTTTTCGGAATTGAGAAAGGTGAAAAAGTAGCCTTGATTGCTCAAAATGGAACCGGAAAAACTTCTTTACTAAATATCTTAGCAGGCATCGAAAGCCCTGATACGGGTGGTGTTGCCTTTAACAAAGATTATACAAGAGGGTACCTAACTCAAGACCCCAATGTGGAAAAATTTCACTTGATTAGTGATTATATATTTCATGATGATAATCCCATTCAAAAAGTTATCAAGGAATATGAAATAGCCATTGCACAAAATGATATGGATTTAATAGCAAAAGCCAGTAATGCAGTGGATGCTTTAAATGCTTGGGACTATGAAGTGCGTATCAAACAAATCATGTCCAACTTTCAAGTGCCAGGAATTGATACCGTTATAAGTACCTTGAGTGGTGGACAGAAAAAGCGTTTGGCACTTGCTGCATTGCTAATTGACCAGCCCGATTTTATTATATTAGATGAGCCTACCAACCATTTGGATTTGGAAATGATAGAATGGCTCGAAAATTATTTGACCCAACAAAATGTAACTGTATTATTGGTAACTCACGATAGATATTTCTTAGACAGGGTATGTAATAGAATATTCGAAATGGACCAGACCAAATTATATCAATATGATGGTGATTACGAATATTTTCTGGAGAAGAAAAACGAGCGAATGTTTAATGAATCGCGTGAGACCGATAAAGCAAAAAACTCCTATAGAACAGAACTTGAATGGATACGTAAGATGCCCAAAGCACGAGGCACCAAGTCGAAAAGTAGGATACAAGCATTTGATGACATAAAAGAAAAAGCATTACGCAAAAATAGCTACCAAGAACTAAAATTTGATTTGAAGATGAACCGCATCGGAGGCAAAATTTTGGAACTGAAAAATGTGCAAAAAAAATACGGAGATAAAACCATTCTTGCTGGATTTGATTATACATTTAAGCGTGGAGATAAGATTGGAATTGTAGGTAGAAATGGAGTAGGAAAATCAACTTTATTGAATATAATAACAGGAGCTGAAAAACCAGATTCTGGCAAACTTAATTTGGGTGAAACTATTATACTCGGCTATTTCAAACAAGATAATATAAAACTCCCAAATGATACAAGAGTAATAGATGCGATAAGAAATATTGCTGATATAATACCTACTTCAAATGGCAGCCACATTACAGCTTCGCAAATGCTCACGGCTTTTCATTTCCCGCCCGAAAGACAATATACTTATGTATCTAAGTTAAGTGGTGGCGAAAAACGCAGGCTGTTTTTGTTAACTATTATAATGACAAATCCAAACTTTTTAATATTAGATGAGCCTACAAACGATTTGGATTTATTAACACTAAATGCACTTGAAGAGTTTTTGCAGTACTTTGCAGGATGCCTGTTAATAGTGAGTCACGATAGATATTTCTTGGACAAATTGGTAGACCAATTATTTGTATTTGAAGGCGATGGAATTGTTACAAATTATAATGGTACCTATTCAGAATATAGAGAATATACCAAACTAAAAGAGAAGGAAACTATCTCCAGTAAAAAAAGTAATTCGCAACCACAAAATTCAATTTCTGAAACAAAAACAGAAATAAAATCTAATAAAAACAAACTAAGTTTTAAAGAAAAATTTGAGTTTGAAACACTCGAAAAAGAATTACCACAATTAGAAAAAGAAAAACAAGAACTTGAAGAAAAATTGAACCAAGGCAGTAGCAATCACGAAGACCTTTTGCAATGGGGTCAACGACTCGAATTTTTAACTAACGATATCGACAGTAAATCTTTGAGATGGTTAGAATTATCGGAAAGTACATAATATAGGAATAAGGAGTAAGGGCTCCGCTGCGGCGGACGGCGTCAGCTCCTTATTCCTTGCTCCGTATCCCTAAAATAAAAAACAATCCCGCCGCGGCGGGGTAAAATATAAAATAACATGCAGCCCGGAGACAAAGTAAAATTCTTAAACGAAAACCTTGATGGTATTATTACCCGCATCATTGATGATAAAACTATGGGCGTGGAAATATCAGATGGGTTTGAAATACCTGTATTAAGGAATGAAATTGTAGTAATAGGGCAAAATAAATTGAGCGGAGAAGTAGAGCATAAAATAGAAGATAAGTCCAATATTAAATTTAAAGACCCCGGGCTATTTGTATTGCTTGAACAACATGTAGGCAGTTATTATCAGATCAAAATTCTCAATCATTTTGAGCATGAAATTATTTTCGCTATATATAAAGAGAAAGATAAAGTATATAAATTATTGACCAAAGGGCAACTGCTATCTGGCAAGGCATTAAGTGTGGAACAGCTTGATTTTACTATGCCTGAGAAGTGGCCTGTATATCACTTTTATTTAATACCTTTGATGGGGCAAAGCAGCTTATTGCCTTTGGTAGCACAATATAAATTTAGTTACCGTGCAAAAGATTTGATGCACTACACCGAAGAAAATAGTAGACGCAGATATTCGATAAAACTATTGACCAAAGCTATTGAACCCGATTTAGATATTACAGACTTGGTAAAAAATTTCGATGCTGATATTATAGAGAAAGAAGCTACCATCGCATTAGAAAGACCGCAGGTAGAAGTAGATTTACATATAGAAAAAATAACAAAAAACTATATAGATATAACTCCTGAAGTAGCACTAGATATACAGTTCCGTGAGTTTGAAAATAATTTCGACAAGGCTATTAGTTTGGGTTATGATAGAATAACTTTTATACATGGGGTAGGAAACGGCACACTAAAATATATGATACGGAAACACTTAAGTCAGAACAAAAGCATCAAAAGTTTTAGAGATGCCCAGAAAGAAAAATTTGGCTATGGAGCAACAGAAGTGTTTTTAAAATAGTCCCAAGAGCAATGCCATTTATTATTCGCCTTTCGATGTGAGTTTGAACAATACATCATATTTTGCTTTAGCCATATAACCTTAGATTAATAACTACTATAATATAATATTCACCATCGACACTTAAATGCAATGAAACATATCAGTATATATATATTATTATTAATTATAGCAAGTAATAGTTTTGCTCAAAACCAACCTATCAAAGATTTAAAGTTTAACTTAAACGATGAAGGCACGCACTGGATGCAGTTTACCCTGTCCAACCAAACATGGCTCAGATATAACCAAAGTAATCGTGGTACAACTGTGGAAGGTGAAGCAAGGAAAGAAACCTTTGATATAGGTTTACGTAGAACCCGCTTGCAAATGTTTGGACAAGTGAGTGACAAAGTTTTTGTATACTTTCAATTCGGGCAAAACAATTTCAATTCGCAATATAATATAAATGCCAATAGAAAAAATGCAGTATTTTTTCACGATGCATTGTGCGAATATGCGGTGCTGCCTAAAAACAAATTAAAGTTGGGTGGTGGACTCACCATTGCAAATGGACTTTCCCGTTTTTCGCAACCTGGTATTAGCAATATCATGACTTTGGATGTTCCGGTTTTTGCTCAAGCAACTGTTGACCAGATAGATCAATTCTCCAGAAAACTAAGTGTGTATGCCCGTGGACAAATTGGAAAATTAGATTATAGAATTATACTATCTGACCCATTTCCTGTAACCTCAAATGGAGCCACTGCTCCAGTTATTGGCAAAAATGCAAGCTTTGCTACCACAGGGCAGCACAAGCAATATCAAGGATATTTTATATGGCAATTTAAAGATTATAAACCACACAATACTCCGTATATGGCAGGTACCTATTTGGGCACAAAAAATATATTTAATATTGCAGCAGGAGTTATATATCAGCCCAAAGCTTTGTGGCATAATCGGGATAGTACAATTGTATATGATAATATGATGTTGTGGTGCGTAGAAAGTTTTTTGGACAAGCCTTTGAACAAAGAAAAACATACTGCTATCAATGCTTATGTCGGATATTTTAATACAAATTATGGTAATAATTATTTGCGGTATAATGGCATTATGAATCCTGCAAATGGTTCAAGTTTAGGTAATACAATTGCGGTTTCATCTACAGGTTTTGGAAATGCGTATCCAATGTTTGGCACAGGCCAACAAGTATATGCACAAGTTGGTTACTTATTTCCAGTAAGTCAAAAAGATCCGTCACGTGGCCAATTGATGCCTTATGTATCGAGCACGGTGCAGCAGTTTCAGAGATTGAATTACCAGACTACCACCATATATGAAGCAGGAATAAATTGGTTTATCAATGGGCACAGATCAAAGATGACATTGAACTATCAGAGCAGACCAAGTTTTGTATTAGATGTGAATGGGAAACCAGTATCTGACCAAAGAAGAAGCTGCGTAGTATTACAATATCAGATTATGATATAATCTTTTTGCATTCGTATACAATATAACTAAAATACTACTGCTCTGATAAGCAGTATTTTGAGCAACTTTGGTATCTTAATGTCATAATCCCGATAATTTTTTTGGCATCTGTCTTGCTGTTGTTGTTTTGCAAAAAATTACTTCAATAGTCCGCTACTCCATTGCAAGGCGTACATAGTTTTAAAATATTTAGTCTTTGTCTCAATCAATTTCTCATAAACTTCTAGAACCTTATTCTCCCTACTATTAATAAGAAATAAAGAACTTTCTCCGTTAAAAAATCTCGATTCCTCTACCCGAACTAACTGCAAAGTATTATTATATATATTGTTTTGCAAAATAATTTGCTTCTTCAAATTTTCATACTCATTATAAAAACTTTGAATTTTTAATTTTATTGCGGTCCATTTCTGAATTTGAGATAAAGTAGTTTCTTTTATTTTTAACTTTGTTTTCTGATAGGCTCCTCTACCAAGGGACAACCGCAATGGCATTTCAATTTTTAAGCCGTACTGAAAGTTATTATCTAATAGTGGAAACAGCACATTTGTATTATATTGATAGCCTTTACCTAGTTGATTATATTTTACATCTAAGGTGGGTAGTAATTCTTGAAAATTAAGTTTTTTTTCTATAGCCAAAGTTCCCAATTTATAATCATACATTCTTAGATCGGGGTGCGATTTTTCCGCAAGGGTCAGCAGGTCTGTTAAAATAATATTATAATTGAGCATTGAAGGTTCATTATCCCAATCCTTTTGAGGAATTACACTTTCAGGTAAAATATAAATTTCATTATCTTTCGTCCAGAGGTATGCAGAAAGCTGCAATGCTGCATTTTGAAAAGCCACTTTGGTATTATTTTGCTGATACATAAATCCCTCTAATTGTGTTAAAGCTTCAAGGGTATCAATTGCTGCTCTTTCACCATTTCTAAAAGCTTTTTTAACTAGGTCAAATCTCTTCTGGTTATTCGCTACATTTTCACTTATTATAATATACATTTGATACATTTTCACCCATTGCCAGTATGCATCAATGGCATCCATCAATAAATTATTTACGATAGCTTGTTGCTCAACTTTGGCCATACCATTATACAATTTGGCTTGTTGCAAGGATGCTCTACGTTTGTCCATTAGAAGATTCTTCAATAGCGGTATTTTTACTCCCATATAATTGGTCAATCCATTGGTTTCGGAAGGATCGAACCTTCCACCTTGCAAATTTTCGATACCTGCATTGATTTCCACACCGTACCAAAGTGGAATTTTTATTTCAGTACTTCTAAAGTTATAATAATTCAGCCCATCGAAAGTTTTTTGCAGTGCCTGGTGACTTGCAATAGGATCGAATGGATTTCTTGCTATTAGTAAATCAGCACGGCTTTTTGAAATTAATATATCACTTTGTTTTACTACTGGGTGAAATCTGCGTACTATTTCCAATACTTGTTCGGAATTTAATACATTTAAAGTATCTTGGCTATTAGAGAATTTGCCCAGTAAAAGCAAAATAAAAATGAAACTAATTCTTGGTATCATATTTTTTCTCAGTTTTAATTTTATTATTGTAATAATAATCGGGCGGGAATCCATTAATATTTCGCCATACCTCATACCATATCGCAACATCTTTTAACAAAGCAATACATTGCACACCGGTACCAATTTTCAATTGCTCAGGCCATTTCCTGTCTAATGAATCCTCGGCTATTAATAGTCGGAACATCCCATTGCTACTAATAGTATTTTCTATTACTTTCACCCTACCACCAAAAGTACCATAACTTCCCTTAGGCCAACCGCTAAATACAATGGCTGGATAACCATCAAACATAAAGCGAACTCGCTGTCCTTCGCTTATTAGCGGTAAATCAGCAGGTCTAATAAACATTTCAACCGCATAATTCATCTTGTCAGGAACTATCATAGTAATACTTTCCCCTTCTTTTAAGATTTCTCCAATCCCGGTTTTGTTAGCTTGCACAATCTGACCGTCCTGGGGGGCAAGAATATAATACATGCTATTTCTTATAATATAATTACTAACGATGTTTTCTAACTTTGCTATTTCGCCATCACTAGTTGCTATATTACTTAATGTTTGAAACCTATCACCTTCAATTTTACTAATTTTCTCGATATATTCTTGTTCAATAGAATTGCGTTCTATAATAACATTTTTTACTTCCTGCTGTGTTTGAGACAATTTATTTTCAATCACAATTTTCTTTGAAACAGTATTTTGATATAACGCATTACGCTGCTGTAGTTGAGTTTGTGAGACTAAACCTTCTTCAAACATTTTTTCTTGCCTACTATATTGATCTTGGGCAAGTGCCACTTCATTATCAGTAGCAAATAATTCTGCACGCTCACCAGATAATTTATTTTCTAGTTGTAATATCTTATTATTTAATTGCTGCAATTTTAATTTTTTAGATGCGTTTAATGCATCAATTTGTGTACTTGCTGTGTTCATTTTGTTTTGATAAAAAGCGACACTCCCCTTTTTGGCATCAACTTGCTTTTGCGTTTGTTTTACCAAATTGGGATCTAAATAGTCTTCCTTTATTTCTGAAAGTTGTAAAACAGTATCGCCTTTTTTTACGATATCTCCCTCCTTTATCCACCATTTCACTATTCGGCCTGGAATAGGTGAATGAATCTTCTGTGGCCTTTGATTTTGTAATAAAGCAGTAACAATTCCAGTGGCCTTTATATTTTGTGTCCACGGAAGAAAAAGTATGGCAGCAAATAAAAATGTTATTCCCCAAAACCAGTATTTGATTTTGCTTTTAACTTTAAATCTGTAGATCGCTTTCAAGGATCTTAGTGGTAAAGGATACTTATTCATTTCCATTTTAAATATTCCTTAATAAAGTTACTTCTCGATTATCAATTAGCATTTTATAGTCACATTTCTTTGCAAAACTTTCATCATTACTCGTAATGAATACTGTCGCATTTTTAGTGTGATGTAATATATAGTTAGTGATTCGATCCTTCATTCCAATTTCTAAACCAAGCCACGGTTCTTCCAGCAACAATAGAGGTGGCTTGTCGACCAAAGCCCTAAGTAGCAGAATTTTTTTAATCATAGATGAAGAAGGCCTCTTTCCCGCATTGTCAATTGCACAATCAAACCCAATTTGAAATAATTGCTTAAAAAAATCAATACCCAAATTATTCGCAACTTGCATAATAGACATATCAGTTACGCTTGCTCTACCCATACTAATATTTTCGAAAAGAGTACCTTTGAAAATATCTTCTTGTAATAAATATACACCCAATTGCTTTCTTAAGGATTCCAATTTGTACTGATGAATTGGTTTATTATCAATAAGCAACGCCCCTGAGAAATTACTATAATTGCCACTCAATATTTTAAGAAACGTAGTTTTACCAGCACCCTCAGCACCTGAAATACAAACGGTACTACCTTCAGGAACTAATATACTAAAGTCCCTAAATATGAGCTTCTGTTTGGGATATTCAAAACTAAAATTAATTAGTTCAACTCGTAATCCATTTTCTTGCCTACCCAGTATCGTGCTTCCCTCTTTTTCTAATACACTTTCCGTAACACTTGCCAACTTTTCTAAGCCTGTAATTACATCATAGATACTATCTAAACTTCCAATTAGTTTTTCAACAGCATTTATGATTGTTAATATTACTATTTCTGCAGCTATAAATTCACCAATATTGATTTGCTGATTAATTAAAAGATTAGTGCCTACTATAAGCATTGAAGCAGTGATCATCACTTTAAAAAAAACCAGTGCTCTATATTGCAACAATAACACTTTAAAATGAGCGGTTCTTGATAGTACATATTCATGAACATTTTCATCGGTCTTTTTTAAATTCATTTGTGACCCTTGACTAAATTTAAATGACTTTATTACCCTTCCCATTTCTTGCAACCAAGCAACAACCTCATACTTGTAACCACTCTCTTGCAAACTGGTTCTGATTCCTTTCTTTGCAGTGAGCCTCACCATCAAATATAGCACTGCCAGTAACAAAAATCCAAATAATATAAAGATGGAATGATATAATGACAATAAAATCAAACTGAAAATAATTTGAATACTCGCGGTAGGGATATCTAAAAGCAGTTTTGAAATTCCTTTCTGCACATTAATTGCTTCAAAAATTCGATTCACCTTTTCTGGCAAATAATAACTATCCAATTTTATGAGATCGAATCGTGGAATTTTTTCTGCAAAATCAAATGCGTAGCGTACAAATATATTTTGTTGAATCTTCTCTATAATCTTCATTTGATTTATTTGTAATATACCAACCAAAAGCACTCCCAAAACCACCAATAACGAAAGAACATAAATAGAAGTAACCATCGTTGCCCCCATTACAAAACCAATAATAGCTTGTATACCTACTGGTACAGTAAGCTGAAGCAGACCGCTTAATACTGAATAGTAGTATATAGACCATACCTCCTGCTTCTCTAGTTTAATTAGTTCCCACAATCTTTTAAACGGGTTCATATTCTTGCAAATTTAAAAATCAGGTGCAAAGATACAGATACTTTTATATTAATAGCAATACTATCATTTAAAAAAAATATTATTTTTTTTTTGATAGCAATACTTCAATTATTAGAATTAACCCTACTTTTGCAAAAAAATAATTTAATATGAAGTACAAGGTATCTTTCAAAGTAAACGAAGCTGTATATATTAAAGACCCTGAGCAAACTGAAGTAGGGGAAAAAATTGTCAAAAGTTCTATTGATTTGATTCACCTATTAGGCTTTGAAAATTTTACTTTTAAAAAATTAGCTGCTGAAATTGGAACAACGGAAGCTACTGTGTACCGCTATTTCGAAAATAAACACCGATTGCTATTGTATATTATAAGTTGGTACTGGAACTATATGGAGTTTTACCTTGAATTAAAGTTACAGAATGTTACAGACCCTAAAATGAAACTGAAATTAATTATTCAAACCTTGACAAACGAATTACCGGAAAGTTCTGCTGGTATGGAATACAATAAAGAGTATCTTAATCAAATATTAATTTCTGAAAGCACTAAAGTATTTTTGGTTAAGGAAGTAAATGAAATAAATAAAAGCGAAGTGTTCAAGCCATACAAGGATTTGTGTGCAAAAATTGCTGAATCCATCTCTCAATATAACCCCAAATACAAATATCCGAAATCACTAAGCAGTACCCTCATTGAAACTGCTCATTACCAGCAGTTTTTCTGTAATAACTTACCACGACTAACTGATATACAAACGAAGAATAAAGGCAATTTTACGGCTAATTTCCTTGATGATTTACTATTCAAAATACTGGGATGATTTAATACCGAAACTCAATATATAATAGTCAAAAAAAAGGGGGACTAATCCCCCCGCATCCCGATAATTATCGGGATTAAGCGGGGCTTTCGGGATGTAGTTCGGCATTACCATTCTAAAAATTAATATCTCCTGCCAAAGCTATTGTAACAGTTGAATAATCGTCCGTTTTATCTTTACCAATATAACAAACTTCCTTTTTGTCTTTGCTGCGATAGATAACAATCCCTCCTGCGACAGAAGTATTATGCATCGCCGGGTTTCCCAAAAGCACCCATTCATTTGGATACAATTGTTTCACTTGATCGAATGGTAAGAAATTAGTATCCATCATTGTAAATTTATGTGCAAATTTACTCAAGAATAATATTAGACCTCTTTCATAATCCAAATAAGAAAAGCCAAATTATAACGGACACTTTATTTTATTGTAGTATCGCTCGCCGCGAACTCCGATAACTATCGGGGCTTCCTTTTTACACAAAAAGGAAGCAAAAGTGTTTTTATTTACCAAGGTGATTTTTGCTTGAGAGGCCCAATGCAAAA
>Ga0163151_10002503_pt1 | contig 28328 bp, 31 predicted proteins | sample OliLakLV19MP5IB2_FD_145596 | JGI IMG/M metagenome (GOLD analysis project Ga0163151, IMG submission 145596) | Freshwater microbial mat bacterial communities from Lake Vanda, McMurdo Dry Valleys, Antarctica - Oligotrophic Lake LV.19.MP5.IB-2 | ecosystem: Environmental > Aquatic > Freshwater >...
ACATTGAACCGGTCTTCATATATGGAGCGCCGTATTTCGTGCAGGCGGCGAAGAAAAAACTCATGTCGACGCTGCCGACGCGCACTGGCGAGTTCGAGACAATCAACCACTCGGAAATGTCCGACAGCGTCTTGAACCCCGGCATCGACGAGATCGCCTGGGTGCAGGAGCCGCTGCTCACAATGTTCTGTAGGCGGACGAACGGAACACTCATCGGGTATACGCACCGTATGTCCGAGCGCCAGGAAAGCTTTGGCGGCTGGTCCGAGCACACCCACGGCCTCAACCGCTACATCGAAGCGATCAGCGGCGGCCCCGACTTCTCCGGCACGAGCGACAGTCTCTTTGCCGTGACCCGGCTCTCGGCGGGCGCTGGCCCCCGTTGGATCGAGACAATCATGCCGCAGCCTTCGGCCGGAGCAAGCACATGGCGCTACTGGCACGTCGACGCATCGAGTGTCGGTTGGTTCATACGGCGCATGATCTCCGCCAACGGCGACAGCTTCGACGGCCTCCGCGTCTATGGACTGCATCATCTGAACGGCCTCACCATCCATCCCTATATCGGCGGTCTCGATCTCGGCGATTTTGTTGTGACCGCGGGCATCGTCGACTTGCCGTATTCCGGTACATTCACCGCAGCCTTTCTGGCGAGCATAAGCGACACCACGATCGAGGCGGAATGGGGCATGTATCTTCGCTGGTTTGATGCCACGGTGACGGACCCAGCGGACCATGTAGCCAACACCATTGGTGTCTTCGAAGTAACGACTGGCTCTTACCCCCCGAGCGGTGGCTACCTTGTCATGGATATGCCGAACAACGTGGCGTACCTTCTGGACCGCGATTACCTGGCCGGGTCCGACGGGTCAATCCGCGTCTTCGACGCCCTGGCCTTCACATTGCTGCGGGAGATCACAGGCGACGACCTCATATTCAATGAGGCTGCGACCACGAAAGAACTCAAGGTCAACAGCTTCTTCCCCGGCGCCGGCGGACGCCTCTGGGCTTTCGCGCGTGCCGATGCCAACTCGGCGAACGGGTATCTGGTAGGTTACTCTTGGTCGAGTAGTCAGGATTGCAAGCTGGCGATCATCAACGCGGGTACATTGGCCCAGGTTGCGGAAACAGACTTCACTCAACTCATCAAAAATGTGTTCACATTCTCATACCACTCCAGCAGTGACGCAGTTGCCCAACTTGCCTTCTGCACAAAGCAGTTGGACAGTAACTCATTCTGCCGGGTGTCGATCGTCAACCTCACTGCCAGCGGCCCCCTGCCCTACGCACAAGGTGAAGTTGTCTACGAAGAAAACATCAGCGCCGGCCTTAACGAAGACATCATCGGCTGCCGTGGATGGGAAGACGATGGCATTTCCCTGTTCTTCACTTTGGGCCACAATGGCAGCGCAACCACGGGTTGGACGGCTGCAACGAGTTTTGATATTCAAGCGTGGACCATTGAAGGCACCCTCTTTTCCACCACTACACTCCGCCGCACCGTCCGCGCGCTCCTGGTCACGGACTTTGACGCAACATGGGCGGGCGTTCGCACCCTTAGCATCACCTACTGTTCTTTCGACAACTCCCTCATCGTCATGGGGCGGGAGCATCCTTCGGGCGATAGCCGCGTAATGAAACTGGACGCGGTTTCGGGGGCCACCATCTGGAACTCACTCTGTCCAATTGACCACGGTAGTTTCCCATCGCAGGACCAGGGGCCGTGGACCCGCGACCGGTGGGGCTTCATGGGTACAGACGGCGTCATGCGAATGCTTGACTTGACCGATGGTACATGGTCGGTGCCCACGGGCATCCAGACGGGCTTCGGTAGCATCGGCGACATCGAATGGTTCGACGAGATCGGCCCTTCATTGATCCTGAATGGCGAGTTCACCAAAGCAGCGTCGCAGACTGCGTTCTATCTTGGCGTCTGGGCCATTAACGAAGCGCCCTCGTGGACCGCTCGGGGTGAATGGAACCGGATTTGGCTTGGCCTCGACTACACCCAGGACGCAAGCCACCGGGAGATCAGTGCTTCCTACTACTTCGCGCCAGCACAGTTCGGCGTGTCCTACACGTCACGAGGGCAACTGCTCCGCCCCGATTACGGCCAGGACGGAGGCGCCAGGACTGGGCCGGCGGTTGGCAAGAAGCGGCGGCTGCACCAGTTCTCGCTCGACTTCTACCGCGCCTTCAACATCAAGGTCGGTACAGCCTTTGACAGCCTGAAGCCGGTGAAACTCACGACACCCGGTGGCACCCCCTATGCGGCGCCCTCCTTGTTCACGGGGATGCGTTCTGATACAATCACAGACGACTACTCTTGGGAGGGCAAACTCGCCTGGGAAGTGACACGGCAATACCCCTGCACCATCCTGGCGGCGGGTGGCTATCTGTCGACGCAAGATAAGTGAGGGCGTGATGTTCAACTGGGGATCAATCTTTGGCGGCATCGGCTCTTGGTTAAGTGGAAACGCTGAAGCCAAGGGCTACAAGGAAATGGCGAAATATTACAAGGAGGCCGCGCGCGTCACCCAGATCGCTGGCGGGCTCAAGGGCAATGCCATACAGCGTCAAATCTACCAGGTCGCCGGCGCCGGCACGGCCGCGGCCGGTGCAAACAATATGCGTGTACAGGGCTCGGCCCTCGACACAATCCGTCAAAACACTCAACAGGGCTACCTCACCAAGGCGGTGACGGCCATGAACACTCAGCTTGAGTACAAAAGCTACATCGCGCAGGCGAAGCAGGCCGAGGCGATGGCGAAGGCCGCGAAGTCGGGAGGACTGTTCAGCTTGCTCGGCGGCATATCCGGGTTCTTCTCCGACGACGCATTGAAGGAGAATGTCGTCTTCCTCGGCCGGCGCGGCGATGGCCTCGCCGTCTACCGCTTCACCTACAAGGGCAGCGACACGGTTTACGAAGGCGTCATGGCGCAGGAAGCCGCGGTTCTTTTCCCGAAATCAACTGGTGTCCGCAACGGATACCTGGTAGTGAACTACAACGAGATCGGCGTTGACTTCAGGAAGGTTGCCTAATGCCTCGCATCCCTGTTTATAGCAACGGTGTCTACCCGGACGCCGGCCCGATGGCCGAGGCGGCGCGTTCAGCCGGTTTCGCGGGGCGGCAGATCGGCTCCAGCCTTCAACAGGGTTGGAACGCTTTGGGGCAGGGCGTCAACGCCGTCCAGGCGGGCTTCGAGAAGCGCGCAGCCGAGAAGGAAGAACACGAGGCGCGCGTCGAGATCAACAACACTACGGTTGCGGCTGCGAAGCTGGACGCGCAACTCGCTGTAGATTGGCAGGATACGTTGGCAACCGCCGACCCGAACGACCCCAATGTTGCCGAGAACTTTGTGAACGGCCGGGTTACCACCGCGTGGGACGCACTTGGCGCCAACCTGAAGACCGAACGCGGCCGTATGCACTTCGCTACGCAGCGAGCGCAGGCGTGGGCGCAGGCGTACAAAGGGGCTCACTCCGACCAGGCGGCCATGTCCGCTGCACAGGCGGTGCAGAACATTGAGGACATCGGTGTTAACCGGTCGAGCGCCGCCTATACACAGCCGGGTTCCTGGAAGGATCAGGTTTCAGCGATGGAGCGCGATCTCGATGCAATCGCGGAGACGAACAACGTGGGCTATGCGGATCGAGAAAAGCTGAAGGACAAGTACCGCAAGGAAATCGCTGAAGGCGCGCTTCGTAAGCTGGTTGCGACGAACCCGGATGAGGCGAAGCGCGCTATTGCCGCCGGGGAGTTCAACGGTATTTTGACCGGTGAAGAACTTGGCATCCAGAACGATCGCGCAACAGGCAGCAAGACGGCGTTGGAAAACGACGCGAAGCAAGCGGAAAACGAAAAGACGAGGGCGCAGAGGGACCTGGCCGATGCAGAACTAGGTGTCATCCAGTCCGGCATCGAGTTCAACACCAAGACCGGCTTATCGACTGTGCCGCCCGACTACTTCACGAAGCTGCGCGATTGGCAGGCAAAGCACGGCACCTCCGCGGACGAAGGCAAGTACCGCACGGCCTACAACTTTGGCGTCACCGAAAGCCGCCGTAAAGCTAGCGACGACGTGACCAGCGACCCGGACATCAAAGAGCGCCTTCGCAAGCGGGCGCTCGCCGGCGAAGATATTACCGACGACGTTCGCAATGCACGTATGCAGGACCTGCTCGACGCCAAGGATACGTCGATCCTCATGGAGTGGGGCAAGTCGAACGACAATCCGAAAGAAGACAACAAATACCTGGAGGGCTACCTGTCCAGCCGCGAAGACGTCATCGGCAGCGGAAACCAGTTTCGGGACAAGGTTATCAACAGCGCATGGAAGAAGGCGCGCATAGCCGACTACAAGAGCGACATGACGAAGAAGTACAAGGAAGCCATGGCCGACGGTTGGACCGAGGAACAGTTCGAAGCCTACGCCAACAAGGCGATCCGTCACTATGACTACGACCAGAACGCGCTCACGAAGGAACTGAAGCGCGCCAAGAAGGCGAAGGAAGCCTTTCAGCCGCCCACCGATGTTACGGCGCCGCCGCTCGTCGGGAATGACAAGATGCCCACGGAAGAAGACTTCAACGACACGTCTGGCGTCGATAAGCTGGACAAGGCTCAGGCCAACGCCGGTGCTCCCGACGGGCCACGGAAGAACATCGTGACGAAACAACTTGCCGGCCGCGCGCCGTTAAACATGAACGGGCTCAAGAGCGATGTGCTCGACAAATGGGAATTGGTGCAAGGGAAACTCGGCTACAAGCTGGCGATTGTATCGGCCTTCCGCGATCCAGCTAGCAACGCGCAGGCGGGTGGCGCTAAAGGGTCGCAGCACATTCACGGCAACGCCATCGATGTTGACGCATCGGGCTTGAGCAAGCAGGAGAGGCTTCATGTTATCCGGGTCGCGCGCTCTCTTGGGTTCAAGGGCGTTGGGGTCTATGCAAATGCACTTCACTTCGATATAGGAACGAAACGCGCCTGGGGGCCTGACTTTTCCGATAAAACAATCCCCTCATGGGCACTCGAAACTGTACAAGGAACATAACCCGTGGCCGAAATGACCCCTGGACAGCTTTGGATACAGGGCCTCGAAGACGAGGGCTACTCCGACGAGGACATTGCCGTTCTTCGCGCCAACCGGGACGCGCAGGCGCGCGCCAAGGGTTTCACGCCGAAGGCTATGGACGGTTATTGGGGCGTTCCTCCTGCCGATCCTGCCAAAGTCACCGGCGGTGTCATGGAACAGAACCTCAAGGAAGCTGGCGGCTGGAAGTACGATCAGCTTGAGCCAGCCGACGGCATTATGGAGAACCTGGCGGCCGGCTTCGGCATTAGCGCCTTCAGCCTCTCGAACCTGGGGACCCGGCCCGATCAGCGGGTCCCGGACCCGGCCGATCAATCGATCATGGAAGCGGGCGCTTCCATGCTCGGGCAGGTGGTCGGAGACTTCCCCGCCATGGTCACAGGAGGCGCGGCTGTGGGGTTGGCGACGAAGAACCCTCTACTGGTTGGGTACGCTGCCAACGCCCTCCCCGAGGCCATCAGACAAGCGATCCTGGAGGACATGGAGAACGGCACCGCTTCCGACTGGCGGGAGGTCCTGGACCGTGCCAGCCGCATCATCCAGAAGGCGAACACCGCTGGCGTCATTGGTGCGGCCGCCAACAAGGCGGGAGCCCTCACCAGGGGCGTTACTGCGAAAGCCGGCAAGCTGGTAGCCAGCACCACGGAAGCCGCCGCAGCAGGCGCTGGCGGGCTTGTGGCACAGTCTGCACTTGAAGGCCGCATCCCGACCACGAACGAGATCATCCTGGGCATGGGCGCCATGGCTATCCCTGGGGCAATTCAGGTTGGCGAGCCCTTGCTGCGTCTGGTGGGCGCTCGGGACCGTATCGAGATCACCAAGGCCGGCGATTTCGTCAAGAAGAACATGGAACGCATCTGGGCGAAGACCGGCATCAACCCGAAGATCTTGGGTGAAGCGGCCGCCGGCGACCGCGTTGTAAAACAGAACGTCATGTCGGTCGACGATGAGGGCCAGCCGATCATCGTGGGCATGGAAGATATAACGCCGCCTGCGCCGCCGCCGCGCGACCCCGTGGTCGAACTCGACCCTGTTACCGGGAAGCCTGCGCCGGCTGAGGGTACTGGCGGCTTCAAGTTTGCGGAAACCTTCACCAAGGATGGGTCCGACACAGGGCCGAAGCGGCAGTTCAGCATCATCGGCAAGGACGGAGAACCGGTTGCGAAACTGCATATGGTGGTGCACAAGGACGGTTCCGCGGAGATAACCTGGATCGAAGGAAAGTCACTTGGGACCGCTGCCATGCGGCAAATCCGCAACGCCTTCGTCAAAGAGTTTCCGGGCGTGAAGAAGATAATTGGCAACAGTGTTGCCGGCGCCATAAGTGACGAGATCAAACCCGTCACCGCGGAAGGCAACCCGAACCCGGCTACTGGCCTCGCCAAGACTTCAGGCATGGACGGCGACACCCTGGCGCATATCACCGGCAAGGAAACGGACTTCAGCGTCGACTTCGACGCGGTCGTGAAGAAGCACACCGAGGATGGCGTCGTCGACACCGAGGCGGCGGTGATCGAGGCGGCCGAAGGCGCCACGTCAGCCATGATCTTCAAGGCCAATGGACGGAACTACAAGCGCCTCAAGCCGAGCACGCAGCGTGCCCTTGAGATCGCCGGGGAGCGCATCAGCTACAACGACCCGGTCGAAGGGGGCGGCGGTGGCAAGAAGCCGCCTGGCGACGACCGGAAGGCCCTTGGCGGCCCCGATCCGAAGATGCCAAAGAGGCGCATTCCAGATGACCCACGCGATCCTTCCTTCAAGCGCGACCCGGAGTTCATCCGCGACGATATCAACTCGGTCGTGAACTACGACAAGATCGGGCGCACCTGGGACGACACATACCGCAGGTGGAAGCAAAGCTGGCGCGAACTGGCAATCTTCGGAGAACTCGACCGCACCTGGGGCATGGTAAAGGGCAAGAAGGACATTGGCCTCGAAGATATGTTCCGCCTGGTTTATTCGGCCGTTGGCCGATCCACCATTCGGGTAAAGCGCGGCGGCTACAACATCACAGTGCGCGAAGACGGCGCCCCCATGTACCAGTTCAACCCGAACGTGCCGTCGTATGAAGCGGTGTGGACCGGTGCAGAGAAGGGGCCGAATAAACTGAAGGGCGGCCGCGATGATTTGCGCGCCTTCTTCCAGGCGAAGGACACGCTCGACCGTGACCGCCTGGGCCTCAAGACCGTCGTGGACCCCATAGACGCCACCGACTATATCAACGGGCTCGACAAAGAAACACGCAAGAAGATGGAAGCCTTGACGGTGATGAACCAGAAGGTGTTCGACAACAGCCTCCAGGGTCTCGTCGAAGCCAGTGCATTGAGCATTGAAGGGAAGCGCGCCGCGATCAAGAAGCACCCAAACTGGTTTCCGCAGGTGGTGGCCGGCACAGACCCCGCGTACCGTCCTGGGTCGCTTAAAAGCATCCGTAAGCCGCTGACGAAAGCGGTAGGCCACGATGCACCGCTCAAGGACCAGATCATCGAAGCGGCGAACGCAATCTTCCAGCGTGACCGCATCGCTTCCGTGAACCTGGCGCGCCGTGCCATGGTGCTTGCCATCCGCCAGCATGTCAATGGCGAGGACGTCACGGCCCGAAGTTCGATGGTTGTCGAGAACACCACGGCCCGAGGCTTGACGGTTGTCGAGAACACCAAGCCTCGGGCCGTGACGGTTGTCGAGAACAAAACGTCCGGTAAAGACGTGGCCCTCGACGGCGAAGCATACAAGAAAGCCGAAATCTTCGATGAAGACGGCAACATGATCGACTGGGAAAAGGAAGGCTTCTTCCAGCGCAACGAAAACGTCATCCGCTACCTCGACAACGGCCGCATGGTGGAGTTCCAGGTTCCGAACTTCCCTGGGCGTGAAGCCGTGATGGGCGCCGTCAACAGCACCAGCGTAGAGCAAATGGCTACAGTGCAGGTGCTATCTGCGTTCGCCTCGTTGAAGCGGTCTGGCATAACCAGTCTTCCGTCGTTCGTTACACGGGTCATGCTGTTGGATAGTGCACAAGCGGCGGTGTTCAACAAGGGCGGTGGCTACCCCGTTCTCAACCTGTTTGGCGCCTTCGCAAAAGCAATCAACCACTGGAGCGAACACGTTGTCCGCAAGAAGGGGGCGCCGACCGAAGGTAGCGGTGACGCCATGTGGATCGAGGCCACGCTCAATGGCATGTACAATATGTCCCTGGGCGACATGGACAGCGCCAACTATGTGAAGAACCTCCACCAGTTGCATAGCGAAACGGGGCATATCGGGGCGATGATAAACACGGTCAAAAACCCGTTGGAAGGTCTCCGCATGATGATGCGCCAGACTGACGCCATGGTTCGCATTGGCGTCACCTACAAGTCGAACGTGAAGGACCACGGGCCGATCCGTGCAGCCATGCGTGGCCGGGTTCTGCATGGCGACTTCATGGAGCGCAGCCAAGACTTGCTCGTAAATCAGATGCACTCCATTGTGACCTTTATGCGCGCTGGACAGCGTGCCGGGTGGGACAGCTTGAACACGGCGCTGCGCGAAGATGCGCCGGGCGTCATATTGCGTGGCCTCGCCAAGCTGACGCTCCCGTCGCTGTTCATAGAAATTTACGCGAACATGGCGGAACAGTTCGTCGACGAAGAAGCCCTTCCGATCCGCCGCGCCATGATCGACGACAAGATCAAAGATACCAACTGGGTCTTTCCGTGGATGATGCCGAACGGTGAATGGATACAGATGAAAATTCCTATGCCGCCTGGGCTTGGTATCGTGTTCGGCGGTTGGGTGCATCGGGCTACGCGGCATATCAAAGACAACGATCCTCGCGCCTGGAACAAGTACAAGGAAAATGTGTGGTGGGACTTCGCCAATGCACTGCCAATTCCGGCTGCGCTGGAGCCGATAATTGGGCATATCACCAACCATGAGTTCTTCACCGGTGGCAAATGGACCCCTGCCCGGCTCGAGAAGGCCAGTGGGCCTCACCAGTACCACCCTTGGACGACCGAGACGGCGAAGAACATATCCAATATGATCAACGCCGCCGGTGGCAGTGTCTCGCCCATCACCATCGAAGGCTACGCCAAGGGGTGGGGCGGTGGCCTCGCTATCGAGATCATGAAGGCGCTGGACTATACGCAGAACTACAACGTGCAACCGCGCGACATTTCAAACACGCCTTGGTTCGGCAGCTTTGTTGTCCGCAATCCGGGCATGTCGCCGCAGGTGGTTGACAACTTCTACGACGAGTTTGAGAAGTTCGAAGAAGCAAAGGCCAATATCCGCATCCTGGAAAAACGCGGCGACGACGAAGGTCTCGATAAAGCAACGCAGGACCCGGCCCTCGAAGTGAACCTGGCGCCGGCGGCCGAGGCTTTGGCCGACATGCGCGCCGCTGCCTATGCCATCATGGAAAGCAAGTTCGAAGACGAGACAAACACCGATGGTAGCCCGTTGACTTCCGACCAGATCAAGACCGAGAAGCGCCAATTGCTCGATGATATCTTCGAGCAGATGATGTCAACCGCGAAGGAAGCCCTCGACGCGCTCGACAACCACCGGGCAGAAACGGTAGAAGACAGTGCCGAAGAATAATCGTACCATCCGCGGTCTTCGTGATCGCATCCCCGGCGGCTATGTGGTCGGGCGACTTCCGGGCAGGAGCACGAAGGCGCCTGGGTTGATCTCACTGAAGGACATAATCGAGAACGCATACCCCACCCGAGGCAGTGTCGGAGGGAGCGGAGGCACCACCAGCAAGGTCATTGCCTTCGAGACGTTCATTGCCGGCACCATGTCCACCCTCGAAGTTGTGGGCCAGTGGATCGTGCCCCGCGTATCGCGGTTGCCACTGGGGCTTGCAACGTCCTTTGCGCGGTCTAAGACCGCCGCTACTGGCAGCACTGTACTCACAATCGCGAAGGTGGTAGCGGGCGTGGCCACAACTATCGGGACGGTGACGTTTGCGGCGGCGGCTGTCGTAGGAACCTTCTCCTTTTTAGCCGACGTTGACTTCGCCGCCGGCGACATGATCCGGTTGACTGGTCCTGCCGGGGTTGACGGAACACTGGCTGACGTTACCGTACTGCTCTATGGGAGTTACACATGAGCCACATTTTGCAGGACAGCTTCGATCCCTACGGCAGCACCGCCGAGGCGGCAGGATTGTGGGACAGCCTCGGCCAGGGCGTTCTCTCCACCAATTCACGCTTCGGAGTTGGGCAAAGCTGCCGACCCGGCAGTTCCAACCTCCATGTTTCTCACCTGAAAACATTCAACCAGGATGCCGCAACAGTCTTCGTAACCTTCGCCTTTGGACGATACAATGTTTTGCCTGGTGGAGGGGGCAACTTCCGTGCGCGGCTCTACGATGGAGCCACGGTGCAGTGCTCTTGGGAGTTCACAGGGGCGGGCACGATCGAGTTCTACCGAGGCAACGGCACTACCTTGCTCGGCACATACAACGGCGCATTCTCCGGTTCGGCTACCGGGGTGTGGCAGCACTTCCAGATCAAGGCCGTCATGAGCAACACCGTTGGTTCCTTCGAGGTCCGCAAGAACGGCAGTCTGGTGGCGGACTTTATACTGACCGGCGTAGATAATTGTAGCACCGTCAACGAGTACGCCAACCGTTATGATATTCTCACCCTCGCGTCGTCGTTGGACCAGGTTTTCTTCGACGACATGTGGATTTACAGCGGCGCAGTTGTTGCGGGGGAGCCGTCAGACTTCATCGGCGACTGTCGTGCTGTGCAGCTTGTCCCGACCAGTGATAACTCCGTGACCTTCAGCCGGAGTGCGGGTGCGGCCAACTACGAGAACGTCGACGAACTCATCAATGCTTCAGCCGACTACGTGTTCGCGGGATCGGCTGGCCTGCTCGATCTCTATGGGAACCCTGGCTTCGTCACCGCGCCAGCTTCAATCCTGTGCCTCACTGCGCGCGCGATGGTGTTCAAGACAGACGCAGGCATCCGAACGGCAAGCTTGCGGGTCAGTTCCAATGGCATAACCTCGGATCGCGCAGCGGTCGCCGTGGGCTCAACGATCGGGTCCATTACGCACCCCGTATTCCTCGACCCTAATACCGGAGTGGCATGGGGCGCCGCTGCGGTGGCCGCAAGCCTGTTCGGACCCCGTACTGTCACCTAAAGAAAGGAAACGCCATGTCTATTCAGTCATTCCAGGAAGTCCTCTACGCGGCCGTCGCAGACGCCGTGCAGATTTCCAACTCAACTGTCGAAACGATTATGATCCCGGACACCGCCATCCCGGCGCGCTTCTGGTATACTGGCCGCACGCTCAAGGTCACGCTCTCGGGGAAACTGTCTTGCGTCGTGACGACGCCGGGCACGCTCACTATTCGTGCGCGTGCGAACGGAGCAAGTGGCACCCTGCTTGCTGCGTCCTCTGCCCTGGCCTTGAACATCATCGCGCAGACGGACGCGCGCGTTAAGTTCGAGTTCATGCTGACTTGCCGCGCCGCCGCTTGGTCCGCGACTTCGGGCTCGATGATGACTTCGGGCGAAGTACGGTTGGGGGTTGCACAATCGGTGACGCCCGGCGCCACTGTGCCGTTCGATCCGAATATCCCGAACACTGGCACCGGTGTTGTGTCATCGCTCGATCTCACGTCAGCGATGACCCTCAGCTTCACCGCCCAGTTCTCGGTAGCCACGTCGCCGACGAACTTGCTGATCGACCAGGCGACGATCGAAGTTATGAACTGAGAAAGCTGTGCCCTCTCAATTCGGAGGGTGGTCGACGTTTGGGCCGGCTGGCTTTCTCGGCATACAGCCCAGGACCTTCCGAGAGCGCACGCTCAACGGGGACTTCTCGAATACGCGCGCAACTCAGGTCGGCTATGAGCCCTGGGCCACGTTCAACCCCGACTTGCGCGCAACCCAAGTCAATTATGACACTTGGGTCACGATCAACCCCGATCTCCGGGCCACGCAAGTGTGTCTGGAGGTTTGGGTTTCGAGCCTGCCTGCGGAAATCTATAAGGCGAAGCTGGGGCCGCGTGGTTTCCTCGGCGTTGTCCCCAGAACCTTCCGTGAACGTGTCATTAACGACGGCACATTTCCACCATCATCGGCGAGCAAGAGGCGCGTTGTAAGCGTTCGCATCCTATGATAGGAAGAAAGGCATGAGCCACCACTTACCCAACCCAGCGCATGTCATGGACGTGGCCGCCATCACACTTATTGTGGGCGCCTGGCTCCAAGTGTTGCCAGCACTAGCTGCGTTGTTCGCAGCCGTGTGGTACGGGGTGCAGATTTGGGAGAGCGACACAATCCGCCAGTGGACCGGACGACATGACACTACCGCCGAAATGGCTGCGAAGGTTGTGAAGACTGCTGTTGAACTCGTCGACTGCGTGAATGAAACAGCCGCAGAAATCAAAGGGGAAGCCGGGAAGGGGAAGTGACCATGTTCACGAAATCGACAATTGCCAAGATCATCGAAATTGCCAAGGGCCTGAAGGTCGATCCAGAAGATCTTCTGGCGGTGGCCGAGGTCGAGAGTGGGGGAGTTGCCACCTGGCTCGTCAATGGTCAGCCTGTGCCACCTATTCGCTTCGAGGGGCATTATTTCCACCGTCTCGTGCCCGAGAGCAAGTTGATGGACGCTGTGAAGGCGGGCCTCGCCCACCCAAAGGCCGGTGGTGTCAAGAACCCAACCAGCTATAGCGCCCGCTATGCCCTCCTGGCGCGCGCCGCCAAGATCGACAAGAAGGCCGCCTTCGAGAGCACGTCGTGGGGCATCGGCCAAGTCATGGGTGACCACTGGGAGAAGTTGGGATATGGCAGCGTCGAGGCCATGGTCAACAAGGCTCAGTCAATCGACGGGCAAATCGAAATCATGTGCCGGTATATCCAGAAGTTCGGCCTCCTGGATGAACTCCAGCGCAACGACGACCTGGGCTTCGCCACCGGCTACAATGGGCCGGCCGCGAAACGCTACGGGTACGACAAGAAGATTGGGAAAGCACGCGCCCGTTGGGAGGTTATTCTGAGCGACGGCCTTGGCAAGGACGACACAGTCTTTGTGATGAACCGGCCTCGGGTCAAGGACCTTCAGAACGACCTGGCTGTCCTGGGCTACTACCACGGCGCCATTGACGGCATCACCGGAGACAAGACCAAGGCGGCCACCCGCCGGTTCCAGTCAGCCAACGGGTTGGTGGCTGACGGTATAATTGGTCCCATGACCCTTGAGGCCCTCGACAAGGCGAAAGCCCGCCGGCACCATGAACAGGGCTCCAAGGCCATCAAAGCGGGCACCGGCGTCACCGGCACCGGTGCCGCGGCCGATGTGATCGCCACCGCTATGTCGAGCCTGGAGCCCGTCGCCAACTATAGCGACGTGATCCAGTACGTCGTCATAGCCCTGGTCGTGGCCGGCGTCGCACTGACCCTGTGGGGGATATACAAAGGGTACAAGGGGAGGACCGTTCATGTGGGTAATCCTTAAATGGGTCCTCGGGCCACTGGGTAAGTGGTTCGAGTATCGATCGGAAAAAGCGAAGATCGAAGGTGAAGTGATGGAGGAAACCATCCGCGCCGACATCCAGTTGAACGCCCTCAAGGTGCAGATGCGTGCCATCGACCAAGGGTGGTGGGGCACTCGGTGGATTGTGCCGGGCTTCGCTTACCCATTGATCGCATGGTGGGCTTGCGTCATCGCAGACAGCATCTACCAGTTCCCGGCGTGGAACGTGGCGCGGCTTCCCGATCCATTGATGGACTGGGCCGGCGCTGTGATGATGAGTTTCTTCGTTGTGCGCGGCGCGGAGATTGGCGTAAGCGCGCTGCGCTCCGGTGTAATCTCAACCATCGCGCAGCGCATTTTCGGGAAGTCTAAGTAGGGTGGCAGATGAGGACGGCGGGAACGGTAACGCCGTCTCCCCCTCCCCATGTCCACGCGAAGGGGCCGAGGTAGCCCGCGTCCTCCAGTTCATCCTGCATGGTTTTCATGAGCATGTTCATGTACGCAGGAAAACCACCACCGGCGTAGCTGGTGGCCTCCATGACCATGAAGGTCTGCCGGAACTCGACCGCTTTCTTTTGCTTCGCCATGTTACGCGCTCGTCAGCCTGACCCAGTCTTCAAACTGGACATTAATGGCCTCCATGATCTGTGCAAACACCTTTGACGGCATGACTTCGGCCGTCCCAGGAACGTAGCAGCCGTCCTTGAACCAGGCGATACCAACCATGCTGACGCCCTTGAGGTTGAACAGCCCAATGGCGATCTTGTCGGCTTCGTAGAGAAACAGCTTCTTATTGATGCGCGGACCATTGACCATTTCCATGATCTTATCCCGCGTGTCAGGTTTTGCGATGAGAATTTTAGCGTTGAGTTTCTCAACTCGGGCCATGAAGTCCTGTTCCGTTTCGGCAGCGCACTTCGGAGCGGCGGCCGCGATATCATACTCGACGCCGCCGAAAAATACGCTAACCGCTACGCTTAACGCCAGCAATAGTTTCTTCATTGGTTGGTTCCCCCTTGTCAGGATTGGTGTCAGACACCCCAGTCTGCAACATAATTTCCAACCTGGCAAGTGCGTTCCACGCAACCATGGCATCGTGCCGCAGTTGGCTTTCGTGGTCTATGGCTTCATAGACGCCGGCCGCAAGATGCCGGGCGCAAGCATCACTGTAGCGGCCGAAGGCCCCATGCACACGAGCCCAATTCTTGTCCTCGTACTTCAACTGGTACTTGGCGAGGCCATAAGCACTCACTTCGGCCACCGCTTCAAGCGCCCGAGGGAAATAGCACATGAGGCCCTGGTACACCGGCAGCTTGCCGGCGTCATACTTCTTGCCTTCGTTGCGTTCGATTTCCTTCACCGCCATGTCGGCCATGATCTCGGTCGACGAATTCTCGACAACCGGGACGACCACCACTCGCTCACCCGGTGCTGAAATCTTCCTGTATTCGCGGCCCTTCAACCACAACCTTCCATCTTTGTCCACATTTAACGTGTCGCGTTTTGCAGTGGTGCCTGTATCTCCACCCATGGGGTTTTCTCCTGGTTGCTGTTGATTTGCTTGTCGACGTAGACACTGATCCGTGCAGTGATCCCATGCTCGGGATGCACGAACCATAGGCACTGTGAAGGCCGCGACGGCGAGGCGCGCAGGAACAGCCTGGCGTATTCATCGTAGCCTTTGAGAGCGTTGTTCACGATCACCCCTGGGAGCCAGATTTCCTGGTGCCAATGCCCCATGATGAGATAATCGAACTCTCGCCCAATCTTGTACTCCGACGAGCGAAGCTTAACCGCGCCGCGAGCAATCGGCCCAAGGGCTCCGATAATCCCGTCGCCACCTTTAACGCCGAGAGCATTTCCATGGGTGAGCAGAAACCGTTGCCCTGCCACCTTAAAGAAAGCGTCCGTTTCGCCGGGGACGAATATCGTAACAGCCGGGTCCTTCTTGTAATGGCGCTCCAGCGACGTGTAGAGGTTCCACTCATACGAGAGAAACACGGCTTGCTTCGCACGTTGCTTCTTGGTAGTGCGTCCATGGTTGCCGATGACGCATGGAATGAAGACCTTGCCGAACTCCGCTTTCATTTGGTCGATGGCCCAAACAAGAATGTCGATCAGTTCATGAACGCACTGGAGCGGCGTGAGTTCATTGGTCTCGGCAAGTTCCTCATGGATATCGCCCGATATCATATCTCCACCGAGAGCGACAACAATTCCTGGAGGTTTCGGCGCATCATCCTTGAAAGCGAAGCCCCTGGCGAGGACAATGGTGCGCTCAACCAGGCGTCGAATACGTTGTTTACCGATCTCCCGGTTGTATTCGTTGATGCCGGCGGTCTCGGCTTTGCTGACACGTTCCCCATAGTGCCAGTCGCTCCAGAAAGCGAACGGCATTGAACCGAGTGCATGATGCCCCTTTCCCTTCTTCATGGTTGTCCACTCAGGCGGTTCAGGTGACTTCGCTGCGAGACCATAAAGTTCCTGCCGCACCACTTCGGCGCTTTCGTTGTGCGCGTGGATCGCCGACATGCGTTGCTTCAGTTCCCGGATTGTGACCTGTGCCTGGGCCAATGGGTCGCGCTTTCCAGGGATAGTTATTTTCCTGTTCCGAGCCTCATTGACCCGCGTCTGTAGTGTCGCCCGAGCCATGCCGAGCGCAGCGGCCGCCTTGGTGATATCGCCGTGCAGTTCGACGGAGATCAGCGCTTCGCGCAGTGCCCCATCACTCATTGGTTTCATCGCCATTGGCTGTTCCTTTCCATTGAAGCAACTGCAACAGACCAAGGAAATCCCCGAGGTCGAGGACGGCTACCCAGGGCTTATCGCTGCGCCTGTGCATCACGACGGGAACCTTCGTTCCCGCATCGGCTTTTGCTTGTTCAAGCCAGTTGTAGAGATTGCCGGCTTCAACCCTTTTGCATTCGACCTGGAACCCCAGGGCATCAAGGGCGTTGGAAACAATGTCAGGACTATCGGACCCACCCTTGAACTGCTGTCCGCGGCGAGCGTCGAACCCATACCCCTGAAGGTATTTTGAAAGTTCGAGTTCACCGCGGCAGCCTTTGGCTCGACTGTTTATTTTCTTGACCATCACTTCTTGTACCGATCCGAAATGGCTATCTCGACCGCGACCGGGATACGATAGGACTTGGCCCAGTCTGGGGTGTCGACCATAATTTGCTCGAACACCTTAGCATCGGAAGCCTTTGCTTCGCAAACGGTTTCGTCATGGACGGTCAAGACGATGGGAAGGTTCTCTCGCTCCAGAAGGAACATACAATGCACCAGGAGGTCGCGCGCTATGGCCTGGACGACGTTCTCGGTGAGTAATCCGCCATAGGTGTCGCGCCGGAAGTACCTGCCCGTCTTGAATGTCATATGGCTCCAGGATGGCCGCACATCGAGCGGATCCCACGGCATGGCCCGGCGTTCCCGCTTCGGCTCAAAGTACCACAGCTTGCGGCCCGACGGCAATCTGGCGGTCAACCAGGGGCCTTCGATCATGTAGGTGATCCCTGCATAGTCGTGGGGCTTGCCGGTCCACACGGTGTCCGTGGACGCCTTCTCCAGGCCCTTCCACAGGTAGGGCACTTTCGGCGCGAACTCGGTCCTGTAGGTGTCGATGCACGCTGCCGCGAAGTCCATGTCCTGGTCCTGGCAATAACGGGTGTGGAAGGTGTGCTTCCCCATGCCGAAGCCGCAGCCGAGGATGGTAAACTTGCCGATGGTGTACTCGAACAGGTTTTGCGCTTTGGTTATCGGTTTCTTGAAAATAGCTTCGGCCATGTCAATGTAGGGTTTTCCCGTTATGAATTTGTCGACCGCATCATATTGGCCGGCAAGGGCTAGAACGATCCTGGCTTCAATCTGGGCGAAGTCTCCAATGAGGAATGTCTTGTCACGGTCCGATACAAGAGCGTGGCGCAATCCGGCGGCCACCGCTTCAAGGGGTTCTCCGAAGACCATGCGTATGTAGCCGTCATCCCCTTCCATAATTGCATCCACGAGTTCAGAAGGTGAAGCCGTCGAACCGCCACCGATGTCAAGTCCTGCACGAGGGAAGTTGTGTGGCTGAAGGATGCGGCCGGCCCATCGCCCAGGTCCAGCGCCATGGTATTGTAGCAGGCCGCGAGCGCGTCCATCTTCCCCTTGGCAGGCGAGCATGGCCGGGAGTTTCTTGATGGATGCAGACGCCGCCAGACCCCGGAGGTATAATGCACGCCGCGCGACGAGGGGCAGGGTGAGAGGTAGAGGGAGTTGACTGTCATATAGGTCGTCCTCCATGTCCTCGCCCATTAAGCGCGCGACGGTTTCCTTCCTGAGGTCGGGAATGTCAACACCGTTGTCGGCGAGCCATGTCTTGAACTTGGCGGTCTGCGTCGGGTTTATGCTGGTGAGTTTCCAGAACTCTTGCACCACTTCGGGAACCGAGTTGTCGACGATGCGCTGTGAAGCGTGGATGTACGCGGTGTCCAGCCGGATGCCACGGTCGTTGATCTTCTGATCGAGTTCCCACACCGCGCGTTCGCCCCCTTGAAAGTTGCGGAGGAACTTCATTGCACCGGTTTCGACGGCAACGTCCTGTTCACAGTAGTCCATGATGCGCTTCATGGTGGCCGGTGTACGGTCCAGCATCCCGGACTTGCGGCCGAACTTCGACATGGCTTTGGCGAGTTTGCTGCCCTCCATGTCCTTCTCGACCGGAAGGTGCAGCGCCCGCGCCAGCACGTCCAGCTTGGCAGGCAGGCCCTTCGACAACGCGACGGCCATGGTGTCATGCCAGCGCGCTATGGGGATGTCGGGCCAGCCGAACCGGACGACCATGATCTCTCGCCAGATGGCGCGTTCGAACAGCGCGTTGTGCGCGACAAAGAAACAGTTGAGGTCCTCCGCCGCTTCGAGCAGGCGTCCTCCTGGAGCAAGCGCATCAGGCCCAAGGATGCCCTTGGTTCCGTCGGAGTGTTCCCACGCGAGGCAGATGACTTCAGTGGTGGGGTTGTCCGCGTACACATAGCTGCCGGTCTTCTTCAGATCGGCGCCTGATGCGGTCTCGAAGTCGAGAACAAGCCAACTCTTTGCCATGAAATAATTCCTGCTAAGAAAGGGGGCCGGGTGGTTTGGACACACCCGGCCCCGATCTGTTACTGCCTATTGGCAAGAACCGTCAAAACGGAATTTCGTCGTCCCCGATCGGGTCTTCGCTGGTCACGCTGCCGGCGTAGTCCTTGAAGACTTCCGCCTGGTCACGGCCACCGATGCGCTCACCATCCCGAACCCACAAGATGGACTGGAGATATGCAGTGACGCCGTCGGCGCCCATGTCGGAGATATAGGCCACGAAGTTGATCTCGGCCGACACATAGCATCCGTTGTAGAATTTCGCCTTGTACTGCGCTTTCAGCAAGTCGCTTTCGAGGCTGATGATCCTCCCGTTTTCGAGAACGGAAAGCGCCGGCGGATACTTCGACCGCGCAACAAGGACGAAGTGATCCTTGAAGAAGGGCAGGTCACGGGCCTTCGGAGCGCGGCCTTCCTTGGCGGCGGTGTCAACTTCCTTGGCGCCGGCCTTCTCGATTTTCTTCTCGCCCGCTTCCATCGGGAACTTCAGTTCCGTCAACGCCCGGCTTGGCCACTTCGCCTTTGCCGCCGCCGCCATCCGCTGTCGGATGAGGGGTACTTCGGGGCTATCCTTCGGGAAGATGAACGTCGCGTCGAACTTGGGGTCGCCCTTGTTCTTGAATTGACGCGGAGTGATGACGTTCAGGTAAGGAACGCGGATGCCTTTCGGGGCCGTGATCCTGTAGTTGTTGTCGGTGCTCATGGATTTTCTCCTGTACTGGCCGCGGTGTAGTTGGCATAAACCGATGCGGCGTTCTCGATCTTCACCTTTGGTGCCTTACTCTCCGCAAGCGCAACCGTGTAGCCGGTTTGCGGGGTGTATGCCCATTCCTTTACCAGAAGAACCGCCGATTGTCCAAGGTCTTCTACCTCGGGCGGCGACTTCATCGTGGGCTCGTTCCAGACCTGGTCGCCCAGGGCCTCGGTCAGCTTCTCCAGCGCCTCGGGTTTCCAAACCCGGTTCGCCTTCTTGTTGACCAACTTCACGGCGTCACCGCCGTCAGCGCCGGAGAGCAGCCGGTTCATGGTCTCGTCCTCGACCGCCTTGATGTACTTCTTGACGGCCGCGATTTGGCGCCACTCCTGAAACAGGGAAGGGGCTGGAGCGTCCTTCAGGAACGCAGTGTTCCCTTTGGCCGCCACGGAGAACATGCCCTGTAGCAGCGGGCAGGCCAGCTTGGCGGGGCAGAAGCGGCAGTGCTCGCCGGCGGAGAACGTACCGCCGTCTGCATCAACTTCCAGTTGCTTTGCTGCACGCTTCATCGCGGGGATAAGCACGTCACGCCCCCATTCCCGTATGAAGCCTGCCGTGGTTTCCCATTCCTTGATCGGGCTCTCGCCGTAAGCCCTCGGCTGGCAAATGTAGATGCACACCGGGAACTCGTCTGGGAGGTCGGGCAGTTCAAGGATTATCCCCCAGGCATAATACATGACCTGTGGGTTCTCGACCGCGTCGACAATAACACCGGCGCCATACTTGAAATCGACCAACACCAACCGCGCCACATTGATAGCGGCGAAGTCGACGGTGCCGAAGAAGTAGGGGTGCGGCCGATCGACCATCTTCTCGCCAATGCCGTGCTCGACCCACTTCCGGTAGGTAAGGGCGGTGGCCCCTAGCCGGTGGCATAGATCGAGGTAGGTCTGGATTGCGGGGAGGTCCAGTCTGGCAATTGGTACACCGCAAAACTCTTTGTCCGCCTGGTCCCACAACTCGGTGCCGGTCGACAGGCACAAGCCGGCGATTTCATGCGCGGCAGAACCTTCGACACGGTAGGCGGGTTCAGCGCCGCCGTCCGTGTCGTCGACCATCGACAGCGCAGCCATCAAGGCTACGCTGCCGGTGCAGGCCATCCAGCGGTAGGTGCCGGATGCCCCAAGGGGAGAGTGAAGGTTCACACCACCACCGTAGCAGCGAACGCGCGAACTTCTGCCAGGAAGGCTGCGCGCTTCGCTTCGGGGATATTCTTCAGGGAAGGTGGCACGCCATCATCCGGGCAATAACGCTCGATGATGGCCGTGATAGCCCTGCCTCGCTTGATCTTCGAGTTGACCTCGAAGACAATATCGAACAGTTTCTTGTCCGATATCAATTCGGCGGGTAGTACCGAAACCGTATCATTGGAAAGGCCGATCGCAGCTTCGGGCTTACCGCCGACAGTAGCAACCGGTGAGGTTTCAGCGCCATTGGGTGTACCAGAAAAGGTCTCGGCTTGTGTGGCCTCCGCTTTCTTGGCACGGGTTTTCTTCGGCGCATCGACCACGGCGGCTACTGTGTCCATCGCCGCTTCCGGGGTCTTGTACCCGAGCAACGTCTTGACCTGGAGGTTCGCCATCGCGGCCACCAGCATGAGACGTTCCTGTGCGTTTTCTTCGGGAAGCACGTCGAACCGAAGTTCGACACGCACTTTGCGGGGCGGCGTGTACTCAACCGCTGGCTTCACGCCATCTTCAATGCTGACGACACCGCCAGTTATTGCACTCATGGATTTTCTCCTGTTCATATTTGCTTGTCTAATGCACGATGGATATTCTGTGCCTTGTCCAGCGCAGAAGCAAGGATTTTCTCGACCACCGAACCCGGCGCCACGAAAATATCCGCTTGCACAGTCCGCTGTTGCCCGCCTCGGTCGAGACGGTCGACAGCTTGAATGTTGTTACCGGGGACCCAGTCCGGTTCCGCAATGAGCGCATGACAAGCCACCTGTTGCAGGCCGTCCGTGCCTATCCCCATTGACTGCATGTTGCCGAAGATGATCTTCGTCAACGGGTCGTTGATGAATTGGTTCACCCGCGTCTGGCGCACTGGCGTCGAGGTGCTGCCGTCGATGCGAACGCAGCCGTGCTTCGAGAAGGACCGTTCCAACATGTTGAGCACTTCGATATGCCACCCGAAGACCACCAACTTTTCTTCACCGCCGTCGATGAGCATGTCGACCCAGTCGCACACCTGCGGCGCAATTGCTATGCCCATCATGCGGCGCACTGCCGCTATGTGGCCCAGGACCTTTATGTCCTGCGGATTAAATTGCTTCGGGTCGATCCCGAGAAGGCTCTCCGCGTGGAGGGCTTGCTTCACGGCGCCAGTGCTGTGAACGCGGATCAAATCGTAAATCGGCAACTTCAACTGAGGCATCACTTCGCGCTTCAGATGGCGCACCATGAAGTTTGCCCTCATCCTGTACTGCAACTCCTGGTGCCGTCCCGTGCGCTCGTCGACATAGATGAACGTCGAACCGTCCTTCCTTTGGCCCTGCATCTTGAGGCGTGGATTAAACCGCGAAGTGAAGGCGTCCTCAGACTGCCACTCGATACTATCCCAACACAGATTTCGGGCCAGGGTGTAAGCTTCACGTGGGCGGTTAAGCAACGGAGTGCCGGTGAGAGCCACCACCATGCCGGCGCGGCTGGCGAGGCTCTTGAAGACGAAATCATGTTCCTGGGTTTCCTTGTTGAACTTGCGGAAGTCGCCGGACTGAAGATCGCCGAACACCGCGCGCGTGCGGATAGCGTCGACGGTCTTCAGCATGTGCGCCTCGTCGAGAATAATCAGGTCATACGTTCCCCGCGCCAGAGCGCGGCCGATGGGCTCGGTTCTGGCGAGGTCATAACTTACGATGGTCCACTCCGCGGTAGGGTGGACGCCGCGTGCCCCTTTGATGATGGGGTAGACGATGTAGGGCCATCGCATAAGCGACCATTCCCTGACCCGGCTGGCCCATTGCAATCTGATGGAAGCGGGGCAAACGACAAGCACTCGCTTGGCTTTGATCTCGTTTGCCAGACAAATTGCAATAGGCGTCTTGCCAAGTCCGGGTTCGTCGGCCACAAGGCCACCGCCACGGCGTAGTATGTATTCGATTGAAGCCTTTTGAAATCCCCACAACTCTCTATCAGCAGGGCAAGCAATATTTGCGGTGCTTGTGGCCTTCCAGCTTTCAGCAACCGCGTCGGTGATCCACTTGAGTTTATTTTTAGCATGCTCGTCTCCATGAGTATGAAATGGAGCAGCCGTGTATGGATTATCCGTGTACAGAATAGCCGTCGCCGAAGTCGACCGAACGCTGGACATGTCCATTCCATAATCGGCCACCAGTTCAGCGGCGGACGGCCGGTCGTGGCGGTCCACCGTCAGAACGTATCTATCGGTTTTGTCTACATAGGACAGTCTCATTGAGTGTGGTCTAACCCTTCCGTGTCGGGGGCACTGCGCTCATTCACGCGGGCCTTGCGAGCGCTTCTGATGTCCTTGTCCCGCTTGCGCTGGAGGTCACGGTGGTCGTGGTCCGGCCTTTCCTCCCGATCCTGTGGCGGCTTTGTCATCGAATACCCAACAGTTGCGCCATCAACAGAAACGCTCTTTCCGCCTCCGCTGGTTCCCAGTATTGGAGGTGTTGCCCCGCAGGCAACCCCGGCACATCCCATGGGTGTACGTTGGGCTTCATGTTATCGCGCCGCTCCAGGAGGACGAGAGCGTTGTCGGCGTCCTTCACTTCCTTCGGCCAAGGCCACTTCAGGTCGAAGCGGCTGGCGATTACTTGCTCAACCTTGTGCTCCAGTTCCTTGAACCCCGGCAGCATGTGCTTTATAGGCGCGGCCACGTCGGGCAGGATATATTCGGCGGCGTCGTGCATCAGAGCGGAACACATGAGAAGGTTAGGGTTGTACTCACCTAGTACGTTCTGGTTGAACTGTACTTCCCAGCAGACACGGATGCTGTGTTCGGCGATGCTGTAAAACCGGTTGCAATGCCCGGTGAAACGGACCTTCATGGAGAGAGCGTGAGCGATATCGTTGAGGTCAACCTGGTCGACCGTCAAATTGAGAGGCCACACCTGGCTACGGGTGTATGTCTGTATCCACCCCTCCATCACCGACTTCGTCATGTCGAAGTCCCGATACGATGGCCCAGGAGGAAGCATCATTTCTTCGACGCGGCGAGGCGTAGCGGCGTTGCGGGGGTCGAAGTCCCAGTTGTCACATTTGTCGTGGAACGACTTGGTGTGGTTTAACGACATGACTTGTCTCCAGTTATAAGACGGAATGTGGCTCGATGTTCTAACGCTTCTTCATCCGCAATGCGCTTGAGCCTTTGCACATTGCATAAATTCTCATACGTCTTGTGCTCGGCTACCAGCTTTCGCGCAGCAGCGAGATCGTCATGCGCGCAGCGGCTTGCCAAGGTCGGGATATCCCCCATCAGGAACATTCCTCAATAACCCAGACGAGGATGACGACCGCCGCGATGATCGACAGTGTTGCGAGCATGTTGAAGTCTACGCTGATAAAACCATCCATCAGAAAGCCCCTCTGTCAAAGTTGTGGTGACGGCACACCGAGTTGGCAAGGCGATGCCAGGTTGCCCCATGCTTGCAGTCGCCCGTCAAGCGGTACTCCTGCAAGTGCGCCATTTCATGCGCCAGGGTCTTGAGCAGTTCCGGGAGTGTATGGTGGCGCTTTGCGGAAATCTGAAGTATCATGCCAGACTTGCTGCACAGCACCTGGCCAAACACATCGGGGGAGTGTGTAATCTCGAACCCCAATTCGTTTTCATGCGGAAGTTTCCAACCCGAAAAGGGTTTGGTGGTGCGGAGAAGTTCGTATGCCGCTTCAGCGGTGGCTAATGAAATATGGATTGACATAATATGGCTCCTGGGCATAATATAAGCACAATCGGTAGCACGGGTCAAATGAAAAAATCGAGACAGCATGAAGGCGCCCTGTTGTGGGCGAGCAGAGGCGTCCCCGTCTTCCCGGTGTGGGCAGACGATCTTTCGATGGACCCCAAGAAGTTGAAGTCCCCTCTCCCAGGGTCGCATGGTTTCTATGACGCAACAACCGACGTTGCGACTATAAACGCATGGTGGGAAAAGAACCCCAAGTTCAATGTCGCTACCTCGCCCGCTGCTACCGGACACTTGGTAATCGACATTGATAGGCCGGAAGCATACGCCGAACTCGAAGTGGAGTTCGGTCAGCTTCCGGCCACCTACACAGTGCAGACCCCGAGCGGCAATCGTCACCTGTGGTACAAAGGGACAGCACCCGCGTCGGCCGGTCGCCTCGCCAACAAGGTCGATGTTCGCAGCGAAGGATCATACGTGCTCCTGCCGCCATCGGTGATCCACGGCAACCCGTACAAAGTAATTGAGGGAACGTGGACAGAAATTCCTCCGTGCCCTGACCAATATCGCGCGGCCATGAAAGTGAAGGCCGACACGTCGAAGGATCAAGCGGCGCCTGAAGGCATCGAGATCGACGAGCCCTCGGCCATCGAGCGCGGCCGGGCAATATCATTGTTGTGGCCCGGCGCAGTGTATGGAACCATTGACGACACCACCTACCTGCATTGCGCCGAACTCGCCGATTTGGCGTTGAGCCCGGAGATCATTTGCGGCATCATCGAAGACTGGTACGGCCGAACCGGAACGGACGGCAACCTGGAGCGCCTTGGCACAGTTGCATCGAGCGCCTGCCGCAACCGCCAGAACGCTTATGGCGTGTGGGCGGTTAAGCCTCCCGAAGAAGTGTTCGCCAATTACGCCGGCACAATCTTCGAAGCACCCGACGACGACGCCTTTTCGGTATATAAACCTCTTACCGAAGACGAGGCCGATTTACTCCCCGACCCGACCTGGTTGATCCCTGACGTGCTGCCGCAGCGGTCGATTGCCGTGCTGTACGCACCGTCGAAGGCGTGGAAAACTTTTGTCGCGCTGGATTGGTCTCTCACTATCGCATCGGGCATCGCCAAGTGGGGCGAAGTCGAACAAGGCGATGTGGTCTATGTGGCCGCCGAAGGGCCAAGCGGCATGTCGAAAAAACGAAAACCGTCCTGGAAGATGCTGCATGGTGTAGACGGGCCTTTGCCGTTCTATGTTGTCCAGAAGATGCCATGGTTCACGAAGCCCGATGAAATAATGGGCATGGTGAAATGGATCAGAAAGATGAAGCTGAAACCCAAGCTGGTTGTGCTCGATACGCTGGCGCGGGCCATGGTGAACCTGGATGAGAACAGCGCCAAAGAAGCGGGCTTTGCGATTGAGACTATCGAGGCGTTGAAGCGTGAACTCGATTGCACAATACTTGTGCTGCACCACACCGGCAAATCGAAAGGCAGTGGCCTTCGCGGATCGAGCGCCCTCATGGCCGGCTTCGATACGGGTCTGGAACTCGAGACCGATAAGGAAACCATGACAACCGCGATATGGGCGCGCTGGCATAAGGACGCAGAAACCCGTGACGCCCCCTGGGCGATGAAAGCGGAGAAGATAGGCCCCAGTTTCGCCTTGCGCTTTCAAACCCCCGAAGACGTGCCCCAGGATGAACGGTTGCGGGCCTCGGATGTTGGCGGTGTACTGGAGCGCATGGGCGCTCAATGTGAAGTAGACGCGGTGACGCACCACGCCATCATCGAGAGCCTTGTGCAGATGAAGGGATGGGACAAGAAAAACGCCAGCAGGGCCTTTCGGTCTTTGCTGGCGTCAGGTGCCCTTGCGGGCTACGAGGTCGAAGGCCGGTTCTTTATTCCAGCGCCATCCACAACAGAACCATTGCCACTATAGTTCCACCGGCTACGCCCACAACAAACGCCATGGGATGATAACCGGCGGCCCAGGTGAAGGTCGAGACCGCCGCGCCAATCCCCAGCACGCCAACGCCCCCCGCCAAGCCACTGACAATGAGGCTGGTAAGAAGCCTCATGAGGCCACCGCCAGGACAGTGCACGAGCGGACTACCTGTGCCGGGGTCCATCCTTGCCGCAGCATCGAGCGGGCCGCCTGGGCGCTTATGACGCCCGCCGCAATCAACCGGTGCAATTCACTCATGGGCCACCATCAAGGTCAGGGGGTTGACCCAGTGGATAGACGGCTTTCCGAACGTGCTCCCGTTCTTCGGCCCATGACGCCAGCACCCGATACCGCCGGTCCTGCGCAGGTGTTGAAGTCCTGCCGCCACGTAGTTCTTGGCCGAGGCGGTGATGCCGGGCAGCGCCCGCTCGATCATCCTGCCCGTAGTCAGGTGATCGCCGATCTCAAGGGCGTCGCAGGTGTTGGCTACAGCCAGGGCCAGGGCCTCGGACCGCTCTGGGTATTTCTTCCAATCGGACCGCCAATTGGGCCGGAAGTCATAGTCGGCCCAGGCTTCGACTTGTTCGGTGATCATGCTGTTCTCCTGTTGTGATATTTCTTGAAGGGTTTCGTCGGCATACGGCGGTTCGGTTCGTTATGCCAATAGCCGTCGAGACGGCCATAGTGACGGCAGTCCCCAATGCGGTTGTAGAATGCTTTGTAGAAGGTTTCATCCAACCCCTTGACGGGAGGGACAAAGGCTTCCGTCAGGTCCCCAGTGCCGATCTCGGCCTCGGGGGGCAGGGTGTCGAGCCATCGCTTCAATTCGGAGGCCACGAGGTCGAGATAGTAGAGGTAGTCCGCTTTATCGTCGGGTGTACCTCCCCTACGAGGTAGTTCTTTGGCCCTCCAGAGGCACAGAAATGACCGCTGGAGGTCATCGCGTGGTTGGGGGTGCTTTCGCCAGTCCCATTTCACGAAGGGCATCAGGGGGCCTCCCCTACGTCGAGGATGAAGCCCCAGTCCTTAGACCGCGCTGGCACATAGACTTGAGTGTCGCGGTCCAGGTGGCCCTCGGAATAGAGGCCGTACCATTTCAGTTTCTTGCACAGTGTCAGTGCCGCGTACCGGTGGTTGTCAGCGGGCGACAGGCAACTTTCATACTCGACAGTGACGCTGTTTTTGCCATGCGGTTCCGCGCTGGCGATGATCCTGGCGGGCATGGTGTTGGTTGCACCATGATAGCGCGTTTTGACCGCTTTCATGCGATCACCCAAACAACCAGGGCCACAACACCGAGGGCCAGGGCCAGACCGGTGCACAGTCCCTTGTCAAACGCTTGTTTCCTGGCAGTTGCCCGCAGTTCTTCGTCGGTGGGATAATCAAACTCATATCGGTTGCTCATATCCGGTTTTCCTCTTTCATTGGCTAGTCCAGTTCCAGTTCATTGCCTCTAGTTCATTGCCGTCATTATCCGTCCACCTTTCATCCAGGTTCTCCAGAAATTCGGTGGTGTCGGGTTCCGGGCACTCATCCGACAGTGACATGGCAACAGCATCCTCAAGGGTAGAGGCGTCGAAAACCCAGGTGACTTCGGTGACTTCTCGAATTACGTACTTGAAGGTGGGCATCAGGTTCCAATCCTCTTGTTCGGGTTATAGACCGGGGCCAGGGGGTTACCATTGCCCCGGTCGGCGGTGATGGTAAAGCGGCCTACGTTGGCGATGTTGTGTTCCCAGCACAGTTGCAGATGTGCCTTGCGAGGTGCTCGTAATTCCCAACTGAAAATCGCCTGGAGCAAGGCTTCCCGCTGCACCACCGATATTTCAGGGATAGACAAGCTGACAAGAACGCTCGCCCGTCTATACGCAACTTCGGCGAGGGTGGCCTGGGTGGTAACATCGGGGCCAGGGTAGCAAGGGGACCACCTGATACGGTACTGGGCCATTAGACGGTCCTCTCCACAGGGGCGGTGTCGTCGCCCAGGTTCGCCGCCGCTTCAACCAGGCGGCGGTGTTCTTCATCATCGCACATCTGCCGATCCTGCATTGCGTCGCGT
>Ga0163151_10002505_pt1 | contig 28311 bp, 15 predicted proteins | sample OliLakLV19MP5IB2_FD_145596 | JGI IMG/M metagenome (GOLD analysis project Ga0163151, IMG submission 145596) | Freshwater microbial mat bacterial communities from Lake Vanda, McMurdo Dry Valleys, Antarctica - Oligotrophic Lake LV.19.MP5.IB-2 | ecosystem: Environmental > Aquatic > Freshwater >...
TTTTCCAATGAGATCGCGCTTCAATTGTGTATCGTCAACTTCAATAAGTTTTAATACTTCTTTGCTCGCAGTTAGTATTTTAAATTCAAAGCCACCCTTGGCATTAGCTGTTGTATTTTGAACTTCCTTCCCATCCCTTCCTATAAATACAATTCTTTTCCCTGCACTTATTTTCGTATCGCTTGCGGTAACGCGCAGTAAATTATCTTTTTCATATGCAAATCCCGTGAACACAAACGCTCCCAATAAATTGGTGGTGGTGGTCTCCACAACCTTGTTCTCATTGTTCACCAAATAAACAATTGTATTCACCAATGGGATGGAAGGATTTTCCCCTGCCATGAATTTTCCTCCGATGTTTATTTTTTTATCCTCGACAACTACCGGAGCAACTGTTGCTTGCTTAACTGCTACAGCGGCTTTCGCAAACCTTTCAGCACAGGCAATAGTGCTGTTTGCAAATTGTCCGCGGTGATCCATATCCTCTATAAAACCTTTTCTTTTTTTGTCATATATGACCTTTGAAAAAGCGCATTTGTATTTATCTGTACCTTTTTCAGTGGAACCCATTAGTATTATTTCTGTATTGTATTCCGGAGGCAACAGGTCATAATTTTCCTTTGGGACCTGTGAAGCATAAATTATTATATAAGCAGACAAATATCCATCATGAGTAAAAGTCATTTTATAATCTGTCCCATAATCCAGTTCCAGCTCTAGGTGTCCTTTTTTATCCGACATTAATTCTTTCACCACTTCTGTTGATTCGTTTTTTGTAATGACAATTTTAGTATCCGGCAATACATCATTTTTTTTCTTGGCCGCGTTTACAAATTTTATATCTCCCGAAAACTTAAGGAAGCTCATATCCTCCGCAAACGATGTGAAACCCGCCAGCGTAAAAAATAAGAAATACATATTTCGCTTGATCATTCTACTAAGCATAAGCTCCCGGGTTTTAAAAAATAAATTTAACATAATTTTTACTCATTGTAAATTCTATCATCAACCCATTATTTACCCTAACCTCTAAAGCAACCTCTCGATTAACAAATTTTAACACCTCTCAAAAACTATTCGCCTAAATCATGCGTTTTGAGGTCGTTATGCCTTACAAATGTGGCTAAAATCGTATTTAACCCATGTAAATATTTCATAACTTCGCAACCAATTAAAATACCTTATAAAGACCTTGCTTTCAAGCCAATACTAATTTTCTATATAATAAATAACTATGCAAAATTTTCAGCGGTTCAATAATATTATCGGGTGGATCATTTTTACCATTGCTTCGTATGTTTATTTATCAACCATGGAAGCTACAGTAAGCTTATGGGATTGCGGTGAATACATTTCTACCGCTTATAAACTAGAAGTAGGTCACCCGCCAGGAGCTCCGTTGTTTCAAATGATCGGCAGGTTTTTCACATTGTTCGCATTCGGTGATGTGACAAAGGTTGCAGTAATGATCAACTCGATGTCTGCTTTATGCAGCGCATTAACAATACTTTTTTTATTCTGGTCGATAACAGCATTACTTAAAAAAATTGCGAACAACTCGGAAGGCGGCTTAACACAAGGAAAAGCTTTTGCTATACTGGGAAGCGGTATAGTTGGCGCACTCGCCTATACTTTTAGTGATTCATTTTGGTTTTCGGCAGTTGAAGGTGAGGTTTATGCCATGTCTTCCTTTTTTACAGCATTGGTATTCTGGGCCATGCTTAAATGGGAACAGGTTGCAGATGAAGAAGGGGCCGATCGCTGGATCATATTTATTGCTTACCTCATAGGACTATCTGTAGGCGTCCACTTACTGAACTTACTTGCTGTACCGGCTGTTGTATTTATTTATTATTACAAAAAGTATGATATAATTACCCGCAAAGGTTTTTTAATTACAGGAGCACTATCTATTTTATTACTTGGCGGAATTCAAAGCTTAATTATTCCTGGTATCGTTAATCTTGCTGCGAACTTCGAATTGTTTTTTGTAAATAAAACGAGCCTCCCTTTTAATTCTGGAACAATAATTTATTTTATTATGCTCATCAGCCTTTTGATAGCAGGCATCATGTATACACATCGGCAAACAGACAAACTATTTACGATTGTTACTTTTTTAGGCGGTGCATTTCTTTTGATATCTCTTGCTTCCGCATCTTCACTTAAAGCAGCTGGCTTGCGTGCTGTGTTAGGTGGAGCATTTTTCTTGGGACTGTTCTACGTGAAACGCAAAGGGAATTTTGCCAACCTCAATACCATCCTGCTTTCCTTCACAGTACTGATCATCGGATATTCTTCATTTATCATGCTGGTGATCCGCTCACAAGCTAATCCTCCAATTGATGAAAACAATCCTGAGAATGCAATTAATATGCTTGCCTACCTTAACAGGGAACAGTATGGCGATAATCCTCTCTTGTACGGCCACTATTACAATGCACCACAAAATCCAGAAAACCCTTTTGATGACGGCGATCCGGTTTATATCCGTAACGATATCCAGGACAACACTTCAATAAAAACAAGCGGAGTTGACGGCGGCCCAACGTATCGCGCTGAAGGAGGAAATAACGGAGGCAACGATCAATATATTATTTCGGATGACCGAAAAAGTTCTATTCCCGTTTATGATCCGGCATTTTGTACCATATTCCCTCGTATGTGGAGCCAGCAAAGTAATCACGAAGCTGCTTATAAAAGCTGGGGTAAAATAGATGGTGAAAAAATTACAGTCACCAATGGGCGCGGAGAAAAAGAAACAATTATCAAGCCCACCTTCCTTGAGAACATGACATACTTTGTGAATTACCAGGTAAACTTTATGTACTTCAGGTATTTCTTCTGGAATTTTGTTGGAAGACAAAACGATATACAAGGCCACGGAAATTCTACAGACGGCAACTGGTATAGCGGCATTTCTTTTATCGATGGCGATGACAGCAATCTTCCCGACTCCATGGCAAAAAATAAGGGAAGGAACAGTTATTATGCTTTGCCCCTGATACTTGGATTGATCGGATTGTTTTTTCAATTTACACGCGCAAACAAAGATGCTTTCGTCGTGTTTCTTTTATTTTTCTTTACAGGACTCGCAATCGTTATTTATCTGAATCAATATCCATATCAGCCGCGTGAACGTGATTATGCATTCACTGCTTCGTTCTACGCTTTTGCCATATGGATTGGCATTGGCGTATACGCCATCTTTGATCTGTTAAAAGGCAAACTACCTGATAAAATAGCCGCAGTTGGCGTTACAGCTCTATGCCTGTTCGCAGTTCCATCAATTATGGCCCGCGAAAACTGGGATGATCATGATCGTTCTAACAGGTATACAGCCAGAGATTTTGCAAGGAATTACCTTGAGTCCTGTGCACCCAACGCCATTCTTTTTACCAATGGTGATAACGATACGTTCCCCTTATGGTACGTGCAGGAAGTTGAAGGCATACGTACCGATGTACGTGTTGTTAACCTCAGCCTTTTGAATACAGATTGGTATATCGATCAGATGAAACGCAAAGCGTATGATTCCGATCCTGTTCCATTTTCACTTTCACAAAGTAAATACCGCCAGGGAACACGTGATTGGGTTCCATTCTATGACAAGAGCAATAAAAAACAATTTTACAAAGCTAAAGAGGTGATGGATTTTATTTCGAGCGATGACAAAAACATGAAACTTGAAATGCAAAATGGAAGGTTTATGAACTTTCTTCCTACGAAAAATCTTAGCATTCCTGTTGATACAAATAAAGTGATCGCAAATAAAACTGTTGATCCCAGACTTAAAAACCGTTTGGTTCCGGCAATCAACTGGACACTTGGAAAAAATATGTTGATGAAGAATGATATGATGGTGCTCGATCTGTTAGCGAATAACAACTGGGAGAGGCCCATTTATTTTGCAGTTACTACTGGTCCGGATAGCTACATGGATCTCCAGGATTATTTCCAGCTCGAAGGCTTGGCATATCGTTTAGTTCCTGTAAAAAACACTCCTGAAGAACAACAAGCGGGTGCGCGTGTTTCAACAGACATAATGTATGACAACATCATGAACAAATTTACCTGGGGAAATATAAATGCACCGGGAATATATGTTGATGAAAATGTATTGCGGATGGCAATGAATCTGCGTATTCAAATGGGTGCACTTGCATCAGCACTTGTTGCAGAAAACAAAAAAGATTCGGCCGTTAAAGTTATTGATAAGTGTATTGAAATGCTACCGGAAGAAAATGTGCAATATGATGCTACTGTTTTCTCATTAACAGTTGGGTATTATCAGGCAGACGCTTTTGAAAAGGGGAACAAACTTTCCAAACGCTTGTTTGATATTTACGAGCAGGAATATATTTTCTATACCCGCAGAAGCGATGCTTCTTCATTCACACGTGAAGTAAGACAGGCGCAGGAAATGATGCAGCGCTTATCTTATCTGGCACAATCATTTAAACAGGATGTGCTCGCAAAAGAATTTGATGGACGGGCAAGGGCGCTGGGCTTACAGGAGATGAAGTAGCTTTATTTATGAAATAATGTATTTTGTACGGCCTCCATATGCGCTGCAAAAGCTTTACAGTAAGGCTTTATGGAGAGTCCCTGTAAATGAAAAAATAATCTATTTAACTTTCGACGACGGGCCTATTCCCGAAATTACTACCTGGATACTTGAGTTGCTGAAGCAAAAAAAAATACACGCTACTTTTTTTTGTGTAGGGAACAACGTAAATAAATACCCGGAATTATATACACAGATACTCCAGAACGGGCACGCAACAGGCAACCATACTTACAATCACCTCAACGGCTGGAACACACATACTCCTTCCTATATTAGAAATACACTTCAGTGTTCGGAACTTGTCCGGTCTACTCTTTTCAGACCTCCCTATGGAAGGATCAAAAAGAATCAATTGAGAATACTGAGCACACGATTTAAAATTGTGATGTGGGATGTATTATCGGGAGATTTTGACAAAAAAATTTCACCGGAACAATGCCTTGCTAATTGTAAAAAATATTCGCGCGAAGGATCTATTATTGTTTTTCACGACAACATAAAGGCCTGGAAAAACCTGTCATATGTATTGCCGGCATATATTGACTATTGCCTCGAAAACGGATTTAAATTTGAAGTGCTTAACTGATCTCTATTCAGCTGTTGCTGCAACAGCAACTTTATTTTTAGCCTGGTAGAATTTAACCGCGAAGAATACTTCGTGCGTACCCGAGTTGTAATTTCCCAAATTAGACAATGTATAATCGTAGGAATAGCCAATGGTTAAGTTTTCTTTGTGCGTATATCCCAACAGCAGGCATGCCGCATCCATAGTACGATAGGCTAATCCTATCCATACTTTTTTCTGGTAATGTAAACGGGCACCAATATCAACCTGTACCGGGGCAGGATTTACAAATTTTACCGCTATCGTAGGTTCAAGTTGAACGTTATCGGTTATATCAAATTTATATCCCCCGATTAAAAAGAAGTGCGTAGCTAACCGGCTATCCATTGTATAATTTAAAAACTTGATCTGGTTAGGTGCAATTTGCGGTGCGGCCGCGCCAAAAAAGTATTTATCGCTATATACATAAGCGCCAAAACCAAGATCCATGATCACATCGGATTGGTAAGTATTTGCCAGGGCCTGATCGCCGCTATCATACAAATTAAGTTTTGATCCGTCCATAGCGTACTGCAATAACCCGGCGGATAATCCCAATGAAACTTTTACTTTTTCATTTAACTTCATGTGGTAAGCGTATGCACCTGTAAATCCTATTCTCCTCGTTGGGCCCGCAACATCTGTAAACACATATGCTCCAACACCCATATTCTGTTTTGATATAGGCGCGTTAACACTGAAGATGTGTGTACGCGGCGCATCGGTAATACCAACCCATTGGTAACGGGTATTCGATTTGCCTTCAATAAATTTATTTTTACCCGCAATTGCAGGATTCATTACAAAATCATTGAGAATATACTGGCTATAGTGCGGCAATTGCTGCGCCATTGTATTCAACGAATACAACAACACGCAAGCGCACATAAATACTATTTTTTTAATGCTCATTTTTTATCGCATTATAGTTAATGGACCTGTATATGCATCCGGGAATTCCGGACTGTTTAAATTAATAATATAATAATATGTTCCAACCGGCAATGGTTTGCCATCATATGTTCCGTCAAATTGCGTGGTATAGCCAACCGATCTGAACAGTAATTCACCCCATCTGTTATAGACTTCAACAAGAGCTTCCGGGAATTTATAAATATTGTCGATTATCCAAACATCATTTTTGCCATCGCCGTTAGGAGAAATACCATTCGGGAAAACAATTTTCGGAAGTACAGTTACTCTCACAGTATCAGTAGAAGAACATCCGTTACTATTGGTTACTGTTACGGTATAAGTTGTTGTTACGGTAGGATTAGCAACAGGGTTAGCTGCGGCAGTATCTGTTAAGCCTGCAGGTGGAGTCCAATGTATTGTTGATCCCGCAGGGCCTGTAGGTGATCCTCCAAGCGTTGCACTTGTATTCGTGAAAATGATGGCATCATTACCCGCATCTGCTGATGGTAAAGAAAGTGAAGTAACAACAACATAATCTGTATCGGTACACATACCGTTGTAAGCAACAAGCATGTAAGTATTTGTTCCAACAAATGGTTTTACTGTTACTACGAGGTGCGTGTCCAGCTCAACTATAGCAGGCAACCTGTACCATTTGAATGAAGTACCAATGCTTCCTGTTCCTTTAATAATTGCTGAGTCTCCTTCGCAGAATGTTGTATCGGTTCCCGCGATAGCATCAACAATAAGTGTTGAACCAACCACAATGCTATCAGTTCCGGTACAGCCATTAGCATCAGTAACTAATAACGAATATGTTCCGGGACCAATATTCACCAGGTCTTCAGATGTCGCTACAGATCCCGCAACCCACTGATATGTATATGGTGCTGTTCCACCGGCAACAGTAACATTTATTGAGCCATCTGTACTGTTACTGCAAGATGCATCAATGACCGAATTAGAAATTGCCAATGGCGACGGCTGAGTTAGTACTGCATTTTGAATTGCTGTACAACCATTATTATCGCTCAAGGTAATAGTATATGTTCCTGCACAAAGATTCGATGCGCTTGAAGTAGTTGCTCCTGTGTTCCAGCTAAATGTATATGGAGAAGTTCCTCCAAATGGAATTGTTATAATGGCTCCATTGCAATCTCCGTTACACAATGGCAGAGTAGTTACAGGAAGATTGTAAACCAACTGCGATGGTTCTGCGATGCTTACGGTTCCTATTGTTACACAAAGATTGAAGTCAGTTACTTCTACATAATAATTCCCTGCACATAGCGAACTCACATCGGATGTAGTTTGACCAAGGTTCCATGAATAGCTGAATGGTGAATTGCCTGTCGCTGTTGTCAGTACAACTCCATCGCATGATCCGTTACATTTTGCATCGGTAACTGTAAAAGTAATTGCCGGACCAGTAGGATTGCTTATTGGTATGTTGAATGTCTGGCCGCCGCAACCGCTCGCATCATTTATAGTAACAGTATACATACCAACACATAAACCGGTAACTGACGATGTTGTTTCTCCGCCCGACCATGCAAAGGTATAAGGCAATGTTCCGCCGGTAGGATTCAAGGTGATTGAACCATCACACAATCCGCAGGTTGCGCCAACCACATTCTGATTAATTATAAATTGAGCAGGCTCGTCTATTGTAAGCGATGTTGTTCTCACACATGAATTGCTGTCTTGTATCTGAATAAAATAAGTACCGCCGCATAAACTGCTAAGTGCATTTGTTGTTTGTCCGCCAAAAAGCCATAAGTAAGAATAAGGTGTTGAACCTCCAATTGGAGTTATACTTGCAGTTCCGTCACAAACTCCAAAACATGAAACACTTGTTGTAATAATTGTTTCTCCTGTAGGTCCTCCGATATTGCTGATCGCAAGAGTCAACGAATTTGTACATCCCACCTGATCTGTTACAATTACACTATAAACAGACGGACATAATCCTGTTGCAAGAGTGGTTGTTTGACCATTGTTCCAAGAATAATTATATGGGAACGATCCGCCAAGTGCAAGTACTGTAGCAGTACCATTGCAGCCTGTATTACAAACCGGGCTAACAACTATCGGTGGATTAAACGTAATTGCTGACGGTTCTGAAATTGTATATGTCGCGATAGTAACACAAAGCGCTGCATCAGTTACTTTAACAAAATAACTACCGGCACATAATCCATTTATTGCAGGTGTTACCTGGCCAGTATTCCATGAGTATACATAAGGACCTAAACCTCCCGAAACATTTGCTGTTGCTGTACCATCACAAGATCCGTTACAAATAACATCTGTTGTTACAATACCAACTGTTGGACCAGTAGGATTACTTATAGGAATCTGGAATTGCTGGCTACAAGATGAATTATCAGATACACTTACTGTATACATTCCCGGGCAAAGGCCGGTTATAGCTGAAGTTGTTTCTCCACCGGGAGACCAAACAAAAGTATATGGAGACGATCCACCAGAAGGGCTCAATGTTATTGATCCATCACACAATCCACAAGTTGCATCCACAACTACCTGGCCCGTGCTAAACGGAAGCGGCTCAGCAATAACAACAGATGCTGTTCTTATACAACCATTGCTATCTGACATTTGCACAAAGTAAGTACCTCCGCATAAGCCAGTAAGTGAATTGGCAGTCTGTCCTGTTGCTAACCATAAATACGAGTACGGAGATGTACCACCGATCGCGGTTATACTTGCAGTACCATTACAGTTTCCGTTACAATCAACACTTGTTGTGATAATACTTTCCCCTGTTGGACCTCCGGCGTTATTTATTACCTGGATCAATGAACTTGTACAGCCATTACTATCGGTCACCAGCACATTGTATATCGAGGCACAAAGTCCTGTCGCAACAGAAGTTGTTTGACCATCGCTCCAACCATAAGTGAATGGTGTTGTTCCTCCTGTAGGTGTTAGTGTAACCTGGCCATTGCAAAGACCGCAGGTAGCATCAATAACAGCCGGATTAAGTGCGATAACAGCCGGTTCTGATATGGTAACTGTTTGTGTTCCCACACAACCATTAACATCGTTTACACTAATTGTGTATGTGCCCGCACATAACCCTGTAGCAATAGAATCACTCTGCAACATTGGATCGTTCCATAAATAGGTATAAGGACCAAGCCCTCCTGAAACAATAACCGCTGCTTTTCCATTACAACCTCCGTTACAGGAAACATTTGTTGAAGCAGTAAGTGTTACAGATACAATTGTATTTTGCCCAACCGTTGGATTCTCAACTAACGAACATCCTAATGAATCTGTTATAGTGATCGTATAAGCTCCGGCACATATTGAAGTAATGCTTGTCGTTGTTTCTCCACCCGGCATCCATGAATAAGTAAACGGCCCGGACCCTCCTGTTGGTGCAACACTTAACGCTCCATCACAAATTCCATTACATGTTGCATTAGTTAAAACAGAATTAGAAATTATAGCAGGCGGCTCATTGATCGTATCCTGCACAAATCTTATACAAGAATTAGCATCCTTCACTTCTAAAATGTAAACACCGGCACACATTCCTGTTAAGGAGTTTGTTGTTTGTCCTCCCGGAGTCCATGAATAGGTGTATGGCATCGTTCCTCCAATAGGAACAACAAGGGAAGTCCCGTTACAAGCACCATTACAAGTTACATCTGTGTTGGTAATTGTTTCACCTGTAGGGCCGCCGGTATTGCTTAGTGGTATTAAAAATTGTGCTGAACATGAAAGAGAATCCTGAACAGTAACAGTATATAATCCTGCGCATAAACCGGTTAAGTTAGATAAGGTACTGGATACAGGGCTCCATGCAAATGTGTAGGTAGATCCTGTTCCGCCAGAAGGAGTAACATCTATCGAACCATTGCATATTCCGCAATTAGCGCCTGCAACAGCACTAAGTATTGTTATTGGAGTCGGATCAGATACAGTTATTGCTTTTTCATCCGTACATGCATTGGCATCGGTCACTAAAACAGTGTATGTTCCTGCACACAATCCGCTTATCGAAGAAGTTGTTGCATTTCCCGGAGACCACAAATAAGTATATGGTCCGTTGCCGCCAATCGGAGATGCAGAAGCCACCCCGTTGCATGCACCAATACAGGAAGTTGAAGAAGAGCTTGCGGCAGCTTGCAATACATTTGGTTCGGCTATCGTAGCAGATTGGTTCCCTGTACATAAATTAGCATCAGTAACTAAAAGAGTATATGTAGCGGCACAAAGCGAAGAAATTCCCGTTGTTGTTTCACCGCCCGGTGACCATGCATAAGTATAAGGCCCGGTTCCTCCCGTTAAATTTGTTCCGATTGTGCCATTGCATGTACCATTACAAGTAACGCTTGTTGTGGTAAAACCAAAGCTGAATGCGACAGGTTCAGTAATAGAAATTGTATTGGTTACAATACAACCATTCATATCCGTAACAACCGCGGAATAGGTTGCTGCACAAAGTGAACTCATAGAAGCTGTTGTCTGGCCAATCGGATTCCATGAGTAAGAATATGGCGATGTTCCTCCTGATGCACTAACCATTGTGGTTCCATCGCAAAGCGAATTACATGAAATATTTGTACCTGTTACTGTTGATGTTAATATTGCAGGTTCGGCGATAGTCAAAGTGCCCGTTATTGTACAGGTATTTGCATCTTGCACATTTAATGTATAAGTGCCGGGGGAAAGATTCGTGACAGTGCTGATTATTTCTCCTCCTGGCAGCCATGCATAGGTGTATGGTGTTGAGCCTCCCGAAACATTCGCTACCGCTCCTCCATTATTAAATCCGTTACAGGATACATCATTACCTGTAATAGTCATTGTAAGTACAGCAGGCTCTGTCACCGTTACTGTTTGAGTAGTGAGACATGAATTGGCATCTGTTATATCTATCGTGTAGGTTTGAGCACACAAACCTGTTCTTGAAGAAGTAGTTTGTCCGCCCGGTGACCATGCATAAGTGTAAGGGGCATTCCCTCCTGCAACAGAAACAGAAACACTTCCATCACAAGCACCTCCGCAGGAAACATTTGCAACAGTATTAGTTGTTGAAATGATTGCGGGTTCGGTAATATTTATTGCAACAAGAGTAACACAACCAAAATTATCCGTTATACTAACATTATATGTTCCCGCACATAATGAACTTACAGCAGTTGTTGTTTCTCCGGCAGGGTTCCACAAATATGCATAAGGGGAACTACCGGCAGTTACTGATACTGTTCCAACACCATTACAGGCTCCAAAACAATTTACATTAACCTGTGTGCTGGAAACTGTCGGGCCGGAAGGGTTGCTAACATTGGCCGTTGTGGCACTTGTACAACCAGCAGCATCCGTTATCGTCACGGTATAAGTGCCTGCAAAAAGATTTGTAATATTTTGTGTTATCTCGCCGCCTGGAGCCCATACAAATGAGAAGCCTCCGACTCCTCCGGTTGGCGCAAGAGTAATTCCACCATCGTTCGTTAAACACGTCGCATTGGAAACACTTGGATTAGCAGCTATTATAGGAGCCTCAGTTATTGTAACCGTCTCCGTGGTGACACAACTATTTGCATCACGTAAAGTGACCGTATATGTGCCTGCACATAATCCAGTTAAAGAAGACGTTGTTTGATTTCCTGGCAGCCACGCATAAGTGTATGGCATTGTTCCTCCCGCTGGTGTTGCAGTTACTGATCCATCACATACTCCGTTACAGGAAGCATTCGAAGCAGTTAAAGTAAGTGTAAGTGCGGCTGGCTCTGTAAGCGTAATAGTTCCTGTATTAAAACAACCAAGTGAATCAAGTACAGTTACACTATAAGCACCCGCACAAAGCCCGGTAATTGTTTGAGTTGTTTCCAAACCCGGTGACCAGTTATATGTGTAAGGGTTATTTCCGCCGGAAGGATTTGCAACTGCGATACCATCGCATGATCCGAAACAGGAAACGTTAGGTGATGAGAATGTAATGGCAATGTTTACCGTTTGTGCAATGTTTGCAGTGTTGGTCGCAGTACATCCTCTTGAATCTGTAACAAGAACAGAATAAGTTCCTATACACAAATTAGATGCAGTGGCTGTTGTCTGACCATCAGACCACAAGTAAGTATATGGTGCTGTTCCTCCTGTGGGACTTACATTTGCGGATCCGGCACAGGAAGAACATGTATTAACTATGGCCCCTAACACGGCATTAAGAAGTGCAGGCTGCGTTATTGTAACAGGTTGATTTGACTGACAAAGATTTGCATCTGTAACCACAACATTATACGCACCAGCGCACAAACCGGAAACAGATTGGGTTGTTGAACCACCAGTTGACCATACGTATGAATAAGGGCTGGTGCCGCCGCTCGGATTAGATGTAACTACTCCGTCACAAAGACCGGAACAGGAAACATTTGTTGCAGAAGGATTGGCACTAAGTACAACAGGTTCTGTTATCGTAACAGAATTTGTAACAAGACAGCTATTGGCATCGGTTAATGAAAAAGTATAGGTTCCATCACACAAACCTGTAACTGATGAGGTGGTTTGTGCGCCTGGATTCCATCTATAAGTATATGGCATTGTTCCGCCTCCTGCTAAAACCGAAGCAGTTCCATCACATACATTGTTACAAGTAGTATTGGTTTGAGATGGAGTTCCTGTTAATGCAGTCGGCTGAACTATAGTTACAGTTTGTGTTCCAGTACAACCGTTTGCATCTCTCACCGTTACTGAAAAACTGCCGGCGCATAGTCCCGTAATTGTTGCTTTGGTAGACGCATTGTTCCACAAATATGTATATGGCGCTGTACCACCCGCCGGGCTGGCAGCTGCCGCACCGGAACAAACTCCGTTACAGGTAAGTGAAGTAGAGGTTATACCAACAGTTAACGCAACCGGCTGAGTAATTGTTACTGTTCTTGTTAACACACATGCATTTGCATCCCTTATTGTACAAGTATACGTTCCGGCACATAACCCTGTAACCATCTGTGATGTTGCTCCTCCCGGCACCCAGGCATAAGTGTATGGTGCTGTTCCGCCTGCTGGTGTAACACTTGCTGTTCCAATACAACTTCCATTACAAAAAAGATCCGTTTTTGCAGTCCCGGCAGATAAGGCAACTGGCTGCGTAATGGATACCGAACCCGTGGCAACACAACCATTACCATCAGTAACAGTAGCATTATATACTCCAACACATTTACCGGTAATCGATGCGGTTGTCGCACTTAGTGAGCTCCACAAATATGTGTAAGCAGGTGTTCCTCCTGTTGGGGTTGAAGTAGCTGTTCCATCACACGAACCATTACAGGTTATGTTTGTATTTGTTAAGCCCGCTGCAAGTATAGGAGGCTCAGTTATTGTAATTGTTCCGGTAGCAACACAAAGTTTAGAATCTGTTACCGTAACAGTAAAGCTTGTCGCGCAAAGACCAGTCGCAATTGCTGTGGTTGCACCTGTGGACCAGGCATAAGTATATGGCGATGTTCCTCCTGCGGCATTTGCATTCGCTTTTCCTGTGCATAAACCAAAACATGTTACGTTAGTGGCTGTTGGAACTGAAGTGAGTGCAGAAGGTTCTGTAATAAGTATTGTTTGCGTTAGCGTACACCCCCTTGTGTCATTCACAAGAACCGTATAAGTATTGGGACATAATCCGGTAACCGATGAAGTAGCCTGTCCACCCGGAGACCAGGCATACGTATATGGAGAAGTTCCTCCACTGGGAGTAACACCAGCTGTAGCGTTGCACAATCCACCGCAGGTAACATTCATAGAAGATGTGGTTACCGCTAGTACTGCAGGCTGTGTAATGCTGGTGGTATAAGTAGTTACACAATTATTTTTATCAGTTACAGTAGCAGTATAAACACCCACACAAAGACTTGAAATCCCAGTTGTGGTTGCGGTGGTTGACCAGGAGTAAGTATATGGCGTAGATCCACCAGAGGGGGCAACACTTGCTATCCCATCACATAAACCGTTACATGAAATATTTGTTGAGGAGCCATTCGCGATTAGTGGATTTGGCTGAGTAATAGCCGTCGCACGACTGGTAGTACACAAATTCGCATCTGTTACAACAAGCGTGTATGTAGTTGCACACAAACCTGTAGCCTGGCTCGTTGTTTGTCCTCCTGGAGACCAGGCATATGAATATGGAGGCGTGCCGGGAGCTATAACCGGTGTGCTTTTTCCATCACACACACCGGAACAAGAAACATTTACATTGTTGAAGCCTACAATTGTAAGTAAACCTGGTCCTGTAACATTTGCACTGTTTGATACAGCAATTTCGCCACCATTGCCATCATCTGTAACTATGCAATAATAATTATCTACACACAGACCAGTTATAGTGGCTGTTGTTTGAGTAGATGTTACCCATTGATAAGAATATGGCCCAACCCCTCCGGAAACGGAAACGGTTGCAGTTCCATCACAGCGTCCATTACATGTTACAGGAGTTACTGTTACCGTAGCAACATGAGATAATAGCTGCTGACCATGATCAATAGTTATTTTACTATATGCTAAATCATTGCCTAGTTTTAAGTCTGTACTGGTATTTTTTTTGAATGTTATTTGCGAAGTGCCGGCGTTAAAATCTAAATTTTTTGTATCACTGAAATCCCACGTGCCACTCACTTTTACTTTTGAGCTACCTAATGAAAGACTTCTTTGATTGCTTCCGCTGCCAATAAAAGAACCGCATACTAAGTTTTTACCATTGGTGATAAATGTTCCTTTTTCCAGAGAAATTTTTGCCGCATTAATGCCATCAGTGAGTGTCCAAGAACCGGAACCGTTAAATTTTATTTCGCCTTTAAATGATTTGCCTGCAGAAGTTATAGAGCACGGTTGTGACGAAGTAAACTCAATAGTCCCATCAAGATTATTAACCACATTGGATGCAAAAGTTAAGGAGCCGCCAATAGAGATTTTTACATTTTTGGGAGCAGAAAAAATAGTGCCGGGTTGAACTTTCCCCCAGGTAAGATCTTTGCAATTAGCATCAGCAATTATTTTAACAGTTTGATTGGGGGCAGTAAACGATTGGGCATCGAAAATAACATTATCAACTACAGAAGGAATAGCGTTAGCAGATTTCCCGCCTGAGTTGTTAGACCAATGCTTCGTATCATTCCATTCTCCACTACCTCCTACCCAATACAAATTCACCCCAAACGCGTGAGAAACACCGATACTAAGTAATGCTGATAAAAAGAGTAAACGTATTATTCTATACACAATTATTAAATTGTCCTTTGTTTTACGAATAGAATTTAACCCAGTTACACGACCTTCTTTTAAGAATGGAAATATAACTGTTGAAAACTTGTTAAAAGTACGATTTAAACTGTAAAAAAACCAATTTTTATAGAATATTTGGTTTTTTACGCATTTGGTGTAAGAAAAACATGGAAGAGCCAAAAAGCAAGAAAGCTCCCGTTTGATGTAAGATCCCTAATAATAATGGAGCAGAATAAAGAATTGTAAGTACGCCAAGTAAAAATTGGAACATCACCACCCATAATAATAGGTCGGCACTTTTCTGTTGGAGAGGTGATAAAGTCATTTTTTTAGCGTTATACCATATATACAATATCAGGATAACCACTATATAAGCATTGTAGCGGTGTACAAATTGTACTCCGGCTCCCTTCTCCAAAAAATTTACCCATAACGGATCAAACGCCGTAATTGTATCCGGGAACCATTCGTCCCCCATTTTGGGAAAAGTAGGGTATCCAAGACCTACAACAGGTTTTAAGCCCGCAACAAAAGCCCCATAAATAATTTGAATGATCACAAAACCAAAAAATACTCTGCCGTTTTTTCTTAATGAAGATGTATCTGTTTCAATTTCCTGGTTCGGATAAATGAGATCGAGTGCATACCATAAAGTAAACCCAAAAACTATAAATGCGCTAATGAGATGCGCAGCAAGCCTGTAATGACTAACATATGGATTTTTTGAAAGTCCGCTTTTCACCATATACCATCCCAATACCCCTTGAAACCCACCCAATAAAAGAAGGATAATTCCTCTTCTGATCATTAAGGGAGATAATTTTTTCTTCCACAGGAAAAATAAAAATGGAACTATAAACACAAGCCCGATAAACCTTCCTAAAAAACGGTGCAAATATTCCCACCAATAAATGGATTTAAATTCTTCCAATGTAAAGTGAGAATTCCTCTGCTGATACTCCGGACTCTGCTGATATTTTTCAAAAGGTACCTGCCAATCGGCATCCGAAATTGGCGGCATAGAACCAACAATCATATTCCACTCCACCATCGAAAGGCCCGAATGAGTAAGCCTAGTGATACCTCCAATAACCACCATGATATAAATAAGCACACAGCCCGTGAGCAGCCAGATTATAATTGGTTTTTGAGATGTGCTATGCAAGAGAAATTTTTCTTCAACAAAAATACGCAATAGATCAATTGCTGCTTATTGCAGAAAATATTTATGTGTACTTTTATTCCTTAGTTGCTGGTTATTAGTTGTCAGTTCTTGATGGCAAACTAACAACTAACAACTAACAACATATAACAAACAACTTATTGACATGAAATTCGGAACTAAAGCAATACACGCCGGGCAGGAACCCGACCCAACAACAGGAGCCATCATGACTCCTATTTACCAGACATCTACCTATGTTCAGGAATCGCCAGGAAAACATAAAGGTTATACTTATGCACGTGGCAAAAATCCAACACGTGTTGCATTAGAAAAAAATATTGCTGCATTGGAAAATGCCGCGTATGCAATTTGTTTTTCGAGCGGGATGGGTGCCGAAGATGCTATTATAAAATTATTATTGCCTGGTGATGAGGTTATTGCTGCGGATGATCTATATGGCGGCACATACAGGATGTTCGAAAAAATTTATGCTCCCTTCGGAATAAAATTTCATTATGTAAATATGTCAGATGCAAAAAACATCAACAAATACATCAATGAAAAAACAAAAATGATATGGGTAGAAACTCCTACCAATCCTACCATGAAGATCATTGACATTGCAGCTTGTGCAACAATTTCAAAAAGCAAAAATTTAATTTTAGTTGTCGACAATACTTTTGCTTCGCCCTATTTACAAAATCCATTGAACCTTGGTGCATCCATAGTTGTACATTCTGCAACAAAATATTTAGGCGGTCACTCGGATGTTGTAATGGGAGCTCTTTGTGTCAATGACGAAAACTTATATACAAGACTAGCGTTCATACAAAATTCAACCGGCGCAAACCCCGGGCCAATGGATAGTTTCCTTGTTTTACGAGGAATAAAAACATTGCACGTGCGTATGGACAGACACTGCTATAACGGAAGAAAAGTTGCGGAATTTTTAAAATCACATCCGAAGATCGAAACTATTTACTGGCCGGGATTTCCTGATCATGCCAATCATGAAATTGCTAAAAAACAAATGAAAGATTTTGGCGGCATGTTGTCATTCTCCATGAAAGGAAACTCGCAAGAGGAAGCATTTAAAATGGCATCGAGCATGAAAGTATTTTCATTGGCGGAATCATTGGGCGGAGTAGAATCATTGATAGGTCACCCTGCAAGTATGACCCATGCTTCTATTCCAAAGGAAGAAAGAGAAAAATCGGGAGTGGTAGATTCTTTGCTGCGGTTAAGTATTGGTATTGAGGATGCAGAAGATCTTATCGCAGATTTGAAACAAGCGCTCGATTCTGTACGTTAAACAAGCATGAGAGTAATAAAAAAAATAGGCAAATGGCTTTTAATTGTATTGATCACACTCAATGTGGTTATTCTTATTTCCGGGAAAAGCTATTTATACAAGGGCATTTACAACACTTATGTAAAAGGCCGCTCAGGACCAAGCGTTGATGAATATACCATATTTGAAAACCGTGAAGTAAAGGCAGGAACAGAGCAGCCATGGGCTTATGCGAGCGATTACAACAAAGCACAGATTCCTGAAAACTTGTTGTCGGCGATGGAATCGTATCAGACAATTTCTTTTCTGGTCATACAAAATGATTCTGTCCGTTTCGAAAAATATTGGGATAATTACTCCAGCAGCTCCATCACCAATTCTTTTTCTATGGCAAAAACATTTGTCGGCATTTTAGTTGGCATAGCTATTGACGAAGGAAAAATAAAAAGTCTTGACCAGCCCGTTGGCGATTTTCTTCCAGAATTCAAAGAAGGCGACAATGCAAAACTTACTATTCGTCATTTGATTACCATGAGTACCGGAATAAATTTCGATGAGAATTATGTAAACCCTCTCGCCTACCCTGCTGCTGCTTATTACGGCGGTGATCTACGAAAACTGACAATGAATTATAAAGTAACAGAAGAACCGGGAAAGGTATTTAAATACTTAAGCGGCAATACCGAACTGCTTGCATTTGTGTTAGAAAAAGCGACTGGAAAAAAGATAAGTGATTACCTCTCCGAAAAATTATGGATTCCCATGGGTGCAAAAAATACTGCATACTGGAGCATGGATAATAATGGCAACGAAAAAGCTTATTGCTGTTTTAATTCCAACGCACTTGACTTTGCAAGATTTGGAGAACTGTTTTTGAAAAACGGAAATTGGAAAGGCAAACAATTAGTGCCTGAACAATTTGTAAAAGAATCTGTAGTTCCTGCACCTTTAGTGGATGAGGCCGGAAAAGAAAACAAAAAATACGGCTACTCCTGGTGGATGATGAATTACAAACAACACAATATTTTTTATGCAAGAGGAATTTTAGGGCAATATATATTAGTGATCCCTGATAAGAATATGATCGTAGTGCGATTGGGCAAGTTGCGTAAAAAAGATGAAGGAGATGATCACCCTGCAGATGTTTTTGTTTACCTTGATGCTGCGTTAGAAATGTATAAGTAAACGGCCATTCTTACTTAGCGCGCAATTCTTTTCCCCTTTATTCTTAATTGCCTTTTAAATCTCATTTTAAATACGATCATACTTTTTTTTACAATAATCCTTCACCTACTCTTCCGGCTTCCTACTTTTATTCGTAAATGATATTTCCCTTCTGCCAGGTTTCCAAGAGTGATTCTGGAGGAAACACCACCCATACCAAGAGTATGCAGCATGCCCCGATGTTGTTCCAATTGCTTAAAATCGAAAAGGATCTCGTTTTCTGTTACCTCCTTTTCATAACAAATGCGAGTTCCATCACTATATAGCCAATGAGGATCTGTTTCAAACACAAAAGAAATCCCTTCTTTCGAATCATACTTGAACTCTCCCATTAGCTTCCCATTAAAAGGAAAGTGGTATGTGGTGTCTCTCGGAGTACTTAAATTAATGTTTATTATAGTAGTGTCGTCCTTAACCGAAAGTCGTATGATTTTGTCCGAATAGCCTACGTATAATACCTTAAGTGTATAAGAGCCGGCAGGGATTTTTTCTATTTTATAGTCCCCAGATCTTGTTGACTTGTGTATTGTCTCTTCTTTATCTGACACCAAAACAAGCGTTGCATTTTGAATCGTCTCCTTTGTTAAAGCATCTCTGACAGAACCTTTTATTACACCTGTTTGACCATAAATAACCGGTGATAAAAATTGGATTATTAATATTAAAAAAACAAAAAATGATTTATACATTACCTCAGATTTACAAAAAAACGCGCCGATTTTATCTATTCCATAAAACTACCAAAATACACTAAACAAGCCATGAATTATGAATGTTTCGGATTCTCCTGGATAAGTATATTCGTATAAATCGTAAATTTGTAATTCGTAAATTCGAATTATGCGTAAAGATATTGTTCATCCTGTTGTAGAAGACATTGCCTTGGCCGTTGTGAAAGAAGAAAATGAACTGGCACAAGCAGAGTGGAATGTTTACATCATCAATTTAAAAAAAGAACCAATTACAGGCGTTTTGATCTCTTCGAAGGGCTATGGACTTGTAAATGATGAGAGTGTAAAAACATCTATCCTCCGCCATTTCATTGAAGAAATTCCTGCTAAAAGTTTTGCGAAAGTAGAGCTGATCATGGAAGACGTTTTTGGACTAAGCAACGAATATTGGGTAAGCTTTTATCTCAATAAAATGATGTACGATAAAAAATACATCTTTCTTGCCGAGAGTATAAAAGAAGATAATTTTATAACTATCCCGCTGATAAATAAAAAAGGGGTGATGATAAAGTAAGAAAATACAACTAGAATCTGATCAGAATAAAACTAAATTCATTTTGCGGAAAAATTTAATACAAAGGATATTAAAAGGCACGTTCTTGTCTGTTCTGTTATTTTTTTCCACCTCCTTTGTTACAGTCCTATATCAAATTAACAGTCCTTTACATAGGCAAATAAACTCAACCCTAGAAATTGGATTTCCATTTACATATTATAATCAGTTTTTTCTTGACCTTCCAATTCCAAATTCAGGCTGGCATTTTAATATGTTATTGCTCGATTGCTTTTTTACGTGGATAGTTGTGGTTGCGCTATATCTGATTTTAACAAAACAAAAAAAACCGTAGGTTTGAACTAATAAAATAACAAGAACATGCTTGACAACATTAACATCGAAGACGTACTTTTTCTTGACATTGAAACTGCTCCTATCGCTTATAAATACAATGAGCTGGATGAGAACATGAAAAAATCATGGGACCTTAAATTTCGTTATTCAGAAGAAACGCCCGAAGAACTTTACATAAAAGCGGGAATCTATGCCGAGTTCGCGAAAGTAATTTGCATATCGGTTGGCATTGTTACAAAGGGAAAAGAATACAAAACAAAATCTTTTTTTGGTGATGATGAAAAAAAATTACTGACAGAATTTTTTGGTCTGCTTCAATCCCATTACAACAAAGAACAGCATACGCTTTGCGCACATAACGGCAAAGAATTCGATTTCCCTTTTATTTGCCGCCGCGCATTGATCAACGGGTTAAAACTTCCGAAAATACTTAATATAGCAGGCAAAAAGCCTTGGGAAATAAAACACCTGGACACTATGGAGCTATGGAAATTCGGAGATTACAAAAGTTATACATCACTCACACTACTAGCGGCAGTTTTTGGGATTCCTACTCCTAAGGATGATATTGATGGCAGCCAGGTAGCAAAAGTTTATTGGGAAGAAAAAAATTTAGAGCGTATCGTTACTTATTGCCAGAAAGATGTTTTAACCGTTGCCCAGTTATTCCTAAGATATAAGGGGGAACCTATGATACAGCAGGAACAAATCATTATTGCAAGCTGAATTTTTCGCTAACTTTGTTAACGTAAATGAGATCCCTTTTAATTACAGCCATTTGTCTTTTTGTTATTGCTTGCAGCACTACAACTACAAGCAATAAGAATATGATGGATGAAGTTGTTAAGACCGAAAAGGGAATGCTAAGAGGTATTGACCTTGGCGCAAACCTGGAAGAAATAAAAAAAGCTGAATCGGCTCACATTTCAGAAGAAAGTCCTGATTACCTGTTTTACGAATTCCCGGTTGATTCAACTAACAACTATACCATTGCGTATACACTTGAAAATAATTCACTCAACGAGATACGTGCTGATATTTATGTCACTAACGATACCATTGCAAAAACTTTATGCGAATCGTTCATTTCATATTTTAGCAAACGATATAAAGAACCGCAAAAAGAAAATAATGTGCTTTGGTCATGGCTCACGTTATATAACAATACCTCCGTTCGGATTGAATTGATGGATGAAAGCGCAGACTATCATCATGTGGGTAAATTGTCATTGATCATTTACAAAGAGCCGGATATGGCTATGTAAAAACTGACATAGATCATTATTTATATGTGCTGCAATTTTTATTTTGCAGAAGAAAAAAATAAAATCATGGAGATTAAACCGGAGATCATTGAAAAAATAAAATTGCTGGATCAGAAGTATGCAGCAATGGGACAGGATTTAGGCGCTTACCTTGATGGTCTTTTATATTCAGAGCCGCTTACTTATTGGGATTACATTCAGTTGGATACATTACTTAGCATACAAAACCCGCGCACAGGGTTTCCTGATGAAAATATTTTTATTATGTATCATCAGATAACCGAGTTGTATTTCAAACTTAGTTTACACGAATTAAAACAAATTGGCGCTCAACAAGAACCAAGTGCTGCTTTCACTACAGCAAGACTACACAGGGTAAATAATTATTTTAAAAACCTTACCCACTCCTTTGACATTATGATAGAAGGAATGGAACGGGAACAATTTTTAAAATTCAGAATGTCATTGCTGGCTGCCAGCGGATTCCAAAGTGCGCAGTATCGCATGGTAGAAATTCACGCAAGTGATTTTATAAATCTTGTTGCCAAAGACGTTCGGGATAACTACAGAAATAAAAATTCGGGTATAGAAGAGATGTTTGAGCATATATATTGGAAAGCAGGTGCAACCGAACTTGATTCAGGAAAAAAAACATTGACGCTAAAGCAATTCGAGGAAAAATATTCAGTTCAATTGATTGGTCTTGCAAATGAATGTAAAACCAAAAATATTTGGTCTGTATATAAATCGCTTTCTGCCGAAGAACAAAAAGATCAAAAACTGATTAATGAATTGAAATGGCTGGATATAAACGTAAATATCAACTGGCCACTGGTACATTATAAATCTGCTGCCAGATACCTGCAAAAAAATCCGGAAGACATTGCCGCAACAGGAGGAACCAACTGGCAAAAGTATTTACCCCCGCGTTTTCAGAAAAGAATTTTTTACCCTGAATTATGGACAGAAAAAGAAATTGAAGAGTGGGGAAAAAATTGGGTAGAAGAACTGTTGGGCAGTAAAGTGTAAATTTTTACTTACAATACTTCTTCACATTATTGATAGAATTTTCCAGACCCCTGCTAGCGGCCGCTTTCCAATCCTCACAGGCCCCTGCAACATTTCCCATTAAATGTTTTGCGGCTCCCCTATTGTTGTATGCCTCAGAATATTTTGGGTCGATCATCAACACAGTATCAAAATCAGCAATAGCAGCCTGATAGTTTTTTAAATTTATTTGTAATGTGCCTCGTGAATAATAAGCGGTGGTGTAATTAAGTTCTCCCCTTATCGCCAATCCGTAATCGCGGATCGCCCCCGCATAATCTTTTAATTTTTCCTTGTTCAGCGCCCTGTTCAAAAGCGCTTTGGAATAAAGCGGGTTTAAACGAATAGCAATGTCATAATCTTTATTTGCCTCAGCATAATTTTCTGTTTTATCCTTTGCCGAACCACGTGATGCATACAGGTAATCCATATACAAAGAATTAGTGTCAGCCTTTTCAATCGCATCCGTAACCAATGTGATCGGGTTCTCCCATATTTTATTACGCTCATGCGTTTGCATTGCGAACAATCCGGCAACTACAATAAACGCTGCAATAAAATAATTTTTCCATTGGGGGTTTTGAGTCATTATACGATCGCAGAATAAAACCACGATCCATAATATTCCTATTGAAGCAATATAACTGTACCTGTCCGAAGTAATTGCCCTCCCAACAGGTATCACCTGAAGAATAACACTGATGGCAAAAAAGTAAAATAAAATTCCAAACACAAATTCTTTATAATAATTACGGAACTTCCAAACCAGAAATACGAGTAATAACAAAACAGCGAAAGAAATATAAAATATAATGGGCAACATTGCTCCCGTTTTTTGCGGATAGAGATACAAGGCAGATAGCTTAACCGGTATTATTGTTTTGACTATATAAAACAGTATGGTATAACTTGTTATGAATATCCTCTCTGCAATGGCAAAATCAGGAGCAACGCGTAAAGCCCCGGATTCCCGCTGCGAATAAATGGCGAGCAGACCAAATGTAACTGACAATAAAACATAAGGGATTTTTTCAACGATAGTTGATTTGATATTTCGCTTGAAAAGAAAATCAATTAAAAAAATAATTGGCGTAAGTACAACAGCCTGGGACTTGGATAACAGTGACAATATAAAAGCCGCAATGGAATAATAATAGTATTTCTTTTTGCCATTTTCCTGTGTATATCTTACGTAAAAGATCAACGAGACAAAAAAGAAAAGCGAGTACAACAGATCTTTCCGTTCACTTATCCATGTAACAGATTCTACCCGCATGGGATGAATGGCAAATAATAATGAAACAACAATGGCGAGAATAGGTTTTAATGATAAGCGTTTTAGTAAAAAAAATAAGAGCACAACATTTATCAAATGCAAAATAATATTGTGTAAATGGAATTTCTGAGCATCGTAACCACTCAGTTTATATTCAATGGCGTAAGACAAAGTTGTTAAAGGGTGGTAATTGTCTTCATCGATACTGGTAAAAATCTCTGGGATAGAAAAGTTTGTTACATGGGGATTATTAAGAATGTAAATATTGTCATCCCAATTTGTCTGCCAAGCGCCACTGGTAGCGTTTGAAAAAACAAACGCGGTAACAATAACTACAATCAATAAAAGAAAAGTTGTTAGACTCTCGCCTTTTACTGCTGGTTGTTTCTTCGGGGCTTTGCTTTTCATGATTCAGAGAATCAAAGCAAATTTATTAGGATTTTTCTATTTATTGGCAAAGAAATCTTTTTATCGTAGGTCTATTGAAAAAATTAACTGAGAAAGAAAAATTATTACTTCTCTACCCAATCACCGTGTTCTTTGATAAGATCGATAAGCGAATCGACCGCGCTTTCGGAAGGGATATTCCGCTTTACTACTTCTTTGCCTTTATAGAGAGTAATTTTTCCAATGCCGGTACCAACATAACCATAATCCGCATCAGCCATTTCACCAGGACCATTTACGATACATCCCATGATACCGATCTTCACTCCTTTTAAATGATCGGTGCGTGAACGGATCTTTGCAGTTGTTTCCTGGAGATCGAAAAGTGTTCTGCCACAGGATGGACAAGAAATGTATTCTGTTTTTGAAATGCGTGTGCGTGTTGCCTGCAAAATTCCGAATGCAGTTGAATTAACGTTTTTTTGAGGGATTTTTTCTGCGTTTTTATCCGCCGAAGCCTCGGCGAAGGCGGACAACCAAATCCCATCACCAAACCCATCGAGAAATAATGCACCTGCATCTGTAGATGAATACAATTGAAATTGCTCTTCATTTACATTTGAATAATTTCTTTTTATAATAACCGGAATTGAATTATTATTTTTTATCAACTCAAAAAATGCAGCACGCTGTTCCGCCATTCCGTGATCACTGTTAGTTTCGAGAACAATAACGCATGTCGCGTCCAAACTTTGAACTTTAAACTTTGTCCCGATAGTTATCGGGACTTGAGCTAATAAATCATAGTTGGCAACAATAAAATTCAATTCACTGCTACCTTCTTTTTTTGATAACCACCCTTCAGTTGTAAACAAAGGATAACAACGAATTTTATTTTTCAGCTTACCCCACACCTCTGCATCATAAATAATTCCAAGCGTTCCGGGAATTTCAAAATCAACTTCGTTCTTTCCAACATAAATAAAATCGCAAGCCTGATCAGTTATATTCCATTTGTCAAGCGGTACAGAATAATTATATCCCACCGCAAATAATGATGCAGGTGTTATTTTTTGTTTCTCAGAAAAATCTGCAATTACGCGAGGGACATTGTGTCCGCCGATATTCAATACCTCTACGCTTTTCCTTTTCGTATACTCAAATGGAGAGAATGCTTCGGGTTTTGGGTTTTGGGTTTTGGGTTTTGAATCAATATTTAACCCCAAACTCGAAACCCGAGACTCATAACGATTCACCAACTCCTTCGCCACCGGAATTTCAAACTCGGGCTCTTCTGTTAATGAAACACGAATGGTATCGCCTAATCCATCCTCCATCAATGTTCCAATCCCTACTGCCGATTTTATTCTTCCATCTTCTCCATCACCGGCTTCTGTAACTCCTAAATGCAAAGGATAAATCATATCGGGAGTCATTCCCGACTTTTGTCGGGATTTCGCTTCGCTCAACATTTTGTTAACCAACAAACGGTAAGCCTGCACCATTACCTGCGCATTACTCGCTTTCATTGAAAGCACGATGTCATAGTAATTATTTTCCTCGCAAATTCTCAAAAACTCAAATGCCGATTCAACCATTCCTAATGGTGTATCGCCATAACGACTTAATATTCTATCGCTCAGTGAACCGTGGTTTGTACCAATACGCATTGCGGTACCATACTCTTTACAAATTTTTACAAGCGGAGTAAAGCGCTCGCGGATTCTTTCTAATTCCGCTTCGTATGTTGAATCGGAATAATCAATGTGTTCGAATTTTTTTTTGTCGGCGTAATTACCCGGATTCACTCTCACTTTTTCTATTATGCGCGCTGCATGCTCCGCTGCATTAGGCGTAAAATGGATATCGGCAACAAGCGGTGTGGTATAACCACGTTTACGCAATTCATTTTTTATGTTCTCTAAATTTTTTGCCTCATTGATACTTGGCGCTGTAATGCGAACCAATTCACAACCAGCTTCTATCATGCGAATACTTTGCTCAACGGTTTTAATCGTATCCATTGTATCGGTAGTCGTCATACTTTGTATGCGGATAGGATTATTACCACCAATGCCAATATCACCCACTTTTACTTCACGGGTTTTGAAGCGGGAGTATTCGAAAAGGCTATTACAATATTTATTTTTTATTTCCACTTCGTAATCATTCGTATAGATTCGTAATTCGTAAAAATCATTTGTTATTCAAATATTTCTTTAGAATCCCATTTACAAATATCGTAGATAAAATAATAAGAGTGCCAATAAAAAATCCGGTTGTCATTTGTTCGTGTTCATGAAAAATAAAAAACGCAAAAATTATTCCGTAAATTGTTTCCAGGTTTAATGTTAACGATACTGTATACGGACTTATTTCTTTTAATATATACATACCGATCAAAAAAGGCAAGGTTGTGCAAACCAATCCAAATACCAGCATATAAATCCAATTTTGTGTTGAAATAACTAGCCAGTGTGGAGAAAATATGCCAACACAAACAACATAAATAGTAAGTCCAACAAAGCCTCCAAGCATTTCATACAATGCTATTTTAGCTGAATCGATCCCTTGTTTAACCATTACTCCATTTAATACTCCAAATATTGATGAAGTAAGGGCTGCCAAAATTCCCAATACAATTCCCGTTTTATAATTCGACTCCACATTAAAAATTAAGAGCAAGGCGCCGATCACCATTGCACCAAATAAAAGTTCGTACCACAATATTTTTCTTTTGAAAAAAATTGGCTCTATAAAAGCCGTAAATAAAGACCTGCTGAGAAACAGGCCAGCGTAACAGAAACATTACTTTCTTTTATCGCGGCATAAAACGCGACCCAATGTATCGTTACAATTAATCCTACGGAACATATTTTAAGCAGTTCCATTTTAGTTGCCCTGAGAGAAATCTTTTTATAGATCATAAATCCAAAAATTCCTATAAGGGCAATTGGCAAACGCAACCATACCAATTGAATCGCCGGTAAATCAATGGCCTTACCAAAAATACCGGTCCAGCCCCAGATAAAAACGATGAGGTGAAGTAGTAAGTAGTTACGGTTTAACGAGGCCAAAAGAAGAGATTAGACCCCAAAGGTAAAGTGAAATTTTGGACTAACTTTACATATTAAATTCCACACATTTGACGAAAAAAACCCAGTTTTAATACCCAAATCTATAAAATCAGACTTTTGATAATGTTCAAAAAATAGATACTTCGCTTATTTTATTGGCCATATTTTTGTTTGTATAAATCACTGCTCATGTTAACATTCATATACAACTCTATACTAATTGTGGCCAAAACTTTTGGATTTAGAAAAGTAGTAGCAAGGCCAATTGCTATCGAAAATGAGACGGAAGCAAAATCGGTTTATGATATCAAACTTAAAACGGCAAACGGTAAAGAGATTTCATTTTCTGAATACAAAGGAAAAAAGATATTGATCGTAAATACATCTTCAAAATGTGGGTTTACTCCGCAATTACAGGAACTTCAACAACTACATGAAAAGTACGGTGAAAAAGTTGAAGTCCTTGGATTTCCCAGCGATAATTTTGGGATGAAAGAGTCGAAAATAAATATTGAAGAATTCTGCCAGGTAAATTACGGAGTAACATTTAAAATATTCTCTAAAGGAAATGTAAAAGGTGAACAATCCAGCGAATTATTTTCCTGGCTTTTTACAAAAGAACAAAACGGATGGAACGATAAATCACCTAGCTGGAAT